>Ga0190269_10001265_pt1 | contig 12211 bp, 12 predicted proteins | sample Popmic249IS_FD_133749 | JGI IMG/M metagenome (GOLD analysis project Ga0190269, IMG submission 133749) | Populus adjacent soil microbial communities from riparian zone of Blue River, Arizona, USA - 249 IS | ecosystem: Environmental > Terrestrial > Soil > Riparian zone | place: USA: Arizona...
CCGCGGGAGCAGGACCTGCTGCTGGCGCTCGCGGAGTTCCCCTCGGTCGTCGCGGCCGCCGCGAACCTGCGCGAGCCGCACCGTGTCGCGCGCTACCTGGAGGAGAAGGTCGCCAAGGCGGCGCAGCGCTTCTGGGACGACTGCCAGGTGCTGCCGAAGGGCGACGAGCCGGTCGCGCCCACCACCGCTCCCAGGCTCCTGCTCTGGCGGGCCACCCGGGTGGTCCTCGAGAACGGCCTCGGCCTGCTCGGCGTCAGCGCCCCGGAGCGGATGTGAGCACGCTCAGCCGGCAGGCGGACCTGGTCGAGGGCGTCTGGCCGCAGGGTGCCGCGCGGTCCCCGGAGGGCGTGCTCACCCTGGGCGGCCTCGACGTCCGCGATCTCGCGGAGACCTACGGGACCCCCTTGCTGGTCCTCGACGAGGACGACCTGCGGGCCCGTTGCCGTTCGTGGCGAGAGGCTTTCGAGGGCTGGCCGGGCGGTGCCACCGTGGCTTATGCGGGCAAGGCCTTCCTGTGCCGGGCGATGGTGCGGGTGATCGAGGAGGAGGGCCTCGGCCTCGACGTGTGCACCGGTGGCGAGCTCGCCGTGGCGCTGGCCGCCGGCTTCCCGCCCGAGCGGCTGTGGTTCCACGGCAACAACAAGTCCGTCGCCGAGCTCGAGCGCGCCGTCCAGGCGGGTGTCGGCACGGTCGTCGTCGACTCCTTCCACGAGATCGCCCGCCTGGCTGCGGTCGCGGAGCGCGCCGACCGGCGCCAGCGCGTCTACGTCCGCGTCACCCCCGGTGTCGAGGCCCACACGCACGAGTACGTCCAGACCGGCCAGGAGGACCAGAAGTTCGGGTTCTCGCTCGCCTCCGGCGCCGCCGCCGAGGCCGCCCGAAGGGTCCTGGGCCAGCCGTCGCTGGAGCTCATGGGCATCCACTGCCACATCGGCAGCCACATCTTCGACACCCACGGCTTCTCGCTGGCGGCGCACCGGATGGTCGGCCTGCTGGCGGAGCTCCGCGACGAGCACGGCCTCGTGCTGCCCGAGCTCGACCTGGGCGGCGGCCACGGGATCGCCTACACCGCCGCCGACGACCCGATGACCACCGCCGAGCACGCGGCCGGCCTGCGGGCCATCGTGGAGCGCGAGTGCGAGGCGGCCGGGCTGCCCGTGCCGAAGGTCGTCGTCGAGCCGGGCCGCGCGGTCGTCGGTCCGACCACCGTGACGCTCTACGAGGTCGGCACGGTCAAGGAGCTCCCCGGCCTGCGCACCTACGTCAGCGTCGACGGCGGCATGAGCGACAACATCCGGACAGCGCTCTACGACGCCCGCTACACCGCCGTCCTCGCCAGCCGCGCCTCGGACGCGGAACCGCACAACGTCACCATCTGCGGGAAGCACTGCGAGAGCGGGGACATCGTGGTCCACGACGTACCGCTCCCGGCCGACCTGGCACCGAGCGACCTCGTCGCCGTACCGGCCAGCGGTGCCTACCACCGGTCGATGGCCAGCAACTACAACCACGTGCCCCGGCCGCCGGTCGTGGCGGTGTCGGGCGGCACGTCGCGGCTGTGGCTGCGGCGCGAGACCGAGGCCGACCTGATGGCGACGGACGTCGGATGACCCAGCAGGTCAGTCGCAGGCTGGCGGGGCTCTTCGCCACCGCCCTGCTCGGCGTGCTCGCCGTCGTGGGCCTGGCAGTGTCCAGCCTCGGCGTCGTACCGCTGATCGCTTATGCCGCAGCGGTTCTGGGCCTGCTTGCCGCCCTGGTACGCCGTGCGCGGGCCCTGCAGCGGCCTGCCGGACAGACCTGCAGCTGCTGCACGAGCACCGTGTTCGATCCGGTGGAGGTGCGCTGATGGGCGAGCCGATCAGGGTCGCCCTGCTGGGCTGCGGCACCGTCGGGTCGGAGGTCGTTCGGCTGATGCAGTCGCGCGCCGACGACCTCGCGGCGCGCGTGGGAGCGCCGTTCGAGCTCGTGGGGATCGCGGTACGACGACCGGGCCGACGACGCGACCTCGACGTCGACGAGGCGCTGTTCACCACCGACGCGCAGGCGCTGGTCGCCCGGGACGACGTGGACGTCGTGGTCGAGGTGATCGGGGGCATCGAGCCGGCTCGCAGCCTGCTGGTCAGCGCGCTCAAGGCCGGCAAGGGCGTCGTGACGGCCAACAAGGCGCTGCTCGCCGAGGACGGCGAGACGCTCTTCGCCGCGGCCGCGGCCGGGGGCGCGGACCTCTACTTCGAGGCCAGCACCGCCGGGGCCATCCCGATCCTGCGGCCGTTGCGGGAGTCGCTCGCCGGTGACGACGTCAGTCGCGTCATGGGCATCGTCAACGGCACCACCAACTTCATCCTCACCCGCATGCACGAGCAGGGCATGGGCTTCCAGGAGGCGCTCGACGAGGCGACCGCCCTCGGGTACGCCGAGGCGGACCCGACCGCAGACGTGGACGGCTTCGACGCCGCCGCGAAGGCCGCGATCCTCGCCCACCTCGCCTTCCACACCCGGGTGACCGCGGCGGACGTGCACCGGGAGGGGATCACGGACGTGACGGCGGCGGACGTGGCGAGCGCGAAGCAGATGGGCTGCGTCGTGAAGCTGCTTGCTATCGCGCAGCGCGACCCCCGCGGTGTCAGCGTCCGGGTGCACCCGGCGATGATCCCGGCCACTCACCCGCTGGCGAGCGTGCGCGAGGCCTTCAACGCCGTCTTCGTCGAGGCTGCCTCGGCCGGCGAGCTGATGTTCTACGGGCGCGGCGCCGGGGGCGGTCCCACCGCGAGCGCGGTACTCGGCGACCTCGTCGCCGTCGGTCGCAACGTGGTCTCGGGTGCGCGTGGCCCGGGGGAGTCCACCTACGCCGAGCTTCCGGTCCTGCCGATGGACGACGTGGTCACCCGCTACCACATCAGCCTCGACGTCGCGGACAAGCCCGGCGTGCTGGCCGAGGTCGCGCGGACCTTCAGCGACCACGACGTGTCGATCCGGACGGTCCGTCAGGAGGGCCACGGCGACGACGCGTTCCTCGTGGTGGTCACGCACGTAGCCCGCGACGCCGACCTGCGGGCCGTCGTGGAGGAGCTGCGCCGGCTCGATGCCGTCCGCGAGGTGGCATCGGTGATGAGGGTGGAGGCCGAGGGATGACCACGACCGCTGCACGCGCCGGCTGGCGCGGGCTGATCGAGGAGTACCGCGACCGGCTCCCGGTAGGTCCCGGCACGCCCGTCGTCACGCTGCTCGAAGGGGCGACACCGCTGGTTCCCGCGCCGTACCTGTCGGCGGTGACCGGCTGCGAGGTCTACCTCAAGGTCGAGGGTGCCAACCCCACCGGGTCCTTCAAGGACCGCGGCATGACCATGGCGATCAGCAAGGCCAAGGAGGAGGGCAGCCAGGCCGTCATCTGCGCCTCCACCGGCAACACCTCCGCCTCCGCGGCCGCCTACGCCGCTCGCGGCGGGATGACCTGCGCGGTGCTCGTGCCGGAGGGGAAGATCGCCCTCGGCAAGCTCGCCCAGGCGCTGGTGCACGGCGCCCGGCTGCTGCAGGTGCAGGGCAACTTCGACGACTGCCTCGACCTGTGCCGCGACCTCTCCGAGCAGTACCCGATCACGCTGGTCAACTCGGTCAACCCGTTCCGCATCGAGGGCCAGAAGACCGCGTCCTTCGAGATCTGCGACGTGCTCGGGGAGGCGCCCGACATCCACTGCCTGCCGGTGGGCAATGCCGGCAACATCACGGCCTACTGGAAGGGCTACCAGGAGTACGGCACCCGGCCCCGCATGCTCGGGTTCCAGGCCGCCGGCGCCGCGCCGATCGTCCGCGGGGAGCCGGTGCCCTCGCCGCAGACGATCGCCACCGCGATCCGGATCGGCAACCCGGCCTCGTGGAAGCAGGCGCTCGAGGCCCGTGACGAGAGCGGCGGCGACATCCAGGCGGTCACCGACCGGCAGATCCTGTCGGCGTACCGGCTGCTCGCGCAGAAGGAGGCCGTGTTCGTGGAGCCGGCCTCCGCCGCGTCGGTCGCCGGGCTGCTCCAGGTGCACGAGGCCGGCGGCATCGAGCCGGGCCAGCGGATCGTCTGCACCGTCACGGGCAACGGTCTGAAGGACCCCGACTGGGCGATCGCCGGGGCGCCGAAGCCGGTGACCGTGCCGGTCGACGCCCACGCCGCGGCCGCCACGCTCGGCCTGGCGTAGGGGTGCCCAGCTTCCGCGCGGCTCCCGTCCGGGTGCGCGTCCCGGCGACCAGTGCCAACCTCGGCCCGGCCTTCGACAGCGCCGGGCTCGCCCTGTCGCTCTACGACGACGTGGTCGTGCGGGTCGCCGACAGCGGCCTCGTCGTCGACATCGCGGGGGAGGGCGCCGACACCCTCCCGCGCGACAAGCGCCACCTGCTCGTCAAGGCCCTGCGCGCGACCTTCGACCGGCTCGGCGGCCAGCCGCGCGGCCTCGAGGTGGTCTGCGCCAACCGCATCCCGCAGTCCCGCGGCCTCGGCTCCTCCTCCGCCGCCATCGTGGCGGCGGTCGTCGCCGCGCGGGCGCTCGTCCTCGGTGGCGAGGAGGACCTCGACGGCGAGGCCGCCCTGGCGCTCGCCACCGAGATCGAGGGGCACCCGGACAACGTCGCTGCCTGCCTCTACGGGGGGCTGACCTTCGCCTGGACCGGGTCCGGGGGCGTGCGCGTGCACCGGGTGGACGTCCACCCCCAGGTCGCCCCGGTTGCCTTCGTACCGACGAACAAGGCCTCGACGAAGAAGGTCCGGGGACTGCTGCCCGAGGTGGTGCCGCACGCCGACGCCGCGGCCAACTCCGCCCGCACCGCGCTGCTGGCCTTGGGACTGACCCGCTCACCGGAGCTGCTGCTGGACGCGACCGAGGACCGGCTGCACCAGTCCTACCGGGCCACCGCCATGCCGCGCAGCGCCGCGCTGGTCGAGCGGCTCCGGGGCGACGGCGTGCCCGCCGTGATCAGCGGCGCGGGGCCGACCGTCCTCGCCCTCGCCACGCCGACCACGATCGAGGACGTGGTGGGCCGGGCGCCCCGCGGCTGGGAGGCCCTGTCGCTGCCGGTCGACGCGACCGGGGCAGCCGTCGTACCGCTGTAGCGGCCGGGCCGCTGCACCCGATCGGGGGAACACGCCGATCCAGACCTGTGTTGATGCAGGCGGAGCACCTTGGCTACCCTGTGCCCCGCACCAGCAGTGCCGCTGACAGCACAGTCGGGCACGGGTGCTCCCCGTCGGACACCTGCGTGAGCGCGCCCCCGTGGCGTCGTTCCGGTCCGTCCCACAAGCTCCTCGCGGCCCCGGGCCCGAGGCAGTCGGCCTACCCGGCCGGCGCCCCTCTCCGCCCTCCCTGGACGACCAGGCGGCGGCACACCAGGAGGACTCTCCTTGACCGACACCACCGACCTGCAGCCCGGCGCGGCCGCGCAGGTTGACGCGGGGTCCCCGGCTGCGGACCCCACTCCCGCCGCCAAGACCCGCCGGCGCGCGACGTCGCCCGGCGGCGGGCTGGGCGCGCTGCTGCTGCCCGAGCTGCAGTCGCTCGCCAACGACCTGGGCATCCAGGGCACGGCCAAGCTCCGGAAGAGCCAGCTCATCGAGGCGATCCAGGCCCACCAGGCTGGTACGCCGACGCAGCCCGCTCCCGAGACGACCGTGTCCGCGGTCGAGCCCGCGGTCGAGCCCGCGGCGGAGCCGGTGGCCGAGACGACCGCGGCGGCCGGTGCTGCTTCCGGCCCCGGCGACCGGGAGGACCGGCACGAGGACCGGCACGAGGACCGGCATGACGAGGACGACCACGACGAGGACGACCGCGACGACCGGCACGCGGACGAGCACGACGACGGCGACCGGCCGGGCCGCATCGACCGCGGACGCGAGCGCTTCCTCGAGCGGGAGGCCAAGCGCCAGGAGCGCATCCAGACGCTGGTCGCCGAGGGGATGACCCTCGACGAGGCGACCGCCCAGATCACCGCCGAGCGGCAGCAGCGCGAGCAGCAGCGCCAGCAGGCCCGCGAGGGCCGGCAGGGCCAGCAGTCACAGCAGCCGCAGCAGCCGGTGCGGGAGCCCCGGCAGGAGCGCCAGGAGTACGACGACGAGGACGGCGGACGGCGTGGCCGCTTCCGCGAGCGCGGCCGCGGCCGCAACCGCAACCGCGACCGCTTCGCCGGCGAGTCGGAGCCGATGCTGAGCGAGGACGACGTCCTCGTCCCGATCGGGGGCATCCTCGACATCCTCGAGAACTACGCGTTCGTCCGTACCTCCGGCTACCTCACCGGACCGAACGACGTCTACGTGTCGCTGCAGCAGGTCCGCAAGTACGGGCTGCGCCGCGGCGACGCGGTCACGGGCGCGGTCCGGCAGCAGCGCGAGGGCGACCGCAAGGAGAAGTACAACGCCCTCGTCCGCCTCGACACGATCAACGGGATGGACGTGGAGGAGGCGCGCAAGCGCGCCGAGTTCCACAAGCTGACGCCGCTCTACCCGCAGGACCGGCTGAGGTTGGAGACGACGGGGGAGCAGCTGACCACCCGCGTCATCGACCTGGTCATGCCGGTCGGCAAGGGCCAGCGCGCCCTGATCGTCAGCCCGCCCAAGGCCGGCAAGACGATGGTGATGCAGGCGATCGCCAACGCCATCACGACGAACAACCCGGAGTGCCACCTCATGGTCGTCCTCGTGGACGAGCGGCCGGAGGAGGTCACCGACATGCAGCGGTCGGTGAAGGGCGAGGTCATCGCCTCGACCTTCGACCGCCCGCCGCAGGACCACATCACCGTCGCGGAGCTGTCGATCGAGCGGGCCAAGCGCCTGGTCGAGCTCGGCCACGACGTGGTCGTGCTGCTCGACTCGATCACCCGGCTCGGCCGCGCCTACAACCTGGGCGCCCCTGCGAGCGGCCGCATCCTCACCGGTGGTGTCGACTCGGCGGCGCTCTACCCGCCGAAGCGCTTCCTCGGCGCGGCCCGCAACATCGAGCACGGCGGCTCGCTGACGATCTTCGCGACCGCCCTGGTCGAGACCGGTTCGGCGATGGACACCGTGATCTTCGAGGAGTTCAAGGGCACCGGCAACGCGGAGCTCAAGCTCGACCGGCGGCTCGCGGACAAGCGGATCTTCCCGGCGATCGACATCGACGCCTCGGGCACCCGCAAGGAGGAGCTGCTCCTCGCGCCGCAGGAGCTCCGCATCGTGCTGCAGCTCCGCCGGGTGCTGCACGCGCTCGACACGACGGCGTCCCTCGAGCTGCTGCTCGACAAGATGAAGTCGACACGCACCAACGTCGAGTTCCTCATGCAGATCCAGAAGACGACCGTGGAGCAGTCCGACCACGCCGCCTCCTGACTCCGGGAAGGCTCGCGCCGACCTCTGGCACACTGGAACGACCCTGGCACCGGTTCACGGGACTCCCCGACCCGGCGGCCACCGAACGAGAGGGACAGCCGTGAAGGCCGACATCCACCCGAAGTACGTGGACACCCACGTCTCCTGCACCTGCGGGAACGAGTTCACGACCCGTAGCACCGTCGGCGGCGGCGAGATCCGCGCCGAGGTCTGCGCCAACTGCCACCCGTTCTACACGGGTAAGCAGAAGATCCTCGACACCGGCGGCCGCGTCGCCCGGTTCGAGCAGCGCTTCGGCAAGCGCTCCAAGTAGCGACCCTGCGGCGCCCGTCCCCTCACCGGGGGCGGGCGCCGCTGCCGTGTTCCGGTGATCACCAGGACATCGCCCCACGAAACGCCGGGCGTGTCGTGGGGCGATCCCCTGATGATCATGACTTCCCGCGGAGGGACCGATGGCTGAGCCGCTCGACGACCTGCTCGCGGAGCACGCCGACCTCGAGGCGCGCCTCGCCGACCCCGGCGTGCACGCCGACCAGGCGCTCGCCCGCGAGCTCGGCCGCCGGTACGCCGAGATCGGCCCGATCGTCGCGGCGGCCCAACAGCGCGACCGGCTCCGGGACGACCTCAAGGCGGCCGCGGAGCTCGGCATGGACGAGGAGATCCCGGCGCTGCAGGCCGAGCTCGACCAGCTCGAGACCCAGATCGTGCAGATGCTCGTGCCCAGGGACCCGGCCGACGCCAAGGACGTGATCCTCGAGGTGAAGGCGGGCGAGGGCGGCGACGAGTCCGCGCTGTTCGCCGGCGACCTGGTCCGCATGTACACCCGGTACGCCGAGCGCCAGGGCTGGAAGACCGAGGTCGTCAGCGCGACCGAGGGGGAGCTCGGCGGCTACAAGGACATCAGCATCGCGGTGAAGAGCCGCGACCCCGCCAACCCCGTCTACGGCCGGCTCAAGTTCGAGGGCGGCGTGCACCGGGTCCAGCGCGTCCCCGTCACGGAGTCGCAGGGGCGCATCCACACCTCGGCGGCCGGTGTGCTGGTGCTCCCCGAGGCGGAGGACGTCGACGTGACGATCGACCAGAACGACCTCCGCATCGACGTCTACCGCTCCTCCGGACCCGGGGGCCAGTCGGTCAACACGACCGACTCCGCCGTCCGGATCACCCACGTCCCGACCGGCGTCGTGGTGTCGATGCAGAACGAGAAGTCGCAGCTGCAGAACAAGGAGGCCGCGATGCGGGTCCTCCGCTCGCGGCTGCTCGCGCTCGCGCTCGAGGAGCAGGCCGCGAAGGACTCCGCGACCCGGGGTGCACAGATCCGTACCGTCGACCGGTCGGAGAAGATCCGCACCTACAACTGGCCGGACAACCGGATCGCCGACCACCGCAGCGGCTACAAGGCCAACAACCTCATGCAGGTGCTCGACGGCGACCTCGACCCGGTGATCCAGTCGATGGTCGACCTCGATACCGAGCAGCGGCTCAAGGGCGACTCCTGAGGCTCGAGGAGGCGCTCGCCCGCGCCGCACGGACGCTCGCCGAGGCCGGCGTACCGAGCCCGGAGCACGACGCCCGGGCCCTGGCGGTCCACGCGCTGCACCTGAGGCGCCCCAGCGACCTGCTCGCGCTCACCGACCTGCCCGAGGACACGGGGTACGACGAGCTGGTCGCCCTCCGCGCCCAGCGTGTCCCCCTCCAGCACCTGGTGGGAAGCGTCGGGTTCCGTTGGCTCGACCTCGAGGTCGGCCCGGGCGTCTTCGTCCCCCGGCCCGAGACCGAGCTCGTCGTCCAGGCTGTCATCGACCACCTCGCGACACCCCTGGGGATCCCCAACCCTCTGAGCACCCCCCTGGACGCACCGTTGGGGATCCCCACTGGTGCGGGAGAGGCCCCGAAAGAGGGTTGGGGATCCCCAACGGGGCCGGTGGTGGTCGATCTGTGCACGGGGTCGGGCGCGATCGCGCTCTCGGTCGCGCACGAGGTCGGGGGCGCCGTGGTGCACGCGGTCGAGCTCGACCCGGTGGCCCTGTCGTGGGCACGCCGCAACGACGACGAAGGCCGGGTCCGCTTCCACGAGGGCCCGGTCGAGGGCTGCCTGCCCGACCTCGACGGCGCGGTCGACGTGGTCGTGAGCAACCCGCCGTACGTCCCCGACGGCACGGAGGTCGACCGGGAGACCGCCGAGCACGACCCGGCGCTCGCCCTCTGGGGCGGGCCGGACGGGCTTGCCGTGGTCCGCCAGGTCGAGGCTGCCGCCCGCCGACTGCTCCGGCCCGGTGGCCTGCTGGTGATGGAGCACGACGTGACCCACGGCGAGTGCGTGCCCGCCCTGCTCCGCGAGGCGGGCGGCTGGGTCGACGTGGTGGGCCACGAGGACCTCACGCGGCGCCCGCGCTTCGTCACGGCAAGATGGCAGCCATGACCCGATCCGGAGAGGGAGCCGGCCGATGAGCCTCACCTTCGACTGCCGCACCGAGAGCGAGGCAGGCGTGCGTGCCGCCGTGGACGCCCTCCAGGCCGGCGAGCTCGTGGTGCTGCCGACGGACACCGTCTACGGCCTGGCCGCCGACGCCTTCAACCCGCTGGCAGTCGGCCGGCTGCTCGAGGCCAAGGGCCGTGGTCGGGACATGCCCACCCCCGTGCTCATCCCGAGCGCGCGCACGCTCGACGGCATCGCCGACACCGTGCCCCAGGCAGCGCGCGACCTCGCTGACGCCTTCTGGCCGGGTGCCCTCACCGTCGTGGTGCGCCACGCTGCCACGCTGGCGTGGGACCTGGGGGAGACCAAGGGCACCGTGGCGCTGCGGGTGCCGCTCGACCGGGTCGCCCTCGCGGTGCTGGAGAAGACCGGCCCGCTGGCCGTGTCCAGCGCCAACCGCACCGGGATGCCGCCCGCCACGGACGCCGCCGAGGCGGCCCGGCAGCTCGGCACGGCGGTGGAGGTCTACCTCGACGGCGGGCCCTGCGGGGAGCCGGTGCCGAGCACCATCGTGGACCTGACCGGTGAGGTGCCCAGGGTGCTCCGGGTCGGCGCCCTGTCGCTGGAGGAGCTGCGCGGGGTCGTGCCCGGTCTCGAGGGATGACCTTCCGAGTCCTGCACGTCTGCACCGGCAACATCTGCCGCTCACCCATGGCCGAGCACCTCATGCGGGCCGGGCTGGCGGCGCGCGGGGTGGACGGCGTCGTGGTCGCCTCCGCCGGCACGCGGGGGCTGGAGGGCGAGCCGGTGCAGGAGCACGCGCTCGCCGAGCTGGCCGGCCGGGCCGTGACGGCGGAGGCGTTCCGGGCGAGGCGGCTGCTGGCGGAGCACGTTGCCGAGGCCGACCTGGTGCTTGGCGCCACGCGGGCGCATCGCGCCGCCGCCGTCACGCTGGTGCCCCGCGCGGCGGCCCGCACGTTCACGCTGCGCGAGCACGACCGGCTGCTCTCCCGCGTCGACCCGGCGGACCTGCCGGCCGACCCGGTGGAGCGAGCCCGTGCCCTCGCCGCCGCCGCGGCGGCCCAGCGCGGCCTCGTCCGCCCGGACCGCCCCGAGGACGACGACGTGGCCGATCCCTACGGCGGCCCGGCATCGGCGTACCCGCCCTGCGCTGCCCTCATCGATCAGTCGCTGCAGCGCTGGCTCGACCTGCTCGCCCCTGACCCGGCGGCGTCACCCCCCTGGCGGTAGCGGGCCGGGACGTGCAGACTGGCGCGCCATGATCACCCGAGCACTGGCCGCTGCCGCTGTCACCGCGTGCGCCCTGCTTCCGGGAACGGCGAGCGGAGAGCCCTACGCCGGCCAGTACCGCTACCTGGACACCGGACGGCTGAGCATCCAGGGCGCCGACGGTGCCCGCTGGGTGCTGCGCGTGGTCGCGACCCGTGACGGCACGGCGCAGAGCCGCACGGAGCAGCACCTCTACGTCGACCTGGACCGTTGCGTGGGCACGGACTGCTCGGAGGTCGGTCGCTGGGTGCGGCCGCTCACACCGTCCGAGGTGACCGTGGAGGGGCAGCTCAGCTACCCGCTGGTGACGGTCGGCCCTCCTTCGGAGGCCGCCGGCGCTCTCACGACGCGCCTCGCCGGGCAAGTGCTCGAGGTGCGGCTCACCGGCGAGGGAGGAGGCGGAGCCGGTGCCTTCCACGGCGTCGGCCTCACCGCGGACCCGCTCGGCATCAGGCCGCGCCTCACCCAGTGGAGGGAAGCCACGGGCGTCCTGCGGCTGACCGGCGCCGGGTGCACCGTGAGCGTGGAGCGAGGCCGGCTCGGGGAGGAGGAGCTGGTCGACAGCGTGGGTCGCGACGCGCGAAACCCCCGCTCGGCCCCGCCCGCCCGGCTTCCGGCCGGGCTCTTCGGGGGCTCACGCACCGGACGCTGCTGACCGGCCGGGCGGTAGGCTGGCGGGACCGCCCACCACCAGCTCGCGAGGAGCGCGCCGTGACGTTCTGGGGTCCTTCCTTCGACGACCTGCAGCAGACCGACCCCGAGATCGCCGGGGTCGTGCTCGACGAGCTGGACCGGCTGCGCAGTGGCCTGCAGCTGATCGCCAGTGAGAACTTCACGAGCCCCGCGGTGCTGGCCGCGCTCGGCTCGACGCTGAGCAACAAGTACGCCGAGGGGTACCCCGGCAAGCGCTACTACGGCGGCTGCGAGGTCGTCGACCGGGCGGAGCAGCTCGGCATCGACCGGGCCAAGGCGCTCTTCGGCGCGGAGCACGCCAACCTCCAGCCGCACTCCGGCGCGAGCGCCAACATCGCGGTCTACGGCGCGTTCCTGCAGCCGGGCGACACCGTGCTGGCGATGTCCCTGCCGCACGGTGGGCACCTCACGCACGGCACCAAGGTCAGCTTCAGCGGCAAGTGGTTCAACGCCGTGCACTACGGCGTCGCCAA
>Ga0190269_10001266_pt1 | contig 12206 bp, 10 predicted proteins | sample Popmic249IS_FD_133749 | JGI IMG/M metagenome (GOLD analysis project Ga0190269, IMG submission 133749) | Populus adjacent soil microbial communities from riparian zone of Blue River, Arizona, USA - 249 IS | ecosystem: Environmental > Terrestrial > Soil > Riparian zone | place: USA: Arizona...
CGCCCCGCGAGCGCGCTCTCATCCTCTTCCCCTCGGCCGCGCACTCGCCGCTCAGACGCGCGCGGACCCGCGACCGCGATGCTCTCCGACTGACCCGCCCCACGCCGCTCCACCTGCTTGCACGCCAGCACAGCGAACAGCACCCAAGAAAGCATCAACCATCGAATGAACATCACGAGCTCCTCTCCTTGCACAAAGGAAGCCCGCTTCGGAAGCACCCTCCATGCCGCGGACAGCTTCCTGCCGCCGCCATAAGCTGCGGCGCGAGCTAGGCACGGGGATGGTCGCTGGCCCTCCACCCCCAAGGGCGACGGAGGATCGAGCCAAGCAAGCCTTGCTCACTACGCCGAGCTTGCTCGATGGTCGAGCAAACTTTGCCCGACCACGTGCGGGTTCGGCCAGGCCAACGCTTGGCCGGCGCCGGGCAACAGTCTCCGGTCGGCAAGTGATGTGCACGCGCCGCAGCCTCGATCATCATCCATGATCGATGAAAATCGCCGACATCGATGCAATCAACTTCTTCACCGACCGCGACGTCGTAGCGGATCCCTTTCCGTACTTCGCGGCTCTACGAGAACAGTGTCCCGTGCGCCGCGAACCGCATCACAACGTGATGATGGTGACCGGCTACGAAGAGGCACTGGCCGTCTACAGTGCGCCCGAGTCCTTTTCGTCGTGCACCTCCGTGACAGGGCCATTCCCTGGGTTTCCCGTGCCGCTAGAGGGCAAAAGCCCAGCGGAGATCGACGCGCTGATCGCCGAGCATCGTCACAAGCTGCCGATGAACGACCAGCTTCCGACGCTCGATCCGCCGAGTCACACGGCGAGCCGCGCGTTGCTCATGCGGCTCATCACACCGAAGCGTCTCGCAGAGAACGAGGCGTTCATCTACCGCTTGACCGACCGCACACTGGACGCGCTCCTGCCGCGCGGCAGCTGCGAGTACAACGGTGAGTTCGCCGCACCGCTCGCGATGCTCGTGGTGGCTGACCTGCTGGGTGTGCCCGACGAGGATCGCGACACCTTTCGCGACGTGCTGCTCCGCAAGCACGGTCACGGCGAGCAAAAGGCGACTGACATGGTCGGCAGCGCCGACACAAAGATGTCGCTCAATCCGCTGGAGTTCCTGTACCAGCGGTTCAGCGAGTACATCACAGAGCGCCGCGCGAATCCGCGAGAAGACGTGCTCACAAGCCTCGCGAACGCCAAGTTCCCCGGCGGCGCAACCCCCGAAGTCATCGACGTGGTGCGTGTGGCTGCCAACCTGTTCGCAGCAGGTCAAGAGACCACCGTTCGGCTCCTGAGCGCGGGCGTGAAGATCCTCGCAGAGGATCAGGCGCTGCAGGAGCGCCTGCGCGCGTCGCCGGATCTGCTCGGCAACTTCGTGGAAGAGACGCTGCGCTTGGAGAGCCCGGTGAAAGGCGACTTCCGCCTGGCCCGCTGCCCGGTGCAGATCGGCGGCGTAGACATTCCGGCAGGCACGACCGTGATGGTCCTGAACGGTGCAGCCAACCGCGATCCACGCATGTTCAAGGACCCCGACAACTTCGATCTCGAGCGCGCGAACGCTCGCCAGCAGATGGCATTCGGCCGCGGCATCCACAGCTGCCCCGGTGCGCCGCTCGCACGCGCTGAGGCGCGCATCGGCTTTCGAAGGCTGCTCGAGCGCACACGCAACATCCGCATCTCGGACCGACACCACGGCCCCGCTGGCGCGCGCCGCTACGAGTACGTGCCGACCTTCATTCTGCGCGGACTCACGCAACTGCACATCGAATTCGATCCCGCGGAGGGGACGTGATGCGAGTCCAGATCGATGACGGTCGCTGCAAGGGGCACGGCACCTGCTGCGGGCTGTGCCCTCAGATCTTCGAGCTCACAAGCGACGGCTACGCGCGTGTGCTGGTCAGCGAGATCCCTCCTGAAGCGCAGGAGCTCGTGCAAACGGCAGTCGAACAGTGCCCAGAGGGCGCGATCTCGATCGAAGAAGACGGTTTTTGACCTTCTCGCCTTTCTTGTGTGTGTGCGCGCGCGTAAGCGAACAGCTGCCTTTCGGTAAGCGCGAACGTCTTCGTCGCGCGCGACAAGGAGGCAGTGTTGATCACCCGCGACTTGAAGATGGTCACCGATGCCGGCGAACAGAGCTGCCCCGCGCGAAGAGTGCGGGCGCTTTCGCCGCTGATCCGCATGAAGCAGCACTTGCGCCGAGGCGTCAGTGACCCAAGTCTAGATAAGAGAGATCAAAGGAGAAGTAGCATGACCATCGGAATGCGTGAGCTTTGCTTGTGCAGTGTGCTCGCCGCAACGAGCGCTTTCGGCTGCGGCGGCGACAAACCTGCTGCGCCTGCCGCACCACCTCCAGCAGCGCCTGCACCGGCCGAGCAGGCCGCGCCGGCAGCACAACCAGCCGCTCCCGCGCCTGCCCCAACGGTCACGGCGGACGAAGCCGGGGTCGTACACGTGACCGCCGCAGATTCGATGCGCTACAGCGCAGGCCGGATCAACGTCAAAGCAGGCCAGCCCATCACCATCGAGCTGAAGAACATCGGCACGCTCGCGAAAGAAGCGATGGGCCACAACCTCGTGGTGCTCAAGCCCGGCACAGACCCGATGTCGTTTGCCATGAAGGCAGTCTCGGCCAAAGCCACAGACTACATTCCTTCCGACGCTGGCGACCAAGTCATCGCGCACACCAAGCTGCTCGGCCCGAGCGAATCTGACACGCTCAAGATCCCTACCCTGGCAGCTGGCACGTACCCCTTCGTGTGCACGTTCCCTGGTCACGCTGCGATCATGAACGGCCAGCTCGTGGTGGAGTGACTCACGGCACGTGACGTGCGAGCTCACGCAGGCTCAGAGCCACCTCGTCCACCTGCGGCACGCTCGCACGTTCGAGCGCATCGGCGAGACCGATGCCTGGAACGTGCGCGCCGGCCAACACGCGCGGCGGCGCTTCGAGCTCATAGAACAGCTCTTCGACAGCGCGACGCAGAAGATGCTCGCCGAAGTTGGTCACTTCGGTGTCCTCATTGAGAAAGAGCACGCGGCGCGTCTTGCGAATGCTCTCCTGGATCGCTTCCCAGTCGTACGGGATCAGCGTTCGCAGGTCGATGACTTCTGCATCGACGCCTTCGTTCGCGGCTCTCTCCGCTGCCTGCAGCGCGATATGAGCCATTCGTCCGTAGCTCACGACCGTGACGTCCGTGCCTTCGCGCGCGACGCGCGCCTGTCCTATCGGAAGCACCAACGAGCTGGTGTCCGGCCAGCGCGGCACCCACGCCGAGCGGTCTCCGAGCGGTGCATCGATCATCTTGGAGAGCGCTTGCTGGTCCTCCGGCTCACCGGGAATGCGCTGCGCGGCCGTTCCGCGCACGCGCAACAGCGCTTTGGGCGCGAGATACATGACGGGGTTGGGATCAGCGATCGCCGCGAGCATCAGCCCGTACGCGTCCAACGGATTGCTCGGCATGACCACTTTCCAGCCCGGAATCCGCGTCGCCTGCGCATCGAACGAATGAGAGTGGTAGATGCTGCCGCGGATGCCGCTGCCGACCGGCATCATCAACACCATCGGGCAATTCCAGTCGCCTGCCGATGACCAGCACATGCCGCCCGCGAGCTTCAGCAGATCGATCGAGTTGAACGCGTAGTCGCAAAACTGGATCTCGGCCACAGGTCGCTGCCCGGCCATCGCGAGGCCGATCGCGGTGCCCACGATGCCGCGCTCGTCGAGCGGCGTATTCCATGCCGTCTTGATGCCCTGGGTTTGCGTGAAGATGCCGCCGAGCGGTGGACCGACATCTTGGCCCAGCACATCCGTCACACCGAACCGCTCTTCCCCGACATGCAGCGCGAGCCGCATGGCCTGAACCATCGTTGCCATCGTTACTGCTCGTGCACGAGATCGCGTGTCGCAAAGACGTCGCGGTAAATGTCTTCTCCGCTCGGCTGCGCTTCCTCGCACACCAACTTCGCGCTCTCGCGCAGCTGGTGCGTGCAGTCCGCGCGTTGCTGGCGCATTCTGTCACGTGTTAGGAGGCCCAACGTTGCTATCCGTTCTTCTAACAGTTCTAAACAGTCAACTTCATCAGTCACACGGTTGGCACCAGAGGCCGAAGTGTGGCCGTACAGGCGCGAGACATTCGCTTCGAGCAAGAACGGCCTACGCGTGCTGCGCACGTAGTCCATCGCATGCGAGAGCGCCGTATAACAAACTTCGACATCGTTGCCGTCGACGACCGCGTTGCGAATGCCAAAGGCATCGGCACGGGATGCGATGCGCTCTGCATGCATGTGCGCCGCGGGCGTCGAAATTCCCCACTGGTTGTTCGTAACGATCATCAAGCATGGCAGCTCACGGCCAGGCAACGAAGACCAGATAAGGCAGGTCGAGAAGTCACCTTCCGCCGTGCCCGCATCACCACCTTGAACGATCGTGATGCCCTTCGACGCAGCGCCGGCTCGCTTGTTCGCGAGCGCAGTGCCGGGCGCCATGGCGAACTGCACGCCGATGGTCGACGAGACCGGCAGCACATTCCACGCACGCTTCGAGTAGTGGTTGCAGAAGTTGCGACCGCGCGAGTACGGATCGCTCGCGGTGTTTTTCATCTGCCGCAGCGCGTCCACCGGGTCAGCGCCCATGGCGAGCAAGGTCGCTGTCGAGCGGTAGTGCAGATGCAGATAGTCGTATTCCGGCCCACGTCCCTTGTGGACCAACAGCCCGAGCGAGGCATTCAGGGCTTCCTCGCCGGGGCCGCCCACCCAGAAAAAGCCGTCGCCTTGCTTGTGCATCTGGATCAGCCGTTCCTCGAGGCAGCGCGCGAGGAGCATCTGATCGTAGAGCTTCAGCAGGAGCGAAGGAGAAAGCGTGCAATTCCGTGTCAACATGCTTCGATACGGGCGACCGGGTTCCTCGAGCTTGCCGCCGAGCTGCCAGTCGGGTCGAGCGGCCAAGTGGCCAGAGTTTGGGCGTCTGTGGCCAACCGTTGGCAACCTCCGAGTGTTAATGCGAAGAACGCCGTCATGGCTCAATCCGGAAGCCAACCCCCCAGCCTTCCAGCGCTTCAGCTGCTACCGATTGCGCGGGCCTTGCCGCAGCTGGGGGTCGATCCAGCCGAGCTGTTCGCGCGCTACGGCGTAAGCCTGGACGCGCTGAACGATCCGCAGCTGCTTGTGGAGCCCGCGGTGGAGCTGGATATCTGGGCCGCGCTGGTCGCAGAGACGAAAGATCCACTGATCGGCCTGAAGCTCGCTGACGTGATCCCGGACGGCGGGTATTGGACCTACGAGTACTTGCTCCGGCACAGCTCCACGATCGGTGCGGCTCTGGAAAAAGCCGTGCGCTATCAGAGGATTTTTGCCAACGACGTGCAGCTGCGGTTGGTCACGTCAGGCGATTGCACGATCGCGCGCCTCGACCACGACGGCATGAACGGTGGCAAGTACCCGCATCCCGCGCAGGCGACCGAGTGCCTGTTTGCGGTGATTTTCCGGATGATCGGCAGCCTGGTTCCGACTGCGCGTGCCAAAGAAGTGCGCTTCACGCACGCGAGGCTCGGCCCGATCCGCGAGTACTCGAGCCGCTTCGGCTGCCGTATGCGCTTCGGACAGCCCTACAACGAAGTGCTGTTCGCGACCACCATGCTCGAGCGCGAGGTCGTGAGCGCAGATCAGCGCCTCGCGATCGTGCTGGAAGAGCACGTGCAACGCGTGCTCGCAACTGTGCCACACCCAGACCTCTGGTTGCCGCGCGTGCGCGCCGAGCTGGACACGCTGCTGGCTGAGCGTGCTGCATCGCTGCCCCGCCTCGCAAAGGCGCTTCACGTCAGCGCGCGAACTTTGCGGCGTCGCCTCGCGGAACGCGGTGCTAGCTATCGTGAGCTATTGGATGATGCCCGACGCAGCCATGCGCTGCAGCGCGTGCTCGATGCGGAGAGCTCGATCGAAGAGATCGCGGACGCGCTGGGCTTTGGGGACGTGAGCACGTTCTACCGAGCGTTCCGGCGCTGGACCGGTGCCACCCCTGCGGCCTACCGCGCTCGACATCATCGTGCCACACGCGCAGTCTGAAGCGCGCTGGACCGCGCGAGCCTGGTAGTTTGTGCTAACTTGCTCACCGCCATGCCCACGCTGAGCGCCACTGAATATCGACTCCTGGTGGAGAGCTCGCCGGTGATGATCTGGCGGTCGGGCCCCGATGCGAAGTGCAACTACTTCAACGAGACCTGGCTAGCATTCACAGGTCGCACACTAGAGCAGGAGATGGGTGACGGCTGGGCGGAGGGTGTACATCCAGAAGACCTGTCCCGCTGCGTAGCGTACTACCTCGAGCATTTCGAGCGCCGCGAAGCCTTTGAGATGGATTATCGCCTGCGTCGGCACGACGGCGAGTACCGCTGGATCTTCGACCGCGGCGTACCGTTTCACGATGACGGGGGAGAGTTCGCGGGGTTCATCGGCAGCTGCGTCGATGTCCACGAAAGCCGCACTGCTGAGCAAGCGCGGCACCAGCACAGCGAGGAGCAGCTCACGCTGGCGCGCGACTTCGAAAAGTGGATGCTGGCGATCGTCAGTCACGACATTCGCAATCCGCTGAATGCGATCCTCATCGCGACCGATCAGCTGCAAGAATTGCTGGAGCCGAACGAGAGCGTGAAGCGCTGGGCTGAGATTCTCACGCGCGGCGTGAATCGCATCCAACATATCGTCGGAGACCTGCTCGATCTCTCGTACGAGCGTGAAGGCGAAGGCATCCCGATCGACCCGCAGCCGAGCGACCTGCGCACCATGTGTCGGCAGATCATCGACGAGCTGAAGTCGATCGCGCGCGACCGTAAGATCACCTTCGACTGTCACGTGGATGGCTCGGGTGCTTGGGACGAGCCTCGCATCATGCAGGCCATCTCCAACCTGGCCTCCAACGCCTTGCAACACGGAACGCCGGGGCGCCCCGTGCGCGTGCGGGTGACTGGTGATCCCGAGCAGGTGTCGATCGAGATCCAAAACGAAGGCACGATCCCGCGCGAGCTACTGCCTCGCATCTTCGAGCCGTTTCGCGCCGGCCGCCACTTCGCCAAGCGCGGTGATGGATTGGGCCTCGGTCTGTTCATCGCGCAGGCTATAGCGCGTGCCCACGGCGGCCACCTCGAAGTGGACTCCACGGGCGGCGCCACCAAGTGCCGTCTCGTCCTGCCGCGACAACCCGTCGGCGTCGCGCCGCCGTCGTAACGTGGGTGAGCCGAGCTCGTCTTGCAACGGCGCCACGATCCGCAGGCCGGCTTCGAGAGCTCGCCCACATAATCGTCCGCTTCGCGGGCGCGCTGACATTGACGGCGCTGGCTTCGAGCGTACGTAGCCTCGCAATGTCCAGCTCTCAACAGGCCAAGTCCCGCGAACCGATCCAACCTGCGCATCTCGACCGGCGCGCGAGTGGCGTGCTTTTGCACCTCACCAGCCTGCCCGGTCCGCACGGCAATGGTGACCTAGGAGTAGAAGCACATCGCTTCGTCGACTGGCTTCAGCACGCCGAACAAACCTACTGGCAGATGCTGCCGGTCGGCCCGTGCGGCAACGGCAACTCACCGTACAGCGCGCAGTCAGCTTTTGCCGGCGACCCGCTGCTGATCGCGCTCGCGCCGCTGGTCGAGCGCGGTTGGCTGCGCTCGAGCGAGCTCGAGGGCGTTTCGTTTCCGAATGAGCGCGTCGACTACGCGGCGAGCGAGCGCTTTCGTGCCCGAGCGCTGCGGCTCGCCTTCGACCGCGCTCGTGGAACGCTCGACCTGCGCGGCTTTCGCGAGCGCAACCGGAGCTGGCTGCAAGATTACGCGCTGTTTCGTGCAGTAAAGCGCGCGCACAACGACGCGGAGTGGACGAGCTGGCCAGCCGAGCTGCGGGACCGCGATCCGCAAGCGCTCTCGGATGCGCGGCGTGAGCTCGCGGACGAAGTCGAGTACCGCTGCTTCGAGCAGTATCTCTTCGACGAGCAGTGGACCGCGCTGCGCGGCTACGCACATGCAAAAGGCGTCAGCTTGGTCGGCGACATTCCGATCTTCCTCGCGCACGACAGCGCGGATGTCTGGCAGCACCGCGAGCTGTTCTACCTCGACGAGCGCGGACAACCGACGGTGGTGTCTGGCGTGCCACCCGACTACTTCAGCGAGACCGGTCAACGCTGGGGCAATCCACTGTACCGCTGGGATGTGCTGCGTGAGCAGGGCTACCGCTTCTGGATCGATCGCATGCGCGCGATGCTGACCCGGTTCGACGTGATCCGGCTCGACCATTTCATCGGTTTCCATCGCTACTGGGAGGTCCCCGGGTCCGAGAAGACAGCGGTGAACGGACGCTGGTGCGCGGGGCCCGGCAGCCCGCTGTTCCAGACGCTCGCCGCTGAGCTCGGGACGCTGCCGCTGATCGCCGAAGACCTCGGCGCGGTGACGCCGGAGATGAAAGCACTGCGCGACGAGTTCGAGCTGCCCGGCATGCGTATCTTACAGTTTGCGTTCGGGACAGACACATCCGCCAATGACTTCCTGCCTCACAACTACCCGCGCAATACGGTCGTCTACACGGGTACGCACGACAATGACACCGTGGTGGGCTGGTTCGAGGCGCGCGAAGAGCTCGCTTCAGGCTCGGAATCCAGCACGCGCTCGCCGGAGCAAGTGCGGAAAGAACAGCGCGCGACGCTGCGCTACCTCGGTGCCGCTGATGGCAGCAACATTCACTGGGACATGATCCGGTTGTGCCTCATGTCAGTCGCAGACACTGCGATTTTTCCTCTGCAGGACCTACTCGGGCTCGGATCGGATGCACGCATGAACCGACCCGGCCAAGCGAAGGGCAACTGGGAATGGCGCGCGCTCGCCGGCGCCACGACACAAGCGCTCGCAGAGCGCTTCGCGGACCTGACGCGCTGCTACGAGCGGCAGCAGCAGCGCTGACGCTGCCGGAGACGGGGACTGTCAGAACGCATGTGTTTCGGCATAACCTAGCGTTCCTGAGGAGCGCTGGTTGTCTAGACGCATGAGCGGCACGCGAGGAGCCTGGTTACGCCGACTCGCATGGGCGGGTGGTCTCTTGACGTTGCTCGCAGCAGCGTGCGTCATCTACGAGCCTGAGCTGCTCGAGCTGTTCACGCAGGGCGAGCAAAAGCGCCTGGAACCCGAGCCAAGTCTCGCGAAGCCCGGCGATGGATTGCGCGAGCTGTTGATCCTGGCACTGGACGGCGTCGATCGCGCGCTCCTCTACGACATGCTTCGCAGCGGACAGCTGCCAGCCTTGGCGGCTCTGCTCGGCGGCAGGGATGGGGAGTTTCCGCACGCGCATTTCGATGAAACCCTGCTCTCCACCCTGCCCTCGTCCACGCTCGCTGCGTGGGCCAGCGTGTTCACGGGAGAGCCGCCGGCACGACACGGAGTCACCGGTAACGAGTACTTCGTGCGCGAGCGGCGCGTCGTCGAGACACCGGCGCCAGTGTCGATCGTCGACGCGAAGCCAGTCCTGGAGATCTACACCGACGGGTACGCGAACAAGCTGCTCGACGTCCCGACTGTCTACCAGCGCATGCGAGAGGCCAAGCCCGAGCTGTCGATCTGGGTGTCCATGAGCCAATTCTACGCGGGCGCCACGCGGCTCTTGCTTGCGGATCGAAGCGTCGTGGCCGACGCCTTCAAGGCGCTCCTCAGCTCGACCGCGGATGGCGACCAGCTAGAGCTCTACAGAGAGCTGGATGAAGAGGTTGCAGACACACTGATCGATGCGCTCGAGAAGCACCCGCCCGCGCACGTGATCACGCTGTATCTCACGGGCGCCGATCACTACGCGCACGTGCACGAACAAGGCCCCGACCAAGCGCGGCGCGTGTACCTCCAGAAAGTCGTCGACCCACTGTTCGCGCGCATCCAAGCTGCGCTCGCAGGTCACGGCTCACTCGCGGATCGCATGGTGGTCGTGCTCTCCGATCATGGCCACACGCCTGTCGTGCATGATGAACGCCATGCTTTGGCGACGGAGAACGAGGATGATCCGCCGGCCGTGGTGCGCGGTGCGGGTTTTCGCCTGCGCCCGTTCGAGCTGGAGCTGGACGAAGATCAAGAAGATTATCAGGCCGTGATCGCGTATGGCGGTGCCATGGCGTACGTGTACCTCGCCGATCGATCGGGCTGCATGTCTGCCGGTCAGCGCTGCGACTTCAACCAGCCACCGCGCTTCGAAGAAGATGTGCTCGCAGCCGCGGAGGCGTTCTACCAGGCGAACCTGACGGGCAAACACGCACCCGGAATGAAAGGCAGCCTCGATCTCATCCTCGCGCGCCGCCCGCGGCCTTTTGCCGAAGACGACGAGCCGTTCGAGGTCTACACGGGCGGTGGCAAGCTCCAACCGCTCGACAAGTACCTGGCTGAGCATCCTCACGCGACGTACGTCGCCGTAGAACAACGCATGCGTGAGCTCGCAGTGGGCCTGCACGGAGAACGCGCCGGCGACGTGCTCCTGCTCGCCAACAACGGCAATGTCGAGCGGCAAGAAGACAGGTATTACTTCGCTGGGCTCTATCACTCCTGGCACGGCAGCCCGTCGCGCCGCGACTCCGAAGTCCCATTCATCGTGGCTCATCCTCGCCGCTCGAAAGCCGACCTCGCCGACCTCGCTCGCCGCACCCTCGGCGACAATCCCACCCAAACCGACGTCGCCAAGCTCCTGCTCGAAGTCGTGTCGAAATGACCAGGCTCGTCATGTCGAGCCTCGTCGCTGCAGCTACGGGCTGCAGCTCCGAGCAGCCGCCTCCGCAAACCGGCACCGTCATGGAAGTCGACGCGAGCGTAATGCTCGGCAAGTCATGTCGTGCAGACGACGAGTGCACGGACGGCTTCTGCGACCGCAGCGGACACTGCGAACAGCTCGACGAACAAACCCGCTTCGGACAGACCTGCACCGTCCCAGCCCGCTTACCCAGCGGCTTTGCCATCAGTCTGCTCAATACCTGCGGAGCTTATCCCTGCGTTGCAGGCCGCTGCCGGTCGTGCCTCGAAGATGCGGAGTGTCAGATCGAATATGGTGCACCGTCTTGCCGGAAGCTGGGCGCGGCAGGCGGGTACAGCTGCGGCGCAGGCGACGGGCGGCGGCCCTCGGCTGACGCCGGAGTTGTGTCACCTCCAGACGACAGCACGCCTCTGCATCTAACAGTCGAAGTCGTACGAACCTATCCCCACGACCAAGGCGCGTACACAGAGGGCTTGCTCTACGTCGACGGTGAGCTGTTAGAAGGCACAGGCGTCGAAGGTCGATCACAGCTACGGCGTGTCGCCTTGGAGAGCGGAGAAGTCCTGCAAGCGATCGATCTCGACCCTGAAGTCTTCGGCGAAGGCATCGCGCTCCACGACAGCCGCATCGTCCAGCTGACGTGGCGGTCCGAGCGCGCCTACATCTGGGATGCACAGACTATGGCGTCCAGGGGACACTACGAATACACCGGCAGCGGCTGGGGTTTGTGCCACAACGGCGAGCAGTTCGTGATGAGCGACGGCAGCAACATCTTACAGCTGCGCGACTCGAACAGCTTCGAGCTGAAAGATACGATCGAGCTCGATGCGGCAAGTAGTCCCTACCGCAACCTCCGCTTCAACGAGCTGGATTGCGTAGGCGATGAAGTATTCGCGAACATCTACGAATACCGCGAGCTCGCCCGGATCTCGCTGAGCCAGCGCAAAGTGACTGCCTGGATCGACACACGCAACCTGCTCAGTCACCCAGACGTACCACAAGACAATCTCAGCCAAACCCGCGACCTCAACGGCATCGCCCATATGCCGGACACCGGCCACCTGCTACTCACCGGAAAACGCTGGCCTCGCCTCTTCGAAGTACGCGTCGTCCCAGACCTGCTCTTTCGCTGAATGCTCGAGCCCGCATGGGTAACACGGCAAGCAGTGCGGCGCCCCAGCGTCAATGTCCCATGCACAGTCTACGTCGCTTCCACGAGCTGCGGATCGCGGCTTTGTGATCATTTTGATCTCGAAGGCCACCACTCGACACGGATTGCAGGCATGACACTCATAAGCGTCACACGCGTAGCTTGTGAAGACGCGCTCTTCCCCAATGAGACGATCGCGTATCAGCGAGCGTCATGAGCGCGACCAATCGGTACAAGCATCGTACTGTGCGCCATGGCAACCAGCGACATCAGCGCGATCATAGGGAACTGCGTC
>Ga0190269_10001267_pt1 | contig 12205 bp, 10 predicted proteins | sample Popmic249IS_FD_133749 | JGI IMG/M metagenome (GOLD analysis project Ga0190269, IMG submission 133749) | Populus adjacent soil microbial communities from riparian zone of Blue River, Arizona, USA - 249 IS | ecosystem: Environmental > Terrestrial > Soil > Riparian zone | place: USA: Arizona...
AGCGGCGATCGCCTCAGCCTCGGCACGCGCACACACCTGTCGTGGTGGATCGCGCTCGCGTCGCTCTTGCCCGCGCTCTCGTTCTTGAGCGGCGCACCGGCGAGCCTCGCGATCACGCAGGGCGCGGCGGGCGCGGGTCCCGGGCTCGGCGTGGCGCTGGAGCGCACGATCTACGAGCTCGGCTTCCGGCACCCGGGCTCACTCGGCTGGGCTCTGGCGATCGTGGTGGCGCTCGTCTCGACGCTCGCGGTCATCTCCCTGCCCCGCGGTCTGCACCTGCGCGCGCTCGCGATCCTGCTCATCTCGTTCACGCCGATCGCGCTGAACCCGGTCTACCTCTACCCGCGCTACTTCCTGCATCTACTGCCGCTCTGGACGCCCGTCGTCGCGTGGTTCCTGAGCGAGCGCGTCTTGCGTGCCCGCCCGCGTGCGCTCGCGGCGCTCGGGCTGAGCGTCGCGCTGCTGTGGCTGTCGACGCGACCCTGGGATCTGCCGGTGTTCGTCGATCTGCGCGGCGCAGCGCAGATCGCGCGCGCCGAGCACGCGCGCCTAGGCCCGCGCTTCGCCATCGACACCTTCATCTCGAACGGCGTGCGCTTCTACAACGGCAACGCGACGCGCGTGCTGAACACGTCCTATCCGATCCCTGCCGACGTCGAGCGGCTGCTCGTGCCGAAGCCGCACGACGCGGCCGAGGCGCGCCTACCTCAGGGCTTCGAGCTGCTGCGGCAGCTGCCGGGCACGGAGCACGAGGTGCTGCTGCTCGCGCGCAAGCCGTGAGCTTCAGGAGACTGGCTCGAGCTCGGGCGGCCCGCTCGAGCTCGGCCGCACGCGCTCCGGTGGCCGCAGGTAACCGGGCTTGTACTTGGCGCTGTCGATGTAGTCCATCATGCGCAGCAGAAAGCTCGTGACGCCGAGCATGGTGCTCGCGACGAGCAAGAGCGAGCCGAGCACCGCGCGCGACCAGTGCATGTTCACGTGCCCGGTCTGCAGGTATTCGATGAGGCCCGGACGCACGATCAAGAGGCCGCTCACGATCAACACGCCCTGCAAGAGCGCGCGCAGCCGGGGCGCAAACAGCGCGTGCAGCCAGGTCGCGGCCTGCGAGCTGGCCCAGCGCCCGTGCGCGACGGCCGCGATGCGATCTGCGACCACGGCCGCGCACACGATGAGGCCCGCGACGGTGGCGAGCAGCGATGCCATCAGCACGCGATAGATCACCCACTCCTCGAGCCGCGCGTGCTGCGCGTAGAACACCACGGGATAGATGCCACACGCGAAGCTGAGCAGCAGGCACACGGCCGCGAGCATCAGGAGCGGACGCGCCGGGCGGAACGTCACCGCCGCGCGCACGATGATCGACAGAAAGCGCACGCCATCGCGCAGCACGCTGAGCTTCGAGCGGCCGGTGCGTTCGGCGTACGGCATGGGCCGCTCCACGAGCTTCAGCTTGCCCTCCGTCAGCACGCGCGCGCTCATGGCCGGTGTGAAGTGCAGGCCATCTGGCAGGGGGTAGATGTCCTTGAGCGAGGCGCGGCGCAGCACGCGCATGCCGCTCGCGGTGTCGACGACGCTCTGCATGCTGAACGCGCTGAGCAGCCCCGCGAACACCGTGTTGCCGAGCGTGCGGATGAACGGCATCTTGCTGCCTTTGCCCATGCGCGAGCCGAGCACCACGTCCGCGCGCTCGGCCTGCAGGGTGGCCACGAGCTCACCAAAGAACTCGGGGTCGCAGGTGCCGTCGGCGTCGAGGAAGCCGACCAGATCACCGCGCGCGTGCTCGAAGCCGCACTTGATGGCCGCTCCGTAGCCACGGTTGACCTCGAACGTGAGCACGGTGACCTCGGAGAACGAGCGCGCGATCTCCTCCGTGCGGTCGGTCGAGCCATCGCTGACCACCAGGAACTCCACGTGACGTAACCCAGTGCGCTTCAGGATCGACTCGCGCGCCGCGAGACAGCGGCGCAACGTGCCGCCGATCGCCAGCTCCTCGTTCAGCGCGGGGATCACGACGCTGAGCACCTTACAGTCTGTGGACACAGAGTCAGTCATGGGGCTTGTGCGCAACGATATAATATTGTCCTCCCAGAGGCAGGTGCACCAGGTGGGGCTCGAGCGGACGCAGACGGGACAGCCAGCGCGGAAAGTAGAACAAAAAGCGCGCCGTGCTCATCTCGCTCCAGGGCAGCGAGCCCAGCAGCGCACGCGCGTGGCGCGGGTTGATGGGCAGCGCGTCATGATCGAACGGTATGAGCTTCATCACCGCCCGCGTCCCGGGGTTCCAGGGATTGTTCTCGAACAGCGCGAAACGACCGCCGCCTGCGAGCCCCTGCCAGATCAGCTGCAGCGCCCGGCCGCGCTCCGCCTCGGCGATGTGATGGAAGACGCCCGAGCAGTAACACAGGTCGAAGTCGCCGCTCGGCCTGTAGTGACTCAGCTCCTGGAAGCGCACACGCGCCGATCCGTGCTGCGCCTGCGCGTGCCGAATGGCGTCTGCCGCCGAGTCCACGCCCACGACCTCTGCCTGCGGATACGCGTCCGCGAGGAGCCGCGCCGTGTCGCCGATGCCGCAGCCGAAGTCGAGGATGCGCCGCGGAGAGAAGCCCGCGCCGAGCTGTGCGCGCAGATCGCGCACGCGCTCGCTCGCGAAGTAGTCTTTCGCCTCGCCGGTCAGGCGCAAGCCGCGCAGGAGCAGCGCATCGTATTCACTGCTCTTGTCGAACAGAGCGCTGCTCATCCGGTGATCACCCCGTGCTGAGCTTGCGATATTTGATGCGGTGCGGGATCTCCGCGGCGTCGCCGAGGCGCTTCTTCCGATCGGCCTCGTAGTCCTGGTAGCTGCCTTCGAACCAGACCACGTTGCTGTCGCCCTCGAACGCGAGGATGTGCGTGGCGATGCGGTCGAGGAACCAGCGATCGTGGCTGATCACGATGGCGCAGCCAGCGAACTCGAGCAGCGCGTCTTCGAGCGCACGCAAGGTCTCGACGTCCAGATCGTTCGTGGGCTCGTCCAGTAGGATCAAGTTGCCGCCGCTCTTCAGCAGCTTGGCGAGGTGCACGCGGTTGCGCTCACCGCCGGACAGGTTCTTCACGAGTTTCTGTTGATCGCTGCCCTTGAAGTTGAACAGCGACACGTAGCCGCGCGCCGGCACCTCTTGTTTGCCGAGCAGCACCGTGTCCTTGCCGTCCGCGATCTCTTGCCAAACCTGACGCTCGCCCTTCAGCGCATCGCGGCTCTGATCCACGTACGCCACCTTGACGGTCTCGCCGACGCGCAGGTCGCCCGCGTCCGGCTTCTCCTGACCCACGATCATGCGGAACAACGTTGTCTTGCCGGCGCCGTTCGGTCCGACGACACCCACGATGCCGCCGCGCGGCAGCTTGAAGTTGAGCCCGTCGTACAGGAGCTTGTCGCCGTACGCCTTGCGCAGCCCGTCTGCCTCCACGACCACCTCGCCGAGGCGCGGACCGGGCGGGATCACGATCTCGTTCGGATCGCGCTTGGCCTTGCTGGAGTCGTTCAGCATGGTCTCGTACGCGTTCAGACGCGCCTTGCTCTTCGCTTGACGCGCGCGGGGCGAGGCCTGCACCCACTCGAGCTCGTGCTTCAGCTTGCGCTGGCGTGCGCTCTCCTGCTTCTCCTCCTGCGCGAGCCGCGATTGCTTCTGCTCCAGCCAGGCGGTGTAGTTGCCCTTGAACGGATAGCCCTCGCCGCGATCCAGCTCGAGGATCCACTCGGCGACGTTGTCCAGGAAGTAGCGGTCGTGCGTGACCGCGACCACGCAGCCGGGATACTGCGCGAGGTGCTGCTCCAACCACGCGACGGACTCCGCGTCGAGGTGGTTGGTGGGCTCGTCGAGCAGCAGTAGATCCGGGCGCTTCAACAGGATCTGACACAACGCGACGCGGCGCCGCTCACCGCCCGACAGATGCTGGACCTCCTGCTCCGCAGGCGGCAGGCGCAGCGCGTCCATCGCGAGCTCGAGCTGGTGATCGAGGTTCCAGCCGTCGCACGCCTCGATCTTGTCCTGGATCTTGCCGTGCTCCTCGACGACCTTGTTCATCTCGGCGTCCGACAGCTCCTCGCCGAGCTTCATCGACAGCTCTTCGAAGCGCGTGAGCAGATCGCGCGTCGGCTTGACCGCCTCCTCCACGCACGCGAGCACGGTCTTGCCCGCGCCGAGATCCGGCTCCTGCGCGAGAAAGCCGACCGTCGCGCCCGGCCGCACCCAGCCCTCGCCGGTGTACGTCTTGTCGACGCCGGCCATGATGCGCAAGAGCGAGCTCTTGCCGGCGCCGTTCGCGCCGAGCACACCGATCTTCGCTCCAGGCAGGAACGAGAGATAGATGTTGCTCAGGACCTTCTTGTCGGGCGGGTGAACTTTGGAGACGCCCTGGAGGGTATAGATGTAGTCGGCCATTGGCGTGGGTCTCTTGTGAGACCACGCAGTGTGGCGATCAGCATCCGCATTGGCAATGGTCTCGAGCGACGCGCGAGATCAGGCCTGTTTCGCGCTGTCGTCGGTCGCGGCGTACGTGCCGAAGACGTGATCCCAGAGCGTGGTCGACACGCCGAACTTCTTCTCGTGCGCGAGGTTCGGGCTGTGGTGGACCATGTGATGGCGGCGCAGCTTCTTGAACCACTCCGTCGTCGGGCGGCCGTGGTGCATGTAGTAGTGGCCGATGTCGTAGAACATGTAGCCGACCGTAAAGCCGGCGTGGAACGTGAGGCCGTAGCGACCGAACAAACCGCTGAAGAGCGCGAGAAACAAGAAAAACAGGCTGACGCTCACGGCGGGCGGCATGACCAGGCGGTACTGGTCGCGCGGCCACTTGTGATGCACGCCGTGCAGGATGAAGTGCATGCGCTCGCCGAAGCGGCCGGCGGGCTCCCAGTGGAACAGCTCGCGGTGCAGCCAGTATTCGATCAGGGTCCAGGTGAGCCCACCGAGAGCAGCCATGCCGAGCCCGACGGGGATCGAGACGCCGCCCGCGCGCGTGCCCAGGTAAAAGCAGATGAGGGCTGCGGGCACGAACAGGATCGGAACCACGGCCCAGTGCGTACGCGAGAACCGATCGACGAGCCGGCTCTCGAACATCGGCGGTGACTCGCGGGATGGCTCAGGAAAAAGCAAGATCATGGCTGGGGCTTATGTATCCAGACCCACGCTGGGGGGCAAGCAACTGCTGTGTTCTTCGGCCAATCGACCGGGGGGAGGTCCCATCACATGCCCAAGCCCGAGCCCGAGCCCGGCTCTCTCCCAATCTGAGCCGAAGGAGATGAAGATCGGGCTCGGGCTCGGGTCATGGCGAATCCTGTTCCGTGCCCGTTCCCGACACTGTGCGCGGCCCGCGTACCAACCGTACCGAGAACAGTTACACGCGCTTTTGCCACCGATAGCGGACTGATAGGCTCGAAGTTGATGCGCACCTCTTCGCCTTGCTCGAACCGTCACCACTCCGCTGCTGCGAAAGGCGGTGCACGGTGAACAAGATCCACCTCCCGATTCGCCAGGTTCATCTCGAAACGGTCTTCGAAGGCCGCGATCGCACGACCTACGCGCTGCTCGTGCCCGCGGGGGACGTGACGCCGCTGCGGGTCAAGATGCAGGACTTCCGGGCCAAGCTGCACGATCGCTTCAGCTACGAGCTGCCCGACACCGAGGTCGCGCGGCGTCTATCCCAGCCCGCGGATCTGGAGCTCGTCGTGATCCTCGACCTCGAGCTGGAGCGCCAGGGTGCAAGTTTCTGGGACGTCGCGGTGCGGCTGCGCGAGCAGCTGCCCCCGGGCGCGCTGGAGTCGGGGCGGCGCGACGCGCGCAAGAGCCCCCGCCGCAGCCCGGAGCGGCCGACCGACATCAAGCTCGAGGTCGGCCACAGCTCACTCGAAGGCACGCTCTACAACGTGTCGGAGCACGGCCTCGGCATCGCGCTCTTCACCACGCACTTGCAGCAGCTCAACGACTTCCGCGTCGACCAAGAGGTCGAGGTGGTGGGCGCCGAGCGGCTGCGTGGCAAGATCCGGTCGCAGTACCCGGCGGATGGCGGTTGCGTTCTCGGAATCGAGCTCAAAGATCGCTTTCAGCTGAAGCACGACGCCTGAGCCGCGGAAGATGGATACGGCAGGCGTCGCGCTTGCCTGACAGCGCGTTCAGCGCTAGCGGTCAGCCGCGAGCGCCGACATTTCGGCTCGATCGCCGCGGTCCCGACCGGAAAAAGCAGTTCCCCTCGGCCTGTGGTTGTCGTACTTGCTGACCCGCGCATGACCTCCGACCTCGACCTGCCTCGCCTCACCGCCATCGCGCTCGACACCGCGCGCGCCGCAGCGCAGTGGGTCGAGCGCGGGCACCGTTCGTCACCCAGCTACGAGCGCAAGCAGAGCGACGCCGACCTCGTGACGCGCTTCGACCTCGAGAGCGAGCAGCTGATCCGGCGGCTTCTGGGCGAGCGCACACCGCACATTCCGATCGTGGGCGAAGAGCAAGGCGGCGTGCCCGACGAGCGCCCCACCTGGTTCTGCGATCCCATCGACGGCACCACGAACTTCGCGCACGGCCACCCGTTCTTTGGCGTGAGCATCGGGCTGATGAGCGCGGGCAGGCCGCTCGTCGGCGCGGTTGTGGCGCCGGCGCTGCACTGCGAGTGGCACGGACACGTCGCGCACGGCGCAACCCCGAGCGCCGCGTTTCGCAACGGCGTGCCCTGCAGCGTGAGCTCGAATCGCGTCCTGTCCGACGCGCTCGTCGGCACCGGCTTCTCGCCCGTGCTGCGGCGGCTCGGCCACCCCGAGGACAACCTGGCCGCGTTCACGCGCGTCTCACCGCACGTGCGCGACCTGCGCCGCTGCGGCGCCGCGGCGCTCGACCTGTGCATGGTCGCAGACGGCACGTACGACGCGTACTGGGAGCGGCGCCTGTCTCCCTGGGACATCGCCGCGGGCGCGGCGCTCGTGCTCGCCGCTGGCGGTCAGATCAGCAGCCTGACCGGCGGAGCCTGCGACTTCACGCGCGGCTACCTGCTCGCGAGTAGTCCTCACGTGCACCTTCCGCTCATCACCTTACTCGCGCCGGATGGCGCGCCCACGCTTTGACGCCTCCGACTGACAAACGCGAAGTGGCAGTAGACTGAGGGCAGGACATGACGATGCAGCTGACACCGCAACGCCTCACGCATTTACGACTCCTGGAGGCCGAGAGCATCCAGATCATCCGCGAGGTGGCATCCGAGTTCGAGAAGCCGGTGATGCTCTACTCGATCGGCAAGGATTCCTCGGTGCTGGTGCGCCTCGCGATCAAGGCCTTTCACCCGATGAAGGTGCCTTTTCCGCTGATGCACATCGACACAACCTGGAAGTTCCGGGACATGATCAAGTTCCGCGACGACTTCTGCAAGGCGAACAACCTCGACCTGATCGTGTACACGAATCAGCAGGGCGTCGCCGAGAACATCAACCCGTTCGATCACGGCAGCGAGAAGTACACGGACGTCATGAAGACGCAGGCGCTGAAGCAGGCCCTGTCCAAGTACCAGTTCGATGCAGCCTTCGGCGGCGCACGCCGCGACGAGGAGAAGTCCCGCGCGAAGGAGCGCATCTTCTCGTTCCGCGACAAGTTCCACCAGTGGGATCCGAAGAACCAGCGGCCCGAGCTGTGGAGCCTGTACAACACCAAGATCAACAAGACTGAGAGCATCCGCGTCTTTCCGCTGTCCAACTGGACTGAGCTCGACGTCTGGCAATACATCTACCTCGAGAAGATCCCCGTCGTACCGCTGTACTTTGCGAAGCCGCGGCCCGTGGTGGATCGCGACGGCGTGTTGATCATGGTGGACGACGCGCGCATGCGCCTCCTGCCCGGTGAGACGCCGCAGCTGCGCACGGTGCGCTTCCGCACGCTGGGCTGCTACCCACTGTCCGGCGCGGTCGAGTCCGAGGCCGACACGTTGCCGCGGGTGATCCAGGAGATGCTCCTCACCCGCCTCTCGGAGCGGCAGGGCCGCTTGATCGATCACGATCAAGACGCCTCGATGGAGAAGAAGAAGCGCGAGGGTTACTTCTGATGTCCGAACAACAGTTGATCCGTGAAGACATCGAAGCCTATCTGGCACGCCACGAGCAGAAGACCCTGCTGCGGTTCGTGATCGTAGGCTCCGTGGACGATGGCAAGAGCACCCTGATCGGCCGGCTGCTCTTCGACACCAACATGGTCTACGACGACCAGCTGCACGCCGCGCGCAAGGCCTCCAACATGGAGGACGGCTCGCTCGATCTGTCGCTGCTCACCGATGGCCTGGCCGCCGAGCGCGAGCAGGGCATCACCATCGACGTCGCGTACCGCTACTTCAACACCGAGAAGCGCAAGTTCATCGTCGCCGACACGCCGGGCCACCTGCAGTACACGCGCAACATGGTGACGGGCGCGTCCACCGCGGACGTGGGCATCATCCTGATCGATGCGCGCCTCGGCGTGCTGGAGCAGTCGCGCCGCCACGCGTACATCGCGTCGTTGCTCGGCATCCCGCACCTGCTCGTCGCCGTCAACAAGATGGATCTGAAGGGCTACAGCCGCGACGTCTACGACGCCATCCGCAAGGAGTTCAGCGGCTTCACGCGCTCGCTGCGCTTCAAGGACGTGACGTACGTGCCGGTCAGCGCGCTGAAGGGCGACAACGTCGTCAAGCGCAGCGAGCAGACGCCCTGGTACGAAGGCGACACGGTGCTGTCGTTCCTCGAGAGCGTGCCGGTCGCGGAGGATCGCAACCTCAAGGACTTCCGCTATCCAGTGCAGTACGTGCTGCGCCCGAACCTGAACTACCGCGGCTTCTGCGGCCAGATCGCGTCCGGTGTGATCAAGCGCGGCGACACGGTCATGGTGTTGCCATCCGGCAAGCAGAGCAAGGTCAAGCACATCGACACCTACGAGGGCGAGCTGGAGCAAGCCAGCGCGCCGCAGTCGGTGACCCTGCGCCTCGCGGACGAGATCGATATCAGCCGCGGCGACATGCTGGTGCTGCCGGACAATCGCCCGCGCGTCACGCGCAGCTTCGACGCGCACCTCGTGTGGATGCACGAGCGGCCGCTCGACACCCAGAAGACGTACCTGATCAAGCACACCACGCAGCAGGTGCGGGTGCAGATCGATAAGATCCACAGCAAGATCGATCTGACCACGCTCACCGAACAGCCGACGCAGAAGCTCGAGCTGAACGACATCGCGCGCGTGACCGTGACCTGCCACCGCGCGCTGTACGTGGACGCTTACGAGCAGAACCGCAGCACCGGCGCGTTCATCCTCGTGGACTCGCTGTACAACACGACGGTCGGCGCGGGCATGATCATGCCGCTCGGAAAGGCGGGCGCCGATCAGAGCCTCGACGAGGCGCTGAAGGAGATCCGTGCCGGCTCCGGCCTCAAGCCGGCCACGCAGGTCAGCCCGCGCGAGAGGCGCGAGCGCTTCGGCCAGAGCGGTGCGACCGTCTGGCTGACCGGCCTACCAGGCTCCGGTCGCTGGGCGCTCGCCTACGCGCTCGAGCGCAAGCTGTTCGACCTGGGGCGCACCGCGCACGTGGTCACGCCGTTCGCGGACACGCTCGACTCGATCACGAGCGCCGCGCACGCCTGCACGGACGCGGGCCTCATCACCATCTGCGCCTTCCCGGTCTACAAGCGCGCCGAGCGCGACAAGCTGCGCGCGGGCATCGGCGACGCGCGCTTCATCGAGGTGTTCGTGGACACGCCCCCGGCCCTGTGCCAGGAGCGCCGTCCGGACGCGGACTTCTCCGGCTTCGAGCCGCCCGAGAAGCCTGCCCTCACGCTCAAGCTGGAAGAGCAGCGCGTGCACACGGCCATCGAGGCCATCGTCCAGGCGCTGGAGCAGCACGGCCAATTCGACGAACGCTGAGCGCCGGGCCAAGCTTGGGGCCGCATGGCCCCACTCCCCGGAATCCACAACCTGCCCGACGCCGAGCTCCTACGCCTGACGAAGGCGATCGCGCGCGACGACTTCAGCGAGCGGGTCTCGCGCGCGGCGCTCGCGCTCGCGAAGTTCGGCCACCTGGAGGCCGAGCTCGACGTGCTCGTCGGGCACGAGAAGCGCGGGGCGCTCGCCATCATCGCGGCCATCTTGCGCGAGCGGCAGCGCGCGCCGAGCTGGCGCGCGAGCGTGGCCTGGTCGGGCCCCCCGCCCACGGGACAGGGCACGCGCGCGCCGTATGAGCTGCTGCAGGAGCTGATCGCGACGGCGGAGAAGTCGATCGTGTTCACGGGCGTGGACCTGAAGCGCGACTCGCGCCTCTTGCGCTCGCTGCACGCGGCGCAGCGCGGCCGTGAGCTGCAGGCGCAGGTGATCTTGGCGCAGCGGGCGCCGGACGCCGCGCAGCTCGCGCACGAGCTGTTCAGCGACTTCAAGCCCTGGCCCGAGCTGTACGCACCGGACGTTCGGGCGGTGCGCGTGCCGCTGCCGCTGTGCCTGATCGCCGATCAGAGCCGCGCGGTGCTGCTGGCCGGCGCGGCGCCGGAGGTCGAGGCCCCGGATGAAGACATCACGGCAGGTGTGCTGCTCGAGGACGCGCAAGGCGCGACTGCCCTGTACGCGCAGTGGCGCGCGCTCCTCGACAGCGGCGCGATCCTGCCGCTGTCGGCGGCAGACGCCGCCGGCGCTTGAGCCGAGAGGTGGAGCCCGTGCGCGAGCGCCCAGCTCCGGACGGTCGGCAGCTACCGCTCTCCGGACTGCGCGGGCGCACGCGTCCGGGCCGGCTCACGCTGCTCGACGCGCTCTTGTGCGCGCGCGAACGGGAGCTCCTGTGCCGCACGAGCGGGGCGTACGCGAGCGCGGTCTTCGTGGACGTGGGCATCGGAGACGAGCCGGACACTACGCTCGAGACTGCGCGGGCCTTCACTGCGCTCCACCCGGAGCTGCGCTGCATCGGCGTGGACGTCGCTGCTGCGCGCGTGGAGCGCGCGCGCCGACGCATCCAGAGACTGCTCGACCCGCAGCCGCAGCGCGCCGCAGCCGCGTCGTACGTATCGGCGCTGGAGCTGCGTGTGGGCGGATTCGCTCTGCCGCTGACGGCGGCAGAGCCCGCGCGGCTCGTTCGCGCCATGAACGTGCTGCGTAACTACCCCGAGGCCGACGTGCCAGCGATCCACGCCGCGCTCTGCGAGCCGCTCCTGCCAGGCGGCTTGCTGGTCGAGGGCTCGAGCTCGCGTCGCGCGGGCAACCTGTGCGCGCACCTGATCCGCAAGCACGCGAACGGCGCTCGGCGCGAGGCGCTGTGCTTCGCCAGCAGTTTCTCGGAAGGTTTCGCACCGCGCATGTTCCGCGACTGCCTTCCGCGCGATCTGCGGCGACATGTGCGGTGTGGTGAAGCGATCGGCGAGCTGCTCTTTTCCTGGCAAGCCGCGTTCGAGCGCGTGCGCGCGCCACTGCGCCGCCGTACGCCGAGGCAACTTTTCGACGAAAGTGCCGTCGCGCTCGCGGAGCGCCTGCCGCAGGGCTCGCTGGATCTGCGATGGCTTCCGTTAGGGTGCCTGCTCTGGCATCCGGATCATGCTGCCGCAATCGCACGCACCTCACCTGTGCCGGACTGTTGAGCAGGTGCGGCCACGCGCTACACTCGAACCCGGCATGTCCGCCAGCCCCGAAGCGCAAGAGACCGTCGGCAACTACGTCATCGAACGACCGTTGGCGCACGGCTCCATGGGGCACGTGTACGTCGCGCGGCACACCCTCACCTACGCGCGCGTCGCGCTGAAGGTGCTGCGCGAGGATCTCGCGACGGATGCGCAGGCCGAGGAGCGCTTCCTGCGCGAAGTGCGCGCGGCCGCACAGATCGGCCACGACGGCATCGTGAAGGTGCACGACGCCGGCCGCAGCGCCGACGGCCGGCTCTACCTCGCGATGGAGCTCTTGAGCGGCGAGACGCTCGAAGATCGCATGCACCACGAGCCCGGCGAGCGCCTGTCGATCATGGACTGGCTCTTGTCCGCGCTCGAGCCGCTCGCGGCAGCCCACGCGCAGGGCATCGTGCACCGAGACCTGAAGCCCGCAAACGTGTTCATCGCGCGCGCCGCCGACGGCAGCGAGCACCTCAAGCTGCTAGACTTCGGGCTGGCGCGCGACACGCGCGAGAAGTCCGGCACCGAGACCGGTATCGCGCTCGGCACGCCGTATTACATGAGCCCGGAGCAGGCCACGCGGCCCAAGCT
>Ga0190269_10001268_pt1 | contig 12190 bp, 9 predicted proteins | sample Popmic249IS_FD_133749 | JGI IMG/M metagenome (GOLD analysis project Ga0190269, IMG submission 133749) | Populus adjacent soil microbial communities from riparian zone of Blue River, Arizona, USA - 249 IS | ecosystem: Environmental > Terrestrial > Soil > Riparian zone | place: USA: Arizona...
GCCGCCGTAAGCGTCCATGATGTCAGGGCCGAGCAGCCAGAGCAGGTTGCCGGCCATATGCAGCGTCAACCACAAGGCGAGGCCGACGCCGCTGACCGCCATGGCCGCTTTGATGACCACACTCGGCAGCTTGGCTGTGCTGCTGGATACCGTAGCCGTGCTCATGATTCAGCCTCCTCTACTTGGCTCGCTAGGGGTTATGCCCGTAGATTCAGCGGCGGAGTAGCGAAACGTTTTCACGCGAATCATGAACGAGATTCATCAATGAACGTCCCGAACCTACAAGCGCTGGTGGCGCTAGAGTCCGTCGCCCGGCTCGGCAGCGTGACGCGCGCAGCGGCGGAGCTGCACCTCACCCAGAGCGCCATCAGCCACCGCTTGCACGGTTTGTCGCGCGAGCTGGGCGTCACGCTGATCGAGCGTGCGGGCCGCGGTGTGGTGCTGACCGCGGACGCGCGCGAGCTAGCAGCGGCGGCGAACGCTGCGCTCTTGCAGCTGAACGCAGCCATCGACCGCGTGTCCGCCGCCGGTCGCGATCAGGTGCTGTCGATCGGCTGCTCGCCCTCCTTTGCGATCCGCTTCTTGGTCCCGCGGCTATCGACCTTTCGCAAGCAGCATGCTGAGCTCGATCTGCGAATCGCAGCGACCGATGTCCCGATCGAATCGGTGCACGCCACCGACGTGGCCATCCACCTGAGCAGCGGTCCGACGCCGAAGCTGTACTGTGAGAAGCTGATCGACGAGGTCGTGTTTCCGGTGGCGAGCCCACGCTTGCGCGCCGCGACGAAGCGCGCGTGGTCCAAGGCTGATCTGCTCGAGCATCCGCTCTTGCACGATGAAGCGCTCTCCGACGATCCCAAGCGGGTCGGCTGGAGCACGTGGCTGGAGCATGCCGGCTTCAGCGCACCGGGTGCGGCATGGACAGGAGCGAGGGGGCTGCGCTTCAGTCATGCGTATCTAGCGATCGAGGCCGCGCTCGCGGGCGACGGCGTAGCGCTGGTCCGTCGCAGCCTGGTCGCCGACGAGCTCGCGCGCGGGCGCTTGATCGCGCCGTTCCCACTGGCGGTGCCCTCGGGCCTCGCCTATTGGTTTGTCTGCGCTAAAGATCCGAAGCTGCGACCGTCGGTGCTCTTACTGCGAGAGTTCCTGAGTCAGCAGCTAAAGGCGGCGGAGCGCGTCGCTAACAAGTTTTGCGCGACGCCTCGAGCGCGCAAGCGACGCTAGCGTCTTGGCTTCGCAACGAAGGCGTGCTAGCAGTGGACCTCTCATGTTCGCCGCGTCCTCAGCTCGCTCGATGCGTCGCCGTACCCCCGGGTCGGCCCTTGTCGCATTGCGCTGAGCAGAGATGAACGCGCGATCGACCTAGGGCGGACCCGTGCAGGTTCCGGTAACCGCCACAGGGAGATCTAATGTCACTCATGCAACTGACGAAGAAACCTGACGCTGTGATGGTGTCAGGCAAAGGCTCATGGCTCTGGGACGAGAAAGGAAAGAGCTATTTAGATTTCGTGCAAGGCTGGGCTGTGAATAGCTTGGGCCACAGTCCGATCGTCGTGCAGCAAGCGCTCGCTGAACAAGCTGCAGCGCTGCTCAATTCCAGCCCTGGCTATCACAACGTCCCTTCGCAGCGCTTTGCCCGCGAGCTGACCGCGGCCGCAGGGATGGATCAGGCGTTCTTCTGTTCGACCGGCGCCGAGGCGAATGAAGGCGCGATCAAGCTGGCGCGCAAGTGGGGGAGCCTGCACAAAGGCGGCGCCTACGAGATCATCACGCTGCAAGACAGCTTTCACGGCCGAACGCTCGCCACGATGGCGGCTTCCGGCAAGCCCAACTTCGCGGAGCGTTTTCTACCTGTCATGCCAGGTTTTGTGCACGTGCCGCCTGGTGATCTCACAGCCATCGAGCGCGCGATCACGAAGCAGACTGTCGCTGTGATGTTGGAGCCGATCCAAGGCGAAGCCGGCGTGGTCACCATGCCAGCGGGTTATCTGGGCGCCCTGCGCGAGCTCACAGAGTCCAACAACCTGCTCTTGATCGCCGATGAGATCCAAACAGGCATGGGCCGCACAGGCCGGCTCTTCGCCTGTGAGCATGAAGCTGTAAGACCGGACATCATGACAGTAGCTAAGGGCATCGGTGCGGGTGTTCCGCTCGCCGCGCTGCTCGCGCGCGACGCTGTCAGCTGCTTCGCGCCAGGTGATCAGGGCGGAACATACACGGCTCATCCGCTGATGTGTGCGGTTGGCTCAGCAGTGCTGAGAACGATCGATCAACCCGCGTTTCTGCAGCATGTGCAGACGATGGGCGCGCGCCTGCGTGATGGCTTAGAAGCGCTGTCTGCGGACCACAGCACCGGTGTTGTGCACGGGGCAGGTTTGCTGCTCGCGTTGTCTTTGCCGCAGCCAACAGCAGCAGCGATCGTCGACGCTGCATTCGAGCGCGGCTTGTTGTTGAACGCACCGCGACCCGATCGCTTGCGCTTCATGCCGGCGCTGAACGTCACGCTCAGTGAGATTGAGCGCATGTTAACTGTGTTGGACACTGTGCTTGCATGTGTGTTGCCGAAATGACGGACATGGCTACACGCTGTCCGACATGTCAGCCCGCAATTAGCTATTTCTCACTGGAGATTTAATCACTGATTACTAAAGGAGGCTCATCATGTTCCGGATCTTCACTTGCCGCATCCAGTGGTTCTTGTTAGCGTTCGGCTGTGCGGATGACAGTGCCACCCGCTGAAGTTCAACAACGCGGTGCAGAAGCGCGTGTTGAGCTAGCAGAACACATGGACCGTGCGTCGACTGAACGCGCGGCGCATGAACGTGACGAAGGTGCAGAACCCAGCGGTGAGCGCTGTGACGAAGCCGCCGCACGTTGGGTGCTGCGTACGGCACGCGGCGAATTCGTTCTCACATCGAGCGTCGTGCTGGGCCGCGCTGCCGGATCAGACCTCCAGGTCGACGACGACAGCGTCTCGCGGCGCCACGCAGTTCTTAGAGTCGAGCGCGATGCAGTCTGGGTGGAAGATCAATCGAGCCGAAACGGCACCTGGGTGAACGGTGTACGTATCACTGAGCCAAAGCGTCTGGCTCACGGTGATAAGATCGGTATGGGCACGTGCGAGTTTCAGCTGTGTGCTGCTGCCGCGCTCGATGGATCTAGAGTTACTCAGCCAGTCATCCCACTCATGCCACCTTTGCCCGTGGCGAATGACTTAGACAGTAAGAGTGTTGCGCCTGCAGAGAGTGTAGAAGGCGGTCCCTCATTGTCTGCGCTCAGTCCGCGCGAGCGTGCAGTATTCCCGCTGCTCGCAAGTGGACTGTCGCAGCGAGAGATCGCCTCACAGTGCGGTGTCACAGTTAAAACGATCGAGACTTACCGCACTCGTATCGGTCATAAGCTCGGCTTGTCGACGCGTGCCGAGTTTATTCGTTTCGCTCTGGAGATCGGCGTGTTGCGGCCGTCTCGCGCGAACGTGCCGGGTCAACCCGACCAGGCAACCGACGCTGCAGGTTGACGCAGCGCCGTTGTTTCCTGCGCCTTTGTGCGTTTCCGTCACACACTGGCGCGGAATTTCGCCTGTTGTGTAAGTTGTTCGGGAGGTACAGTGGGTCGTCCAAACCGCCGCGTAGCAAGTCCCGCGGTCTGTGCACGTAGCCGAGCGTGTGCGCTAGCGGGTCACAGCCATCGAGGCGCGCGTCATGCCGAGTAGCGCGCCTACGCTTGGAACTGTGGTGATGGGCGAGCTGTCGCTGGAGGAACAGCTTGGCAGCGCGGTGTATCGCGCGCGCAGAACGCGCGACGGTCGCGAGCTCAGCATGCGCATCGTTTACCCGCGCACTTCGCAAGAAGGCGCGGAGTTTCTCGCGCTCGCGGCGACAGCGAGTCGCGTCCGCCATCCCGCACTCGCGAGCGTCGAAGCCTACGGTCGGCTCGACAGCGAGCGCTGTTACATCGCGAGTGAGCTGATCGGCGGACAACGCCTCGACGAATGGGCGGATGCCGTTGGGATTCCGCCGCTCGCGCAAGTCGTCGAGCTCGTGCGCCGATTGTGCGTCGGCCTGCAAGCCGCAGCGCGTGCGGGCGTCGTGCACGATGGCATCCACGCGCGCAACGTTCGCGTGCAGAGCGTGCCGAGCGGCTCGAACGCGCGCATGCCGGTAAAGCTGCTCGGCCTCGGCGTTCCCGCGCTGCTCTTCAACTACGCGCATGATCCGGATGCGTTGCGCTTCATGGCGCCCGAGCAGCTGCAAGTGCTCAGCCGCTCGGAGCTGCCATCGGCGTTCCGCTGCAGCGCGCAGATGAACGTCTACTCCTGCGGCGCGCTGTTGTATTACCTCGCGACCGGCGGCGCGCCGTTCGCAGGTCTGTCCGCGCCCGAGCTCCTGGCCGCTCAAGCTGGCGCGCCGCTCGTGCCACCCGCACGCATCAATCCGCAGATCACCGCCGGGCTGAACGCGGTCGTGATGCGCGCGCTCGAGCTCGACCCGAGTGATCGCTTCGCGAGCGCGGCCGAGCTGGGCGAAGCCTTGGCAGGCGTATTCGGCAGCGTCGCACCGCCGCGCAAGCGTGAACGTTCCTCCGAGCAGCCTGTCGGCGAAGACATGTTCGGTCCGGAGCCTCCGACGTTCCGAACCTCCGTGTCGTCGATCGCCGAGCTCGAGCGCGCGGCGGACTTCGACTCGCGGCGCACCTCGGAGATCCCAGACGCGGTGATCGTCGAAAATGACAACGACGCCAACCCCGAGGGTGACAAGCCCACCTTGCCACCGGCGCCACCCGCACCCCCTTCGGTTGCGGTGATCCAGACGCAGACCATCGGCGAGATGCGCGACAGCGTCTCGGGCATCGCCCCGATCGGCTTGTTCAGCAGCTCGCCTCCGCACCTTAGAACCTCGGGCGAAGTGACCAACTCCGGCGCGCCCAAGCCGACGCCGTTGGCTGCGTTCTCAGAGCCGCCGCGCGTCATTTCCCTCGAAGCCCCGCTCGGCTCGAGCCCCCCGCCGCCGCCAGCCGCCAACCTCGAATCGACGCCGAGGTCCCCGAGCGTGCCGCCGATGGAGCCGCGCGCCAAACCGCGGCCCGTTCCCTGGCCGCTGGTGATCGCGCCGCTCGCAGCAGCGGTCTGCTTGCTCGCATTTTTCAGCGTGCGCATGGCGCTAGGCCCGGACGAAGAAGAAGCGGTGGCAGCGGTTCCGACGCCACCCGTGTCGAAGCCCGTGCTGCCCCAGAAGCCGCCGCAGCCAAGCGCTGCGCCGACGCTGCCAGGCGCGAGCGCGCCGATGCGCCCGTACATCAACACGGCCGAGCTCGAAGACGACGCCGTCGACGAGGCGCCCGAGCGCGACTCGAGCGATGCACCGCGCCATCGCTCGCGCCGCTCGGCGAGCGCGGCGCGTAGGAGCAACGCTTCAACGGGTGCGGCGCAAGCTCCGGCGGCGGTTGCTCCCCCGGCGAATGTGACGCCGGTGCGACCCGCGGCGCCCCCGACGTTGGTCGACGAGCACATCGAAGAGACCGCGCAGCCACCGGCAGCAACCGCGGACGCCGCGCGCCCCAAGCCCGAAGAGCACGAAGCCACAGCCTCCGTGGTGATCCCGCCACCGGAGCCCGTCGCGCCAGCAGCGCCAGCGCCAAAGGTCGAGACCGCACCGAGCGCGCCGCTGCCGCTCACCGCCAAGGTCAGGATCGATGCGGTCGAGGTTCGCGGCTCACTGCCCAAGTCCCAAGTTCGCCACGCGGCGGAGCGGCTCACCTCGCAGCTCAAGCGCTGCTACGAGCAGGCAGCGCAAGCTGCTGGACATAACGGGTTCGGTGAGTTGATAGTCGGCGTCGAAATCGACGAACGCGGGCGTGCTCGGTCCCCACGCGTGCAAGGCGCAGGGCTGCCACGACTCGACGGGTGCGTGACCGATGCTGTCGGGCACTTGATCACGGGACGTGTTCCCGATACGGGCATCGTGAGCGCCACGTGGAAGATCGTGTTCATGCCATGAGAGAAAAGCTCCTCGGCTTGTTTTGTGGGCTTTTTGGGCTCTGCGGATGCCTGACCACGCCTGCTGCCGACACGCTGTACAGCTCGCACGTGCTGCCGGACGGCACAGAGATCCCGGAGCTCGAAGCGGACGAAGCCGCGGCGCGAAAGCTTTCGCTGAACGCCGGTCTAGGCTCGTTCATCCCGTTGCGAACAGGTTACTTCGACGGCGTCGAAGTGAAGTACTGGGACTTCGGCGAGCTCGAATCGACCAGCATCGAGCCGATGTACATCTTTCGCTACCAAGAGGATGAAGGGGACACCTCCTTCGCCGCTGGCTCGACGCATCCCAACTTGATCGACGCGATCCCCGGCGATGACGCGTACACGCCGCTGAAGCAGATCTACGCCGTATATTTCAACATCAAGACCTACCGCGGTGAGCGCATCACTTCGATCCGCGCGCTCGAAGACGCGGTCGACATGGGGCTCGTCAGCGCACCTGTTCGCTCCGAGTGGCTCACCAACTGCTTGGTCGTGCCGGGCACCGTGCGCATGCAGATCAGCGACGACGGTCAGACAGACAGTCCCGCGGTCGTGTACTACCGCGGCAAGGTCGTCAAACAGTTCTGCCCGGGCGACACGTACATGGCGATCGGCGCGATCATGCTGACCGACAATCGCTTCAAGCCCGGCAATGCCTACAGCATTCGCCGCACGAGCGACGGAGACGTCTTGGACGAGACGCTGCTCGACACGGATCTGAACGAGGACGGCGACTCGCTCGATACGAACACCATCTTCAGCGACGACGTCGGCACGAAGACCTACTCGGGCATCTGGAACAACTTCGAGGTCGAGGTCGATCGCAACTACAAGCTCGGCGATTTGAAGCGTGAGAGTGATCTGTTCGAGCGCGACGGCGACCGGCTCACCGCGAAGGAGCGGGTGCTCGACTTCAGTGACCGCGGCGTGTTCCTCAATCGGCCCATCCAGTACGTGCAGCCACAACCATGAGCTCGTCTTCGAAAACCTACGCGCGTGTGCTGCTGGTCGTGCTGATGGGCGCGCTCGGTACCAGCTGTCTTTCGGAGCTCGAGCCGGACGTCGGCGATCTGCGAGCGGGCACCTGTCAGTCTGAGGACAGCGATCCGACCCTGGACGTCTCTTTCAGTAAGGAGATTCTCCCGCTTTTTCAGCGCTCGGGCTCACTGGGCGGGTGCACCTGTCACCAGCCGGCCAACCGCAGCACCTCGGGCATCGACCAATCCGGCCTGAGCCTGCAGAACTACGTCGCGCTGATGCGCGGTGGCAACACGTCCCAGTCGAACATCGTCGTCCCTGGCGATCCGTGTGCGAGCGTGATCGTTCAAAAAGTTTCGAATGCGCCGCCCTACGGCTCGCGCATGCCCCCCGGCGGACCGCCGTTCATGTCGCCTGAGGAGATTGGGTTGCTTCGCGACTGGATCGCCGAGGGCGCGCATGACAACTGAGTGGTTTCGCGGCTTGGCGGCTGCGCTCGCCGTCGTCGGCGTGAGCATCGCCATCAGCTGCGCAGCGACCACCAGCAACCGGATCGGCGATTCACTCGATACCTCGCAATACCCACCTGATATCCGCGACGCGTACAAAGTGTTTGCCGTTCGCTGCAGTCGCTGTCACACCTTGGCGCGTCCGCTGAATGCGAGGATCAACGACCCTCAACAGTGGGTACGCTACGTGCAGCGCATGCGTCTCAACCCCGCCAGCGGCATCAACGCGAAGGACGGTGAGATCATCCTGCGTTTTCTGCTCTACTACATGCATCAAAGACAGAAAGAACGCGGAGAACAGGACACTCGAGTGGAGGAATCGCCGGACGCGTTGCAGACAACCGGCGACACGCCGCTTCCAGCGGCACGAGACGAAGAAGATGGGTCGAGGCCGGTGAGTAGTAGTAGCAGCAGCAGCAGCAGCAAAGGCGACGGTAGCGAGGTGGGCATGCCCGAATCCCAACCCTCCACGACGGAGGCAACCCCATGAGCCGCCGTCTGCGCGGGAAGCGCACCACCTCGCTTGCCAGCTTGCTGCTCGCGGTAGGCTGCGCGCTCGCAGCGCTGTTGGGCGTGGTGTGGCCGCGCGATGCGCGCAGCCAGGAGCACAACTTCGCGGGCTCGCTGCAGGCGAACTATATGTACGTGCCGACGGAGAAGCGCGGTCGGGATCTGAGCCTCGACGGCATGAGCACGGAGCTCTCGCTCAAGGTCGCGGTCGACTTCACCGACAACATCTCCGCGAACGTGAAGTTCTGTTACTCGTGTCACGGTGTCGAGCTGGGCATGGCCTTTGTCGACGTACGCATGTTCGACGAATTGAACATCCGCGTCGGTCGCTTCAACCCGGGCTTCGGCGACTTCAGCCTGCGCCACGATCCCGCCAATCACCGCACATCGGACAAGCCCCTGCCGTACGACATGGGCCGCATGCTGCGCCTCGCCGAGTTCAACTTGGGCGTCTTGCCCTCGCCGTACGTCGACCAGGGCATCGAGATCAACGGCACGCACTGGTTTGGCGACACCGTGCAGCTCGACTACGCCGTGCATGCCGTCGGTGGTCTGCGCGCCGGCCCGAACGATCGCGACGTCGACTTCACGTTGATGCGCTCGTCGTACTACATCGACAACAACTCCGAGCCTGCGCTGGGCGGACGCTTATCGCTTACGCTCAACTTGAGTGAAGACGTGCTGCTCACCTTGGGCGGGTCGGGCATGTGGGGTCACCTCGATCCCAAGCGTCAGAACGAATACTGGATCGTCGGCACGGACTTGTACTTGCGCATCGCCAGCTTCGATCTGCACGCTGAGTACCTCGCACGCCGGACCGAGTTCGACGTGGGCGCAAACCCCGACGAGACCTTCCGCTTCGGCCCGGGCACCGACGGCAAGTACAGCAACTTCTTCATCAAAGACGGATTCTACGTCGAGGGTAACTTGCCCGTGTCCGCGCGCTTCGAGCTCGTCGCACGCTTCGACGGTTTACGCCGCCTCGGCAACGTCACGCTCAACTCGCCGCTGCGCAGCAAAAACAGCATGGTGCTGCGCTATACCGCAGGCTTCAACATCATCTTGGAAGGCTCGGTTCGCTTGAAGTTCAGCGGCGAGTTCTACGACTTCACAGATTTCAAAGACGAGATCACCGTCAACGCCGGCGTCGCCGCCGCGTTTTGAAGCCGCTTACGCGGTCTTCTGCACGGGTGACGGCCCAGGCTGCGCCAGCTGCTGCTTCGCCGCGGCGTTGCCAGCAACCTTCGCCGCCTCCTCTGCCTGCTGCCTCACTTTGTTCGCCTCGTTGATCTTCGACATCAACGTCGCAGCCGCCTTTTGCTGATCCTTGCCGCTCAGCTCCGCGTGCTCGATCACCTCGTGCACGAAGCGCAGCTTCAAGATCACCATCTCGCTCAACACGAACGGATACGGATCGCGCAGACCCATGCTGCGATTCAAGCTGTTCAGCGTGACCGTCAGCGGGATCCAGCCCTTCAGCAGATCATCGAAGTTGTCGAAGTCGAGCGCGCGCGCGCGGATGCCCGGCTTCGGCGGTCCGTCGAGCGGACGCGGCTTGATCGCGAGATCGTAGCCGCGCGCCGTTTCGAGCGTGTCGACCATGTGCAGGTAGTGCGCCCAGGTCTCTGCCCAGTCCTCCCACGGATGCATCGTCGCGTACGAGCTCACGTAGTAGAGCGGCCAATCAGCAGCTGGCGGGTTGCTGTAGTGCTTCTTCAGCGCCTCGCCGTAGTCGTAAGTCTCGTCACCGAAGAGCGCGCGACAAGCTTCGAGCCACGGGCTGTCTTTGATCAAGCGATCCCAATAGTAGTGCCCGATCTCGTGCCGGAAATGCCCGAGCACCGTGCGATACGACTCGCCGAGCTGCTTACGCAGCTTCTCGCGAAACGGATCATCCGCCTCCGCGATGTTGATCGTGATCAAGCCGTCGCTGTGACCCGTGAACACCTTGTTGGAGCCATCCGGCGCATCGGCCATGAATGAAAACAAGAGCCCGTTCTCACGCTGCTCGCGCGATTCGATCGGCAGTCCGAGCGCCTCTAGCGTGTAGAAGAGCCGGCGCTTGCTGCGCTCGAACGCGGCCCACGCCTCGAGGTTTTCAGGCTTATTGAGATCGGGGATGACGCTGTTGAGCCGGCACGCTGCACACAGTGGGTTGTCGTCGCCTTCCGGGACGGCCCAGTTGCACACGCCGTAGTCGATGCTGTTCTTGCACAGCCGGTAGCGCTGACCTCCCGCCTTTTCCGATAGCGCGACGTAGAGGTCCGCATCGTCCTTCGACGGCTCGATCGCGCTCACCCGCCTGACGTCAGGCAAGTAGGCCAGCGTGTGGTTGCACTTCAAGCAGCGGACGTTTTCAAAGTAGACGGTGTGTTGGCACGCTAGGCAGGTGAACAGGCGCATGGTGGGCTACCTCGTGGTACTGGCGGAGCCACGTAAGCGAAAACCACGCCAGGCGTGAGCCGCGCAACACGCGGCCTGCGCCCATACCTACTGTCGCGCTTTTGTAGCGCGTGACATGTTGCGACGTCGCAGGCGCACACTCGCGCCCGGATCTCAGAACCGGTGCGTAACCGCCAGGGAAAACACGTTGAAACCTGCCGTGTACTTGCCGGCGTTGATCACGCGGGCGCGCACATCTTCAGACTCGAACACGGCGCCCTGACGCACACTTGCCACGCCGTCGGCCTCACTGGGCGAGGGCGCGCGCGGATCGCGCACCGGAGCGCTGCTCAGCTGGCCGTCCTCGTAGATGCGCTGGTCGAAGCCGCGCGCTGGATCATCGCTGGCTTGGTCGCGCGGCTCGTGCTCGGGCGGCGCGATCTGCACGGTCTCCTGGAAGATGTGCGAGTACGCAGCGGTCACATCGACCGGTCCAAGCCGAACTCGCGCACCGACGCCCAAGCCGATGCGTGCGAGCCCGTAGTTGTCGATCGCGACGTAGGCCGCCTCGACGCCTCGGCTCTGGTAGAACGCGCCGAGTGAAGCCTGCAGGACGCCGGGCAAGGCCGTCCAGCTGCCGCCCAAGCGCAGCGCCCAGACGTCCAGGCCATGCCGGTCCGCGGTGAGCGCAGACAAGCTGCTCGCCTTGACGTCGAGCGGCTCGGCCGGCGTGTTGTTTGCGCGCCGAAACTCGAGCTGGAAGTCGTTCGCCACTGAAGCGCGGTAGGGCGCGACTTGGCCGCTCGCCGTGTAGCTCGCATCGAGCTCGATGTCGAACAGCTCGCTGTTCAGCGGATCTTTCGAGGTCTCGTCCGCGCCCGGCAGCGGTTGCACGTAGCGCACGGCGAGCGTGGCGCTGATCGGCACGGGCGCACGCACGCGGTCCACCTTCACCGGCTTGTTCTCGTACGGGATGAACTCGTCGCCCACCGCGCCGTGATGATAGTGGTTCGTGTAGAAGGTCAGCTCGCCCGAGCCATCGATGCCTTCGGACCAGTTGAAGGTCGCGCCGAGCCGCAGGTACTTGTTCGGCTTCGCGTACACGCCGAACACCAGCGTCGGCACGAAGTAGTCCGACGCATTGACCTTCGTCATCATGTCACTCGAGGGCGAGGTGCCTGCGCGCAGCGCCATCACCTGGTAGCTGTCCGCGGAGCCCATCGCGACCTGCAGCGCGAGACCGAGCGACAGCCAGTTCGTCGCTTTGACCGCCGCGCCGATCGTGGGATTGAACGCGAACTTCACGTCCGTGCGCACCACGTTGTAGCGCGTGGGCGTGGGCCGCGCGCCGTCGCCGACCGCGATCGTGCCGTCGCTGCCACCCCATTGCGAGCCAGTCACGAGCACGGGCGCGACCATGCCGAGCGCGAGCCACACACGCTCGTGGATGCGCAGTGAAGCTGACAGCTGCGGCGTCGGGACGATCGCGCCGCTGTTGCAGACCTTGTCGAGCGGGCGCCGGCCGTAGTTTCTGCTCGCGGGATCGCCGAACTCGGAGCGTCGCACGTCGAGGTTCACCGCCGTGCCGGGGCGCATCTCCGGCAGGTCGATGCCCCAGCCGTAGTAGCCATAAGGCTCGACGCAGATCGAGTCGACCTGCATATCCAAGCCGTAATGACCCTGGTGTCCATCCAGCGCGGTGAGACCCGCTGGATTGTGCAGAAGGGTCAGGGCGTCGACCGGCTTTGCCGCGATCGCACCTCCGCGGCTGATGGCGGCAGCGCCACCCGGC
>Ga0190269_10001269_pt1 | contig 12160 bp, 13 predicted proteins | sample Popmic249IS_FD_133749 | JGI IMG/M metagenome (GOLD analysis project Ga0190269, IMG submission 133749) | Populus adjacent soil microbial communities from riparian zone of Blue River, Arizona, USA - 249 IS | ecosystem: Environmental > Terrestrial > Soil > Riparian zone | place: USA: Arizona...
CGCATCAACGCGACGCTCGGCTATCTCGAAAACCGCTATCGCTCGATCGGTGAAGGGTTGGGACCTGGGCAGGTGTTGCCGATCACCGAGGACAGCAGCTTGCCCAAGGCTCCGCGCTGGACGCTCACAGCCGGTGGTGAATATCTCTTGAGCTTGCCCACGAACCTCGGCTCCCTCGCGTTTCGCGTCGACTACAGCTACCGCACGCGCGCGTTCAACGACGTCGCCAATACACCCGAGATCGCGCAAGGCGCGTTTGGCCTCTTGAGCGCGAACATCTCCTGGCGCTCCGAAGACGAACGCTGGGAGCTGATCGTCTTCGGCACCAACCTCACCGACGAGCGCTACCGGATCTCAGGCAATGCCTCGAGCCCGGCGTTCGGCATCGCCGAGCTCACGTACGCTCGCCCGCGCGAATGGGGCATGACCGTCGCGCATCGCTTCTAGGCATGCTCTGGCAGCAGGTGGAGGCCCTGGTCGTCGACCGCGAGCGCTTCCACGCGTTCTACTGCAGCCAATGGCAGCGATCCGTACAGGTGCGGAAACAGCGCGCCGCCGCGTGACGGCTCCCAGCGCAGCGCTTCGGCTGGCTCGATGCTGCGAGCGTTCACGTACAAGAGCAGCAAGTCGCGCGCTCCGGCGTAGTGCTTTCGCAACGTCTCGGCCAGCTGCTCCGCGGTGGAGAAGTGGATGAAGCCATCGCGCTTGTCGTCGGCGCTACCTTCGTACACGCCCTTCTGTCGAGCGTCCTGCCATGCCCCTGCGGTGACCACTTTGTAGATCGTCATCGCCGAGTTGTAGCGCGCTCGTAGGGCGTGTTGGCAGGAATCGTCCGATACATGTCATTGCGGCCATGTGCCAGCCTGACCACCCTGTTAGCATGCGAAGTCCCACCCTGGTTTTGTCGTTAGCTATGATCGTCTCCAACTCGAACGTCTGCAGCTCGCCCGGCGCAGCGGAGGCGCCGCTTCCGGCCGAGGCGCTGCAAGGCATCGTCACTGGGCTCGCCGCTAGCAGCGGCGCGCCCGGCGCTGTGCTCGCAGTGTCGCGTGCCGGTCACACCTGGTCCGGAGCCGCCGGCTTTCAGGACCTGGAGCGCACACGCCCGATGCACGCAGACGTCAGCTTCCGCGCCGGCAGCATCACGAAGATGTTCACTGGCGCGATCATCATGCAGCTGGTCGAGGAGGGCAAGCTGTCGCTCGACGACAAGCTGTCAGAGTGGTTCCCAAAGTTCCCGCACGCACAGGACATCACGATCGACATGCTGCTCTCGCACACTGCTGGCGTAGGTACGCGGTGGCTCGACGAGCCTGCGATCCAGCTGCGTGTCAGTAGCGACCTCGGCCACGTTTTCACGTCGGAGGAGTTGCTCGAGCTCGCGCACGCGTTGCCGCCCGAGGGTGCACCCGGCGCAGTCGGGCTCGCCTATTCGAATGCTGGTTTCGTGTTGCTCGGAGAGATCGCGTCCCGCATCACCGGCTCGAGCATCGCTGAGCTGTTCGAGGCGCGCATCTTCGCGCCGCTCGGCCTGGAGCACACGAGCTATCAGTTCGACAATCCACCTGAGCTGACCTCGGGCTACTTCGAGTTCGCGGGTATGCCGCTCGACGCTGCGAGCCTCCCGCAGCAAGCTGTTCTCAGCTTGGCTGGCGCTGCGGGCGCCCTTCACTCCAAGGCGACGGACCTGCTGCGCTTTCAGCATGCGTTCTTCGAAGACAGCACGTTCCTATCCGAAGCCGCGCTCGCGCACATGAAGACTGAAGGCGACAGGGGCGCAAGCTTCCTCGGCGGCGGCTACGGGCGCGCGTTGATGGCGCTGGCTCCGCGCGCCGATGGGTCCGGGTACGCCGCGTACGGGCATGGCGGCAACTTGCCGGGATACTGGTCGCTCGCGAGCTATTTCCCCGAGAAGAAGCTGGCAGTCACTGTGATGATCAACGCGACTGCGCACGACGGTGAGCCGATCGACCGCAGTGCGCTCGATGCCGCGGCAGCTGCTGCGTTCGAAGCTATCCCGTGAAGAAGACCGCGAGCGCGCGCCGCATAGTTGCGTTGATCTTCCCGGAGTTTCAGAGCCTGGATCTCAGCGGGCCGATCGAGATCCTGCAGCGCGCGTCGCTCGTCGCACGCGAGCGTGGGCGCGGCGTCGCGTATTCGCTCACGCTCGTGTCGAAGCACAAAGGACCTGTGCGCGCATCCGCGGGCATCGATGTGATCGCCACGCGCACGCTCGCCGCCGAGCGCGGCCCGCTCGACACGCTGCTGGTGGTGGGTGGGCCCGGCGTGAGCGATGCAGCCCGCGATCCAGCGTACGTGCAGTTCGTCGAGCGCTGTGCGCGGCGCGCTCGACGCGTGGGCTCTGTGTGCACGGGCGCGTTCGTGCTCGGCGCTGCAGGGCTGCTCGACGGGCGGCGCGCGACTACGCACTGGGCTAACGCTTCCGAGCTCGCGCGCTACTTTCCGCACGCGGAGGTCGACGCGGATGCGATCTACACCTCGGATGGACCGATCCACACCTCTGCGGGAATCACCGCGGGCATGGACCTCGCGCTCGCCTGGGTCGAGGCCGATCTCGGTCGCGATGTCGCGCTCAGCGTGGCGCGACACCTGGTGATGTATGTGCAGCGCTCGGGCGGGCAATCTCAGTTCAGTCCGCAGCTTCGCACGCAAACTGCGAGTCATGAGCCACTGCGGCGCGTACAGGGCTTTGTGCTCGACAACCTCACAGAAGATCTCTCCATCGCAGCGCTCGCGCGCAGAGCCGGCATGAGCCCTCGCAACTTCGCGCGGCTGTTTCGCCGTGAGGTCGGCGTGACGCCGGCTGTGTTCGTGGAGCACGCACGCGTCGACGTGGCGCGGCGCTTGCTCGAGCAGACGACGCTCGGGCTCGATGACGTCGCGGAGCAGGCTGGGTTTGGCCGCGTCGAGACCTTACGCCGCGCGTTCGCGCGAACGCTCTCGCTCAATGCGAGCGAGTATCGCAAGCGCTTTCGTGCGCGCCGACGTTGAAGCCGCCGTGCGATTGCATCGCTGCGCATTTTGGACTTTAACGTGTATAGGTAATTTACATGCTCGTGACCATGGACCACTTCAAGATCATCTCCAGCGCTCTCCTCGTGCTCGCGTGCGCGGCGTGCGGGACGAGCTCCGAAGACTCGCAGACGCAGACCAGCGTGGATGAAGCGGACGCGTCAGCCGATGCAGAGGCAGCGTCCAAGGTGAGTGATGCGGGAAAGCCCGATGAGACTGCGCCTGCCCAGCCAGCAGCGGACGCGCCGAAGGAGGCGGACATCAGCGACTGGCGCACGCTCGTCGATGGTGCGTGGGAGCTGGCTGGCGGTGAAGAGGGGTATCGCTGCGCGCGTCTGACTGCGACCGAGGATCTCTACATCAAAGAGTTCCAGCCGATCGCGCCGCTCGGCACGCATCATACGTTGCTGAGCGTGAACGAGGAGCCAACAGGGCCCGATGGCATCGAAGGCTGTGGTCCGAACGACAACGGTCACGTGACACTGCTCGGCTCGGGCGTCGGTGAAGATTACTCCTCCGGACCGCTGCCCGACGGTGTCGCGTACAAGATCCCGAAGGGCTCACAGGTGAACTTGAACCTGCACTTGTTCAACGTGCAGGACGCAGCGCTCACAGGCAAGAGCGGCGTCAAGATCCGCACCACCACAGCGGACAAGGTCAGAGAGTTTGCGCAGGTGACGCTCGCGGGCCCAGTGCAGCTCTCGATTCCGAAAGGCGAGTCGACCTCGAAGGGCACGTGCACCCTGACGAACGACGCCACCGTGTTCGCAGTGAGCCCGCACATGCACCAGCTCGGCACACACCTGAAAGCGGTCGCGAAGCGCGCACAGGGCGAGCCTGTCACGTTGTTCGATGGGCCTTACGACTTCAACGAGCAACGTCAGTATCCCGCAGACATGTTGAAGCTGAGCGCAGGTGACACTGTCGACGTAGAGTGCACTTACAACAACACGACAGATCAAACAGTCATGTTCGGCAACAGCAGCCTGGAGGAGATGTGCTTCGTCGGTCTGTATCGCTTTCCGCTCGCCGAGGGCAGCCTGGTGTGCGCGCGCTAACAGCATGACCACGTACACCTTGCGAAGCGCGCGGGCCGACGAGCTCCAGCAGGCCATCAGCATCGATGATGCCGCTGGCCTGTTGTTCGCACAGGCCGGTCTCCCCATCGACTTGGCGAACGATCATCCGTTTGTCGTTGCCGAGCGCGCGCGCTGGCGCAGCGCGATCGATCAGGGGCAGCTCTGGTTTGCGTGCGACCGAGATGCAGAGCCTGTCGGTTTCAGCGCGCTCGGGCGAGCGGGCGCGCTCGCGTATCTCGAGCAGCTCGCTGTGCGGCCCGAGCACGGTCGCCGCGGCGTGGGCAAGATGTTGTTGGACGCCGCGTCTCAGCACGCTCTGCAGTCAGGTGACTCTCTGCTCTGGCTGACGACGTACGCTCATCTCGCGTGGAACAAGCCCTACTACGAGCGCCACGGATTCGTGGTGGTGCCGGAGTCGCGCTGCAGCCCTGAGCTGCGTGCGCTCCTGGCGGAGCAGCGGGACACGCTGCCCGCGCCGAGCGAGCGCATCGCGATGGTGCGCGAGCTGGGTTGAGCGCGCTACGCGTTGCCCGAGATCGGACCGAGCTTGCCCCGCTCCGACTCGAGCGCAGCGATCACCTGCCCGTACGCGGCGCGCTTGATCGCCTGCAAGGTCGCGCGGTGCTTGCCTGCCAGGCTCTTCGCCAAGGCGACGGCCTTTGGCAGGACCTCGGCTTCCGTTCCAATCTCATCGACGATGCCGCGCTCGCGCGCCTGCTCGCCGCCATAGCGCTTGCCGGTCACACACGCCTCGTGCGCGGTCTGCGGGCTCAGCCGCGAGATGATCAGCGACTGCATGGTCTTGGTGAACGGGATCTGGATATCCACCTCGGGCAGACAGAAGAACCCGCGATCGCTGCGCATCACGCGAAAGTCGTGCGCCAGCGCGAGCATCGCGCCAGCCGCAAAGGCATGGCCGTTCAGCGCAGCCACTGTGATCACCGGAAAGGTCAACATGCGCACGAGCAGCTCGTGGACCCGCTGCACGTTTTCGATCGCCGCTTCGGTGCCGGCCTGTCCCATCCACGCCAGGTCGAGGCCATTGGAGTAGAACTTACCCGCGCCGACGGTCACGAGCGCGCTCGGCCCTTCGGACTGTTCCACCTTGTCGAGCGCCTGGTTGATCGCGTCGAGTGAGTCTCGGCTGAAGCGGTTTTCTTCGTTCTTGAGGTGCAGGACGAAGATTTGATCATGGATCTGCAGGTCTAACATGGAAGAGGCCTCTCGCGTTTTTGCGGCGGACCCTGATCATACGCCGGACGCTGGCTGTCAAGGCTCAGAGAGCAGCCACGACCGCGCTCAGCCGCTCCAGCTCCGCGCTCAGATCCGCCGGCTTGTCGCTGACTTCCGCGAGCGCTCGACGCGCGGCTTTGAAGGCTCGCAGCGCTTCGCGGCGCTCGGCTTTGAATACCTGCACCTCGCAATCAGAGAGCAAGAGCCGCGCAGCCAGCGCGAGCTTTTCGTCGTCGTTGCCGCAGTGGGTGCGGATGCTCGGACCGTCCAAAACCAGCAGGAATTCGCGATCCAGCGACAGGCCTTTGTAGGCTTCGTCGAGCACTTGCTGCGCTTCTTCGGGCTTCTTGTGTTGCTGGAGCAAACGGACTACACGCGCCACCGCCTGTGCGACAGCATCCATCATGCGCAGGATGTAATCTCGCTGGAACATCGCGCCGCTAACCTAGCACGCGCAGCGCGTTGCATTCTGGCCGGCGGCCTGTACACCTTGCTCCCATGTCGAATGTGAGAGAGGTCTCGGGCCCGCGCCCCAAGGCCGTGGTGATGGCCGTACAACTGCCCGATGTCAGCGATGAAGCGTTTGCGTCCTCGCTCACCGAGCTGGAACGGCTCGCGAAGACGCTTGGTTTAGAGGTCGTGGGTAGGGTGACGCAGCGCCGCTCGGCGCTCGCGAATGTCACTGTGCTCGGCGAAGGCAAGCTGCGCGATCTCGCAGCGTTCACCGGTGGCTCCGGGGTTGTGCCGAGCTACAGCAGCAAGCACGCTGCGGACGAAGACTTGGAGCCGTTCGACGCGTCCGCCGAGGGAGCGCGCGCCGAAGCGGAACCGCGCGCCACGGTGGTGCTCGTGGACCACGATCTGAGCCCTGGCCAGACGCGAAACTTGGAGCGCGCGACGTCGGCCGAGGTGCTCGATCGCAGCATGGTGATCTTGTCCATCTTTCAGCGTCACGCGCGCACGCGTGAAGCGCGCATGCAGGTGGAGATCGCTCAGCTCTCGTACATGGCGCCGCGCCTGCGCGAGTCGAATGCCGGGCAGGATCGGCAGCGCGGTGGCATCGGTGGCAAAGGTGCGGGCGAAACGGCGCTCGAGCTCGACCGCCGGCGCATTCGTGATCGCATCGCAGAGCTGCGGCGCGATCTCGAGCAGGTGGAGCGTGAGGCCGAGCTGCGGCGCACGCGCCGTCATTCGACCGAGACCAGTACGGTCGCGTTGATCGGCTACACGAATGCAGGGAAATCCTCGCTGATGCGCGCGCTCACCGGCGACGCGGTGTACGTGGCTGATCAGCTGTTTGCGACCTTGGATACGACTGTGCGCGCGCTCTATCCGGAGGTTCGTCCGCGCATCTTGGTCTCCGATACGGTGGGCTTCATCAAGCAGCTGCCGCACGATCTGGTCGCGTCGTTTCGCTCGACGCTCGCGGAGGCACGCGAAGCTGATCTGCTCCTGCACGTGGTGGACGCTTCGGATCCCGCATTTCGCGATCAGCTCAAGGTGACGCTGGATGTGCTGCGCGACATTGGTGCGGGCGAGCGCCCGAGCAAGCTGCTCCTGAACAAGTGCGATTGCTTGAGTCTGGAAGAGCAGGCGGCGCTGGTGCGAGAGTTCCCGCAGGCGGTGCTCCTGTCCGCGAGGGATCCGGAGCAGATCCGCCGTTTGCACGGGCTGATCTGCCGGTATTTCGAGGATCAGATGCAGGAGGTCACGTTCGTCGTGCCTTATGCGTCGCAGCGACACGTCGCGCTGCTGCACGAGCGTACGCGCGTGCTGGACGAGCGCTACGAGGAGGACGGAGCGCACGTGCGCGTGCTCGCGCCGCCTGCGGTGCTTGGCGGTCTGGAGCGCGAGATGGGTAAGGCCTAGGCGCTGTTCGCGTTTTCCAGGCTTCGCAGCTTCGGGTTGCGTGGTGTAGCGAGCCGTCCTACACCGCATGACAGATGCAGCACCCCGAAGCGCTCACGCAGGTCGCGAATTCATTGAGTGGTCTGCCGATCCTCGGTTGCGCGAGCGGCAGTCCGGCAGCGCGCGCAGGCCTGCGTTACGGGGACATCGTGCTCTCGCTCAACGGTACGCCCACCGCATCGTGGTCAGCCTTCTTCGAGGCGTGCTCGCACGCATCCGGCGCGCTCCGCCTGCGTGTGTTCCGCCAAGGTCAAGAGCTCGAGCTCCAGCTGATGCTGGATCGCAACGCGCGCACACCCCGCGCTCTGCTCGATGCACCCTATCAGGAACCCGCGCCCGGGCGCCCGATAGCGACCCACGTGCACACGCGCTCGACCTGAGCTGAAAATGGCTCCGCGCGCGCTTGGCGGCGGAGCCATGGTGGAGAATCAGCCGGCCTGAACGCGCTTTTGCCGGATCAGATCAGCTTCGGCTTCTGCACGCGTGGAGAGCGCTGTTTGCGTGGCTCCGGCCTCGGTGAGCACGCTGCTCGCGCGCTGCGCTTGATCCTCGGGGACCAACACGCCCACGAGCACGTCACCGCGCTCGAAAGCCTGACGCGGAATGTTCGGCTCGTCGCTCCACACACCGAGGCCGCCGAGGCTGCCCAGCAGTGAGCCCGCCGCGCCGCCAGCAGCTGCAGCAGCGAGGTGCGCGAACGCACCACCAAACGCGATCAATCCGAGACCGGGCAGCGCGATCGCAGCTGCAGTTGCCCCGAGGAGACCACCCACGGCGATACCCGTGCCGACGGCAGTCTTGTGTTTGACCGGCACTTCCGTAACGCCTTTACCGTCCAACATCAGCACGCCGATGTGCTCACTGTCGAAGTCTGCGTTCAGGAGCTTTTGCACTGCACCGGCAGCGGCATGTTCATCGGAAAAGAATCCATAAGCGAATGATTGGTTAGCCCTTAGCATTTTGGCACCTCCTCGGCGTGGACCATTCTTGTGCAAGGACTCGGCCAACGCGGGGAATCGCGCCCTTGCAGCGAAATCGCCGGGAATCGGGGCGTCATCCACGCCTCACCATGACAGTTTGGCGGCCAGGTGAGCGGTTTTTGCAGGCCACAGCAATTGCCGTGTGTTGTTTCAGAAGGCAGGCTTGGAGGCCATGCGTAAGCGCACTTCTTCAGTTCTCCTTGCCTTACATCTTCTCGGATGCAGCAGCAGCGACCCCTCCACTTCACCTGCAGCCCAGCGCGATGCCGCTGTCAGCGGCGATTCCGGCGCGCGCCCTCAGCGAGACGCGGGCACGGCAGGCCCGGGCTCCAGCGCGGCCTCGACGTGCACCGGCACGAAGCCGCTCGACGCGTACGTCGCTGACCCCAAGCTGTGCGCATACGTGTTTGCGGAGGAGCTCGGATCGGCGCGACAGCTCGCCTTTGCGCCGAACGGCGACCTGTTCGTGAACAACGGCGCGGTCACCGTGCTCTGGGATGAAGACGGGGACGGCTACAGCAGCGCGTCGGAGCGCAGCGTGTTCGGTGAAGCGCCAGGGCTCAACCATGGCATCGCGTTCTCGCGCGATCACAGGTTCGTGTACGTCTCCAGCGGCACGACCGTGTACCGCTTCGCGTACAAGCCTGGCCAGCGTTCCGCGGAGGGCGCACGCGAGACCGTGATCAGCGGCATTCCTACGGGCGGGCACAGCACACGCACGCTCGCGTTCGACTCGAAGGGTCGCCTGTACGTAAGCATCGGCTCTGCCGGCAACGTGGACACCAAGCCTGAAGACATCGAGCTGCGCTCGCAGATCCGCCGCTACCAGCTGCCAGAGACGCTGGGCGGCATCACCTATCCCGGCGACGGCGAGGTGATCGCTACCGGCATGCGCAACGAAGCTGGCATCTTCGTCGACGACCAGGATCGGTTGTGGGGCGTGGAGAACGGTCGCGACAATCTGAGCGACGCGGACCTCGGCGGCGACATCCATCACGACAATCCGGGCGAGGAGATCAACCTGGTGGACGGCCAGGGCTCGAAGTTCTACGGCTATCCGAGCTGCTTCAGCGAGCACACGGTGAAGGGCGGAAAAGGCCCGGGGACGCAGTGGGCGGACGAATCGCTCAGCGGTGACCTTCGCAAGACCGACGCGTTCTGCGGCGACCCCTCACAAGTGCACCCGCCAGCTTATGTCATGCCGGCGCACTGGGCTCCGCTCGGCATCATTGTGTACGGCGGGCGATCATTGCCGTACACCGGCGAGCTGATCATAGGTGCCCACGGTTCGTGGAATCGGAGCCCTGCGACCGGGCGTGTCGTCGCGCGGGCCAAGCTCGACGGCTCTCGTGTGACTGAGCTGCAGGTCATTCTGGGGCAGAAGAACAGCAGTGGTGAGCTGCAGCAGGGCTCCTGGAACGTGCGACCAGTGGACGTGCGTCAAGGCGCTGACGACGCGGTGTACATCAGCGACGACCAGGGCGGTCGGATCATCAAGCTGGGCTATCGATCGGGCGACTGATCCGCACGTTCCTGCCACATCGGAGGCGGAATTCGACGCGCTGGCGACCTCGCATCTGTACGCAAGGGCTGTGATTCATCGCACGTTTTGGCACGGGCAATGCTTTACCTCGGGGCATGACTCAGCTTGCCATAACAAACCCTTACGAGCGTGCTTCTGTGATCGAGACGGCGGCGCAGCGGCTCGCTTTCGAGCAACAACTTCAGCAATACGTCGCAGCACATGGCTGGACGTTGGGCACCGTGCTCGCACGCGCGCTGCTGGCGATCCTGATCGTGATCGCGGGTAAGCGCGATGTCGGCACAGTGCTGTTTCGGCGTGTGGACTGATCTTGCGGTCGCTGTATCGGCTCCGGGCTCGCGCGAGTAGGCGTTTCCTTTCCACTGCGCGTGCCCAAGCGATCGCTTCCTGTGCTGAGTTTACACGCTGCCAAGAGCTTGAAGCCATCAGCGGCGAGTGTTCCGGCATCCATATGATCTGACAATCGGGTCGCGGTTGGGATCCCGCTGCGCTAGCGAATTGCTCCGCGCAAGAGGAGCGCGTCTCTTCCTTTGCTGCAGGAGCCGTGCTTAACACTGGGCCACTTCCAAAGTAACGGAGGCCGAGGCCTATGTGGATTCATACAGCTAGTCTAAATCTGCGGCGGATCGCTGCTGCTACCGTCGCGTTGTCGTGCTTGGGAATGAGCGCCTGTGGCAGCTCCAACGACGAACAAACCGGCGCGATCGAAACAGAGCCGCCGAAAGCCCTCACGGCAAACACCGCCGGCAAAGCGTGCAAGGACAACGATGATTGCGGCACCGGTAGCTGCAAGACACAGCTGGCCTCGGCAGGCGGTGGTCTGCTCGGCCCAACCATGGTGCCTGCGCCCGGTGGCTATTGTTCATTCAACTGTAAGCTGAATGCAGACTGTGGTGCGGGCGGCGTCTGTATCGGTGCCAACGCGACCGCAGGTTTCGGCTTTGGCAACACGGGTGGATCGACGCAGGCAGCATCCGGCCAGTGCCTGAAGCGCTGTGACTCGAGCAGTCAGTGTCGGGAGGGCTATCGCTGTCTCGACAGCAACAACGGTCGCGCGATGGAGAGCGACAACGCCGAGCCAGCGGCCAACGCTACGGGATCCTGTCAGGTCGCTCCCGAAACGGACAAGCTCGAGCCGGGCGTGGTCGGCAATGAGTGCACGAGTGAAGCAGACTGTGGCGGCGGCTGGTGCATGGCGAACTCGCAGCTCACGCAGTTCCCGGGCGGCTACTGCACGGGTGACTGCCTGGCGAACAGCGACTGCGGCGAGGGCGCGGAGTGCTCACAAGGCTTCGGTGGCCCCGGTACCTGTTACCGCACCTGCGAAACGGATGGCGACTGCGGTCGCGAGGGTTACCGCTGCCGCGCGAACGCATTTGCCGGTGCGAACGCCGCCCGGCGCTGCGTGCCCGGCACGGAGCCTCTGGCCGACGGCATCGTCGGCTCGGCCTGCGCCGCGGACGAAGACTGCGGCGGTGCAGCCATGAGCTGCATCACCATGAACGGTGATCGCGAGCTCCCCGGTGGCTACTGCAGCGGCGGTTGCGTGGAGGACATCGACTGCGGTGCCGGTGCGTTCTGCGTGGGCAGCGTGGGCAGCATCGGGGGTGCTGGCACTGGCTTCTGCTTTCTGGGTTGCGAGAGCGCCACGGACTGCCGCGAAGGTTACGCGTGCGAGCCGGTCGGCCTTGCAGCCATGGGCGGCACGGGGCGCACGGCGTGCACGTTGCCGGCTCCCGCCGATGACGCAGACGCTGGCACGCCTTGAAGCTGAGCCACTGCGCACTGTGAGGCCACGCTGCCAGAGCGCAGCGTGGCCTTTCCCACTTAAAACATGTAGCCGAAGCCGAGATTGTACTGAAACTCGTCCCAGCCGAGGCGCCGATCGCGCAGCTGAAAGTCAGCTTTGAAGACGAGCTGCGTCACGGGCCGGTACGTAAGACCGGCCGTGAGCTCGTCGATGTCGAGCGCGGGGTTACGCTTGTATGTGTCGGGCACGGCGGCCTGTGTGTCGTAGGTCTCGAGCCGAATGAACGCGAGGAGCTCGTGCGAGAGCTCGAGCTGCTGGAAGACGTTGTATGCGAGCTCGATGTAACCGCCTTGCATGCGCTCCGGTACGGTACCCACGCTGGCGTCGCGGATGAACAGCGGACTGCCGTCTTCACGGTAGGCAGCCAGCAAGTCGCCCGCATTCGGGAAGAAGAACTGCGCCCAGACCGCGCGCGCCTCGAACCCCCAGCGGCGCATGCGCGCATCGAGCGCGTATCCGAGCAGCGGTAAGCGCAGGTCGCGCTCGCTGCCAGTGCGCCGGTAATACGTGCCGTTTGCGCCGACGTCACTGAGAAAGAAGCTCGCGCCTGCGATCACGCCGAGCACCGGCTCGA
>Ga0190269_10001270_pt1 | contig 12159 bp, 9 predicted proteins | sample Popmic249IS_FD_133749 | JGI IMG/M metagenome (GOLD analysis project Ga0190269, IMG submission 133749) | Populus adjacent soil microbial communities from riparian zone of Blue River, Arizona, USA - 249 IS | ecosystem: Environmental > Terrestrial > Soil > Riparian zone | place: USA: Arizona...
AGCGACCAGTCGGTCCAGCGCGCAGGCTGCTTACGCACGTCGAGATGCACGAACTCGGTGGTGGGATAGTAGCCGACGCCGACTTCGGGCAGCTGTTGGCAGTAATCCCGCAGCACGGTGAGCGGCACACCGGGAATGCGGAAGTCGATGGCCTCACCTGCGACGTGGCGGCTGGTTTTGCGCGTGAGTCCCTTGGCGATGCGATAGCCGCTGACCACGTGGATGGGACGGCCACCGAAGTGATCCGAGACGCGCGCGAGCAAGCTGAGCAGCCGTGCGTTCGGCGTCTTGCGGCGCTGCGAGTCGCGTGGTCGCAGAAACTCGCGCAACGCGCGCCGCGCATCCTGACGCGGACGCCCTTTGGCATCCACGAGGCGCAGGCGCACCGACTCTTTGGACCAGATCCGGTAGAGCTCGACGACACCCGGCTGCTTGGGCTTGCCCCAGGGCGATCGCAAAGACTTCTCGCCCGCTGCGTTGCTCGCGGCCTTGGCTGACGCGGCGACGACGACTGCGGGTGTCGAGTTTCTGGCATCGGCTCGCACGCCGCCGCTCTTTGCCGCGGGCGGCTTGGGAGCCGGTACAACTTTGGCGCCCGGCGTCTTGCCGGCTGCGCTGAGCGCTGTCTTCACCTCTGCGGCGGGCGCCTTGGCCGCCGGCAGCGCGACGGGCTTCGCCTCGGCCTCCTGGGACGAGCTGGGGATCACCGCGCCTTCCGGCAAAACCAGCCGCTGCCCGATCTGAAGGCTCGCCTCGCGGTCGATGCCATTTGCGGCGGCGAGGTCCGCGACACTCACGCGGTAGTCCCGCGCGATCTTGGTGAGGGACTGGCCTGCGCCCACCATCATCGAGCCCGCACCCGGGATCCGCAGCACCTGGCCTTCGCGCAGGATGCCCTCCCGTGTAATGCCGTTCGCCGTAGCCAGCGTGGTCACGGAGATGCCGTATTGCCGGGCGATCCCTCCGAGGGATTGGCCAAGACGCACCACATGCTTTTGGTCAGCCTCCGCGGTGTGCGGCGCCAGCGCAGCTGCTGCTACGGAGAGCGACAGTGTCGCCGCCATGACGCAGCCGCGAAGTCCGGCGATTCGTCGGTCCCTGAGCATGCTTCCTTGCACCTTCAAACGGTTACTACGCCGCGACTATGACGTCGCAGCAGGCACTTATCTACACGCGTTCTGTCCGATTTCACGTGGGAGGGTCTCTCCGCGGGCCACAACGGCCTCCGCCGGGTGGGAGCACGTCCCGTTGCGTGGGCGAATGCCGATAACAGTATCCGCGGATTTTTTTGCACTTAGTGCAGCGCGCATGCGACCATGAAGTCGGATCGCGGTTCGATCTTTGACATTGAGAGATGCGCTCGAAAAGACTGAGTCCTTTTCCGGCTGGCGCATGGTTCTACGCATAAATTATATATAATTTATGCTTAACTATGCGGAATTTTAGCGAATCTTGCTTGACCCGTCGAACCTCCGGGCCCTAAGATCCAGGCACCCTGATACGTCGTTTTACCGGGCTTTGGCCCCACGCATACGGTTCCACGGTTACCCGGTCATGGAGCAACGAGACAAATCCATGGGTGCTGGCGCTTCAGTGAACACTGAGGCGGAGACGGAGGCCGTGCGTCCCGCGCGCTACGTCGCCGAGCCAAGCAATGCGGCGTCACGCGACAACGCGAACAGGGCCAAGAACAAGAAGTCGTTAGCGAAGACCAATCGTCTGCGTGAGACACGCATCGAGAAGATGATGTCGAAGGCAGAGCTGGCAAGGCGAGCAAACCTCTCAGTGTTGACGATCGACCGCGTCGAGAAGGGCCTGGGATGCCGAATGGACACCAAGAGAAAAATTCTCGAGGCCCTCGGCTTGAGCCTTGCCGACCGTGTCCGCGTGTTCGGTGAGGAGGAGTGATGCGCGATTGGCCTCCGAAGGGAAGAACCTTGTCGGCGTCGACATAGGCACGAGCTCGATCAAGCTCTGCGAGATCAAAGAGAACAGAAAAGGTGGCCGCGCACTTACGCGCTTCGGCTACCACCCTTTGCCCGCGCAGACCGTTGTCGACGGCCACATTATGAACGCTGGTGCGATTGTGGAGGGGCTAGAGCGCCTGTTCCACAAGTCGAAGCGCCGCGACGTGGCCATGCGCGTCAGCGGTCACAGTGTGATCATCAAGAAGATCTCGATGCCGCTCATGACGCCGGCCGAGCTCTCCGAGCAGATCAACTGGGAGGCTGAGCAGCACATCCCGTTCGAGCTGGCGGACGTGCAGGTCGACTATCAAGTCGTGAACCGGCGCGAGGACCAGGGGCAGATGGATGTGCTCCTGGTCGCCGCGAAGAAGGAAGAGATCGGCGATCTCACGAACTTGGCGATCGAAGCGAAGCTTCGCCCGAAGGTTGTGGATCTCGACGCGTTCACTGTTCAGAACTGCTTCGAGCTGGCGTACGGCGCCCCGCAAGCAGGTCAGACGGTGGTGTTGCTGCACATCGGCGCATCGCTCTCCACGATCAATATCTTGGCCAACGGGAGCACCGCGTTCACGCGCGACATCGTGAATGGCGGCAACGTGATCACCGAGGAGATCCAGCGGCAGCTGGGGATCAGCCAGGAAGAAGCCGAGGCTTACAAGTGTGGCAGCGCACAGGGCATCGTGCCGCCGCAAGTTCCGCAGATCATTCGTGACTGCGTCTCCACGCTCGCGGGTGAGATCCAGCGTTCGCTCGACTTCTACCTCGCGACCAGCGGCGACCGCGAGATCCATCGCGTGTACGTGTCGGGCGGCACTGCCAACGTGCAGGCGCTGCACGACGAGCTCGCTGATCGCTGTCAGGTCGAAGTGATGGCGCTCGACCCGCTCCTCGTCGCTCAACCGGATCCGAAGACTGTCGATCCCCTGGCGCTGCAAGGTCGTACGGCGCAAGCGGTGGTCGCCTACGGACTCGCGCTGCGTAAGGAACGGGAGCGTGCGGCATGATTCGGATAAACCTACTCCCGGCCGCCAAACGCACTGCAGCCACCAGCGGCTCCACGCAGATCTGGGGTGTCGCGTATCTACTCGGTTTGTTCGCGTGGGGCGTGCTGCTGTTCTTCATCTACCTGAGCACGAACAGTAAGCTCGAAGAACAGCGCGCGGCGAACGCGGCGTTAGAGCAGGAGATCGCGCAGGCCAAGCAGAAGAGCGCGAACATCGGCGAGGTCGAAGCGAAGCTGGCGAAGAGTCGGCAGCTCGAAGAAGTCGTCGGTAAGCTGCAGACCGCGCGTCAGGGTCCGACACGCGTGCTGATGGAGCTCAGTCAGCTGCTCAGCGAAGGCGGTGGTCCGACTGTCAGTCCCGAACGATTGGCGGCGTTGCGTCGCGACAATCCGCTCGCTGGCTTCAATCCCGGGTGGGATCCACGACGCTTGTGGCTCACCTCGTTCACTGAGCAGAACCGTCAGTGCAACATTCGCGGCTTCGGTAAGACGAATGAAGACGTCGCGGAGTTCATGCGCCGGCTGAACCTCTCCAACTTGTTCGAGAAGGTGACGCTCACAGCGACGTCGTCTGCCCTCGAGCACGGCAGCACAGTGCCGATCGTGAGCTTCGATCTCAGCTGTCAGGTGAGGTACTGAGATGGCGACCAAGCCCGCATCGAGTACGTTTGCAGCGCTGCCTAACAGCGCCAAGGGTTTGTTGTTGATTGCACTCCTAGCGCTAGTAAGCGCAGGTTATTATTTGGGAGTGCACATGGCTCTCGAGCAAGAGGCGGAAGAATCGCAGCGTCGTCACGAGGTGCTTCAAAACGATCTCAACCAAGCTCGCGAGCGACAGAAGGAGTACCTGAAGTTGCGCGAGGAGCTGGCGAGTCGCGAAGCGCTCGATCGACAGAACATGCGTGTGCTGCCCGAGAGTGCGGAGATCCCTGCATTCCTCGATGACCTGAATCGTTTGGCTGAGCTGAGTGGCTTGAGCGTGGGTCAGTTCAATCCGCGACCGGAAGCTGCAGAGCAGTTCTTTGTGCGTGTGCCGGTCTCCCTGAGCTTGGATGGCAAGTTCCATCAGCTCGCGAAGTTCTTCTACAACATCAGCCGGCTAGAGCGCGCCATCAACATGGAGAACATCTCGCTCACGCAGCCGCGCGCTGAGAACGATGAGATCCGCCTGAGTGTGTCTGTGCTCGCCACGACGTTCCGACGCCCAGATGGCAGCGCGGGAGGTCCGCAGTGAAGGGTAAGCATTCAACCTTTTCACTTGGACGACACGGACGATATGCGCTCGCGATCTACGCATTCGCAGGCGGCATGCTCGCGTGCGAGGACGAAGTGCAGCAGAGCGGGCGAAGCTGGGGTGCACCTCCGCCAGCACCCGCGGGTGAAGCGAAGCCAGCGACGACGCAGGGCCAAGAAGTGCTCGTGCTCAAGGACGACGACTTCACCGAGTCCGAGCGTCATCGCGATCCGTTCCGCAGCTTCTCGTTTGCCGCGCGCACCCACACGGAGGAGGCGGCGCCGGATACCCAACGTCTCGTGATCATGCCGGACGTCGCGGTCGAAGACATGAAGCTGATCGCCGTGATCTCCGGCTTGGATCGCCCCAAGGCGATGCTGGTCGATCCCGCGAAGGTGGGCTACGTGGTGCAACGTGGCGACTACATCGGTAAGCCGAAGGTATTTCAGTCTACCGGCAGTGTCGCGATGACTCTCAACTGGCGCGTCGATCGAATTCGCGAGAATGAGGTTGTGCTTACGCGTCAGGATCCGAGCGACCTTGGACGACCTCCCATGTCGCGGATCATCAGCATGCGCGATGAGGTCGCGACGCGTTAGTTGGAGTGGTTTGTAAGTTAGGAGAGCTTCCATGCGTGTCTCGTGCGGAACAATCGCCGTGTTGATCGCGGCGTTGTGGACTGGGCCGGTTTGGGCGGAGCCGCCCAAAGCGACCGTTGCGACCTTACACATCAGCGGACAGCGCGACCGCGCAGAGCTGACTGTGGACGGGTCGTTCCAAGTCCCGAGCTATTCGATCGACGCGCTCGACGACGGGAAGCAGGTCGTCATTCACGTAGAGAACGCTGTGCTTGCGGAGCGCGGTGTAGAGGTCGACGGCTCAGCGGCCTTGATCGTACGCAGCGACGCCAGCAGTACGGCGAAAGGTGTACGTGTCGTCGTGCAGCTGACGCGGCGAGCGGCATACCGCGCACGCGCCGACAACGGCAAGATCCATCTCTTGTTCGACGCGCTCGACGATGCTGCGCCAGGCCAACGCGCCGCGGCGCCGCAGAGTCGCGAAGCGAGCGTCAAATACGTGGGCATCGAGCGCCGCAACGGTCGCGAGCGTGTGGTCGTCGAGCTGGATCGTGCGGCAGAGTTTCGCGTCGTGCCCGGCAGTGCGGGTCCCGCGCGCATGGAGATCGAGCAAGCGCAGCTGAGCGCAGATGTCCCCTCGGAAGTGAAGGGCGACAACACGGGTGTGGTGCGTGGTGTGCGCGTCGCTGGACGCGGCAGCCGCGTGACGTTGAGCGTCGATCGCAATGATGGCAGTAGCGGCACGGCGATCCGTGAGGGCAACCGGATCGTGTGGTTGTTCGCAGCCAGCGCGGCGAAGCACTCAGTGTCGCGCGGTACCGAGACAGTCGCGCGCGAAGCCGCCACGGAGATCGACGGCGAAGAGGTCGCAGCGTTTTTGAGCGACGTGCCGCTGCAGGTCGGCGCCAACAAGAGCGACAGCCGCTACAGCGGGCGGCGCATCGATCTCGACTTCAAGGACGCGGATATCCACAACATCCTGCGTTTGCTCTCGGAAGTCGGCAATGTCAACGTCGTCACTGCAGACGATGTGAGTGGCGCGGTCACGATCAAGATGCGCGCGGTCCCGTGGGATCAGGCGCTCGATGTGATCTTGACGTCCAAGGGTCTCGGCATGGTGCGGCGCGGGAACTTGATCCGCGTGGCGCCGCAGACGGTGCTCGAGAAAGAGCGCGAGCTGGCCATCGCGCGTGAGAAGCAGCGGCTCGCGCTCGCGCCGCTCGAGACGCGGCTCGTGCCCGTGAGCTATGCCGGCGCAAACACATTGCAGCCGCGTGTGAACGAGCTCTTGTCCGAGCGCGGCAAGGTCGCGGTGGATGAGCGCACCAACATCTTGGTGGTGCGCGACATCCCCGAGAACCTCGACAACATCGAAGAGCTCGTGCGCAGCTTGGACACGCAGACGCCGCAGGTGCTGATCGAAGCGCGCATCGTGGAAGCGGGCACATCGTTCACGAGCGCGTTTGGTATCCAGTGGGGTGGTGACGTCGTGATGAGCTCCGCCACCGGCAACCCGACCGGCCTCGTGTTCCCGCACGACCTGACCATCGCGGGCGGCTCGACCGACGCGCAGACACCCGTCGCCGGCTTGTCGCCGTGGGGCGGTGCGGTGAATCCGAACTTCGTCGTGAACTTCCCAGCTCCGGTTGGAACGGGTCGCGGTGGCTCGATCGGCATCTCGATGGGAAGCATCGGCGGCAACGTAAACTTCGCGCTGCGCCTGAGCGCCTACGAGACCACGGGTACCGTGCGCATCGTCAGCGCGCCGCGCGTGCTGACCCTCGACAACCACGCAGCGATGATCTCACAGGGCACGTCGATCCCGTACTCGCAGGTCGGCGCGCAAGGCGTGCAAACCACATTCCGCGAAGCGCTCCTGTCGCTCGACGTCACGCCGCACGTGACGAACGACGGCGCGGTTTCGATGGACGTGAAGATCAACCGCAACGAGCCTGACTTCAATCAGCGCAGCGCGCGTGGCGACCCGACCATCCTCAAGCGCCAGGCGCAGACCACGCTGCTCGTGCAGGACGGGCACACGGCCGTCATCGGCGGCATCTACACGCGCAACTCGGGCAGTGGCTTCGATCAGGTGCCGTTCCTCGGAGACATTCCGATCTTGGGCGCGCTGTTTCACTTCAACTCGAAACGCGATGCCCGCAGTGAATTACTGATCTTTCTGACCCCGCGCATCGTGAATCGAGGCGAAGCGCTGAATCACTGAGGCAAGTACCCATGGGACGCCTTGCTAGCTGCGGCAACGCGCGGCATAAGCAACGCCCATGCGCATCTTTTTGTCGGGATTGATGGGTGCAGGCAAGTCGACGATCGCCAAAGCATTGGCCGAGCGGACGACGTTGCCGCGCTTCGACCTGGACGAGCTCATCGTCGAGCAGCTCGGCGACGGTGGGAGTATTTCTGAGTATTTTCGCAAGCGCGGCGAGCCAGCATTCCGGGAGCTAGAGCGCAACACGCTGGCGCGCCTGATCGCTGAGCAGCCGAGCGGCATTTTTGCGCTGGGCGGCGGTGCGGTGACTTCGCGCGAGACCAGGCGTCAACTTCTGAAGGCCGGCTTCGTGGTGACGCTCGATGCGTCGGACGAGGTGCTTGCGCGGCGTGTGGGATCAGGCACCGGCAGGCCGCTGCTCGAAGGCGAGGGCGGAGGCGACGTCGTGCGCCGACTCGCTGAGCTGCGGGCACAGCGCGCCGAGGCTTATGCCGAGTGTCACATGCGGGTCGACACGAACCAGCACGATCCCGATCGCGCGGCGCGCACGATCTGGGAGACTGCTGCGCAGGAGCCGATCGTCGTGCCGCTCGGGATGCGCACCTATCGCGTGTTTGTGGGCAACCACATCCGGCACACCCTCGCGACGCGCGTCCAAGAGCTCGCGCCGGTGTCGAGCATGCTGGTGGTGAGCGACACGCAAGTCGGCCCCGCGTGGGGTCGCGGCATGAGCACGCAGCTGCGTTCGCTTGGGCAGACGGTGACGCATCTTGAGCTCGCGCCCGGGGAAAGCGCAAAAACTCTGGAGAGTGTCGACACGATCTGGAACGCCGCGCTCGACGTTGGCTTGGATCGCACGAGCTTGGTGATCGGGGTGGGTGGCGGTGTGGTCGGTGATCTGTCGGGCTTCGCGGCCGCGACGCTCTTGCGCGGCATTCGCGTCGCGCACGTACCGACGACGTTGCTCGCGATGGTCGACAGCGCGATCGGCGGCAAGACCGGCTTCGACACGCGCCATGGCAAGAACCTGGTTGGCGCGTTTCACCAGCCGAGCTTTGTGCTGAGCGACGTGCATGTGCTCTCGTCACTGCCGCGCGATGAGCGGCGCGCTGGCCTCGCCGAGGTCGTGAAGTCGGCGTGGATCGACGGCGAAGCCGCGGTGGCCGGGCTGGAAGCGGACGCGGACGCGCTCGCGGCCGGCGATGAGGAAGCGACGACGCGCGCGATCCGCATGGCCGCAGGGCTCAAGGCGCGGATCGTGACCGAGGATGAGCGCGAATCAGCGGTGCGCGCGCATCTCAACTTCGGCCACACGCTGGCGCACGCGATCGAAGCTTCCAGCGGTTACGCTGGCATACGTCACGGCGAGGCGGTGTCGATCGGCATGGTCGCAGCGAGCCGCGTCGCAGTGCGCATGGGACGCATGCAGCCAGAAGCGGCGAGTCGCGTCGAGCGTCTGTTGGATCGCTTGGGTCTGCCGACGCGGGTCGAGCCGTTCTTGAGCGACCGTGTTTTGTCATTCATTTCAGCAGACAAGAAGCGTAAGGGTGAGAAGGTGGACTTTGTATCGCCTGGCGCGCCGGGTGACATCCGCCTGGTGCCGTTGCCTGTGACCGAGCTACAGCAGCACCTCAAGCACACCAGCGCGTAGCAGCTGTTGGCGGCGGATCGTGCGCTGCATGTAGTGGGCGAATCCCCAAGGTACGCGTGGTTTTGCCCCGCGCGTGCGATTGTTTTGTGGGCGAGCCTGCGGCGGCGCTACTCTAATAGAGCGCGCGATCGCTGCAGCAGCTCGCTAGCAATCTAATCCCCTCGGGAGGGTGTGCATGCGTTCGGTTCCGCCTGTTGTATTTGTGTCCCTGCTGGGTTTGGCGGCTTGTGCGCCGGCCGGCAGCAGCGCTTACGTGAGTGCGAACGTGCCGCTCAACACCGACTGCACCATCAACGAGACTCAAGCGATCTCTGCCGGGCTCTGGGACGCGTTGCCGCGAGGAACCGACAAGCAGAGCTGCATCCGCCCGTATCGCATGAGCCTGGTGATCAACAGCAACCTGATCGCCAACACCAACCCGGCGATTGGCCGGGTCGAGCCGAACGCGCTGCTCGTGAAATACGCCGATGTGCGGCTGATGGACAAGAGCGAAGCGACGATTGGTTTTCGCGCGCGCAACAACACCGTGCCGCCGAACCCATACCGTGTGTACACGAGCGCGATCATCAAGCCTTCCATGGGCGACGAGCCGAGCACGGGTTGGGTCGAGGTCGATGCGATCCCCAGCTTGTACGCCGATCAGATCGGCGAAGCGTACGAGGGCGATAGCATCCTGGTGGAGCTGCAGCTCGCGGGCGAGACCACGGGCAACGTCGAGGTAGACTTCCCGCCGTTCCTCTATCCGCTCGCCATCTGCCGCGACTGCAAGAGTGTCTGCCTCAGCGACCCGCAGTTCGCGGGCGACCCCGCGGCGTTGACCGAGCTCAACGAGGGCAGATGCAACGACAACCGCGCGCAAGACGACCGCACGTGCGTCGACTCCGGCTGTTAGAAGTCATTCGAGCGTGAGCGCAAACGGCAGCGTCGCGAGCGGCTCGCGGCTGCCGTTCAGCCAGAGCTGGATGATCGGTGAGCGAGCGATGCCGGGCATCGACGCCATCAGCTGCGCGAGCCGATCGCTGGCGAGGCCGAAGCCACTCGCGCGCCCCTCTGCGCCAGCGAACATGCGCGACGCTCGCTCGATCCAGGGGCCTTGCTTCGGCCAGGTCTCGATCGGTGCGTCGTCCGGCAGGCCGCCCTGGGAGCGTGCCCGGGCGAGCGCTGCCGTGAGTCCGCCCGCCTGATCGACCAAGCCGCCTTCGCGCGCTCGTTTGCCGCTCATGATCCGACCTTCGGCGACCTCGGCGAGCTGATCCGGTTCGATCTTGCGAGCGACGCGGATGCGCGAAAGGAATGTCTCGTAGGTGTTTTGCATCGAGCGCTGCACCGCTGTGCGCTCGCTCGGGCTGAACGGGTGAAATGGGCTCATCCAGCCCGCGTTTTGCCCGCGACTCAGCGCGGTCGGACGCACGCCCAGGCGCGCTGCGAGATCCCCACCCACGATCTTGCCGCCGACGACACCGATCGAGCCGACCAGGCTCACGTCCTCGGCGAAGATCTCGGTGCCCGCCGACGCCACGTAGTACCCGCCCGATGCCGCCATGTCGCCGACCGACACCACGACCGGCTTGCGCGCAGCGACGCGTCGCACGGCGTGCCACATCTTGTCGCTCGCCAGCGCAGAGCCGCCAGGCGAGTCGATCCGCAGAACCATGGCTTTGACGTCCTCGTCATCTGCGATCCGGCGCATGGCGGTGACGAACGGACCGGAATTCGAGCCCGTCTCCTGCCCCTCTTCGGCATCGGTGATGGTGCCGGTGAGGTACGCAAGGCTGACGCGCTTGCCCCGCACCTTCTCGGGTTTGCCGTCGAACAACAACTTCACGAGATCGCCCAGACCCGGTCGATCCTCTTTTTCGTCGTCCAGCGGCTTCACCACACGCTCGCCATGCGCCGCAGCTTTGGCTTTGGCGCGCGCTTCGTCGTCGAAGCTGATGGCGTCGATGAGCTTGAGCGACAGGGCGGCGTTCGCCGCGTGCGGTGCCGTGTCGATCGCCGCGCGCAGCGCGCTTTCGTCCAGCTTGCGACCTTCCACGATCGCGCCGCGCAGATTGGCTTGCAGGTCGTCGATCAGGGCGTTCAGCGTCTCGCGCACCTCGCTCGGCATGTCTGAGCGCGTGAGAGCATCGGCAGCGCCTTTGAAGCGACCAACCTGCAACAGCTCCGCTTGCAGCCCGACCATGTCGAGCAAGTCCTTCGCGTACACGGCTTCCGCGCGCACACCGGTGAGCATGAGCAGCCCGGCCGGTCCCATGCTCACGCGGTCGCAGCTGCTAGCGGCGAGCGCGTATCCGACATTGTCGAGCATATCGAAGTGACAGTGCACAGGCTTGCCAGCCTTGCGCACCTCCGCGAGCCCCGCGCGCACTTCCTGGGTGCGCGCCCATGCCCCACCGAGCGGCGACAACCGCAAGAACAAGCCTTTGATCAGCGGTTCCTTCGCGCTGCGCGCGAGCTGATCGAGCAGCTGCTGGTGCGAGTGGTGCTCGCCGCTGCTGAACAGCTCGGTGCCGGGCTCTTCTGGCGCCGCGTCATCCAGGCTGATCTCGTGGAGCTCTGGAACCTTCGGCTTGGTCTCGGAGCGGCGCTCGTCGTCATCGCCCGAAAAACAACTGAAGCTCGCGGACGCAAAAGCAAGTGAGAGCAGAGCAGCGCGCAAAGGTCGCGGGAATGGCATGTCCCGCATCGTACACCGCAGGCGCGCGGACGCACGGAATCATCAGTAATCAAGGCTTGCGGGCGCTGGCGAACTGCTCGCCTAGCCGCTCGATCTGGGTCTTCGCGAGATCGAGCTGTGGGCCATGGGGGTTTTGTTGTAGGTAGCTCTGATACGCGGCCAAGGCTTCGCGCTGGCGCCCGAGTCGCCGGTACAGGTCGGCGAGGGCGATCAGTGATTCGCTGTCGCCACCCAGCGCCGCGGCCACGAAGTGGTCGATCGCCTGCACCGGGCGGCCGCGCGCCAGCGCGACCTGGCCCAGCCCTGCGTGCGCGGGCACCGAGTGTGGCTGCAGCGTAAGCGCGTGATCGAACATGCGCTTGGCGCCCGCGGTTTGCCCGGCCTCGAGCATGTTGCGCCCGCGCTCGATGAAGCTGTCAGCTTCGGTTTGCTCCGGCGCTTTCGTGCTCTCAGCCTCTGCCACGGCGTTGGGCGCGGCGGCCTCTCGCGCTGACAGTTGCGCTTCCAAGCGCGCGACTTCGGGATGGTTCGGTTCTTGGGCTGCGATCGCTTGCAGCTGCGCGCGCATGCCCTCGGCATCGCCGTCCGCGAGCAGCAAGCGCGCGAACATGAACCGTGTCGCGAGCTGCTTCGGATCTGCGCTCACTGCCCCCGCAGCGAGCTCGCCCGCCGCACGGGCATCGCCGTCTGCAGCTGCGAGCAGCGCCGAGACGCGTAGCGATTCAGCGGATGGCGGCTGTTGTGCCAGCGCACGATCGAGCGCGAGGCGCGCACCCTTCAGATCGCCGAGCAGGCGCAGCGCATCGCTCTGTGCGAGCAGAG
>Ga0190269_10001271_pt1 | contig 12158 bp, 11 predicted proteins | sample Popmic249IS_FD_133749 | JGI IMG/M metagenome (GOLD analysis project Ga0190269, IMG submission 133749) | Populus adjacent soil microbial communities from riparian zone of Blue River, Arizona, USA - 249 IS | ecosystem: Environmental > Terrestrial > Soil > Riparian zone | place: USA: Arizona...
ATGCGATGCGCGAGGGCGAAGCGCGGTCCACAGCTGGCGGCGCGGACCGGCGAGAGGGAGCGCATGAAAATGCGCGGGCTCGCTCGCGCGGCGCGGACGCGCGCGCTAACGAGGGTGAGGCTCGGTCGCGCGGGGCGGAAGCGGTGAGTCGCACGCGTGAAGATGCGGCGCGGGCCATGGCTCGTCGCAAGGGGCTCGGCGCGCGCTCTCCCGGTGAAGCTGAACGTGACGAGCGTCACGATGCGCGAACGCGTGCCTTGCCGCCGTTGGCTGCCGATGACAGGGGCGACCAGGCGAGCACGGACGAGACGACGCGGCGACCAGAGGCGCCGGTTTCTTTGCTCGGCGGCGCTGCTGTCTTGTTCGAGGCACTGCCAACGGCGGCGGCTGCGTTTTCTCTCGGAGCCGAGCTCGCCGTGGCGCCCGCGCTGCGCGTCAGTCTTTCGGGGTTATTCAGCCCCCCGAGCTCGAGCGCATTTCAGGGCGGCACTGTGTCGGCGCAGCTGTTCGGAGCGCAGCTCACCGGCTGCGTCAACATGCCCGTCTTCACGAGCTTATTGCTGCATGGCTGCGCGGGTGCGACCGGTGGCGTGATCCAAGCGCGCGGCGATGATTTCGCGCTGAACTCGAGCGATCAAATGGGCTGGCTCGCGGGCCTCGTGCGCGCGAGGCTGGAATTCCCGGCGACCGGCCGCCTCGCGGCGGGTGTGTACGCCGACGGCCGAGTGAACTTGCTGCGGCCTGAGCTGCAGGCCGGCCTCGCCAGTGAGCCTGCGCGCACCCGGGCCGTGAGCGCTCTGGGCGCGGCGCTCGGAGTCGAGCTCATCGTGCGATTGCATTGAAGGAAGCGGACGGTCACGGTCATCAAGCTGAGATGCGCCCTGAACAGCTACAGTGCTCGGCCCTTCCGCCTCGGGACGGTTCGCCGGCGCGCCCGGTGAGCGCGGCCGCGCCCGCTTCCGAACGCATCGGGGTCGAAGAGCTCTTTCGCGAGCATGCGCAGTTCGTCGCGAGCTTTCTGATGCGGCTCGGCACGCCCAGCCAAGATGTCGAGGATCTCCTCCAAGAGGTGTTCGTCGTCGCGCATCGCAAAGGCGGCTTCGTCAAAGGGCCCGCCCAGCCGCGCAGCTGGCTGGGTGCGATCGCGACCAACGTGGCGCGCACCGGACATCGCTCGCGGCGCAGGCGCCGTGAAGACGCGGATTCGCCGACCGTGGAGCAGCTCTCCGCGCAAGCGCCCTCCGAGAGCGAGAGTCTCTCGCGCGTGCGCCTGGCGCGTGCGCTCGATGCGCTGCCCCTCGAGCAGCGCGCGGCGTTCGTGTTGTTCGAGCTGGAGGGTGAGAGCTGCGAGAGCATCGCGGCCGTGTGGGGTGTCCCAGTGGGGACCGTGTATTCGCGCCTGCACCACGCGCGGCGGCGGTTCCTCGAAGTGTACGAGAGCGCAGGCGATGGCACGAGCGTGCGCCGAGAGCGAGGTAGGCCATGAAGCGCCTGATCGACGATCCAGAGATCGCACGTGAGCTGCGCGCTGAAATGCAGCGCTACGCGAATGAGCAGGCGCATGTCGACCTGAAGCGCGTGTACACGCGCTTGGAAGCGGGCTTGCCGCTCATAGCTGCACAAATAGCGCGGCCGCACGCGCGCCTGCCGGGCCGCACATGGAGCTCGCTGTCCAGCACGACAAAGCTACTGATCGTTGCAGCCATCGGCGGCTCCTCGATCGCGGGCATCAGCGCGTTTCGCGCAGGCGAGCCCGCTGTCGTGCAACCGCTGCCAGGATCGCTGTCGGCAGCGCCGACCCCGGGCAGCGACCAACCCCTGCCCGCATCGCACGGGGGAGCGGCACAGCCACCGAGCAGGGGCAGCATGCAACCAGCAGCGCCGGAGCCTGCCGGTCGCGCATCGAAGCTGCCGGACGCAGCAGTCCCGCAGCCGGTCACGCCAGGAGCGCAGCCACTGGCTGCCGGGTCGGCACCAGCGTCCCTGACACCGGAACCGAGCTCACGTCAAGCTACGGTACCGGGCGCGGCGCGCAGCCGAGGCGAGACCAGCTCCGGGTCACGGCGCGAGATCGCACAGCTCGCGCGCATCAAAGCGCTCCTGGAGCAAGACCCAGCCGCAGCGCGGCGCCTGATCCGCGCGTCGCAGCGCGAGTTCCCCGCTGGCTTGTTGGTCGAAGAACGCGAGGGCCTGGATGTGATCGCGCTGTTCGCGCTCGCGCAAGAGGAGCGCGCGCGAAGAGGTGCCGAGCGCTTCATCGCCCGCTATCCGCAGAGCCCGCTCCGACCCAAGCTGGAGCGCTTGATCGCTGACGCCCGTGAGTAACAATGCGCCGATGTCCGGCTCTCAGCGCCGCCCGCGCTCTTTGTCATTCGTCCTGCTGCTCGGCATCGCTGCATGGGGATGTCGCAGTCCTGGGCTCGTGGGCCAGCTGTGCGTCGGCGAGAACTGTCCGCCCGCCAGTGAATGCCGCGATGGCAGCTGTCAGCAGCAGCCGGAGTGCACGCTGGAGCGCTGCGATGCCGGCCTGTGCAGCGAGACCGAATGTGCAGCGCTGCGCTGCGCAGCGGGGATCGCCGGTCCCGCGTGCCCGGAGCCATGTCCCGGAGGCGTATGTACACCCGTCTGTACCAGCGCGAGCTGCCCTGACGGCAGCTGCGATGGTGGACCGTGCGGAGCTGCACCGTGCACCGGGGCCAGCTGCCGGGCGGATGCAGCGCAAATACCCGAGCCCGATGCGGGCGCAATGAGCATGACCGAGTGCGACGCTGACGCTGGTGGCTGCGACGCTCCCAGCTGCGCGACTGGCCCGTGCATCGCAGCATCCTGCGACAACTGCGAGCCGGATCGGGGCTGCAACGAGACCTTCCCCGTGTGCCCGACCTGCCGCGACGACGACGATTGCGAGGTGGGCGAGACGCGCCGCTGCGATAGCGCGCGCGGTCGCTGCGTGGAGTGCGTCAACGCATCGCACTGCGGCGGCTACGAGCCGTTCTGCGTCGACGGAGACTGCGAAGAATGCCGCGACGACGATGATTGCATCGGGCGTGGCCTCGGCCGCTGCCGAGATGGTGATTGCGGCTTCTAGCGGCAGCTGCCGCACACAGGAGGGGGATGGGGTGCCCCTCGATGCTGCGACTGCATCTCGGGGCACCCCTTTTTCGGTCTCAGTTTCTAAGGGGAAATCCGCTCTCACTCTGGAGCTTGTTGCGTGCTGCAGCCGAACAGCACGTCGACCTGCGCTGCGGGGTCTTGCTGGAGCTCGCCGCACGTGCTGGCGCAGGCGACGATGCGCGTGGGGTTGCCAGCGTCATCGTAGTGCCAGCCGCTGCGATCGACGCATGCAGCAGCATCTGCGACTCGGAGCAGCGACTGTGCGCCCTTGCCCGCCACGCTGTACTGCACGTTGACTCGATCACGATCGAAGCTCTCGCCGCTCGGAGCGGCGGGTATCGCCCAGCTGCACTCCAGGCCCGACGTGCTGATCACAGCCTTTGCGAGCGCATCGAAGACCGGGGCGAAGTTCTGCTCGCACAGATCGCCGCGCACACCGCTCGTCTGTTGCACGAGCTGCTCGTACACGGTGCCCACGGCCGCCGCGTCAGGGCACTCGCTGAAGCAGTAGATGCCCGAGAACGTGAAGCTCGGGAACTGTCCACCAGGCAGCGCGCCCACTTGTTCCGTGAACCAAGCAGCCATGTCGCGCGGCGCGGCAGTGCTCCCGCCACCTTCATCATTGTCATCGTCGCGATCCTCGGCGTCGTCGTCCGTTACAACCACAAAGGTCTTGCTGGCGTTCGGTCGCAGCTGCGCCTGGTACTGCGGATACGTCGAGACAAACATGTCGAGCGCATCGTGACTTCCGACCTCCTCGGGCACATGGAGGTAGCGCGGCAAGCTCGTGTCTCCGGGGCAGGCACCGGAGCCGAGCGGCGCAGCGATACAGATGCCGTTGTCTTGATCATCGTCGTCGTCGAACCAGCTGGGCATGGCCATGGTCGTGCCGGCGGCTTGCATTGCAGCGCTGATCAAGATGATCCGGGCATCGATACCCGCGTCGGTGATCTGCTGCGAAAATGCGTTCAGCTGCTCGCGCACGAACGCGATCTCCTCATCCATGCTGCCGGAGTTGTCGACCGCGATGATGATGTCCGCCGGTCGGCGCTCGTTTTGTGCGCGCTCGGACAACGCGGCGCAGCTGTCTGCGCTCGCAGCAGGCGTACGCGAGCCAGTCGCTGTGCCCAAGGGGATCGTGCCCGGTGCAGCGGAGCCCGCACGTCCGCCGCCTACAGCGGCAGCCTCCTCGGCGACGCCGCGCGCATCCACATCATCGTCTGGTTTGGCCCCGCCCCGCGAGCCAGACGAGGCCGGCTGCGATTTACTGCAGCCGAGCGCGGCGAGCAGCGTGATCAATAGAATCGAGCTTGTGCGCATGGTCTCCCCGAGTCGATCAATCGTTTGCTTTGCAAGTCCAACTGCTCAGCCGGCATTCACACTCGATGTTGAAGTAGTCGCAATCGGCCGCACCCATGCACGGGTTGCCGGGCGTGGGCGGCTCGATCGGGCATGCGGGATCGACCGACTCCGAGCACAACCAGGAGCCCATCGGGCACACGCACGATGTCGTGTCGTAGCGACAGGTCCTGTTCGCGATCATGCAGCTGAAGCCTTCGATCGGGCGCAGGTCTGGGCAGGTCTCGGTGCTCGCAGGCGGCGGCGTCGTCGACATGCCCGCGTCGGCAGGCATGGTCGGTGGCGGTGTGGTCGGCGGTTGCGCGACGCCTGCATCGTCGAGCTCGAACGCCTCACACGACCAACGCCCGCTCATACAGGCGCACTCGTCCTGTAAGAACTCGCACTCCGTACCTTCGGGCACGCTGCAGGGGCTCGCGTGCATCGGCATGGTCGCGGGACAGTTCGGGTCCACCGGCTCGGCGCAGCTCCATGTTCCGCTCGGGCAACCGCACTCGATCTCGTCGTAGCTACAGAGAGTTGGGCTGACGCTACAAGTTGAGTCCTCCACCGGCCTGAGCGAAGGGCAGCTGGCAGCGGCGGGCGCATTCTCAGGGGTGCCCACGCCTACAGCGCTGGAGGTCGTGCCACCGGTGTTGCCGGGCGCCCTGGGCGCGACTGCTGGTCCTCCGGTACCGCTCTGCGCTGTGCTCGCGGGCGAGCTGCTCGCAGGGTTCGCTGGGACAGTTTCGGCTGAGCAGGCGATCAGGGCCTGCGCCAAGAGGACTGAGCAAAGGCGAGAAATCTGCATGTCGTGCGTTCATCGCCGCACGACCGGTCGCCTTCAAAGCTCAGGCTGATTTTGTGTCGATTGCGAGCGCGCTGTCAGGGTTCGCGAGCCAGTCTGCAAAGGCAGGATTGTTCCCATCGAGGCGCCAGAGAAAGCCGTCGAGCAGGTAGTGCGTCAGCTGAGGGAGACTGAGCAGCGGGACAAGCAGCGGCGCAGCCTGTTCCAGGTCGAGCGCTGGTGTGGCCAGGAGCGCACCGTGCTCGTGCCAGACAAAAGCGTCCCACAACCATTCTTCGCCCAGCGCCAGCGCGCACAGCGCGAGCAGGTACACGAGCAGCCCGCGCGCGGGCCGCGCGTCCAGCCGCTCACGGCTGCGGGCGACCCCGTGCGACACGAGCATGTAAGGGACACCGTGCGCGACGACGTTGGTCACGGTGAACGCAAAGTCGTTCGCGAGCAGGACGATGCCGCCCCACCAGGTGGCTGCGGTCATCGTGAACAATAGGATCTTGCCCCATGCCCACCGCTCACCGCGCATCCGCAGCTGTGCTTGGCGCGCGATGAACAGGCAGGCACACAGCGCGAAGACAGCGCTCGCGATCACTGCCGCTAAGGGCGGCAGGCCCGGGATGAAGTCACCCTGCATGAACCAATGAAACGACGTCGGCAGCCGCGTGTGCCAAACCACTACGGGACAGAGCGTGGCCGCGTAGATCGCGACCTCCTCCAGCCTGCGATCGAAGCGCGACGCGCTCACGCCGCGGCGCCGATACAAGCGCATCCAACCGAGCTGCTGGCGCACGAAGTGAAACAGCGCGACGTACGCGAGGCAGCGCCAGAACAGCGCCGCCGAGTACGCGTAAAGCATGACAGAGAGCGCAAGACACACGAGCGGAGTGGTGCCGTACAACCACGGACGGCGGGCGAGCTCACGCGGATCACAGTACACACGCAGCGTCGTCGCATGCACGTGCGCGACATCGACGCCGACCACGAACAGCAACCAGGCCCAGACCGGTGTGTCGCCCGAAGGCTCGGCGAGCGTGCCGCTCAGCGCACCGATGAGCAAACCGATCAGGGCCGGCAGGCTGAACGCGAGCACATCGAAGCGCGCCGAGACGAGCCAGGGGCTCACAGGAAGCTCTCCCTCAGCTGATCTTTGGCACGCAAAACTTCCTCTGCGGCACGCACGCCCTGCCACTGGGCTTCCTCGAACAACGCGAGGCCTGACAGCTCCGTGTGCGCGAAGTGCATCCCGCCGACAGGCTGCTGCGCGCGCTCGCGCAGCGACGCGAGCGCGCCCGCGAACATGCCGGGCACCGGCCTCACCATCGCATGGCCCCAGCGAAAGACATCGATGCGTTCGATGCAGTCGGCAATGTTCGGGTGCGCACGCGTGAGATCCGCGACCACGAGCGCCGCGCATTCGTCGAAGCTGAGCCCGAGGAGCTCTCTGCGGTCGCGCTTGGGATCAGCGCCGCAGTGCGGCAAATACCAGGTCCAGACGCTGCGCGCGCGCTCCGGTGAGTCGGTCTGATGGGTCGCGACGACGTAGCCCAAGCTGCGGCTGCCGTAGAGGACGTTGTCCCAGCACTCCGGAAAGCCGCGGCTCTCGGGTCTGCGGCGCAAGCTGATGTTTGCGACCAGCCATGCGCTGGTCTGCAGCTCGCGCGCGGCATCGAGCACCTGCGCCGGAGGGTCTTCTAGCACTCGCGCGAGCCACGCTTGCGGCATCGCGAACACCACATGCTCGGCCTCGATCAGCTCCGCGCGACCGCTCGCCGCGTCGTAACAAGTCAGCTCCACCTTGCCGCCGTCAGCCGCGTGTGCACGCGTCACGGCGACCCCCGTGCGCAAGCGGGGGCCCGCACACGCGGCGAGATGCTGGATGAGACGACCATTGCCCTCGGGCCAGGTGAGAAATGCGCTCGGCTCGCGCCCGTCGAGCCGCGCACAATGGTAATGAAGACCCGCGTACGCGCTGGTCTGATCCAACGTCGTCCCCATGTCGTCGCGCGTGCCGTATTCCAGATAGAAGCGCAGCCGCGGGCTGTTGAAGCCATGGGCGGCACACCACTCCGCGAACGATTGCCCGTCGAGCTGCAGGAGCTCGCTGTTCGGGCGGCTGTACGCGCTCGGCACCGTGAATCCTGGGGCGCCGCCTGTGTCGCGCACAGCGGCGAGACGCGCGATCTCTGCCTCGAAGCGCTCGAGCTGAGCGAGGTCATCGCGACTCGCACCAGCGTGCGGATACAAGCCTTCGTACCATCGATCCGCAACGAACAGGCGCTCTTGCGGCGCGCGCACCAGCGCGGTCTCGGGGTACACGAGCTCACCCTCCCCGTTCTCTCTGGCCACGCCTAGCTCGACGAGCAAGCGACGCAGCGTGCGCGCGTGCGGCAGCGGACACGGCACATAGTGCGCGGCCCACGGATAGCGCGAGATGCTGTTTTCGCCGCTGCGCGCGGTGCCGCCCATCACTTGCTCCAGCTCGAGCAGCTCGAAGTCGCGCAGCCCCGCACGCTCCAAGCGCCACGCTGCGGAAAGCCCCGCCGCGCCCGCACCCACGATCACCACCGCCACGCGCCGACGGCTCGCAGGCACCGGAGCAAAGCCATCGCGCAGCTTGTGACCGAGCGTGTGATCCTGCCCGAGCAGCGCGCCGTCGAACGTGCGCGATCCGGCGCGCTCGCATGCAGCCATGAGCGGCATACTTGCAGCGCCGAGGAAATACGCACAGAGCTCACGGCGCGTGACGCTCAGCATGGCTCAGTTCCAGTGCTTCCACTCGTCCTCGTAGTAGCGGACGAGCGCCTGGTTATCGAGGCGGTTTGGCTCGGCGGGCACCTCGCGCATGTCGGGGCTCCACACGAACAACGAGGCCATCACGGGACCTGTCAAGTAGCGAGCGTCGGCTGGTCCGCGCTCGGGTGCCTCGAATGGCGCGTGCCGCGCGAGCACGTAGCCCCACTCGCCGAAGCTCGGCACGTTTGCATGGTACGGCTGCACCGCAAACCCGACCTGCCGCAGCGTGTGTACGATGCACCAGAAGCTGCGCCGCGCGAACAGCGGCGACGTGCTCTGCACGACCAGGCTGCCCGCCGCCGACAGCTGCGAGCGCACCAACCCGTAGAAGCGCGTGGTGTACAGCTTGCCGAGCGAGAAGTTATTGGGGTCGGGGAAATCGACGATGATCACGTCGTACGCGTGGCTCTCGCCGCGTGCCGCGAGCCAGCGCATCGCATCGTCGTTCACGACTTCGACGCGTGGGTCCTCGTAAGCTGCGGCGTTCAGCGCCCGCAGCGGCGCGAAGCTGCGCCCGAGCTCTGTCATCGCAGGGTCGAGGTCGACCAAGGTCACATGCTCGACCGCCGGGTACTTCAAGATCTCGCGCAGCGCGAGGCCGTCACCACCGCCGAGCACCAATACATGCTGCGCCCCAACTGCGGTCGCAAAGGCGGGATGCACAAGCGCCTCGTGGTAGCGATACTCGTCGCTGCTCGCAAACTGCAGGTTGCCGTCGAGAAACAGCTGAAAGCCTGCGTCGCTGCGCGTGACCACGATGCGCTGGTACGCGGACTGCTTTGCGTACACGATCTCGTGATTGTACAAGCCATCTTCAGCCAGCGAGGTGAGCTGATCGGCGAACGCGAGGCCTGCGATCAGTGTCACCATGACCAAGCCACAGCGTACGCGCAGCGCGGCAGGACGACGGATCTCGTCGCGCAAGAGATAGGTCGTCCACAACGCAATGCCGGCGTTCAGCAGCCCGAACGTGAGGCTCGTGCGCGTGAGCCCGAGCTTGGGCACGAAGAACATCGGAAACACCAGCGAGGCCACGAGCGCGCCCAAGTAGTCGACCGACAGCACGCGCGCGATCAGCTCTTTGAACTCCAAGCGCCGCCGTAAGATGCGCATGAGGAGCGGCACCTCGAGGCCGACCAGCGTGCCGATCAGCAACACGAGCGCGTACAGCACGACGCGAAACCAGGTGAGCTCGCTGAACGCGAAGAACAAGAGCGGCGCGGACGTGCCGCCCACCAAACCGACCGCCAGCTCCACCGCGATGAAGCGCTCGACCACGCGTCGCTCGACGTAGCGGCTCAGCCACGCGCCCAGGCCGAGCGCGGAGAGATAGCAGCCGATCACCGTGGAAAACTGCGTGATCGAGTCGCCAAGCACAAAGCTTGCGAGCGCGCCGGCTGTCAACTCGTAGATCAGCCCGCAACCCGCGACGACAAAGGTCGTGAGAAATAGCAGCGGCACGCTGATGCGTGCTGGTGTGACAGGCTCAACCATGGATGGCTGATGCGATGATGATCGCGAGCCCCAAGATCACCGCCGCCATCACGATGCCGACAGCGACGTTATCGTCCTCGACCAGCTCCTTCACGATGTCGAAGGGCAAAAAGCGCTGGGCGAGCTTGAATGCCAGAAAGAAGATGACGATGCCCAGCGTGGCGTAGACCAGCGAAGCGAGAAATAGGTGCAGGTTGAAGGTCATCATTTACCTCCGCGATTGCCGTGATAAGCCTGGTAGCTGCGATAACCGCCCGGACTGTTGCGCACGCTGAGCGGGATGAGCGTGCGCGTGCTGCTCGGCATGAGATCGACGCCGCGCCACTCCATGAATGCGTAGAGTGTCACAACCATGATCGAATAAGCCGTGTAACGCATGAGCTAATCTCCGTCCCCTGAATCATCGCTGTCGCTGCCTGCGTGGTCACTCTCGCTCCAGCGGCGCGCTTCGAAGCGAAACATCAGGATCGCCCAAACGAGCGGTGGCAGGCCCAGCGCGAGGATGCACAGCCACAGCGGCAGCCACAAGAAAGCGCCCTGCGCGACCTCCAAGCGCAGAACGAACGGTCGTGGATACGCGGGATCGTAGTGCGGCTCCACGCGCAACACGTAGCGCCCGGGCTTGATCGCGCCGAGACGTTGCTCGGGAAATCGATTGTCCTCGGACCAAGCTTCGCCGTCGGTGTAGCCGCTGAACAGCGACACCTCCATGTCGAGCTCATTGGAGCGCCCTGTCTCTTCTTCGATCAGCGATACGTCCAGAGCGGCCCAGCCATTGCCGAGGGCGAAATCGCTCACCGCGCTGATCGCCACAGCCTGCGTGCCACCTCGCAGCTCGAACGGCTCGGACAAGCTGACCGGTTGATTGTCTGCGATGGGCACCTGGTGCACGAGCCGCACGCGCCGGGGCTGGAAGATCGCGAGCGCCAACGTGAACAGTACGAACAGCGCCACGCCAAAGCCAAAGCCCATGAGCATTCCGCGCTTGTGCTTCGCGTACGGGTTCGGCTGACAAGGACCCACGCCCTGCTGCGGCGGAGGGCTGCCGGGTTGCCCGAAGCTCTGCCACAGCTGATCGGCGGGGATGTACTCGCCGTGCGTCCAGATCTTCTCTTTGGGCGTCTGCTCGACGCTGAGCTGGTACGGCGGCTGGACGTAGTCGTCCGTCCGCACCCGCTGATCGGGCTTTATCTCCCAATAGAACTCGCCTTGCACGTCCACGTAGCGCACATCGCTCGAGCGCTGGAAGTGCTTGTAGCGCCGGCCTTGAAAGGTTGCCTCGCGTTCGCTGACGCTTGTGAGCGCCGCCAATGGCAGCAGTGTGAAGAACGTCCAGTGACCTTTGTTCTCGCTCAGGAACGAATACCCGTTTGCGCCATGCAGAAGGTACTCGTCCCAGCTGTATTCGACATTGTCGACCGTCACTGCGCGGCGCGTCCAGCCGATCACTTCCAGCTTGTGACCAAGCAGCTCGCCCCGCGCCCCGAGCGGCAGCGCGGGCTGGAACCGCTCCTTGAGCTGTCTGATCAGGTCGAGCTCGCCCTGCTCCTGGTTGAAGAGCGTATGGCAGTGCGGGCACACGACCGACACGGAGCTGCTCTGCTTGAGCGACATGGGCCCGCCGCAGCTCTTGCAGCGCAGCGCGCGGCCGCTCGTTTGCGGCGCCCGCCAGCTGCGTTCACCCGCCTGCGCCAAGCCAGCAGCCTCGTACGAGAGCTCGCGCCCCACGAACACCTCGGCAGGCTGTTCGTCGACGCCGTACTGAATGGTCGCGTACAGACCGCCGCTGATACTGCCGTCGGCGAAGCGATATGATTGTTCGAGCTGCGGCGCAAACGGAAGCTCGCCTTGCGCGGAGACGATGCGCGCGTCGCCCAGCTCTTCGATCATCAGGGTGCCCACGCCTTTCAGCACGACACCCTGACCTACTTGCAAGCGCCCGAACTCCGGCACGTCGACCTGCCGCTCATAGCGGCGTGACACGATCACCCGACCGGCAGCTTCCGCGAGCCAACCGAAGCTGCCGTCGCTCCATGCAACGTACCACTCGTTCCAGCTCGCAGCGCCCTGATGCAGCTGGAGGCGGCCGAGCACTTGGAACGTCAGCTTCTGCATGCGGCCCGTGTCGCCGAGCGCGAGCCGCGTGTCGATCGCGACGAGATCGGGAACGTGCCCGAGATCCTCCAGCTGCGCGCCGACGCGCGCGATCAAACTATGACAATAGTCACATACACACACCACGCTGTGCGCGCCACCGAACCTGATCGGCGCGGCGCACTGGGGACACGCGCTCGTGAGACCTGTAGTCGACACAATGTCAGCTCGGATCGAGGGCGGTGCCGCAGCCGCCGAGCTCCTGGAGCTTGCCGTCTTTGCACACAGGGGCGACTTCGATGTTGATCTTCAATGCGCGACGCGGCGGACGCTCGGCCACGCGCCAGCAAAAGCCTCGCCAGGTAAGCGGTCGCTTCCAGTTGCGGTGATCGCGCCGCGTCTCCCAGCGTCGACCCTCGCTCTGCAACAAGAACATGTATGCCGCTCCGAGCTTCGGGTCCTCATCGATCACGTACTTGAACTCCACGTCCCAGGGCGTTTTCTGGCTCACGCCCGCCTGCAG
>Ga0190269_10001272_pt1 | contig 12155 bp, 14 predicted proteins | sample Popmic249IS_FD_133749 | JGI IMG/M metagenome (GOLD analysis project Ga0190269, IMG submission 133749) | Populus adjacent soil microbial communities from riparian zone of Blue River, Arizona, USA - 249 IS | ecosystem: Environmental > Terrestrial > Soil > Riparian zone | place: USA: Arizona...
GAAAGGAGCCTGTTCGACAGCGACTGCGGCGCGCTCGCGGACACTGCGGTGTGGTTGGTGAAAGTGTTCGCGTCGAGGCACGCGGTCCTGCCGCCCGCAGCGGCACAGCGCAAACCCGCCGAGCCATCGCCCAAGCCCCCGGACCGCAGCGCAGACGGGACCCGCGTCGCGGTCACCCCGCGCGAGGCTCCGGCAGCGCGCGAGCCCGCCCAGCCCGCCGGGCCGTCCGAGCCGCCCGATATGCCCCAGCTAGGAGAGCTGCCCGAGATCACGCGCACCCCGAAAGGTGCTCCCAGCGACGACGAAGACAACGCATCCGCGCCGATCGTGATCGCGGGGATGGTCGCGTTGGGCGTCGCGGGCACGGGCCTGACCGGTGCAGCGCCCGAGCTGTCCGGGGCGCTCGAGGCACGTCGCGCTGGGCTGCTTGCGCGGCTCAGGCTCGGCATGACCTACCACGCGGGGCTCGAGCTCCAAGCGCGCGCCGGGCTCGAGCTGCAGAGCGCGCTGCTGGAGCTGTCGACGTGCACGGTCACGCGCTTCGGCGCCCTGCGTACAGGTCCGTGCGCCGTGCTCGCGGGCTTTCTCACTGCAGTCGAGCCGTACGGTCTGCGAAGTCCGCGATCGACATCTGCGCTCTGGGTGAACGCGGGCGGCGGCTGGCACGTGGTTTGGCTGCTGCATCGGTTCGTACAGCTCACGCTCGACGTGGCCGTCACTGCCGGGCTCAGCACACGCCCGACGTTCACAGTGGGCGGAGACAGCGTCGCGCAGGTCGCACCGATCGCGGGGCATGCTCGAGTCGGATACTCGATCGAGATCTGGTGACGGAAAAATCGTGTGGCCGCCAATAGAAGGAACGGCCCATGAGTCGCGCCTCTACCAGCTGCCCTTCAGCGCATGCACCGCCCGTGCGCCCGCCTTTGTTCGAGGCGATGTACGATGCCCCCTTCGACCTCGTGTTTCGTTGTTTGCGGCGCCTCGGTGTGGCATCGGGCAACGCCGAGGACGCTTGTCAGGAAGTAATCGTCGTGCTGCACAATCGTTTGAGCGACTTCAGGCCAGGCGCCTCCGAGCGTGCCCGTCTGTTTGGGATCGCGGCGCGCGTGGCGAGTCAGCATCGTCGCAAGCAAGCGCGGACACGGGTGGAGGGCTTGCACCGAGGTATGCGATGCGCTGGGCGAGAGGCTGAACATTGTGCACTCACGTTGCGCTTGGCGCGCGCCCGCTTCAGACGCTTCGTGCAGGAACGGGGAGTAGCCAGTGAGTGAGCACTTGGATGTGGCTGCGCGCCGATGTCTCGAGCAAGCCCGGGCGGGACAGCCGCGCGCCGCAGGTGAGCTCCGTGCGCGCGTGCTCGATGTGGTGTTGGTAGCGACCGGCGGCGCTCACCCGCTCGCTGCCGTGACGACCGCGCTGCGCTCAGGACCGGTTCCTGTGTGGACGAAGCTTTCGGTCGCGAGCAACGTGATCGTACTGGTGGGTGTGGCCGCGATCGGCGTGGCGAGTCGACGCATGGTGAGCGATCCTCCGTCGTCGCGCGAGACAAAGACAGGCGCGGCGCTGCAGCCGAGCGCGGCTCCGATCCCTACGCACGCGGGTCATACGAGCGCTGCGCGCAGCGACGACGTGACACGCGACGAGGCAGGGCTGCGCGCGGAGCTCCTGTGGCTCACGCGTGTGGAGAGCGCCTTGCTGCAGCAAAAAGCGCCGAAGCGGGCGCTGCGCATCCTCGACGCGGAGCGCGAGCACTTCGCGCACGGGCAGCTCCGCTCTGAGCGAGCGGCGCTAGAGCTGATCGCAGAGTGCATGCTCGGTCGACAGGACGCTCCCCGCGTTGCGAGCTACCTCGACAGCACCGAGAAAGGCGCGCTGACGGCACGCGTGCGCCATGCGTGTGCGACGCTGGGCGTGGAGGGAGAGCAAGAGTGAGGAGAAACGTGGCAAGGCTTGTGCTCCTCGTGCTGAGCTGCTGCACCACAGCGCACGAGTTTCCGATCGGAGATCTGCCGGAGCCGAACGCGACCCCGCTCCCACGTGCGCGCGACCCGCAGCCAACGGCGCCTGCGGCACCCAGCGCGGGCGCCGGAGGCTTGTCGCCGACGGCTGCGGCCGCTGGCGCTGCCGGCACTCCACAGGGTGGCATGAGCGCTGCAGCTCCCAGCGGCGGAAGCAGCGCGGCGGATGCCGACGCCGGGACAATGCCCGATGAGGACGAAAGAGACGAGGAGGGCGATGGCGACGCTCCTGACGAGGATGAGGAATCGAGGCGGGATGCCGGCTCCTCCGACGACAGCTGACCGAGGCTGCGCGCAGACGTCCGTTGCTGCACGCGCACATCGAGAGCAGCTCTCAGCGCGCCATTCCGATCTCTTTGAGCGCGCGGTCAGCCACAGGTGCGAACCGCGCACGTAGAGCGACGGCTCGTCGCTGCTGCGAGCTGCATGCGATTGCTAGAAGCGGGGTGCGCGCTCAGTCTTGTACGCTGCGGAAGTCTTAGATAGCTGCGCGCGAGGCTTGATTTCCGCGAAAAAGACGTCGTGAAGCTCATCTTGTCTTTCGATGCTTCGTGCGCGGAACCGTGCGGCGCGGGACTGACCTGTCGCGACAGCGCTTGTGTCGACGCTCGAGTTACCGCGAGCATCAGCACGCCCGGCGACGCAGGCAGCGCTCGCGACACCCAGACGCTGCATACGGTCCATGTCCTGCAGCTAGGAGCGGCAGACCACTCTGCCGCGCTCTCACCATCCAGCGGTTCGGTGGCAGCCCGTCGCGCCACTTGTCATTTCTCTAGAACGGCCGGCGCGAGCCTACACGGATGCTGCAGCGGGGGGCGCCGCCGAGGGCTCGATGCTGATCACGAGCGACTTCGACGCGGGCTGGTTGCTCCCATCCGCGACGTCTTGCACCGGAACGAGCACATTCGTCTCCGGGAAGTAAGCCGCCGCGCAGCCGCGCGGGATGTCATAAGGCACGACCTTGAAGCGCTCCGCCCGCCGCCGCTGAGAGCCGCGATGGCCGATCAAGTCCACCCACTGGTCTTTGGCCAAGCCCAGCTCGCGCATGTCGCCCTCATGCAGGAACACCACGCGCCGGCCACCGTACACCCCGCGATAACGGTCGTCTTCGCCGTAGATCGTGGTGTTGAATTGATCGTGGCTGCGCACGGTCATCAGGAGTAGCTGGCCTCGCTCGAGCTTGTGCTCCGGGATGTCATGCACCGTGAAGTGCGCGCGCTGGCTCGGCGTTGTAAACGTTCCCTCGCGTGGACCATTGGGGAGATAGAAGCCGCCTGGCTCACGCACGCGTCGGTTGTACTGCGTGAACCCGGGGACGACGTGCTCGATGTGATCGCGCACGCGGTCGTAGTTATCGACGAGCGCTTGCCAGTTCACGGTGGTTTTGTCTCCCAAGGTCGCCATGGCGAGCCCTGCCACGATCGCTGGCTCGCTGCGCAGGTGCTCCGACGCAGGGTCGATCACCCCGTGCGACTGGTGAACCACACCGGTCGTATCTTCGACCGTAACGAACTGCTCGCCCGAAGCTTGCATGTCGCGCTCGGTGCGCCCGAGGCACGGCAAGATCAATGCTTGTTTTCCTGTGATCAAGTGACCGCGGTTCAGCTTCGTCGAGACTTGCACGGTGAGCTTGCAGCGTGTCATCGCCTCGGATGTGCGATGCGTGTCTGGCGCAGCGCTCAGGAAGTTGCCGCCCATCGCGAAGAAGACCTTCACGCGGCCCTCGTGCATCGCGGCGATCGAGTGCACGACATCGAGCCCGTGCTTCTCCGGCGGTGCGAAGTTGAACTCCTTTGCGAGCGCCTTCATGAAGGTATCGCTCATCTTCTCCCAGATGCCGACGGTGCGCTCGCCCTGGACGTTGCTGTGACCACGCACGGGGCACAAGCCTGCGCCACGCCGCCCGATCTGCCCGCGCAGCAGCGCAAAATTCACGATCGTCTGCACGTTCGCGACGCCGTTCTTGTGCTGCGTGATGCCCATCGCCCAGCAGCAGATCATGCGCTCTGACTTGATCGCAATTTCTGCTGCTTCTTCGATGCGCGCGCGCTCGACGCCGCTCTCGCGTAGGATCGTCTCCCAGCTCGTCTCATCCAAGTCGCGCGCGAACGCATCGAACCCCTCTGTGTGGTGTCGAATGAAGTCGTGCGCGAGCACCTGGCCGCCGCTCGCACGGTCACGCTCCAGCATCACCTTCATAATGCCCTTGAACAGCGCGACGTCGCCGTTGATCCGCACCGGCAGGAACAACTTCGCGAGCGTCGTGCTGCGCGCTCCCACGAGCGCGAGCGGTTCCTGCGGATTGGCGAAGCGGATCAAGCCCGTCTCCGCGAGCGGATTCACGCTCACGATCGTACAGCCGTTGCGCGCCGCCTTTTGCAGCTCCGTCAACATGCGTGGGTGATTGGTGCCAGGGTTTTGTCCGATCACGAAGATGCAATCGGCATGCTCGAAGTCCCCGATGGTCACGGTGGCCTTGCCGATGCCGATCGTCTCTGTCATGCCGAGGCCGCTCGACTCGTGACACATGTTCGAGCAATCGGGCAGGTTGTTCGTCCCGAGCTGCCGCACGAACAGCTGATACATGAACGCTGCTTCGTTGCTCGTACGGCCCGACGTGTAGAACGTCGCTTCGTCCGACGACGCCAGCGCATGGAGCTCGCGCGCGATCAGCTGAAATGCGTCGTCCCACGCGATCGGCTCGTAGTGATCGGAGCCTTCGCGCCGCACCATCGGGTGCGTGATGCGACCGGCGCGGTCGAGCCACGCATCGCTCTGCTTCGCGAGCTCGGAGATCGAGTGCTGCGCAAAGAACTCGGGCGTAGCACGCGCCTTGATCGCTTCGCTCGCCACTGCCTTTGCGCCGTTCTCGCAGAACTCCGCGATCTTGCGATCGCCATCCGGATCGGGCCAGGCACAGCTGGGACAGTCGAAGCCGTTCTTTTGATTGATCGTGGTGAGCGTACGGATCGTCCGTGCGGCGCCCATGAACGAGAGCCCGCGACCCGTTGTCACTGTGACCGACTTGAGCCCGCCTGCCGTCAGCTTCCGCCTGCCTACGGTCGGCTCGTCATCGTCGCGTGCGGGCGGCTGATCGCCCGGCACGCCCGTTGACGAGTCAGTGCTAGTGCTCGACGGCTTTCGGTGATCCGTCTGGTTGGGCGCGCTGTTCTCGTCTCGCTCGAGCTGATGGGCCACGGCCTGACTCCGATCGCGATGCGTAACAAGTTGCCAAGAAACCTGACGGCGAGCAAACAGCCGCAGCGATCGAACATGACAAAACCGTCACTCCACATTGTGGGTGCGATCCAAAAGCGTCCGATTCACAGCGTTCAGCGCGAGCGGCGATGGGCGAGCAGAGCGGTCTCGGCTTCGCCGCGAGTCGACAGCGACGTCGACGCGGCGCCAGCACCCTCCAGCGCGCCGTTGGCCCGCGCGACCTGGTCTTCGGGGACGAGCACTCCCACGAGCACGTCGCCCCGTTCGAGCGCTTGCCGCGGGATTTTGATCACGTCGCTCCACAGGCCCATGCCGCCGACAGCCCCTAACAGCGCACCCGCGGCGCCGCCGACAGCGGCTGCTGCGAGGTGCGACGATGCGCCGCTGAACGCGAGCAAGCCCAAGCTCGGGCCTATGAGCGCCGCGAGGATGGCGCCGAGCAGCATGCCTACGGCGATGCCCACGCCGACGCCTGTCGTGTGCTTGACCCGCACTTCGATCACGCCGGACCCGTCGAGCATCAAGACGCCGACGTGCTCGCTCGAAAAGCCAGCGTTCAAGAGCGTCTGAACGGCTGCGACGGCAGAAGGTGCGCTTTGAAAGAATCCGTATGCAAATGGTTGGTTGGTTCTGAGCATATGTGGTCCTTGTGGCAGGAGCTCGATCTGATGCAATGAACCGGCCAGACGTAGTTGCGCTGCGCTGTCGCCAAAGCTGCGGACAAGAACGACGTGGCTGTGGCAGTTCGACGTCGAGCGCAGCGCTCTCTGCCGCTCAGCGCGGCGTTGAGCATCGAGCGAGCGTGGCATCAGCCTTGCTGAATGGGTCCACGTTCCTTTTCCCTCGCCCTAGCAGTCTTATCGAATATGACTTTGCGCAAGCTTTTCTCCCGCTGGATCGCCTCTGGGCTGATCGTCATCATGGTCGCGGCGACATCGTTTGGCTGCGGCAGGGCTGAGCCCCCGCCGCCGGTCGATGACTCGCAGCGCGGATCCACCTCTTCGACACCCGAGAGAGCGGGCATGTCGACGGGCAAGAAGGTCGTGATGCTTGCCGGTGCGGCTGCGCTTTACTACCTCTACAAGAAGCACCAGAACGCCAAGAGCGAGACGGGCCCTGACAGCCAGTACTATCTGTCCAAGAACGGACGGGTCTACTACCGCGACGCAGAGCATCGTGCGCATTGGGTGACGCCGCCGCCCGGCGGTATCACGGTTCCCGCAGATCAAGCGCACGAGTATCGCGAGTTCCAGGGCTACGAGAACAGCTCCTCGGGGCGCGACCTGCGCGGCCTTGGGACCGACACGGAAGAACCAACACACTAACAAAGTGATTGTGAGGACCCAGCCATGGCATCAACGCTCAACACGATCTTCGATCTACTCAAACGCACGATGTCCGAACGCGCTGGCGCTGGGGGCCGCTCAGGCGGCATTCTCGGTCAGATCACAGACATGATCGGTCAGCGCTCGAGATCTAACACTCCGGCGCAGCGAGACGTACGCCCCGCGAGCGAAGACCCTTACGGCGATCCTGCTGACGCCAAAGGCGCGCGTAACGTTCGACCCGCGAGCGAGGACCCTTACGGTGATCCCGCCGATCAGAAGCGCTGACACGCGAGAGTCGAGCCGGGTGCGGGGGAGGACGCACCGGCATCGCTCAGCCGCCGCTGACGTCGATCCCGGTCACGTCATCGCGCAGGACGTTTGAATTCAGCGACTCTCGTTCCACGCGCTCCATGCCGCTGCGCCGATCATCGATGTATTGATCGAGATGTCCGCCGAGCGTCGCGCGATCGCGTTTTGCGGCCGAGCGGCGAAGCGCGCGCAGCTTCTTTCGGCGCTTGCGCAGCTGAGCGAGCAGCTTGTCGGCGCGGATCTCACCCCAGGCATCTGCACTGCGGAGCGCCGGGACGAGGATGGCCGCCTCGAGCGCGATCTGCGCCTTGAGATGACGCGCGAGCGAGCGCGTGAGCCGCAGCACTCGAGCGAGCTCGCTCGGTCCCGCAGTTACCAACGTCTTCGCCGACCTCGAGAGCTCGTCCAGCCTGCTTCGAATGTCCTCATGCTCGCCGAGCATCAACTTGCGAACGTCCAACGGCGTGAGTCGATCTTTTGAGTTCATAGTGCGCACCCTCTGTTCACCCTGGGCTTCGAATATTGTGAATACAAGCCGACAGTCCAAATGAGCGTGACGCAATCGTCTTCAGCCGCGTCACGTAGCAGTGTGGGGCGTGCTACGTTGCAAGCGATGAAGTACACCAAACAGCTCGTGGCCTCCGGGGCAGTCGCGCTGGCGCTGTGCGCGTGCGCCGAATCTGCGCGAACAGCGCGGCAGGAAGCGCCGCTGCTGCAGATGACTGCGCCGAAGGGCTATACACACACGTCGGTGGTCCTGATAGGCGACCCAAGCGTGAGCGAGGAGCTGGTGTGGACTGATGGCAAAGCGAACATCACCGTTCCGAGGTCCGGCGTGGTCCGTTTGAAGTCGCTGGGGTTGATAGACAGCGAGCAGATCGAGGCGCGGCTCGACGGCAAAGATTACTGGCGCGTCGGCGTCACCAATCTTCATGGCGCACGTGTGGCGATGTTTCGCTTTGCGGATGATCACGCGGAGCCGGCGCTCAACCTGCTGCTCGAGTCTGAGATTGCGAAGTACTTGCATGAACGAGAGAGCGACCCTGGTGGTGGATGACGGCTCGTAACCCGCTCGATCGCCAAGGTGCGTATCAGGCGCAGAGCTGCAAGAGAAAAGGCGTCCAGACCGAGCCCCCGAAGAGACCTGTGCACGCAGCCACCCGTGATGGCTTCTAGGCCAGATGGCGACAAGCCAGAGCTGTAGCGGGGCGCCCGTCTCGGCACCGCTTTGCGGAGCTGCTACAAAAGCGGTTGGGAGCCGCTCGATGCACGATTTCCAAGCTGATATCGATACTGTTGCCCGTATCGCTTCCGTCGAGTTGATCCTCGACGTCATCTGTCGCACTACCGGGATGCGCTTCGCGGCGGTCGCTCGGGTGACCGAGGACCGTTGGGTATGCCTCGCATCAAACGACCAGATCGAGTTCGGCCTTGGGCCAGGTGGCGAGCTCGACATCGAAACCACGATCTGCCACGAAATACGGCGAATGCGCCAGCCGGTCGTGATCGACAATGTTGCCGCCGATCCATTGTACTGCGGCCACGCCACGCCGGCCAAGTACGGGTTCCAAAGCTACCTCTCTGTGCCGATATTTCTGAGGGACGGAAGCTTCTACGGGACGCTGTGTGCGATCGATCCAGAACCCGCCAACCTCCGCAGCTCCGGCGCTGTCGACATGTTTCGCTCGTACGCCGAGCTGATCGCAGCGCATCTCGATACCGCTCAGCGCGCCACACAAGCGGAAGCCAAATTGTTAGATGCGCATGCCACCGCTGAGCTTCGTGAACAGTTCATCGCGGTGCTGGGGCACGACCTGCGTAACCCTCTCAACTCGTTTGCGGCAGGCTTGAGTCTGTTGAAGGAGACCGCTGCGAACGCACAGGCGGCTGCCGTCCTCGCGAGAATGCAGCGCAGCAGCGACCGCATGGCGACACTCATCGACGATCTTGTCGATTTCGCACGCGGGCGGCTTGGAGACGGGATTGCGGTCGAGCGGTCGACTGATTCCCTGGAGCCTACCCTTCGTCATGTCGTTGACGAGCTTTGTGCCGCGTATCCGCATCGCGTGGTGGACGCGAGCTTTCAGCTATCGCGTCCCGTCCACGCCGACCACCATCGCATCGCCCAACTTCTATCGAATCTGCTGAGCAACGCACTACAGCACGGTGCAAAGGGGGCTCCCGTGCAGGTGCGCGCGCGCACCGACGACCACTTTGAGCTCAGTGTTTCCAACGAGGGCCCCGTGATCCCTGCCGAGGACCTTCCACGGCTCTTCGTCCCCTTCAAGCGCGGAGCGGCGCAACGCGATCGCAAAGGGCTCGGCTTGGGTCTTTACATCGCAGCGGAGATCGCGCGCGCACACGGCGGCCAGCTGAAGGTGGAGTCGGCGGAAGGTCTCACACGCTTCACTTTCCAGATGCCGCTCTGAGAGTCAGGCGAACCCTCGCCGCTGACGTGTCCAATGCGCGATGGCGAACGGCCGCCGCCGTTTCGTGAAGAAGCCCAGGACTGACCGGCGCCGCGGCAGCAACAGGCGCCTACCGATAAAGGCCGCAGCCAGCGCCAGCAATCCACCGCTGACGGCTGCACCCCAGAGCACGGCGTCGACGCTCGGGAGCGTGAACTCGAGGCTCCTGCGCTCGCTCATGCTGGTCACATTGCCGTCTGTTGCCGCCTCCGTGTCATTCACGGATGCACCACTGCGGGCATTCGGACGAAACGTATCTGTCAGATTACTAAGCGGAATCATCAGTCTTCCTCTCTTCGGTCGGTTCAGCCACGAGCTGTCGCAACCGGCATGCCAGCCGGTGACTGCGTCACCTGTGCATGACGTGGCAGATACAGCTCAGCCGGAGAGGCGTCACATCCGCGGAGTCCAGGGCAGCTACTGTCGTCGTATGGAGATGTCCTGCAAGTACTTGAAGAGCTCCGAGCCAGCGCGGATCATGAGTGTGGTGTTGCTGCCGATGCTCTTGGAGTAGCTCTCGAGGGTGCGAAAGAACGCATAGAACTCGGGATCGCGACCGTACACATCGCCGTAGATCCGGGTCACCTCTGCGTCTGCGCGGCCGCGTATCTCTTCGGCGCGGCGTCCGCCTTCCGAGCTGATGCGCTGCTGCTCACGCTCCGTCTCGCCATCGATCTCCGCGCTGCGCCCGGCGCCTTCGGAGCGAAAATGCTCTGCCACGCGCTCACGCTCCGAGATCATGCGATCTTCGACCTTGCTGCGCACTTCGTCGATGTAGTTGAGGCGCTTGATGCGCACGTCTACGAGCTCGATCCCCAGCGGCGCGATCACCTTCTGTGCGTCGAGGATGATCTCACGGGTGAGCTGCTCGCGCCCTTTCTTCGGCGCCACCGCGAGCTCCTCATCCTTGCCGAGCACTTCGACCTCTTCGACTGCCGCTGCAGGCCGGGGATTCCAGTCTTTCGAGCGTACGATCTCCTCGAGCTCGGTGTTCGAGACCTTGTCGCGCACGACGGAGTCGATGATGTCGTCGAGCCGTGAGCGCGCGCCGGCTTCATCCCGCACGCTCTTCAGAAAGCGCAGCGGATCCACGATGCGCCAGCGCGCGGTGGTGTCCACGCTGATGAACTCGCGACCGAGCGTGGGGATCTGGTTGGGATCGCCGTCCCATACCAACAGGCGCTTGTCGAAGCGACGCACCACCTGGATGAATGGCTTCTTCCAGAACAAGCCAGGTCGCGCGATCAGCTCACCTTTCGGCTCGCCGAGCTCGACGATGATCGCTTGTTCGGCTTGATCAACGACGAACAGCGACGAATACAGCGTCACCAAGCCCAGCACGAGCAGCGCCGCGCTCGCAATCACGACCATCGGGCGTTCGTAGAGCTTGTTCATTTGGCTTCTCCCCCGCGCGTGCCTGCGCGCTGCGCTGCGCCCACGTCCATGAGCGGTAACGGCCCCTGTTGACCGTCTTGCACCACCAGCACTTGTCCTGCCTTTGGCAAGTTCTCGTTGACCATCTCCAAGTACATCCTGCGGCGGGTGACCTCGGGTGACTGCTTGTACTCTGCGAGGATCGCGCTGAAGCGAGCGGCTTCACCGTGCGCCAAGTTCACGCGCGTAGCCGCGTACCCCTCGGCCTCAGCGACGAGCTGATTGGCTTTGCCACGTGCGCGCGGGATCACTTGATTCTTGCGCTTTTCAGCCTCGTTGATCATGCGCTCCTGCTCTTGGCGAGCGATGTTGACCTCGTTGAACGCGGGCTGAACTCGCTTGGTTGGAAGCACGTCCTGCAGCTCCACCGTGATGATCGAGACGCCCGAGCTAAAGCTGTCCATGATGCTCTGGATCTGGTCGCGCGCGTGGTTCGAGATCTCGACGCGACCGATCGTCAGCACATCACTGCCGAGGCGATTGCCGACGATCTGCCGCATCACAGCTTCGGACACGTCGCGCAGCGTGCGCTCGGGATCTCGGATGCGATACAACCACTTCACCGGATCTTGAACCTTGTACTGCACGACCCACTCGACCTTGATGATGTTGAGATCACCGCTCAGCATCATCGACTCTGCTTCGAGCCCTGCGGTGTCGTACTCCGTGCGAGAGTTGACAGGCGGCGCAGAGCGAAAGCCGAACTCCTGCTTGAGCACGCGTTCGGTCGGCACGATTTGAGTCTGATCGATGCCGAATGGCAGCTTGAAATGCAGCCCGGGGTCGGTTTGATCGATCACCGCGCCGAAGCGTTTGACGACCGCGCGCTCTTCGGGTTGCACTGTGTAGTAGCTCGTGTAGGCGGCCGCGAGCAGGAGCAGCGCAAGCAGCCCCCAACCAACCCAGCGCCATTGCAGCTGAAAGCTGCTCCAAGGCGGCGGGCTCTCCGGGCCATTGCCAACGGATCGGATGTAACGTTCATCATGCATGTGTGACTACTGTCTCTTTCTCTTCGGGGTGTGCCCGCATCCTGACCAGCTCGAGCACAGAGTCCCGGAGGCGCGCGATGTCGATGGGCTTTGTGAGGTGCAGCTGGAAACCGGCCGCGAGCGCACGCCGCTTGTCGTCGACCGAAGCGAGCGCGGTCAGCGCCAAGACCGGAAGCGCAGCGTCGTGCCCCTGCTCACGCGCGCGCAGCTTGCGAATGAATGCGTAGCCGTCCTCGCCTGGCATGGCGATGTCACACACGACCACGTGCGGATCGAAGGTGTCGAGGGCCATCATGCCGTCGGCGACCGATGCGGCGAGCGCGACGCGCGCCCCTGTCATCTCTAGAACCTCGAACACGGCTTCACGCGTCCTGAAGTCGTCGTCGATGA
>Ga0190269_10001273_pt1 | contig 12154 bp, 9 predicted proteins | sample Popmic249IS_FD_133749 | JGI IMG/M metagenome (GOLD analysis project Ga0190269, IMG submission 133749) | Populus adjacent soil microbial communities from riparian zone of Blue River, Arizona, USA - 249 IS | ecosystem: Environmental > Terrestrial > Soil > Riparian zone | place: USA: Arizona...
CAGCGCCACCACCATGCCCTCGAACGGGGCCCGGATGACGAGCTTCTCCGAGCGCGTGCGCTGGCGGCCCAGCTCGGCCTGCGTCATGCCCAGCCCGGCCTTCGCTTCCGCGACTAGCGCGCGCGCCTTTTGCTCGCGGGCCTGCGCAGCCACCAGCTCGCGCTCCGAGATGCCGTCGGTGATCGAGCGCATGCGCGCGAGCAGGTCGCTCGCCTCCGCCAGCTCCGCGCTCGCGCGCTCCACGGCAGAGAGCTGCTGCTGCAAGCGCGCTTGAGCGAGGCGCACTTCGTCGCCCGCGGTCTTGGGATCGATCCGCAGCAGCGGATCGCCGGCGCGCACTCGGACGCCCGTCCGCGCCATGACCTCGACGACGCCGCCCGCCAGCTCCGCGCCCACGTCCGCGGTGTAGCCGCTGACGATCACACCAGGATACGGCGGCGCCTCGCGGGGTCCGTCGAGCGCCGCCGCGGCGACGTGCGCGGGCGCGGCGTTGTCGAGGGTCGTGGTGACCGGAGGACGGCGTAGGACCAGCACGAGCGCTGCGCCGATGAGCATCGGCAGCGTAGCGAGGAGGGCGATTCGACTCTCGGTCATGCGGGGCTGGCAGCGATCCTAACCGGCTGCTTCAAAAAGCAAAAAGCCAGGCGCGTCGCCGCACCTGGCTTTTCGACTTGCGGCGCGCTTACGCGCGCAGCTCGATTCAGCTGAAGTTGAACAGCTGGCCGAGCTTCGTGAACACCGCGCCGACCGTGTTCAGGAGCTTCTTGACGGTCGTCTCCGCGGCGCCGATCACCTCGCTCGCGATGGTCAGCGGGCTGGGGATGGTGATCGAGACATCGTTGATGCCGGCGGTGATGCCCGTCTCGGCGTCGATGTTGAGGTTGAAGCTGAGGCCGCCGGTCACGTGGTCAAGGGCGCCGTCCTGAATCGTCTCGAGCTGGTTGTTCATTGTGCAGTCTCCTTCGGTTCGTTTTCGAGAGTGGCTCCCTGGCTGGACCACTCGAACAATGAGCCGTGCGTCAACTGTCGTGGGGAACGCGGTTCGTGTTGCCGCACGGCTTCTGCACACTTAATGCGGGTGGTCCGTGAATCCGTTTGGGACCCGTAACTTTTTTTGCGGTCGCCTCTCGAAAGCATCAGCGATCCGAAAACGGCCTGATTGGGGCCGAATACCGCCAAAAAATGACGCCGCCGCCCGAGCGCTAGCTCAGGCGGCGGCGACGCCCTTAGAAGGGCCAGGGAGCGAGCCCGACTACTCGCAGATGGCCGGGGGCGCGCACTCGCCACCCCTGCAGTTACCGCTGCGGCAGGCTGCGTCGCCGGTGCAGGTCTCGCCGTTTTCGGCGATCGCGCGGCAGATGGGCTCCTCGCCCTCGAGCACGCACGCGAAGCCGGGCGCGCAGATGCGCTGCGTCAGCACGCAGGTCTCGCCGTCCTCGGGCAGCGCCTCGCACGTGCCCTCGGCGAAGAACTCCGTGGCGTTGCAGAAGTAGCCGGCCGGGCACATCCCAGGGATGGCCAAGAGGCAGGCGTCGTCCGCACCAACCGCTTCGCGGCAGCGCCACTCCTCGGGGTCCGCGCTCACGGGCACGCACGAGAGGCCCTCCTCGCACAGGGTGCCGGTCGGATCACAAGCGTCGTCGACCTCGCCCGCGAGGACCTCCGCGTTCGGCGTGCAGGTGCCCGGCTCTTCGGCCGTGAAGTTGATGCACGCGAGCCCGATCATGCAGCTCACGCCGCTGTTTCCGCCGCAGTCGTCGCCCTCACCCGCGAGCGCGATGCACGTGCCATCGCATACGAGGTCGTCGCCGCACTCGTCGTCGCTCAGGCACTCGTCGCCTTCGGCCAGCAGCGGCTGGCACGTGCTCGGACACTCGAGCCGGCCCGCACAAAATGCCGTGCCTTCGCACTCCGAGCTGATGGCGCATTCTTCGCCTTGTCCCACGTTGCCCGCGATCACTTCCACGCACGCTTCCGGATAGGTGTCCGTGACCACGTCGCAGCCCATGCCGCGGATGCCCTCGAGGCACTCGGCCAGCTGGTCAGGGTTGTAGAGCACCCGCCCCGCGCTGATGGAGTCGTCGATGTGCGCGAGCTCGCCCGCCTCGAGCTCGGCCGTAAAGCGCGCCTTGCAGTCCTCGCCCCCGGCGATGTCGCTCAGCTTGCGCGTGCCCACGCAATCCTCGAGGGCATCGCAGATCGCGCCTGCAAACTCGGCCGGCACCTCGGCCAGCGGCACGACCACGGGCGTGGTTCCGCCGCTGCCGCCCTCGCCGGACTCGCCGCCCTCGCCCGAGTCGCCGCCCACGCCACCCTCGCCGGACTCGCCGCCCTCGCCCGAGTCGCCACCCACGCCGCCTTCGCCGGATTCACCACCTTCACCGGAGCTACCGCCGGTCGAGCCGCCCTCGCCGGCCTCGCCCGCGGAGCCGCCGGCCCCGCTCATGCCGCCCGACGCTTCACCGTCGTCGCCGCCGCAGGCGACCAAACCTAGGATCAGGACCAAGAGAGCGAGCTTGCGCATGCAGGCGTTTCCTCCAAATGAGCGCGAGCCGCCGCGCCCGAGCATCTCCGCTCGGCCGCCCGGCTCACGCAAGGATCATCAGTTCTCGGGCTTGGCGGCCGCAAGCGCGCTGCGAAGGCGATCGCTGAAGGGGCCGTTGGGGTAGCGCTTGAGGTACGGCAGCGCGAGCCGCTTGGCTTCGGAGATCCGGCCCAGCTCGATCAGGGCGAGCAGCAGGACTTGCTGGCGCTCCTGGGTGAACATGCTGCCGGCGAACTCTTGCTCGCCCTGGCGTGCCAGGCGGAGCGCACGCTCGGGATCGCTCTTGAGGACCTTCTGCGCGACCGCCAGCATGCCCATCTCGCGCTCGAGGCGGCTGTCGTCCACGACGGGCGCGGGGGCCGGGGTGCGGGAGGTCTGCTCGACCCGCTCGCTGGGCTCGCTCGTCGGGCTCGTCGTCTGGTCGGCCTGGGCGCCGGCGCGCTCCGTGGCGGCGCTGGGCGCCACCAAGTCGACGTGGCCCTGGCTCGCCGGCCGGGTCGAGGAGCCGCCCTGCTTACCGACCGCCTCGATGAGCGCATCGATCGTCTTGGCGCTGTGGGCGCGCGAGGGGGACGGCTTGGCCTCGACCTCGGCTTCGCGCTCGGCCTGCGTCGCCGCATGGCCCGAGCGCTTCGGGCGCGACGAGGTGATCGGTGCGATCTCCAGCTCGACGGGATCGTCCGCCTGGCCAGCGGCCGCTTCGTCGGCGCTGGGCGCCTGGCCTGCACCGAGCGGCGCCACCGGAGCCTCGATCCGTGGGGACGCTGGCGGCGGCGCGACGTGCCCGCTGTTTTCCGGAGCGCCGATCACGACGGCCGCGATCGTGCCAGCCGTGATCACCGCGAGCACGACGCCGGCGACGATCTTGCCCGTCGCCAGCTTGGTTGCCGTCACGCCAGCGGCTGCTGCGGCGGCACCCCCGCTACCCGCTACGAGCTCATGCGCCCAGGGCGGAAGCGGCGCGCCGGCCTGCACCTGCGCCAAATGACGGGCGAGACCCGCTTCGACGTTGTAGCCGCGTCCGGCCGCGTCGTTGCGGCCGGCCTCGAGCAGCTCGCGCACGTAGTCGGGCTGCGTGCCCTCGGCTTCCAGGTTTGGCGACTGCTTCTTCATGTCTCGGCTCGTCGCCAACGGGCGGGCGGCTCGCTCTCACCATGAGCGCGAAGCTCCGCTGCTGCTTCTTGAAACAGCTTGCGGGCTGCCCGCAAGCGTGAGTACGCGGTATCGACCGGAATGCCCAGGCCGGCGGCGATCGAGACGACGCTCTCGCCCTGGATCTCCGCCATCACGAACACGGCCCGCTTGTCGTCGTCGAGCCGCTCCAAGCACCGGTCGAGGAGCTCGAGGCGCTGCTTGTTGTCGGCCACGCGCTCGGGGTCGTTGACCTCCGAGCCAGCGCTGCCTACCAGCTCATCGTTCGCACGGACGAACGAACGCACCTGGCCTTTGCGGCGGTGGCTGGTCGCGGCGCGCAGCGCGATGTTGGCGAGGTACGTCGTGGGCTTGGCTGGCCCCGGCGTATATCCGCCCAAGCGGTGCGCGACGAGAAAGACCTCTTGCATGACGTCATCCAGATCCGCCCTTTGAATCCCCATCCGGACCAGGAACGCAGCGACGAAGCTGGCGTACTGGCGGAACAGGTCGGCCGAGGTCAGGTGCCCTTCAGCCTGCAATGCGGCGGCATCTCCTACTGGCTTAATGCTGGGATGTGCCGGATCCGTCATGCGCCCGCATCAAATTCTGCCGCAGGCGCCGTTCTTCCGCGAGGGTCTAGAAAACACGGAAAACAGCGCCGAGCCCGATGACCACACCCGCCGAGCTTAGGTCACGGGAGGCTACCGGTAATCGCATGCGATCGAGCACGAGGATGGTCCGGGCTGCAAATGGAATGAGCAGGTCCACGCTCACGGCGATCGCGAGCCGATCGATCACCTCGGCCTGGACCTCGAGCCCCCCGCCCGCCCCGCTCCAGGTGGATTTCGCTTCCTCCGAGCGGGTGTAGTCGTGACCGACGGTCCGAAACTGGCCCACCACGTACGACCCGCAGGCCAGAAACCGAAAGGCTTCCGCGGGCGTGATGGCCGCGCAGGCATCGGCGCGGGCCGCCAGCAGCGAGGCGTCGTAGGTGCCCGGGACGCTGCCCACCCGCTGGTCCCCCGCGCTCGCGAACAGGCCGCCCACGCGCAGATCGAGCCAAGGGACGAAGCCAACCTCGACGCGAGCGCCCGCGCCGCCGGCAATGTCCGACGTAAGAAGCCCCGTATTCAGCTGACCGATGACGGCGGCCGCGACGCGCAGGTACGCGGGCTCGGACGGCTCGTCGACGCCGTCGAGCAGCTCTTCGTCGTCCGGCAGCTCGACGGGTCCGCCGCCGAGGATCGAGGCGTCGATGGCCAGCGCGATGGACAGCGCGAGCGCGCTGTGCAGCTGCTCGCACTCCGCGGGCGCATCGTCGATGCGGCGCACGGCCGGCGGCTGACCATCACCGCGGTCGATCGAAAAGGCGACCTTGGTCGGCTCGGACTCATCGCCGCGCACATGAACTCGGATGCGCGCATCGACCTTGGTCTGGTCCAGCCAGCGCTCGACGCGACGGATCAGCTTGTCCGCCGCGAGGCAGGTCGCGCCGGGCTCCACCTCGATGGCCGTGAGCAGCGAGTGCCGCCGTTCGGGTTCCGGCGCGGCCGCGCTGACCGGCGGCTCCTCAGCAAGCGGTGCGGCCAGCGGCTCCGCAGCAGGATCCGTGGAAGCGCTCGTGTTCTGAGCGGCCCCAGACTGCGTAACTAAGCACGACAGCGCCAACACGGCCGAAAGCGCAGCGGCACGCGCTCGCCTCCTCCCCGCGAAGATTCGCGGAGACTTCACCGCCTCACCGTGACGCCGCACGCGGGCAGACTACAATGCCTGACGTGGCTGCGGTGGACTTGCGAAGCGCGGAACAGGAGTCGAGCGATCCGCGCAAGCCGTCGCACGCGCGCGCACGGACGCGTCACAGCGCTCGCGTTCTGCGTCGCGTGCTCGAGGCAGGGCTCGCGTGCGTCGCTCTCGCGTGCAGTGACGCCCAGCACGCCGTCGGCATGCACGACGTCGGCCTCGCGGGCGCGAGCGGCATGCGGGCGATGCAACCGCCGAACCCTCAAGCAGGCGTTGGCGGCATGGCCGCGCCCACGAGCGGTGGCGCGGTCGCTCCCCTCGACGCTGCCATCCCCGACGCGAACCTTGCGTGCGCGAATGGGATCACGCCGACCGTGCCCAAGGCCCTCGGCATTTACTTGCTCGTCGATACCAACTTCATCGCGCGCGGCAACGAGCATTGGCCGAAGGTCGTGCAGGGCATCACCGAGTACTCGCGGCGAAAGGAAGCCGAAGGCACGTCGCTCGGGCTGCGAGTCATCGATCCGCCGCTGATCACGCCCAGCCTGAACATCCAGGACTGGGTCAGGGATGCCTGCGTGCCGGAGCGCTACGACGACCCGAGCGTGCCTGTCGGACCGCTGCCCGAGAACGTCGACCGTATCGCTAGCGCGCTGACGGACATCACGCTTTCGGTCACGACGCCGCTCAAGGCCGCGCTCGAAGGCGCGCTGACGTACGCATCGTCTCTCAAGGCCGCGCACCCTGAGGAGGACAAGGCGTTGGTCTTGATCACCGACGGCTTCCTGGACCTGAGCTGCGCGACCAACGCTCAAGACCTGGCTGAGATCGCGCTGCGTTACCGCGGGCAAGGCGTGAGCTCATACATGGTCGAGTTGCTCGTGCCGCCGCCCGAGATTTGGCCGTTGCCCATTACGATCCCGTTCTGGGAGCAAGGCACGCTCATTCCGCTCGATCCCGTCGCGCGCGCCGGCGGAACCGGCGAAGCGCGGTCGCTCGACATGGAAACCGAGAGCGCCTCCGACCTCGCCGACAAGCTGATCGAGATCCAGCGGCACGCCAGCGGCTGCGCATACTGGCTGCCGAGCGATAAGACCTACGACGAGGTGTTGCTCGCGATCGACACGGGCTTTGGTCCGGCACCTCTGCCGCGGCTCAACGACGCGAGCGAGTGCGGCGCCAATGGCGCGTACATGGAGCAAGAGGGCTCGCCGCCGCTCATCCGCGCTTGCCCGGAGAGCTGCGACGGTATCTTCGCGAGCGGCCGTGCGCCGATCTGGATCGACGACTGCAACCTGGACACGCCGAACTAGGGGCTGTGCCTAGTTCGCGGCAGGAACGGTCGCGCTTGCGCTGACCTGATCGGCTGCCGGGCCGGGTCCTCTCGGGCGGGGGCACGTTCGCGTGCATAGGCGAGTTAACTCCCGAGGGCGCGCGCACGCTCACTCGCGTCGATGCCGAACGCGCGCCTCACTTCGAGGAGCGTTCGGCATCTCCGACGACCCCCGACCGAGAGGACCCGACCCGTCAGCCTCACGTCGCGCTCGAGACTGGACAAGCCGTCCTTCGAGCGTCTTTCCGCGAGCGTGCTCAAGCAGATCTAGGGCAGCGCTCATTTCGTGCCTTTGCCCCGGTGTGATTGCGACGTGGAGTGCCCGGCCTTTGAGGGCGACGATGGCGTGGATTTTGGTGGAGACGCCTCCTCGAGAACGACCCAAAGCGTTGCACTGGATCCTCCTTTTCCGCCCGACGCATCTTGATGAGCGCGAACCACGGAGCCGTCAACGATGGACCCTGTTTCATCGACCTCGAGCTGAAGCTCTTTGAAGATCGCTGCCCAGTGTCCTCTGCGCGCCCAGTTTGCGAAGCGATTGTAGACCGACTTCCACGGGCCAAAGCGCTCCGGAAGATCGCGCCACGGCAGGCCGGTCTTGTCGCGAAACAGAACCGCTTCGATGAAGAGCCGATCGCCCAAGTGCGACGCCGGACCGGATGGCTGCTTGGGCAATACCCGCTGAAGTCGACGCCACTGCGCGTCGGTCAGCGCATATCGGTGCGTGCGATTTTGGATCACGAGCGCGATCCACGAGCAACACCCTGCGCTAACCCATCGAAATGATCCGTCTTTCGCGGACGCGAACTAGGGACAGCCGCTAATTAGAACGGCTCCGCCCAAGCGCTCGCCTGCGGGCGCAACCCTTCTACACGGCGATCGGCAGGCCCGCCGCGTCCTGGCCTAGGATCTCGAAGGCGGCGCCGTGCGCGCTGTGCAGCGTGCGCTCCGGCTCGCCGGGCAGCTGTACGCGCAGCTCGCAGCCCGCGAGCTTACTGTTCAGGCAAATCTTGTCTCGGCCTTCGGGATCGTCGTAGCGCAGCGCGACGAAGCGCGCGGGCGGCGCGAAGAACCTGGCCGCGACGCGCGCCTGCCGCGTCGCGCTCTCGAACGACCACACGAAGCCCTTGCGCTCGGCCTTGGCGCGTACGGCGGTGCTCAGCTCGTTGAGTCGGATCGTGCGGTCGCCGAGCCGGAGCACGACCACGGTCATCGCCGGCGTCCACAAAGGTCCGACCTTCAGCTGGGCGGTTGCGCACTCGAGGAACGCGCGTGGCTCGCTGTCGAAGCCAGCGACCTGACCCCAAGCATAGCGATCGGTGTGCCGCGCGCCCCAGTTGTGGTTCTGGCTGCCTTGCCAGCCATCGAGCTCGATCACGCGGCCGTCGACGTCGAGCGCGCCACGAAAGCGCGCCAGCGGCGCGCTCACCAAGCTCTTGGCCTTCGGGAAATCGCCCGCGTACAGCTTCTCGGGCAAGAGCAAGAGCGGCGGGTCGGTCGCGTCGTAGTCGAGGGCCCAAGCGATGCGGTGCTTGTCCGCACGCGATGGATCGGAATGAGCGCTGCCCCGCAAGCTGCCGTGCTCGAAGCTCGCGGCGCCGATGCGAAACGAGAAACGATCCCGTCCCAGGACGGCGCTCGCGAGCGGGTGCCGCTCCTTCACGGCGACGACGTGGTCGCGCTCGCCATCGAACACGATCGCCCACAGCTCCGCGACGGCTGCCTCGGGTCGGCCCTTGGGGACGAGCAGCGTGTAGCGGATCCAGAACGCGAGCGGCTCCGTCGGATGATTGCCGCGCACGAAGAAGCTCTCGTAGTGGCCTTGCCCGATGCGATCGAACATCCGCACCGCGTTGCAACCCGCGCGCGTCGAGAGGTCGTGAGCCACCCGCGCAGACTACCAGGGCGGGGCCGAGCGCGAAGGAACTTGCCAACGACGCCGCGCCTAGCCAAAGCTTGCCGCCCCCGGGGAGACCATGGCGCCGTTCGTCGTCCGACGCTCCGAACGCATCGACTACCGCGTGCCGGTCACGCTGTTCGCTGCACGTGACAACGTGCCGCCCGTGCTCGGGCGCTCGCTCGACGTGAGCGAGGGCGGGATGCGCGTGCTCGCGCCGATCCCAATGCCCGTCGGCGCGGTGGTCCGATGCGAGCTGACGCTGGACGGGCGCAGCGCGTTGCTCGAGGGGCGCGTCGCGTGGCTCTCGAACGCCGGCTCGCCGCTGGTGGAGGGCGAGGACAGCGAGGGTCAGGGCCTGGGCATCGGTATTCGCTTCGAGACGTTGACCCGCGAAGAGAGCGGCGTGCTGCGCAAGCTGATCTCGCAAGCGACGGAAGGCTACATGCCGGCCGAGTTGGAGCTGCAAGGCGTGCGCGCGCCCGTCGCTGCGCGCGCCATGCCGACGCCGACCGGTGCGCGCATCTCGGCGGCCCTGCCCTGGCTCAAGCGCGGTGCGCCCGTAGGCGTGCGCTTCATTGGCGAGCCCGCCGACGTGCGCGGTCACATCGCTGATGCGTCGTTGCGCGAGCTGCCGAACGGGGGCCGCCGCCTGCAGATCGAGGTCGAAGCCGAGGCGCCGCCGCGCGCACGGCGCGACACACAGTACGGCGATGCGCTCGACTTCGAGCGCGCGCGGCCGCTCGGCAGCGGCGGCGCGATCGACGTGGAGGGCGTCGATACATCAGCGACCGCAACCTCGGTGCCGACCACGAGCGCGCCCGCGGATGCACCGAGCTTCGAAGCGCCGGCCAAGCGCCCTCCAGGCTGGCTCGTCTTCACCGCGGGCCTAGCGCTCGGCATCGCTGCGACCGCGGCCTTCGGCAAGCACCAGCAAGCGAGCCGCCCCGCGGTGGTGCGACTCACCTCGAGCGAGGCGCAGGCTGCGCTGCAAGCCGGCTCGCTGAGCGCGGCAGCCGATGGGCGCGCGCAGGTCCGACAGCCGCCGCAAGCGCCGCCGCGGAGCGAGTCGAGTGAACGCGCACCGTCGCCGTCAATGCCTGCAGCCGACGAGACAGCGACCGTAGCTGCCCTGAGCAGCGCAGCGCCGATCAGCGCTGCGCCCGCAACTTCTCGCGAACCGGCGGCGCTCGCGACCGCGCCTGAGATCATCTCATCGCCGAACGCCGTCACCGTGCGGCTGCCCTTCCAAGGAACGCTCGAAGGTATGACGTCGCGCATCTGGGCGGACCCGTATGCGCTCGCGATCGATCTGCCGAACGGCGCGTCGTCGGTGGCCCTCGGGCGCCACGCGTTGACCGATCCGCAAGGCATCGTGTCGCTCGTTCGGCTGCAAGCGAAGGGCCGCGCGCTGCTCGTTCGGCTCAATCTCAAGCGACCGATTGCAAGCCACAGCGTCGCTCTCACGCGCGGCTTGCTCGAGCTTCACGTCGTTGCATCGAGCTCACTCACAATCCCTCAGTGAAGGGTGTGACCTGACGCGGCTGTGATCGCTGTGTCATGCGCAGCAGCGCACGCTTATCAAGTTTCAAGGCGATGGCAGCGAACGGATAAAGCCGGTTCAGTCGCCTCACCCTAGGAAGCGCTACACGATTCTGATACGACCGCTGCGATGGGGCAGTGTGAGGGGTAGGCTGCGCGCGCATGAGGTGTACGCACGCAGGCAATGGGATTTGGACGACTACGGAGATTTCACGATGACGATGAGCAGGCACGGTTGGGTGATCGCGTTGGCAGCGATCTGCATCCTCGCGGGCTGTAAGAGCGAGGACGACAATGGCGGCGTGTCCGGCGCAGGCGCCGGCGGAGCCGGCATGAGCGGCGGCAGCTCGGGCACGAGTGGCGGCGGCTCCGGTGGTGGCGGCGGCGACGGTGAATGCAACGTCGACCCCACCACCTGCGTGAACAACGGCGAAGACGACCTGACCTGTCCGGACTCCGTTCCGCCGTTCATGGCCGACGTGTGCGCACCCAAGGGTGAGTGCTGCCACCGCGCCTCGAACCAGGCGAAGATCGACGCGCTGTGCCCTGACGAGCCGATGACGCTCGAGTACCGCATCTCGTCGGCCGCGCCGAACAACCAGCCGCTCAGCACCAGCTTGCCGATCCTGAAGATGTCGGCCGCGGAGCGCGCGCGCTCGTGCGCCGGTGACCAGTGCCTCTTGCTGCGCTTCACGCAGCCGCGCATGGGCGGCGAGCCGGTGATGGGCCCCGGCAAGAGCAGCTCGGCGATCGGTCGCTACAACTGCGACGGCACGTTCAGCTACTACAACGAGACGGTGGCGCCGGTGCGCATGGCCGAAGGCTTCACGGATCCGGCGCGCTGGAACGTGGTCGAGGCCGAGACGACGGTCGACCCCTCGATCGAGGGTCCCGGCCGCAACAAGATCGCTTGGGCGACGCACCCGAATCGCCGCATCACGACGAGCCCCTTCTTCCTGCCGGGCACCGACCAGATCGACTGGGAGGTCGCGACCTCCGGCTTCGAGATGATCGCGTTCGACACGTCGGAGGCGGGCCGCGACTGCCAGGGTCGCTGGACCGGCGCGGCGTGGGAGACCCCCGGCCGTTACCAGACGTTCGCGCCGCTCGAGGCGAACAACAAGGACGTGATCGACTCGATCAGCCAGAACTTCTGCCAGCTGCTCTCGTTCAGCGTGCTCGCACCCGAGGATCGCGGCATCGATTGCCTCATGGAGCCGCGCTGCATGCCCGGCACGGACGGCTGTAAGTACATCAAGCTGCCGGATAGCTTGTGTCCCCTCACGGACACGGACCGCGACATCTACCGCTGCCACCTGGGTGCGCTGGGCAACGTCAACAACGAGACGGACTACCCGAGCGACGCGGACCTCAACTGCACGATGGAAGCGCCGACCTCGCCGCTGAACCCGGACATGGATCCGGCCGTGAGCAAGGGTCAGTGCTGCGACCCGCTGGCGATGGGCACGAACGGCCTGCCGGCGTGCAACGCGTTCCGCATCATCAACGAGTTCGCCGCGGCCGCCGCCGAGATCACGACCGAGAAGGCGGGCGAGTTCCCGCCGATCTGCAGCGGCACGATGTAGCCTCCCGCTACGCGAGCCGACCGGCCGAGAGAGCGTCCGCTCGCATCGGCCGACCCCCGACGGGCGCGCTTTGCTCACGCAAGCGCGCCCGTCGCATTTATCCGAAGTGGCATGGTGGCCCGCGCCGGACCGGCGCGGGGGCTGGCGGTCGCGCACCCACCCGCAACCGTCGGCTACAGCCTTGAGGTGGTGATTGATCCAGGTGAGGCGGGCCGATATGGATCCCGGCCGGAACGCACATGACCACGGCCGAAGCATGGGCTGCACGGCTGCAAACGGATCCGTCGGATCCGGCAGCGTACGCAGCGTTAAAGGCGCACTACCGCAAGACGGGAGACCTCGACGGGGTCGCCCACGTGCTCGCGACGTGGGCTGGC
>Ga0190269_10001274_pt1 | contig 12130 bp, 8 predicted proteins | sample Popmic249IS_FD_133749 | JGI IMG/M metagenome (GOLD analysis project Ga0190269, IMG submission 133749) | Populus adjacent soil microbial communities from riparian zone of Blue River, Arizona, USA - 249 IS | ecosystem: Environmental > Terrestrial > Soil > Riparian zone | place: USA: Arizona...
CACAACCACCCGAGTTTCGTCGAGCCGCACCAGGGCGCGGCCACCGGCGTCGGCGGCATCGTCCGCGACATCCTCGCGATGGGTGCCCGTCCGGTGGCCGTCATGGACCCGCTGCGGTTCGGCGCGGCTGACCACCCCGACACGGCTCGGGTGCTGCCCGGCATCGTGGCCGGTGTCGGCGGCTACGGGAACTGCCTCGGCCTGCCCAACATCGGCGGCGAGGTCGTGTTCGACCCCTGCTACCAGGGCAACCCGCTGGTCAACGCGCTGTGCGTCGGCGTGATGCCGCACGACCGCATCCAGCTGTCGGCCGCCAAGGGCGTCGGCAACGTCGTCGTGCTGCTCGGCGCGAAGACCGGCCGGGACGGTATCGGCGGTGTGTCGGTGCTGGCCAGCGCGACGTTCGAGGAGGGCTCGGAGTCCCGCCGCCCGTCGGTGCAGGTCGGTGACCCGTTCGTCGAGAAGCTGCTGATCGAGTCGTGCCTGGAGATGTTCGACCGGGAGCTGGTCGTCGGCATCCAGGACCTCGGTGGGGCCGGCCTGACCTGCGCGACCACCGAGACCGCCGCGGCCGGCAAGGTCGGCATGCGGGTGTGGCTCGAGCGGGTGCCGCTGCGTGAGGCCTCGATGGAGCCGCACGAGATCCTGGCCAGCGAGTCGCAGGAGCGGATGCTCGCGATCGTCGAGCCGTCGAAGCTCGACGAGGTGCTGGCGCTGGCCGAGAAGTGGGGCGTGATCGCGACCGCCATCGGCGAGGTCACCGAGGGCGACCGGCTCGTGATCACGTGGCACGACGAGGTCGTGGTCGACGTCCCGCCGCGCAGCCTCTCCGACGAGGGACCGGTCTACGACCGGCCGATCGAGCGTCCCGGCGACTTCGACCTGGTGCGGGCCGACCGGGCCGAGACGCTGCCCCGGCCGACGACCGGCACCGAACTGCGGGAGACGCTCCTCAAACTCGTCGCGAGCCCGAACCTCGCCGACAAGACCTGGGTCACCGAGCAGTACGACCGGTACGTGCAGGGCAACACCGTGCTCGCGCAGCCGGAGGACGCGGGTGTGATCCGGCTCGACGAGGAGTCCGGGCGCGGTATCGCGCTGGCCACCGACGGCAACGGCCGGTACGCCAAGCTCGACCCGTACGCCGGGGCCCAGCTCGCGCTCGCCGAGGCCTACCGGAACGTGGCGACGACGGGGGCTGCCCCGCTGGCGGTCACGAACTGCCTCAACTTCGGCAGCCCGGAAGACCCGAACGTGATGTGGCAGTTCCAGCAGGCGGTCACCGGCCTGGCCGACGGCTGCGCGACGCTCGGTACCCCGGTGACCGGCGGAAACGTCAGCTTCTACAACCAGACCGGCTCGACGGCGATCCACCCGACGCCGGTGATCGGTGTGCTCGGCGTGTTCGACGACGTCACCCGGCGGACGCCGATGGGCTTCCAGGAGGACGGGGAGTCGCTGATCCTGCTCGGCTCGACCGAGGAGGAGCTGTCCGGCTCGGAGTGGGCGTGGGCGATCCACGGGCACCTCGGTGGGGTGCCGCCGCGCGTCGACCTGGCGCGGGAGAAGCTGCTCGCGGACATCCTCATCGCGGGCTCGCGGGACGGGATGCTCTCGGCGGCGCACGACCTGTCGGACGGTGGTCTGGCCCAGGCGCTCACCGAGGCGACGCTGCGGTACGGCGTCGGTGCGCGGATCGTCCTGCCCGAGGGCGCCGACCCGTTCGTCTGGCTCTTCTCCGAGTCGGCGGGGCGGGTGCTGGTGTCGGTGCCGCGTACCGAGGAACTCCGGTTCACGGACATGTGCACGATGCGGGCGCTGCCGTGGGCGCGGATCGGCGTCGTCGACAAGGTGGGCGGTGCGCTCGAGGTGCAGGGTCAGTTCACGATCCCGCTCGACGAGCTCCGCGAGGCCTGGACCGGGACGCTGCCGGCGCTGTTCGGCTGAGACGTTCGGTTCTGATCGGCCGTCGGGCGCCTGCCCGGCGGCCGATCGGCGTTCTGCGGTGCGGTGCGGTGCGTCTAGTTCTCGGGCCCATTTCGCCGCGGAGGAGCCCGACAATCCGTCGTGTTACCCCGCTCGCTGGTCGCCCGATAGGTGACGCCGTCGGGTGGCATCACGAGCGTCCGACAGCGCGCTCGGGGCGGAAAGCATCGGCGGCGCCCGGGGAGCGGGGCGCCGCCGATCGAACGAGGGTGAGCTCGCTCAGCGGGGGGAGGGCGGCCAGTGCTGCTGGCCCGACCACTCGGGTGAGGGCTGCTCCGAGGCCGGGGGCACGGCACCGGGCGGGTTGGGTGCGGGAGAGTTCGGTGGCGGCGGGGCCTGGCCCGGCTGCGGCGGCGGGTAGCTGCCGTAGGGGAAGCCGCTCGCCGGTGCGGCCGGTGGTGCGCTGGACGGGTAGCCCGCGCCGGGGTAGCTGCCGGCTTGCCCGGCCGGGGGGCTGCTCATCGGGCTGGCGGGCGGGTGGCCCGAGTTCGGGTAGCTGCCGGCGGGCGGGCTGCTCATCGGGGCGGCGCCGAGGTGGGCCGGGGGCGGGTAGCCCTGCGCCGAGTAGCCCGGGTAGCCCGGCGCCGGGGGCGGCGGAGCCCACTGCGGCGGCCCGGAGTGCGGCGGCCCGGAGTGGGGCGGGCCGGACTGCGGAGCGCTCGGTGCGGGCGGATAACTCCCCATGGGCGGCGCGGAAGCCGGGTAGCCGCCGTACCCGGCCTGCGAGGCTGGGCCGTACCCGGCCTGCGGTGCGTGTCCGTACCCGCCCTGGGGAGCCTCGCCGTACCCGGCCTGTGGGGCTGGGCCGTACCCGGCCGGCGGGGCCGAGCCGGCGGGGGGCGCCGGCGGCGCGGATGCGGGGAAGCCCGCAGCGGGCGGGGCCGAGGCCGGGTAGGACGCCGACGCCGAGGACGCCGACGCTGCGTGGGCTCCCAGGGGCGGGGCCGAGGAGGGGTACCCGGAGGCCGGCGGCGAGGACGCCGGGTAGCCGGGGGCTGGCGGTGCGGACGCCGGGTGACTCGGCGCGAACGCGGGGTAACCCGGCTCGGGGACCGGATAGCCCGATTGGGCGACCGGGTGGCCCGGCGCGGACGCCGGATAGCCCGGGGCGGGAGGCGCGGACGCCGGGTAGTTGGGGGCCGGCCACTGAGCCGTCTGCTGCATCGGCTCGGGCGCCGCGGGCGACTGTCCGGCCTGCACCGAGGCCACCCCACCGGAGTAGCCGATTGCGCCGGGGTAGCCCACCCCTGCCGGGTAGCCCGCTGCCGGCGGCGCGGACATCGGCAGCGGTGGCGCGGACATCGGCATCGGCGGCGCGGACATAGGAGACGCGGCCGGCGGCGTGTCCCAGCCGGCGAGCGGCGCTTCGGCGAGCGGTGCGTTGCCGTACGCCGGACGGCCTGGCGTCCCCCACGGCTGTTCGTGGTTCGAGCCGACCGCCGGTGGCCCGGAAGGTACTCCCGGTGCTTCGGCGGGCAGGGCCGAGGCGTACTGCTCACTCAGCGGACCGGCGGGCCGCTGGTACGGCGCGGTGGACCAGTCGGGGTCGCCCATCGCCGGCCACGCGGTGGTCGGATCGCTCGGCGCCACCGCCCGACCGGAGGCGGGCATCCCCGAAGCCGGAACCCCGGAGGCCGGAACCCCCGAGGCCGGCACCCCGGAAGCAGGAATTCCCGAGGCCGGAACCCCGGAAGCAGGCATCCCGGAGGCCGGAACGCCCGACACGGCGCCGCCGGCAACGAGACCCGCGGCAGCCGGCACACCGGAAGCCGGCGCCCCGGAGGCGGGCACGCCGGAAGCGGGGACATCCGTCTCGGACGGACCCGGGTCGACGGTCGGCCACTCCGCGGTGCGCTCCCCGGACGACGATCCGCGCCCCGAGTCGCCGCCCGACCAGTTGCCGGGTGCGCCGGACACCTGGATCGGCTCCGTGGAACGGTTCACCCAGTTGCCGCTCGGCGCCGGAACACCCCAGACCGCGGTGGCCGCACCGGCCGGCACCTCGGGCCGCTCCGGCTGGCCGAACGGAGGCTGGTTGGCCACCGTGGTCTCGGACAGCACGCTGTTCGGCACCCGCATCGGCATCGTCGGCATGATCGACTCGGCCGCCACCAGATCCGGCAGAGGGCGGGTGCCGTCGGGGCCACCCGGCCCGTCGGGGTCCTTGTCTTTGCGCTTGTACATCCACCAGCCCAGCGCCCCCAGCCCGCCGAGGGCCAGGACGATGCCGAGCACGACGAGCACGGTGTCCCACGGGAAGCCACTGTCATCGGCCTTGATCGCCTGCGGCGCCGGGCTGGAGGCCGCGGCGGGGCTGCTGGGCGCGGCGGACGGCGTCGGGCTCGGGCTGGCCGCCGCCGGATCGAGTGCGAGCTGGACGCCGGTGATCGTGCCGTTCTGCGGCGTCACGGTGGTGCGGCTGACCCGGTACCCGGCCATCGTGGCTTCGATCGTGATCTGTCCGCCGGCCAGCGGCTGACCGGGCGTGCAGTTGAACGCGCCGGTCGAATCGGTGGTGGACAGACAGGTGGCGCCGTTCACGTCGCGGGCGACGACACTCGCGCCGACGATCGGCTGGGTGGTCTGGGTGTCGGCCACCGTGCCGCTGATCTGGGTGACGCTGGGCGGTGCGCCGGTGAGGTTGAGAGTGAACTGGCTGCTGTCGTTGGCGCCGTTCGGGTCGTCGCCTCCGGCGTCGATACTGATCTGACCGGTGGCGTTCAACGCGTCGGTCGGCTGCAGCGACCCGGCGGGCGGCGCGCCGATCACGAGCGTGAACACCGCACTCTGGCCGACCTCGAGCCCCTCGACGGGGCAGGCGAGCACGGTGGGGCCGCTCACCTGGTTACAGCTCGGGCTGCTGCTGGCCAGGTACGTGCCGCGGTCGCCGAACGGGATCACGACGTTCGCGTTGAACGCGTCGGCGTCCGACGGGCCGTCGTTGGTGACCGCGAAGACCAGCGTGGCGGGCTGGCCACCGGACTGACTCGCGAGATTGCCCTGCCGGACCTCGAGCCGCAGATCGGCAGGCTCGCCGGCCAGGACCGGTGCGGAGGGGAGGAACACCAGGCTCGCCGCCGCGAGGACAGCTAACACCGTCGCCCTCAGCCGCCTTGCGTACCGCACCACTGTCTCCCGCTGTCGTCCTGGCGAGCAGCAGCCGTCGATCACGGCGCCCGTTCGGTGGTTGTCCGACCGATCACTATGCCTTGCTGACGTATCCGATACCTAACGTCTCGCCGTTTTGCCCGACTCCCGCGCGGAAGCTCCGTCCGCTCGGACCGGGGCGCCTCCGCCGTCCGGGCCGTGAGCCGATCCGATCGTTGCACGTTCTGTCGAAGCACCGCCGGACCGTCCTGCTACCTGTGGACAGCGATACCGTTTCGACGTGGCGAGGGTGGTGGAGGATCCGGACGCCGTGGCGGCAGCCATCGCGTCGCTGGACGCAGGGGAAGCAGTCGCACCGCTGGTGCTCCGGAACGCGGTACGGCACCTGCTGGGAGTACTGGCGCGGCGCGCCCCCGGCCGGTCGGTGGAGGTACGCGTACCGCCGTACGGGGCGGTGCAGTGCGGCGACGGGCCGCGGCACACCCGCGGCACGCCGCCGAACGTCGTCGAGACGGACCCGGAGACGTGGGTTGCGCTCGGTACCGGCCGGACGAGCTGGGGCGCCGCGACGGCGGCAGGCAAGGTGTCGGCGAGCGGCTCGCGCGCCGACCTCAGCGCCTGGCTGCCCCTGGCCTGAGCGGCGGGGCGGCTCAGCCGACGGCGACGGGCTCGACCGACGCCGTGCTCGTCAGGATCCGCGGCGGGGCGCCCTTCGGGGGCGACGCCAGGTAGACGGCCACCGCACCCGCACCGTCCACCGTGAGGCGGTGGGTGTCGCCAGGACGGGTGGCGACCGTCTCACCGGCGGTGACCACGCGCTCGTCCAGGCCGTCGGCGGACGCCCTGGTCTCGCGGAGCGCGCCCGCGACCACGGCCACCGTGCCGAAGCCGCGCTCGTGGGCGTGCAGGTCGCTGGCGGCGTCCGGGCCGAGCTTCACCAGCCAGGCGTCGTAGAGGAAGTTGCCGCGCAGCTCCACGGCGGCACCGACCGGCAGGTCGTCGACGACCGCGGGATCGGTGACGGTGAGCAACGCCTCGGCGCGCTCGCGCAGGGCGGTGGGGGTCAGCGACGAGGGGGCGAGCAGGTAGGGCTCGGTGAAGTCGAGCATGACGAGTCCGTCTCCGGGGAGATCGGCCGGCCGTTCGCACACGGCCGGCGGAAGTGCCCGCGGCGTCCGAACGGACTGCGCGCGAGCCGGGCGGTCGTCAGCGACAACACTCGTCGTACACGTGACGGCGCGGGCTCACGCCGCACCGGCCGGCGGTCGCCGGCAGCGGAGCGGGGTACGAGGTCGCGGTCACGCCGAAGAGTCAACCACAACCCGGCGGCCGGGCACAGCCTGTCGAGGCGACGATCACGACGCGCAGTGACGAGAGCGACAGTCCGCACCGAGTCCCCTCGTGCCCGCGCCGGGGCGCGTTCGCGAGTCGGGCGTTTCGCGGAACAGGGCCTAGACTGGGCAGCGTGCTCCGTGGTGACGGCAAACTGACGCACGAACTCGACCCCTCGGATACCGGCCCCCAGGACGCCTGCGGGGTCTTCGGTGTGTGGGCTCCCGGAGAGGACGTCGCGAAGCTGACGTACTACGGGCTCTACGCACTACAGCACCGCGGCCAGGAGGCCGCCGGTATCGCGGTGAGCGCCGGCACCGGCGTCGTCGTCTACAAGGAGCTGGGGCTCGTCTCCCAGGTCTTCGACGAATCGACGCTGGCCAGCCTCCAGGGCCACCTCGCGATCGGGCACGCCCGGTACTCGACGACCGGCGGCTCGACCTGGGAGAACGCTCAGCCGACGCTGCGCTCGACGTCGGCGGGCACGTCGGTGGCGCTGGCCCACAACGGCAACCTGGTGAACACCGGTGAGCTGGCCAGGGCGGTCGCCGCCTCCGGCGTCGGCTCGCAGGGCCCGGTCTCCACCAACGACACGTCGCTGGTGACCTCGCTGCTCGCGTCCGACCCCGATCGGTCGCTGGAGCAGGCGGCGCTCGAGGTGCTGCCGACGCTGCGCGGCGCGTTCAGCTTCGTCTTCATGGACGAGCACACGCTCTACGCCGCTCGCGACCCGCAGGGCGTCCGGCCGCTGGTGCTGGGCCGGCTCGAGCGCGGCTGGGTGGTGGCGAGCGAGACCGCCGCACTCGACATCGTCGGCGCGAGCGTCGTCCGGGAGGTCGAGCCGGGCGAGCTCATCGCGATCGACGAGGGCGGCCTGCGCTCCGAGCGTTTCGCGATGCCCGAGCCCAAGGGCTGCATCTTCGAGTACGTCTACCTGGCGCGCCCCGACACGTCGATCTCCGGGCGCAGCGTGCACGCCACCCGCGTCGAGGTCGGCAGGCGGCTGGCCGCGCAGAGCCCGGTCGAGGCCGACCTGGTGATCCCGGTGCCCGAGTCCGGCACACCGGCCGCGGTCGGTTACGCCCAGGCCAGCGGCATCCCGTACGGGCTGGGCCTGGTCAAGAACTCCTACGTCGGCCGGACGTTCATCCAGCCCTCGCAGACGATCCGCCAGCTGGGCATCCGGCTGAAGCTCAACCCGCTGCGCGACGTCATCCGGGGCAAGCGCCTGGTCGTCGTCGACGACTCGATCGTGCGCGGCAACACCCAGCGCGCGCTGGTGCGGATGCTGCGCGAGGCCGGTGCGGTCGAGGTACACGTGCGCATCTCGTCGCCGCCGGTGAAGTGGCCGTGTTTCTACGGCATCGACTTCGCGAGCAAGGCCGAGCTGATCGCCAACGGCCTCGACACCGAGGGCATCCGGGCGTCGATCGGCGCCGACTCGCTGGGGTACGTGTCGCTCGACGAGCTCGTGGCCGCCACCGAGCAACCGCGCAAGCGGCTCTGCATGGCGTGCTTCGATGGGAAGTACCCGATCCCGTTGCCCGCGGACGACATGATCGGTAAGCACATGCTCGAGGGCATCGAGCGTGGCGTCGGCCGTGAGCCGCTGCCGCTGGTGTCCTCGCCGGGTGGCGCCGGGGCGCTGAGTCGTCCCTGATGCGTCGCGTCGGGTGGTGGCTCCGGAGCCACCACCCGGCCGCGTTTTCGTGATTCGGTCCGTTCGAACGGGGCCAGAGAATTTGGAGGCGGAGTGAAGGACGTGGTGACGTCCGGGGCACCGACGCAGAGTGGTGCCCGAGTGACGCGTACGTCACGCGATGCCACGAACGGTGCAGACGCCGAGGCCGGGTCTTCGTACCGCGCCGCCGGGGTCGACATCGAGGCCGGCGACCGTGCCGTCGAGCTGATGCGCTCGAAGGTCAAGAAGACGTTCCGGCCCGAGGTCGTCGGAAACATCGGCGGGTTCGCCGGGCTGTTCGCCTTCGACACCGACAAGTACAAGAAGCCGGTGCTCGCCTCCTCCACCGATGGCGTGGGGACGAAGCTGGCCATCGCGCAGCAGATGGACATCCACGACACGGTCGGTATCGACCTGGTCGCGATGGTCGTCGACGACCTGGTCGTGTGCGGTGCCGAGCCGTTGTTCCTGCAGGACTACATCGCGATCGGGAAGGTCGTCCCGGAGAAGGTCGCCGACATCGTCGGCGGCATCGCGGACGGGTGCCGGTGGGCGGGGTGCGCGCTGCTCGGCGGCGAGACCGCGGAGCACCCGGGGCTGCTCTCTCCGGGCGAGTACGACATCGCGGCCACCGGCGTCGGCGTCGTGGACGCGGACAACATCCTCGGGGTCGAGCGGATCAAGGCCGGTGACCAGATCATCGCGCTGCCCTCGTCCGGCCTGCACTCCAACGGGTACTCGCTGGTTCGGCACGCGCTGCTGGCCGACGGCAAGATGCGGCTGGACCAGATCGTGCCCGAGCTCGGGCGGCAGCGGACGCTCGGCGAGGAGCTTCTGACGCCGACGACGATCTACGCCCAGGCGTGCCTCGCGGTGATCGAGGAGTGCGAGGTGCACGCGCTCGCGCACATCACCGGCGGTGGGCTGCCGGGGAACGTCGTCCGGGTGATCGGCGAGGACGTCGACGCGGTCATCGACCGGGCCACCTGGCGTCCGAAGCCGATCTTCGATCTGGTCGGCACGATCGGGCGGGTCACCCGGCAGGAGATGGAGCGGACGTTCAACATGGGCGTCGGCATGATCGTGGTGCTGCCGCCCTCGGACGCCGACCGCGCGATCGCGTCGTTCTCCGCCCGGGGGATCGAGGCCTGGCCGATCGGCGAGATCGTGTCGGGGACCGGGAACGTGCGCCTAGTAGACAACCACCCTTCTTGAGGGCGGCCCGCTCAGAACGACGTCCTCCCGCCCGATCGGCAGCGTCGCCCTGAGCGGGCTCCGGGTTCTAGCCCAGGGCGCGGGCTCAGGCGAAGCTGCAGGCAGCGGGTGCTTCGCGCTGGGCCAACCAAGCTGCGCTCAGTGGGTGGGCGCCAGCGCGGTGGTGATGGCAGCGCAGATGGGCAGGCCGGTTTCGTGCTCGATCCACGCCCACTGACCGTTCGGGTTGAGATCGAGGAAGTACCACTCGCCGGCGGGCGTCACGACGAAGTCCGCGGCGGCGAACCGCAGGCCGAGCGCTGCCATCATCCGGCAGACGCCCTCCCGCACCGAGGCCGGAACGCTCGTCACCGCGTAGTCGATCGCGTCGTAGTCGCTGCGCCAGTCGATCTGGCCGGCCGCTGACCGCGACGTCAGCGCCGCGGCGAAGAACGCCTCGTCGACGACGGTCAGGCGGACCTCGTACGCCTTCTCCAGGTGCTCCTGGAACAGGTGAGCGGTGAGCCGGATCGCGTCGTCGGCCAGGTCCTCGGCGGCGACCGGCGAGGTGTAGACGAACATCCGGCGCCCGTCCTGCTCCAGCGCCGAAGAGAACGGCTTGTAGACGACGGGCCCGATCTGCCGCGCGAAGCGCTGCGCGGCGTCCGGATCGTTCGTGATCAACGTCCGGGGAACGCGGAGGCCCGCCGTCCCGGCCGTCGCCAGCTGCACGGGCTTGTACTCGGCGTAGCCGATCCGATTGGGGTGGTTCAGCCAGTTCGGGACGGTGGCGAGCAGCCCACCCAGCCCGACCCGGGCCTCCAACTCGGCCCACTGCCGGTCCGCGGCGTTCATCGCCGGCAGTGAGAACGCCGACGGGCGCCGGTAATAGGCCCCGCAGATGTCCTCGAACGCCAGCGAGCGGGTGGCCGAGCGCAGCTCGGTGTCCCACCCCTCGGCACCCAGCTCCGCGGTGACCGTGAGCGCGGACGGGAACTCGGCGGTGTCCGCGCGGTAGACGGCGACGCCGCGCTCGGCGAGTGCAGCCACGACCAGGTCGGCGGTCGGATCGAGCCGTTCGGTCAGGATGAGAACGGTGGGCGGCACGATCAGGACGACTTGTCGTGGATCTCGTCCTCGCGCGGAATCTGGCCGGTCGTGCGCAGCGTCAGCCCCATCGAGTGGTCGGCCAGCGGTGCCCACCCGGAACCCTCTCTGGCCAGCGCCACCTGGGCGTCGTCGTCGTAGGCGATCGCGTCCAGCGGCAGATCCACGGCGCGCTGGGGGAGCGTGGCGAAGCGCAGCCCGAACGGGCGGGCGGCGTCCACGGCGTCGGGCGTCACTAAGTCCGGTCCGCTGCTGCCCGTGGGGTGCTCGTCGGGGTCGTGGCCGGTCTTCACGCCGTCACTGCCCAGGACGTCACCCGAGCGCACGGCTCCCACTCTGAGGGAGTTGATCGCAGTCGCCCGCCCCAGCGGCAGCTGGTCGCTGATCGGAAATACCGCCGCGTACGCCGCGTGCTGGCTGGTCACGACTGTCTCCTTCTCCGAAGCGCGGGGCGCGCCGACCTACGTCAAGCGCGACGAACGGCGCAAACCAGGCTTGTGCCGTTCATAGCTCCGCGGTTCAGCATCGCAGAAGCGCGTAGGTGGGCTACTGAAGATCCCGCACTCAGTCACCGCGAGGTGACGCTCCCCACCCTTCGAAATAACACGGGAACCTCGGTTCGCCGTAAGCCTCGTACGCGTGAGACACCGCTCCCGCAACCTCGACTCTCGTCGGCCTCCGCCTGCCCCGCATGAAACGCCGCGCCGGTTGGGCCGGCGCGGCGACGGTTCTGGCGTGACGTCGCGACTGACACCCCGCGGCTCAGCGCCGCGGTGCCCAGTCGTCTTCGTCGTAACGACCCGAGTACTCGTCTTCGTACTCGTCGTCATCCGTGGAGGCGGAACTGGGGGAGCTCGACAGCTCCCGTTGGAGAGCGTCGAGGTCGGTGTTGGGAGAGCTGTATTTCAGCTCACGCGCGACCTTCGTCTGCTTAGCCTTAGCACGGCCGCGCCCCATTGGCTCGACCCCCTCGCACAGGTGTATCGGGGCGTCATGCGAGAGGCCCCGGATGATGGCATGTCTCGTACTGACACCGTACCGTCCCCGCCCAACGTTCGGCACCTCGCGGGTTGGGCCGATCGTCTCTCGGGTGACGCTGGAGGACGATAGTCGCATCGAGCGGGCGGTCGCCGACGGCGTGCACCGGCCCGCGGCGCGGGTTTCGTGACGCGCGTCACATCGTGTGAGAGCGGTGGGGCCGGTGTTGCCGTCCCGGCCGCCAGTCCGCACCGTGCCCCGCCGTCGCCGTCGCCGTCGCCGTCGCCGTCGCCGTCGCCGTCGCCGCCCCGCCCCGCCCCGGGTCGGCTCGGCTGGCTCGGCTCGGCCAGCCGAGCCGCTGGCTCGGTCGGCAGTCCGACTGCCGCGGACGCAGGCGGTGCGCGGCCGGCAACCGTACAAAAACGCCGTTCGCATCACGTTCTGGAACTGCGGGTTCACCCGTTCCTACTTGGGCCGGAAAGACGAACACACCTCGGCCGATCGACCACTACTTCCCGCAAAGGGACAGCCACCGAATGAAGGTGGCTGGCCGGGCTAGTCGGGACAGACCACCACGACCGACGTCATGGTGGATCCGTATTGGCCGAACGGTTGAGATGCGGTGAAACCGTTGTCGAAAGGGGGCCTACCTGCGGATACAGTCGCCCTACCGACCCTTCGGACTACCGTCAGTAAACGGCCGGTATGCGCACTGTCCCACTATTAGGCCGGATCGGTACGCAG
>Ga0190269_10001275_pt1 | contig 12129 bp, 13 predicted proteins | sample Popmic249IS_FD_133749 | JGI IMG/M metagenome (GOLD analysis project Ga0190269, IMG submission 133749) | Populus adjacent soil microbial communities from riparian zone of Blue River, Arizona, USA - 249 IS | ecosystem: Environmental > Terrestrial > Soil > Riparian zone | place: USA: Arizona...
TCCCGCGCCGCCTGGCCCCATCTGCGCGAGTCGGGCCACGCCGCGGTCGTGAACACCTCGTCGATCGCGGCCACCGCAGGGCTGCCCGAACGCGCGATCTACTCGGCCAGCAAGGGCGCCGTGCTCTCGCTGACCCGGGCGATGGCCGCGGACGGAATGCCCGACGGTATCCGGGTCAACGCCGTCAACCCCGGCACCGCGGACACCCCCTGGGTCGGACGGCTGCTCGAGAGCGCACCCGACCCGGTCGCCGAGCGGGCCGCACTGGAGGCCCGGCAGCCGCACGGGCGCCTGGTCAGCGCCGAGGAGATCGCGCACGCGGTGGTCTACCTCGCGTCACCACGGGCCGGATCGACCACGGGTACCGAACTGGCCGTCGACGGCGGCATGGCCGGCCTGCGGCTCCGGCCGCGCACGCCCGCCGCGTCGCCCGACCAGCCGGGCTCTGCGGTCGGCCCGTCGCGGAGCTGAGATGCCCGACGTCGCCCTCGCCTACGGCCGGAGCGGTCTCACCGTCCGGTTCCCGGACGAACGCACGACGGTGGTGCAGCCGCGGCACCACGCCGCGGCTCCGGACCCGGCGGCGACGCTGGCGACCGCGCTCCGTGAGCCGGTGGCCGGCCCGCCGCTGCGCGCGAAGGTCCGGCCAGGGCAGCAGGTCGCGGTGTCGCTCTGCGACGCCACCCGGCCACAGCCGCGGCGGGAGATGTCGGCCGCGGCGACGGTGGTGCGCCCCGGCGGGCTGATCGTCTGCGCCGCCGAGTGCTCCGACGGCTTCCCCGACCACGGGGAGTTCCGCGAGGTGCTGGCCTCGGCGTCCACGCCGCAGGCGCTGCTCGCCACGATCGCGGGCCGGGAGAAGACCGTCCCCGACTAGTGGCAGGTGCAGGTGCTGGCCCGGGTGCTCGACCACGCGCGGGTCGGCGTGTACAGCGATCATCTCTCCGCCGACGATCTCCGCAGCGCCCACCTGGGGAAGGTGGAGGACATCGCCGCCGCGATCGCCGCCGAGGGGCCGGGTGCGCGCGTGTGCGTGCTCCCGGAAGGACCCCAGACGATCCCGTTCCTCCCGGCGGCCGCGGCGCTCTGACGCTCGCGCCTACTTGCCGACGCGGTAGCGCAGGTGGGTGACGCCGTCGGATTCGACGACTCGAGTGCACTCCAGGCCGACCGGTTCCGGCAGGTCGCCGAAGAGGGCGACGCCGCCGCCGAGCAGGACCGGGACCAGGTTGAGGTTGATCTCGTCGACCAGTCCCGCGGCGAGGTACTGCTGCGCCACCGTCGCGCTGGTGATGGAGACGGGGCGATCACCGGCGACCCGGCGGGCCTGCTCGAGCGCGCTGTGGATGCCGTCCGTCACGGCCGTGCCCTCGGTGCCCGGCCCCACCCAGCGGGGCGGAGTGTGGTGGGTGAGGACGAAGAACGGCGCCCCGGCCGGATGATGGCCGCCCCACCCCTGGGCGATGTCGAAGGTACGTCGGCCGGTGAGCACCGCGCCGCAGTCGAACAGCTCGGCGACGACCTGGCGACTGCGGGCCGGTGGGGCGAAGCGCGGATCGTCGCCGAGTGGTTCGGTGCCCGCCGTCCACCAGTCGAACAAGCGGCCGCCGCCGTCGCCGAGCGGGTTGTCCGGCCCGTCGTTCGGACCGGCGATGTAGCCGTCCAGGGAGATCGACAGCCCGATGGACACGATCGTCATGACACTCCTGCCGCTCGATTGAGGTCCAGCATACAACCAATTGGTTGAAAGGCTAGGTGGAAACGCATCTGAGCGCCGGCTATCGCCGTGGGGTCCGGCGGTGCCACGTGGTCGCCCTCGCCGGGGCCGGCCAGGCGGCCCAGGAGCGCGCCGACTCCGATTCGTTCCTCGGCCGTGCGTGGCACGGGGGACGAGTCATCGCGTAGTACGACGCGGCGGCTACCAGGAGTCCCACGCCCCACAGCGTGTAGCCGAGCAGCTGCAGAAGCAGGGGGAGGAAGGGGCCGCCCACGTCTCCGCGGATCCAGGCGATCGTCCCGGCGAGACCGAAGTACGCGGTCAGGCTTCCTCCGACGAACAGGCCGGTGCCGAGCACGAGCCAACGGGGCACGGCCCGGCCGCGCAGCGGCCGCACCCAGGTCGGCCAGAGCCGGCCCCAGCGATGCGCCAGAGCCAGCGGCAACAGGGTGCCGGCCAGGCTCATCAGCACGATGAAAACTGTCAATGCGGTCGGCGATATGCCGTTCGACCGGCTCGCCGCGGACGGCCACCGCCCGGCGATCGTGTCGGCCAACCAGACGCTCATCCGGGCCACGAACCCTGCGACGGCAAGGTAGGCGCCGGCGAAAGCCCATCCGGGCGATCGCTCCGCCCGGCTCTCCGGCGACCGGCCGTGGACCCGCCCGCACGACTCGCAGGGGTGCGCGGCCAGGCGCCGCTCACCCGCGGCGACGATCAGGCAGAGGATTCCGCCGACGGTGCCGCCGCCGGTTGCCAGCAGGCTGGTGACGATGCCGGTCCCGGCGCCCTCGAAGAGCAACGACACGACGAGCACCGGGAACAGGAACGAGTACACGTACAGGGCGGCGCCCGCGACGGCGTTCGAACCCGCCAACACAGAGTGGCCGACGTCCCCCACCTCGCGGCGGGCACCGGCTGCAGCGGCGACGGACGCGACCAGTGCCAGGAGGCCAATAGCGACGGGAGTCCATCCGCCCGGGAAATAGGATTCCTGGCCGTGGAAGAACCGCGGTGTGCCGCCCGTCGCCCACCACAGGTGCACCAGAACGTACGCGCTCTGCCAGATCGGAGTGACGAGCCGGACCAAGGCATCGACGCTCCTCACTCGCGCACCGGGTCCGCGGTATCGGGTCATGGTTCGAGGCTCGCGCACCCCGTGGGGTGAGGCTTCCCCTGAGCGGGTGGTCCGCCTCCCTCTCCGGAGTGAGCGCCCCGCGATCGCGCTGACGATCGACACCGAGCAGGAGACGAGCATGGACGACACCGACCAGCGAGGCCCGGCCGAGCCGCCCACTACGCCGGCATGGCGCGAATGATCGCGATCACCTCCTCGGGGTGCGTCATGACGACGTTGTGGCCCCCGGCGATCTCCACCAGTTCCCGCTGCGGCGCGGCGGCCACGATGGCGGCCACCTCGTCGCGTCGGTGCGCGTAGAAGCCCTGGTCGGGTAGCACGATCGTCATCGGACACGTGATCCGGCCGTACACGTCGACGCTGGGGTAGACGGGGGCGTCCACCGGTGCGGTGGTGGTCGCCGCGATCTCCTCCGGAGTGGGCCTGCGGAGGAACCGTCCGCCGGCGTCGGCGCGGAAGCTCCGGGTGCACACCGCCCGCACCAAGTCCGGATCCGAGCCGGCGTTGAGCCAGTCGGTCGCGGCGGCGGCGACCTGCTCGTCGATCCAGGCGTCGCGCTCCGCGGCACCGAACCGGCGGCCGTAGCCGAACGTGCGGCGCATCTCGTCGGCGGCCGCCGCGGTTCGGAATCCCGCCAGCGTGCGTGCGGCGGTCGGCCGGTCGTCGAGGACCAGGCCGTCGACGACGCACACCGCGGCGGGGTCGACCAGGCCCGCGGCGGTGACCGCGGTGACGGCGTACCCGCCGGTGGAGTGGCCGACCAGTAGCGGCCGGTCCCAGCCCAGCTCGGCGATGACCACCGCCAGGTCGCGCCAGTACTGCTCGGCGTTCCGGGACTCCGCGCTACTGCGCCCGTGCCCGCGCAGGTCGACGGCGACCACCCGGTGATCGGTCAGGAGCCCGGCGACGACGTCCGCCCACGCGGCCGCGTTGTGGCCGCTGCCGTGGACCAGGAGCACCGGTCGGCCGGTGCCGCCGTGATCGATGGCGGCCAACGATCCACCGTCGACCTCGACAGAGATGTCCTTACTCATGCGACCTCGCCTCTCCCTCGCTGCTGCGTGGCCCTTAATGCGACCTGAGTAGCATTAAGGATCCGGGGCCGGGAGTGCAACCGTTTTCCCGGCCGATGTGGAGCCCGGCGGTCCGGACGGTTGACAGTGGACCGCCGGCGACTCACTCTGTAATGCAAAGCGATTTGGAAAGCAGAGGTGCGAGATGGACGACGACGCTCCCCGCTCGGCCGCCGTACTGGCGGAGATGCACCAGCTGAAGTCCCGGAGCCGGCGGTTGGCCCACGGTGGTGCGTGGCTGCCCGCCCTCGTGCTGGCCGCCGTGCCGCTGGGCAGCATCGCGCTCTACCGGCACCCGTTCTCGGCGGCGCTCAACTCTGCCCAGGCGCAGTCGGAGGAGGGTGTCACGTTCGACTACCCGTACTGGGCGGGCCTGCCCGAGCAGCAGCACAACGCTCTGCTCTCCTACGCGTTCTGGCTGGTGGCCGTGGCGCTCGCCGTCGTCCTCGTCGCGCGGTGGTACCGCCACCGGGAGGACAGCCGGGGCGTGCGCGTGCCCTGGCGGATGCCGCTCGTCGCGGGCGGCACCGGGCTGCTCGCGCTGCTGGCGCTGTTCGCCGCGCCCACCGGCACACCGCCCTCCTCCGGGCTCGACTTCGCCTGGTGGCAGGGGCTTCTCACGCCGTTGATCAGCATCGCGCTCGCCGTGATCGCGCTCGGGTTCGCCGAGCGCAGCGTCGGCATCGCGGCAGCCGGCCTGTGGCTGGGAGGCTTGGCCTGGCAGTTCTGCGCCACCGGCTACGTGGGAGGGCTGCTCGGCTGGCAGAGCTGGCTCCTGTCCGGCGGCTCCGGGCCGGCGCTGGGTGGCCAGCTCGGGCTGGGCCTCGACCGGCCCGCCATCGCGCTGGTGGTGATGGCTCTGCCGCTCGTGCTGGTCGGCCTCTACCGGGCCTTTCGGCTCCGCGGACAGCTGACGTGAGCGAGACGTCTCCCCATCCGGCGGTCGGGCTCGACGACGTCACCCACCAGCGGGTGCGCCTGGGTGTCCTGGTCATGCTCGCCGAAATTCCCGAGTGCGCTTTCTCCACCCTGCGCGACGAGCTCCGGCTCAGCGACGGCAACCTCAACCGGCACGTTCAGGTACTCGTCGACGCCGGTCTCGTCGACGTCACCAAGGGCTACGAAGGCAAGCGGGCCCGCACCTGGCTCAAGCTCACCCAGGACGGTCGCCGGGCGCTGCGAGCCGAGCTGCGCGCACTCGAGGAACTCACCGCTCGCCTGAAGTCGGCCGGTCTGGCCGAAGCCCTGGATTGAGCCGGCCACCGGTCGGGCCGACGCTGCTGCGGCCTGCGCCGGTGTTCCCGGTTAGGCGAGTTCCACCGATACCAGCGCGCCGACGCGTGGGAAGGATGGGCCTCGCGGCGGTCGCGCCCGACGCGGACATCCCGACGCGGACATCCCGGAGGCGAACGTGGCCAGAGCAGTGCGGTTCACCCGATACGGCGGCCCCGAAGTGCTGGACGTCGTGGAGGTGCCGCGGCCGGTCGCACGCCCCGGTCAGGTGCTCGTCGAGGTGGTCACGGCGGCGATGAACCCGGGGAGATCGACATCCGGGAGGGTGTCTTCGCCTCCGTCTGGCCCGCGCACTTCCCGGAGGGGCAGGGCAACGACTACGCCGGTGTCGTGGCCGAGGTGGGCGAGGGCGTCGACGGCTTCACGGTCGGCCAGGGAGTGCTCGGCTTCGCGCCGCGGGCCGCCCAGGCCGAGTTCGTCGTGGCCGACCCGTCGCGGCTGGCGGCGAAGCCGGAAGCCCTCGGTTGGGACGAGGCGGCGACGGTCGCGGGCGTCGGGGCGACCGCCTGGGCCGGGGTGGAAGCCGTCGGCCCACGGGAGGGCGAGACGGTCGTGGTGTCCGCGGCGGCCGGCGCGGGACGTCAGGCCGGGTTCTCGCCCACGACGACGTTCACCGTGGAGTGCTCGCGGCGCAGAGCCTTGAGCGGCTGGTACTCCGGGGAGTCCCAGAACCGCTGGACGGTCTCCCGGTCCGGGAACTCGTGGATCACCAGCGTCGAGGGCTTCCAGTCACCCTCCAGGACGAGGGCGTTCTCGTCGGTGATGAGGTTTCGCCCGCCGAAGCGTTCGATGAGGGGCCCGGCGCCCTCGACGTACTGCCGGAATCCGTCCGGTCCGACGACGTCGAGGTCGATGACGACGAATGCGGACATGAGCGAGATCTCCTTCCGAAGGGGAGGCGGCGGGGTGCCGCTTCGTCATCGACAGTAGGCGGGTGCGATGGGCGTTCCCATGCGTCTTCAGCCCGTATTCATACGCGAGCGTTCCATCGTCGTTCGGCCGCCGTGCTCGATGCGGCGGTCGGTTTCTCCGGCGGTCCCGGTGCTGCGCGGACCTCTCCGGCGGGTCGCCGTGGGTGCGGTGCTGCTCCTGCAGGCATGCTCGGCCGGTGGCGCACCGCCGCCGGCCGTACCGGTCGCTGCCCCGTCCGTCGCTGCCCCGTCCGTCACCGTCCCGTCCGTCACCGTCCCGTCCGTCACCGTCCCGTCAGGAGATTCCGTGCTCTTCAGCAACGTCCGGATCCATGGCAGGTCCGGCCCGGTCGTCACCGACGTGCAGGTGAGGGACGGCGTCGTCGCGCCGGGCGGGCCGGGCGGGCCGGGCGGTGAGATCGTCGACGCGCGCGGGCTCGGCCTGATCGCGGTGGTGCCCGCCCCCGACGGTCGTGGGCACGTGGTCGGCCGGGTGGAGCCCGGCATCCCGGCGGACCTCCTCCTGGTACCCCAGGCGGCGATGCCGTCGTTGGGCACCTCGTGGTGGCGGGTCGTGGTGTCCCGCGGCGACGTCCGCGCGCTGCTGAGCCGGGGCCGGTTCGTGGTCCGCGACGGTGAGCCCCTCGATCGGCCGGCCAACCCCGGCGGGGCGCGCCTCGGCGTGTGGATCGACCAGAACGACTGGCTGCACCAGGAGCTGCTGCCCGACGGCCGGTACGACGAGACCCGTGGCGGGCGGCGGCACGCCTACACCGGCCGATACTGGCTCGACGGCGACCGGATCGACTACCTCGACGACTCCGGGTTCTACGCGTTCGGCGACTTCATCGGCGACGAGCTCCACCACGCCGGATTCGTGATGCGGCTGCCGTCGGCCCGGTGACGCGCCACCGACCCGGCTCGAACTCGGGCGTCACGGAATAAAGGACTCACTGCGCTTCACGCCCAAAACGTATCCGAACGGTAAACATCCGGACTTGCTGGGATGCCCTTCGGGCGCTATGTTAACGCCGAATCACACGCTCGCGGAGATCAAAAGCGGGTCTCCGAGCAGCTCCGAGCTGGCAGTACAGGCGACGGTCGACCTTCAAGGAAGAAGGCATGCGAATGACCAATCTCAGCAGGAGGCGTGTCTTAAGCCTCGGTGCCGCCCTCGGTCTCGTGGGCGCAGTGGACCTTCCCGCCAAGTGGGCATGGTCGTCCGTCGACTCCATCGCAGCGGTCGACAAAGTCACCGACCCGTGGTTGGTCTGGGACGACGCCACCGACCCGCTCCTGGTCTCGCTTCTGGACGGCGGCCACATCCCCGCCGTCAACACGGCGTTCGACAAGTGGGTGAAGAACGGCGACCCGCTGCCCAGCGGTATCCCGGCGGCCTTGACGACCTATCTGCAACAGGTCAACACCCTGCCGCCCTGGGCCGACCAGACCAAGCTGAACCTCGCCGCCCAGTTCAACAAACGCATGAGCATGTACCTGTTCCTGCTCTACGGCCTCGGTGGCGGGATCATGAGCACGGTGATCCCGCGGGAAGCCCGCAACGTGTACCACTCCGCCGGTGGCGCCGACATGAAGTCACGCGCGGCCAAGACGTTCACCTACGGCTACGACCTGAGTGCGGTCGACGCTTTCCAGCCCACCGGCCACTTCGTCGTCACGTCGAACAAGACGCGCCTCACCCACGCCGCGGTACGGCACCTGCTCCCGAAGTCGGCGGCCTGGAAGGCCGTCACGGACAACCCGATCCCGATCAGCAACGGCGACATCCTGATCACGTTCCACAGCCTCGGCACCTACGTGCACGGGAAGCTGACCTCCTGGGGCATCAAGATGTCCGCCGCGGAAGAGGACGCCTTCCTGCACATGTGGCAGGTCGCGCTGCACCTGCTGGGCGTGCGGGAGGACTTCATCCCCAAGAGCTGGGCCGCGGCCAAGCAGCAGTCGGCGTACGCGCTGACGCCGATCCTCGCCCCGACACCCGAGGGCATCGATCTGGCCAAGATCCTGCTGGGACTCACCAAGCAGGTCGACCTCGGCGTCACGCAGGGATTCCTCAACGAGTTCGCGCGCTACCTGCTCAGCGACCAGATCGGCGACTGGCTGAAGCTGCCGCGCGACTACGTGGCGCGGGGACTCATCAACGTCGGCTGGCCCGCGTTCGTCAGGTTCCGCGAGGGGCTCTCGCCGGTCATGCCGGAGGGGTTCTCCCTCTTCGACAACGTGGTGCGCGGCCTGGCGATGCTGTTCCTCAACAACGGCACCTCGCCGTCCTACACCCCGATCACGATCCCGACCGGCAACCGTCCCACCTGAGCTCACCCCGCCAGGGCGCCGATGACCAGCGCGGTGACGGCGTCCTGGTGGCCGGGTGCGTCCTGCCACCGCAGCGCACGCCCGGCCTCCACCACCACGCCGAAGCCCGCGTGCACCAGCAGCCGCGCCTGGCGTGGGTCGAGCTCGGGGCGGGCCGCCCGCAGCTGGTGCTCCCAGACGGCGATGTGTTCGCGTTGGGCGAGGATGAGAGGGCGCCGCACGTCGTCCGGCAGGCCGGCGATCTCGGCCGCGGCGACGCTGGTGAGCGCGTTGTGCTCGAAGCTGTAGGCCACGTAGGCCGCCGCCAGCGCGACCACGGCCCGACGCGGATCGGTCGCGCGCTCCAGGCTGCGGTCCACGGCCTGGGCGAGCAGGCCTGCCGCCTGGAGGCACGCGGCCACCAGGATGTCGACCTTGCTGGGGTAGTGGCGGTAGATCGCGGACGGAGCCAAGCCCGCCGCTCGCGCGATCTGCGCGTTCGTGACGTTGGTGAACCCGTCCCGCGCGAACAGCGGGATGGCCACCGCCAGGATCTCGGCGCGCCGGGTACGCGCCACCGGCTGCGCGGGGAGTTCGACCGAGCGCGCACTGCCCGCAGCCGCCGCAGTATCCGTCGCCGCCACCCGCAGAGCGGCTTCCAGCAGCAGGTCCTCGGTCCGGCGTCGACCGAGTGCGATGTGATGCATCGTGATGGAGCCGATCGCCCCCAGGGCGGCCACGGCCCGCAACTGCTCGTCCGGTGCCGGGTACTCACGTCGCACCAGCTCGGTCACGCGCCCGACGACGTGAGCGAACGTGGCGCGCAGCCGACGGCGATCGGCGGGCTCGAGGTAGCGGGCCTCCCACCGGTAGAGGCCGCCGGACGTGCGGTGGGTGACCGTCACCCGGGTGAGAGCGGCCAGCGCGTCGGGCAAGGTCGCCTCGGGTGGTAACTCGGCCAGCGCGCGGACGAGCCGGTCCGCGATGACGTGGGTGCACTCGGCGAACAGGGCGTACTTGTTCGGGAAGTGCCGGTACAGTGCCGCTGCGGTGATGCCCACGGCGGCGGCGATCTCCTCCATCGATGCCGCGTAGTAGCCGCGTCGGCTGAACACCTGACCGGCGGCCTCGACGATGAGCTGCTTGCGGTTGCGGGGTCGGGTCGCCGCGGTCGGCCCCACGGTCACCGGTGCGCTCGATCAGGTGTGGGCTGACACAGGGCCATGCCGGTCAGTCAATCACAGCGGGTGGTGGCACCCGATGGCGTCGGCCACAGCTTTCGCGTCACCCACCGTCGTGACCTGCCGGTTCCCGGGCGGACCGGTTACCTCCAGGTAAGTTGGCGACCTTGCGGGTAAGCGGGCACCCCTCGTTAGCTTCGGCCTCCTGACGAAGGAGGAAGCAGTGGCTGACACGACGATGCTGGCGGTGGTCCAGCACGCATTCGGTGGTCCCGAGGTGCTCGGGGTCGAGCGGATCGCCCGTCCGGAACCGCTCCCCACCGAAGTGCTGGTGCGGGTGACCGCCGCCGGGGTCAACCCGGTGGACTGGAAGACCCGCGCGGGCTCCGGCATGGCCGGTGTGCTCGGTGACCCGCCGTTCGTGCTCGGGTGGGACGTGTCCGGCGTCGTCGAGCAGGTCGGGTTCGGAGTGACGACGCTGGCGCCCGGCGACGAGGTGTACGGCATGCCGTGGTTCCCCCGGCAGGCCGCCGCGTACGCGGAGTACGTGACCGCGCCGGCCAGGCAGTTCGCGAAGAAACCGGCGAAGGCGACGCACGAACAGGCCGCGGGCGCGCCGCTGGCGGCGCTCACCGCCTGGCAGGTGCTGGTCGACGCCGCGGGCGTGCGGGCCGGTCAGCGCGTGCTGGTGCACGCCGCGGCCGGCGGCGTGGGGCATTTCGCGGTGCAGTTCGCCAAGCACCTGGGTGCCCACGTCATCGGCACCGCGAGCGCGGGGCGGCACGACTGGCTGTCCGGCCTCGGCGCGGACGAGCTGATCGACTACACCACCACCCGCTTCGAGGAGGCGGTCGGCGACGTCGACGTGGTGCTCGATCTGGTCGGCGGCGACATCGGTGTGCGGTCCGTGCAGACGGTGGTCCCCGGCGGGCTGGTGGTCGCCGTCCCCAGCGGCGTCTCCCCTCGGCTCGACGCGGTCGCGCAGGAGCGTGGCGTTCGCACCACCCCGTTCCTGGTCGAGCCGGACGGAGCGGCGCTGGCCACCATCGCCGGCCTGATCGACTCGGGTGCGGTCGTCAGCGAGGTCGAAGACGTGCTGCCGCTGGCCGAGGCCGCCGAGGCGCATCGTCGGGGGGAGCGCGGCCGCACCCGGGGCAAGCTCGTTCTGCGGGTCGGGCAGGGCTGACCGCGGCGCCGGGGGTGCGCAGCGCACCCGGGGCAGCGCCGACGGCGTCTCAGACCGCGGGATCACACCCACGCGGAACGATCTCGTCCATGTTGGTCTCCACCCAGTCCCGCAACATCCGCATCGGCACCGCGGCGCGCTCCCCGAGGTCGGTCAGCGCGTAGTCGACGTGCAGCGGGATCGCGGGGTAGACGGTGCGGCTGACGAAGCCGTACGTCTCCAGCCTGCGCAGCGTCTGGGTGAGCACCTTCGGGCTGATGCCCTGCAACGTGCGCTGGAGATCGCCGAAGCGGCGGGGACCGTGCTCGAGCGCCCCGATCGCCAGTGCCGACCACTTGTTCGCCAGGAGGTCGAGCACGGCGCGGCAGGGACACTGCGCCGAGTAGACGTCGTGGTCGTGGTGGATGCCGGTAACGCACGAGGTGGACACGGTTAACCATGGTCGGCGGCCGGGCGTCCGGCGGCAAGGCTCCGTCGGCGTGCGCGCCGTCACCGGGTCACCGTCGCCGGGGTACGGTCACCCGCGCGCCGCGTCGGCCGCTGCCGCCGAGCCGAGGAGCGCGAGCTTCTCGGCGCTGTCGGTGCCGGCGTCGGGGTGGTAGATGATCAGCATGATGCCCTCGGTGCCGCCGATCTCCAGCTTCTCCCGGTTCAGGACGAGCTCACCCACCTGTGGGTGAGCGAACCGCATCACCGCTCCGGCCCGCGGACGCACGTCGTGCCGGGCCCACAGCTGCCGGAACAGCGGGCTGACCAGCGAGAGTTCGCCGACCAGCTCCACGAAGCGCGGATCGTCGGTATCGGTGCCGACCGCGCCCCGGAACGAGGCGACCAGTGCGGCTGCGGCCGCCTCCCAGTCTTCGAACAGCGCTTGTTCGCCGGGGTCGAGGAACACGTCACGCAGCCGGTTCGCGCCGGGCGTCAGCCGGGGTGACAGAGCGGTGGCCAGCGCGTTGGCCGCGAGCACGTCGAGGTAGCGTCCCTCGACGAACGCGGGGAGCGGGAGCAGCGGCAGAAGCTTGGCGGTGCTGAGCGGAACCGTCTCCCTCCGGGCCCGCCGTGGCCGGCGCGGCTTGTCCCCGGCGAGGGCGAGCAGGTAGTCCCGCGCGCTGTCGTCGAGCTGCAGCACGCGGGCGAGTGACTCCAGGACCTGCATCGACGGACTGCGGTCGCGCCCGCGCTCCAGGCGCAGGTAGTAGTCGGCGCTGATACCGGCCAGCATCGCCACCTCTTCGCGGCGCAGCCCCGGCGTCCGGCGGACGCCGACTACCGGCACACCCGCCTGCTCCGGAGCGACGAGCTCACGGCGGGCGCGGA
>Ga0190269_10001276_pt1 | contig 12124 bp, 10 predicted proteins | sample Popmic249IS_FD_133749 | JGI IMG/M metagenome (GOLD analysis project Ga0190269, IMG submission 133749) | Populus adjacent soil microbial communities from riparian zone of Blue River, Arizona, USA - 249 IS | ecosystem: Environmental > Terrestrial > Soil > Riparian zone | place: USA: Arizona...
GGGCGCGCCGGCCTGGAGCACGTCGTCTGCAGGGCGTGCGTCCGCGGGCAGATCTACCAGCGACAGGAAGCCCAGGTCGTCGCGCGCGCTCTCCAGGTTCGCGCGCGCGCGCTCCAGCTCGAGTTGCGCGAAGCCGCTGTCGGCGTCGGCTGCGGTGCGGTCCGCGGAGCGAGTCGCGCCCTCTTCGATCGCGGCTTGCATTCGCTTCGCGCGCTCGTCGGCAGCCTGCGCTGCGCGCTCGCTCACGGCCCACAGCTCGTACGCCGTCGCCCAGCGCACGTACGCCGAGCGTACGTCGCGCACGATGTCGAGCTCTTGCTGCTGGGCGTCGGCCTGTGCCGCCCTGCGCTGCGCTTCCGCGGCTTCCACGGCAGAGGCCGTGCGGCCGAAGTCGTACAGATTGGAGCGCACGTCGAGCGTGACGCCGTAGCGCGGCGTGGGGGTGAACGCCCCGTCTTCCCCGATCGCTTTCGAGCCCGCTACCTTGTAGATGTCTCTTCCGTTGGTGGCAAACACGTCGATGACGCGCCCGCCGGGCGCGACCGAGACTTCCCCCAACAAGTTCATCGTCGGCGAATACGCGCTGCGCGCCGCCGCCACCCGCGCCCGCGCCCCCTCGATGCGCGCATCCGATCCGCTCAACGCCCCGCGCGTCTTGCGGGCGTGCGCCTCGAGCTCGGCGAGCCGCACCGGCTGCTCCGCGCGCACCATGCTCGCCAGCGCGAGCACCGCGCCGAGCGCAAGGATGAAGCCCATCGACCGCGACCGCTCTGCTCGCTGCTCCATGCCACCCGCCTACTCTCGGCGCAGCGCCACGATCGGATCGAGACGAGCGGCGCGCACCGCCGGAATGTACCCAAAGATCACGCCCACCGAGATGCCGAAGAGCCCCGACGCCGCCACCGCCCCGACGGAGACCGCGCGCGGCCAGCCCATCACGTGCGCCACGACGATCGAGGTGATCACCCCCATCACCACGCCGAAGCTCGCGCCGACCGCCGCGAGCAAACCGCTCTCGACCAGGAACTGCTTCAAGATCTGCGCCGGCGAGGCCCCGATCGCCGCGCGGATCCCGATCTCGTGCGTGCGCTCGGCCACCGCGACCAGCTGGATGTTCATGATGCCGATGCCACCCACGAGCAGCGACACGGCCGCGATGCCCGCGAGCAACCCGGTCAGGATGCCCGCGGTCTGATCCGCAGCGCGCGTCACGTCGTCCGGACTGACCACGTCGAAGTCCGCGGGCTCGTCCGGCGCATAGCCGTGCATGCGGCGCATGATCGCGTCCGCTTCCTTGCGCGCCGGGTCGAGCCAACCCTTCTCGATGGGCGACAGCTCGATGTACGCATAGCCCTCGAAGCCGAGCACCTGTTTGTACGTGGTGATCGGGATCATCGCGATGTCATCGATGTCGCTGCCGCTCATCGCGCGGCCCTTGCTTTGCAGCACACCGATGACGCGACACGGGATGCGGCCCGCGATCAGCACCGTCGCACCGAGCGGATCCTCGTCGCCGAACAGCTTGCGCGCAGGGCTCGCGCCGAGCACGCACACCTTGCTCGCGTCGTGCAGGTCGCGCGCGTCGAACATGCCACCCTGAGCGGCAGCCCAGTCGTGCAGCGGCGCGTACGCGGGCTCCGTGCCCATCAAGGTGCTGCGCACGCGCACGTTGCCGCGGACCAGGTCGGCCGCGCGCCGCACGTACGGCACCACCACGCGCAACGTGGTCGCGTCGCGCCGCAGCGCCTCGACGTCGTTGGCGGACAACACGTGCACGGGCTTGCTGACGATGTCCTGCGCGCCCGCCCGTGGCCGCACGCGCAGCAGGTTCGCGCCGAGCGCCTCGAATTGCAGCAATACCGCGCGCCGAGCGCCTTGCCCGAACGCCACCATCGCGATGAACGCGGCCACGCCGATGGCGAGGCCGAGCACGGTGAGCGTGCTGCGCCCCGGGTTGCGGACCACCACCTGCAGCGCCATGCGCAGGGTCTCACTGCGCATGGCTCAGCTCCGCGCTCGCTTGCTCCACGTTGTCCAGGACCCTACCGTCGCGCATCTCGATGCGCCGGCCCGCGGTGGCCGCGACCTCCGCGTCGTGCGTGACGATGACGACGGTCATCGACGTCTCCGCATGCAGCTCGGTCAAGAGCGACACCACCTCGAAGCCGCTCTTGGTGTCGAGCGCGCCGGTCGGCTCATCCGCGAGCAGCAGCTTCGGCCGCATCGCGCAGGCGCGCGCGATGGCCGTGCGCTGGCGCTGCCCGCCCGAGAGCTGATTCGGCCGATGGTGCAGGCGATCTCCGAGGCCCACGCGCTCGAGCATGGCCGCCGCGCGCGCCTCGCGCTCCTTGCGCGGCATGCCCGCGTAGTACATCGGCAGCGCGACGTTCTCGAGCGCGGTTGCGTGCCCGATCAGGTGGAACGACTGAAACACGAAGCCGATGTGGTGCAAGCGCACCCAGGCCTCCTCCTGACGCGTGAGGCGCGAGACGTCGCGGCCCGCGAGCTCGTACACCCCACTGCTCGGGCGATCCAGGCAGCCCAGGATGTTGAGCAACGTGGACTTGCCGCAGCCCGACGGGCCGAGCAGCGCCACCACCTCACCGGACGCGACCTCGATGTCGATGCCGCGCAGCACGGGCACCGGGACGTTGCCCTCGTCGAACGACTTGCGCACGTCGCGCAGCGCGATCATCGGGAACGCGCCGGCCCGGCGCGGCAAGCGCGAGAACGCAGGCAGATGCGGGCTCTGGCCGGGGAGCGACATGGGACGCTGCCTACCGCCCGCCGAGCGAGATGCCCGGCCCGCCGCGGTCCGCCACCTCGGCGTGCAGCACGCCCACCGCGACATCGGCGCCCTCGACGAGCTTGCCGTCCGCATCCGGCGTGATCTCCGTGTACGAGCCGTCCGACAGCCCGGCGCGCACAGGCACCTCGTTGAGCCGGCCGATGCCCGTGTGCAGGAACAACCGGCTGCGAGGCGGCGCAGCGTCATAGCCCGGTGGCGTGAAGCGCAGCGCGGCGTCGCGGACCGCGAGCGCGTTGTCCTTGCGCGCCACCTCGAGCCGCACCGTGGCGCTCATGCCCGGCAAGAGCGCGAGGTCCGGGTTGTCCGCGAGCAGGCGCACGCCGTACGTCACGACGCCTCCATCGCGCCGGGGCTCCACCGCGAGCCGCTCCACCTGCGCCTCGAACTGGCGCCCCGGAAACGTGAGCACCTCGAACTGCGCCTTCTGCCCGACGCGCACGAGGCCGATGTCGGCCTCGGCCACATCGACGTCGACGCGCATCTTTTCCAGCGGCTCACCGAGCACAAACAGGGGCCGCTCCGGTGTGACCGCGCTGCCCAGGTTTTCAGGAGCGGTCAGCACCACGCCATCGATCGGCGCCACGATCTCGCCGAGGCCGCGCGTGAAGCGCGCGGATGCGAGCTGCGCGGCCGCCGCTCCCTGCTGCGCGCGTGCGGCTTCGAGCCCGGCCTTGGCGCGCGCTTGCGCGCTCTGCGCGGCGCCCAGCTCTTGCTGACTCGCGAGCCCGCGCGCCGCCAGCCGCTGCACGCGCTTGAGCTCCTCCTGCGCCGACTCGAGACCGCTCTGCGCCTCCGCCCTGCGCGCGCTCGCGGCCTGCTGCGCGGCATCTGCGTTCTGCACGGCGAACACGCCCTCGCGATCGTCCAGGCGTGCGAGCGCTTGGCCGCGCTTCACGCGATCGCCCGCTTTCACCAGAATCTCCGTCAGGCGCCCGGCGAACGGCGCCGGTAGCTCGAAGCGCGCGCGCGCGTCCAGCCGCCCACTCGCTTCCACGACGCGCAGCAGATCGCGCCGCATCAGCTTCACGGTGCGATAGGGCTCGAGCACCTGCTGCTCGCGCCGCGTGTACAGATAGCCCGCGACCGCGGCCGCGGCGATCAAGACCAGCGTCCAGACCAGACGCTGCGTGCGCACCCGCTTGCTGAGGTCCGGGATCTGCAGCCGCTCCGCGGTCGTGCTCGGCTGTTGCGTCACGTTCTTGCCTATACCACTGTCCACAGCAGGGTTCCCGAAAACGGGCGATCAGGCCAAGCCACCGCTGATCGCGATCACCTGACCCGTGATGTACGCGGCGCGATCACTGGCGAGAAAACGCACGAGCTCGGCCACTTCGGCCGGGCGGCCGAGCCGCTGCATGGGAACCAGCTTCTTCAGCATGCCCACATCCAGGTTCGCAAGCATATCGGTCTCGATCAGCCCGGGCGCAATGGCGTTGACGGTGATATTGCGCTTGGCGAGCTCCTGAGCGAGCGAGCGCGTCGCGCCGATCAGCCCAGCCTTGGCAGCGGAGTAGTTCGTCTGACCGCGGTGTCCGATCAGCCCGGAGATCGATGTGATGTTGATGATGCGTCCCCAGCGCTTGCGCACCATCGGCATCACCAGTGGCTGTGTGACGTTGAAGAAACCGTCCAGGCTGGTGCGCGTGACGCGCGTCCAGTCGTCCGGCGTGAGCCCGGGGAACGGCCCGTCCGCCGTGATCCCGGCGTTGTTCACGAGCACGCTGATGGGCTCGTCGGCCTTCGCGATCAGCGCCTGCATCGCCTCGGTGCTCGCCGCGGGGTCCGCCACGTCGAAGCACGCGAGCTCCCCCGCGCCGCCGGCGGCCACGATGCGCGCGAGCAGCGCCTCGGCCGCTGCGTGGTTGCCGCGGTAGTTGATGATCACGTGATGGCCCTCTTGCGCCAACGTCTCTGCGATCGCGGCTCCGATGCCGCGGCTCGCGCCGGTCACCAGCGCTCGCTTCGTCATGCCTTCACTCCTGACAGCCCGGCAGGGCGCGCGCAGCTCACGGCGACCTCCGATACGACTGCACGTGGATTGTGTGCCCGAACGCGCCCGCCTCGTTCACCGGCACGTCGACGCGCTCGCCCGACAGCACGGCGCGCGCCAGACTCAGCGCCGGCAACAGCGGATTGTCGCGCGCGCGCTCGCGCCTCGGCTCGTGCTCGCAGACCTCGGGGGCGTGAACGCGCGCGAGCGCCGCGCCCGGCGGCGCATCGCTGGCCAGCACGAACGCCGCTGCGAGCGGCGCATACGCAGCCTCCGGCTGCAGCACTGCGCTCGCACCTTCCTCCGCAACGGCCAGAAGCAGCTGGCCCGGCTGCTGCGCGAGGAACGCGCAGCCCTCGAGCAGGCACATGGCGAGCGTGTCGTGACCGGCCGCGAGCGAGGTCGAAAAATGCGGGTTCGAGAGCGCTATCGACAGCTGCCCGGCTGCGGTGTTGTGCACGCTCGCCTGGAACTTGGCGGGCGACAGCTGCGCGCCCGCCGCTTGCAGCTGCGAGAGCAAGGTCAGGGTCGTGCCCATCTCGCCATACGCCGAGCCGAACACACCTGGCAAGCGCTGCGCTTCCACGCCCGCAGCGCGCGTCGCCTGCTCCACCACCTCGGCGAACATGGCCGTGAGCAGGCTGGCGCGGCCGCGCATCCGCGGAGGCAGGAGCTGCGCGGCAGGCCGCGCGAGCGCGGGCCGCGGCGTACCGGCGAGCCACGTGGACACGTCCGGCAGCTCCGGCGTCCACACGCCCACGCCGAGCACGTACGCGGCGAGCGTCATGCACAGGCTCCGAAGATCACGGAGGCGTTGCTGCCGCCAAACGCGAGCGCGTTGCTGATCACGTTGCGACAGCGCTGCGCGCGCGCTTGGGTCACGAGGTTGAGCCGCAGCGCGGGGTCGCGCGGGTCGCAGCCCAGGCTGGGCGGCAGCTGCCCGCGTTCGATGCACGCGATGGCAAACACGGCCTCGATCGCGGCGGCCGCGCCGAGCATGTGCCCGGTGGCCGCCTTCGTGGACACGACGGGCACGTCGCAGCCGAGCACACTCTCGATGGCGCGCGCCTCGGCGGCATCGTTCAGCGGCGTACCCGTGCCGTGCGCGTTCACGTGATCGATGTCCGATGCCGACAGGCCGGCGTCCTGCAACGCTGCGCGCATGGCCGCGCTCGCGCCGGAGCCGTCGGGCGCGGGTTGTGTCATGTGGTGAGCGTCACAGCACTCGCCCACCCCGCGCAGCGCCACGGCCGCATCCGCGGCCCGCTCGATCAGAAACAGCGCGCCGCCCTCGCCGATGCTCGTGCCATCGCGCTCGCGCGCGAACGGCCGGCAAGGCACGGCCGACAGGATCCCGAGACCGTGGAAGCCTCGCACGGTGATCTGACACAAGGTGTCGATGCCGCCGACCAGCACCGCGTCCACGACGCCCGCGGACAAGAGGCGCTGCGCGCTGCCGAACACCTTGTTCGCCGAGGAGCACGCGGTCGACACCACGTAGCCGGGTCCGCGCGCTCCGCTCAAGGCTCGCAGCACGTCGCACAGCGCGTGGAAAGCATGCGAGCGATCGAAGCGGTACCACTCCGGCAGCTGCCCCGCCTTCGCGTGCGCCGCGTGCGCGCGCTCACTCGCCTCGAGGCCCGCGGTCGACGACGCCACCACGATCCCCACCCGCGCCGCACCGTAGCGGCGCACGGCCGCCGTGAGCGGCTGCTGCAGCGGCTCGCACAGCAGCGCGGCCATGCGCGCGACGCGCGTGTCGAACGCGCGCAGCCTCGCGGGCAGCGGCTCGAGCGCGTCGGGCAGCGCGCCGAGCGCCGTGCCGATGCCGGCCGCAAAATCCGACGCCTCGAGCCCCGTGCGCCCCGCGTACAGTGCCGCGAGCACCGACTCGGCGGTCATGCCGAGCGCCGAGCACGCCGCGTACGCAGTGATGGGATAAGCCGGAGACGCCGTCACGACCACCCTCTACTCCCTTCACGAGCCGTTCGGCAAGTGCGGCAAGCGCTGCCAATTGGACCCGCCCGCGCGCCTCAGAAACCAAGGCCCACAGCCAGGCTCAGCTCCGTGGGCAGCACATCCTGCGCACGCCTGGGCGCCCCGGAGACCGTGTAGTCGTAGTCGTATGCGTTCGAGCGCGCCTTGATGAGGTTCTGGTCCACGCGCAGCTCGGCGTAGAGACGTGTCGAGGCCTCGCGCATGAACATCACGCCCACGTGTGCGTTCACGGCCAGGCCCGCGCCCTCGTATTCGCCGAGGAACGCGCGCGGCGACACGCCGAGCCCGAGGTACGGCGAGCAGCTCGCGTGCATCAAGTAGTAGCTTCCGCCGAGGTGCCCCACGAAGCCGCCAAGGCTCGCGTGGGAGTTGGTCTCGCTCGGCAGCCAGAAGCCCGCACCCAGCTCGAGGAAGTAGTGCTCCTGCTCGAGGCGCGCGTCGAACTGCACCAGGAGCGACGCCTGCGTCTCGAGGTGGCGCGCGAACGGCATCACGAGCGCGAAGCGCACGCCGAAGAGCTTCTCCATAAACAGCCGGTTTTTGCCGTGCGCTTCGCGCAAGGTCACGGTGTCGATGGTGCGGGTGTTCTCGAGCGGCGTGCGCCGCGCCAGCGCGGCCGCGATGCGCTGTGACACGACCTCCATGTCGTCGAGCGACAGCGCCGTGTCGCGCACCTCGAACAGCAGGCTGCCCCACTTGTTCCGCAGCTCGGCGTGCACGGTCGTGCGCTGGCCCAGGTGCACGGCCTCGACGTGGATGTACTCGCGCAGGCCGATCTGCTGCGCGCTGTCGCGCTCGGACGCGGTCTGCTGCAGCACGGCCGCGAGCTCGTTCGGCCCGAGCACCTTCTCGTGGATCTGCTGGGCGTATGCGGACGCGATGAGCACTCCGATCGCGGCGGCCTCGCCCTCGGTGAGGTTCGTGCCTTGCACCGGGAACACGCCCGCCACTTGCGCTGACGCCGTGCTCGCCGCCGCCCAGAGCATCAGCACCCAAACTGCTGCCATCTTGCGCATACTGTCCTGTGCACCCCTGCCGCCCGGCGGTTAATCACACCGGTTAATCACACCGGCGGTCGCGGGACCCGCTCCGCAGGCTCCGCGGCTCCCGACCTCCGGTTAAGCACACCGGCGGTCGCGGGACCCGCTCCGCAGGCTCCGCGGCTCCCGACCTCCGGTTAAGCAACGAATGCAGCTTCCGGACCAGCGTGCTCCAACGCCCGTAGCCGCTGCCAGCGGCAGTTCGTGGCGCCGCTCACAGCGGCGAGGTCGATAGGTGTTGCAACCAGCTCACACCTGTATCCCCAGGGCACGCTCAGGTGCCCGGCGTGGAGGTGCTCCCGGTAGCCTTACTGGACAGGCGCGCGAGGAACTCGCGGCCCAGGTCCGCGACCTCGTTGAAGTCGAGCGGCTCGACCTCCTTGCGCGTGTACTCCTCGATCACGTCCTCGGGCAGGCCGTGCAGGAACCGCGACGCCGTGAGCTTCTGCTGCTCGCCGCGAAACAGCCGCGCCTCCGGCCGCGTGATGTACAAGCGATCGCGGGCGCGCGTCACACCCACGTAGAAGAGGCGCCTCTCTTCCTCGACGTCGGTCGGGCTCGCCTCGGTCACCTTGGGATCGGTGGTGCGACTGTGCGGCAGCTGGCCTTCCACGCAGCCGATCAAGAACACCACGGCGAACTCCAGGCCCTTGCTCGCGTGCAACGTGGACAGCACCACGCCTTGCGTCGCCTCTTCTTCCTGCGTGTCGCCGCGCAAGGTGACGCGCTCGAGGAAGTTCTGCAGCGACTTCTGGTTGCCGGCCGCACCACCCTGCTCGTAGCGCTCGAGCCAGTTGATGAGGAACTCGACGTTCTTCCAGCGTATCGCCGCCTGCGGGCCGCCGTCGGCGGCAGCGGTGAGGTCGCCGCGAAGATCGATGGCGTCGAAGATGCGGCGCGCGATCTGCACGAGGCTCGTGCCCTTCTCGAGCGCCACGCTGCTCTCGCGTAGCAGCAGGAGCAGCTGCTGGATCGACTTCTGCGCGTTCTCCGGCACGCCCTCGACCTCGCGGGCCTTCGCCATGGCCTGCACGAACGAGCAATGGTGCGCCTGCGCCCAGGCGTCGAGACGCTCGACGGTCTTGGTCCCGACGCCGCGCGCCGGATAGTTCACGATGCGCCGCAGCGAGATGTCATCCGCGGGGTTCACGACCGCGCGCAGGTACGCCGCCGCGTCTTTCACCTCTTTGCGGTCGAAGAACTGCGTGCCGCCGTACAGCTGGTACGGCACGGCGCGTGCGCGCAGCTCCTCCTCGATCAGCCGCGCCTGCAGGTTCGAGCGGTAGAGCACGGCCATGTCGTTGTACGGCTTGCCCTCTTTCGCGAGGTCCGCGAGCTCGCCGGCCACGAGCTTCGCCTCCGCGGCGGCGTCGCGCGTCACGCACAGCCGCACGCGGTCGCCCGGCCCGCGCGCCGCTCGCAAGACCTTGCCGAGGCGGCGCTCCGTGCTCTGCGCGATGGCCGCGTTCGCGACGGCCAAGATGGGGTGAAACGAGCGGTAGTTGTCCTCGAGCTTGATGACCCGCGTGCCCTTGAAGTGCTTGTCGAAGTCGAGGATGTTGCCGACCTGCGCGCCGCGCCAGCCGTAGATCGACTGATCGTCGTCGCCGACCACGCACACGTTGCCGAGCTCGTTCACGAGCAGCTTGATCAGCTCGAGCTGCACGGTGCTGGTGTCCTGGAACTCGTCGACGAGCACGTAGCGAAAGCGCTGGCGCCACTTCTGCCTCACGCTCTCGTTGTCGCGCAGCACGCGCACGGGGGCGAGCACGAGATCATCGAAGTCGAGCGCGCGCATCGCGTGCAGCCGCGCCAGGTACTCGGGGTACACGTCGCGCGCGATGTCGTCGTACTCGAAGTCCGACTCGGGCACGCTCTCGGGCAAGAGCCCCTCATTCTTCCACTTCGAGATGCGCGCCAGGATGGCGCCCGGATCGAGCTTGCGCGCCGCGCCGCTCTCGCGCAGCTGGCGCAGCACGTCTTTCACCACGCCCATGCTGTCGCCCTGATCGAAGATCACGAAGCGCTTGCCGAGCCCGAGCGCCGCCTTCTCCTCGTTGACGAAGCGCACGCCGAAGCTGTGGAACGTGGACAGCACGAGCGCGTTCGCGCGCGCGCGGCCACACAGCGCCTCCATGCGCTCGCGCATCTCGTCGGCAGCCTTGTTGGTGAAGCTGACCGCGAGGATCGCCTCCGGCTTCACGCCCTCACTGAGCAGCGCGGCGATGCGGTGGGTCAACACGCGCGTCTTGCCGCTGCCCGCGCCGGCCAGGATCAGCAGTGGGCCTTGACGGTGGTCGACCGCCGCTTGTTGCGATGGGTTCAGCCCTGCCATGGGTCAACTTCGAAGGGGGCTGAAGCTCAGGGATAGGGGCGCCCCGTGTCAAGCCGCATTTCACACAGGCGCCGGCACCCAATGCGTACGCCCACAGTCACGCAGTAATGCCGCTGCGGAATTCGTAAACCAAGTGGCCTCCGAATACGAATATCGTATGATTAGTCCATGCGAGTAGGAATCCCCAAGGAAATCAAGAATCGCGAGTACCGTGTGTCCGCCACTCCGGACTGCGTGCGGGCCTATCGGCGCGCCGGTCACGAGGTGCTGGTCCAGCGCGGAGCGGGCCTGGGGGCGGGTTTCGAGGACGCGGCCTATGAACAAGCCGGCGCCACCCTCGTGGCGGACGCGCGGGGCGTGTGGTCGGCGGCCGATATGATCGTCAAGGTCAAGGAGCCGCTGCACGAAGAGTACGAGCTGATGCGACACGGCCAGCTGCTCTACACGTACCTGCACCTCGCCGCGGTGCCGGAGCTGGCCGAGGCCCTGATGCGCAAGCACGTCACGGCCGTCGCCTACGAGACGATCGAGCTGGCCGACGGCAGCCTGCCCTGCCTCACGCCGATGAGCGCGATCGCGGGCCGGCTCGCAGTGCAAGAAGGCGCGAAGTATCTGGAGAAGCCGTTCGGTGGGCGCGGCGTGTTGCTCGGTGGCGTGCCGGGCGTGCAGCGCGGGCGCGTGGTGATCATCGGCGGCGGCGTGGTCGGCACGCACGCAGCGAAGATGGCCGTCGGCCTCGGCGCAGACGTGAGCGTGCTCGAGCTCTCGCAAAAGCGCCTGAACGAGCTCGACGATCTGTTCCAGGGCCGCGTGCAGACCCTCGTGTCCAACGAAGCCAACCTGGTGCGCTCGCTGCAGCAGGCCGATCTCGTGATCGGTGCGGTGCTCGTCACGGGTGCGCGCGCGCCGAAGCTGATTCGTCGCGAGCACCTCGCGCACATGCTGCCCGGCTCGCTCATCGTGGACGTGGCGATCGACCAGGGCGGTTGCGCGGAGACGATCCGCGCGACGACACACGACGAGCCGATCTACGTCGTGGACAACGTGCTGCATTACGCGGTGCCCAACATGCCGGCGGCCGTCGCTCGCACTTCCACGTTGGCGTTGACCAGCACCACGTTGCCGTACGGCCTCTTGCTCGCGGAGCGCGGCTTCGACGCGGCTGCGAAGGCGAAGCCCGAGCTTCTGCACGGGCTGAACGTCGCGGGCGGGCGCATCACGCATCCGATCGTGGCGAGCGCGTTGTCCTCTGTTCCGCGCGCGGCCTGATCGCGGCAAGATGCCCGCATGCGCGCACTCACCACGCCTTCGCAGACCACTCACGAGCTCGATGCGCTGGACCGCGGCATCGTCGAGGCGCTGCGCGCCGACGGCCGCACCAACAACTCGGTGATCGCCGCGCGCCTCGGTGTCGCGGAGGGCACCGTGCGGCAGCGCATGCGCAAGCTGACCGAGGCGGGGGTCGTCAAGATCTCCGCCCTGGTCAATCCCGAGATCATCTCGGAGCACCAGCTGTGCATGATCGGCATGAAGGTGGCCGACAGCCAGCGGCTCGAGCCGTGCGCGCAAGAGGTCAGCCGTTTGCCCGAGGTGCGCAGCGTGGCCATCGTCACCGGCCGCTACGACTTGCTCGTCGAAGTGCTGGTGGACTCGAACCATGGCCTGATCCGCTTCCTGTCGGAGAGCCTGGCCACGGTGTCGGGCATTCAGAGCAGCGAGACGTTCCTGCTACTGAAGACCTACGACAAGTGGATTTGACGCGACCACTACGGAGGTCGGGAGCCGCGGAGCTTGCGTAGCGGGTCCCGCGACCGCCGCTGTGATTAAACTCGCGGAGGTCGGGAGCCGCGGAGCTTGCGCAGCGGCTCCCGCGACCGCCGCTGTGATTAAACTCGCGGAGGTCGGGAGCCGCGGAGCTTGCGAAGCGGCTCCCGCGACCGCCGCTGTGATTA
>Ga0190269_10001277_pt1 | contig 12122 bp, 10 predicted proteins | sample Popmic249IS_FD_133749 | JGI IMG/M metagenome (GOLD analysis project Ga0190269, IMG submission 133749) | Populus adjacent soil microbial communities from riparian zone of Blue River, Arizona, USA - 249 IS | ecosystem: Environmental > Terrestrial > Soil > Riparian zone | place: USA: Arizona...
CCCGGCCGCGCCCCGGCCTCGGCCTGGGAGCGGCCGGTCGACGACCTCGATCGGCTCGCCATCCTCCAGTTCACGAGCGGCTCGACCTCGGATCCGAAGGGCGTGATGCTCCCGCACCACACCGTGGGCGCCAACCTCGACGCCATCGCGGCCGCCACGTCGCTCGATCCCGACGACGACGTGCTCGTGTCGTGGCTGCCGCTCTACCACGACATGGGGCTGGTCGGCCTCCTCACCCTGCCGATGACCACGGGCACCCCGCTCGTGCTGGGCGCGCCGACCGACTTCATGGCGGCCCCCAGCCGGTGGATGGAGTGGCTCTCCGCCTACGGCGGCACCGCCACCGCCGGTCCGAACTTCTCCTACGTGCTGGCCACCCGGGCCCTGCAGCGATGCGAGCCCCTCGACCTGTCCCGTCTGCGGATCGCCCTCAACGGTGCCGAGCCGGTCGACCCGGCCACGGTCACCTCCTTCATCGAGGCGGGCGCCCGTCACGGGCTGCGCCCCGGTGCCGTCTTCCCGGCCTTCGGGATGGCCGAGGTGGCCATCGCCGGCACCTTCCCGGAGCCGATGTCGGGCCTGCGGACCGACGCGGTCGACCGTCGCGTCCTGGAGACCGAGCGCTACGCCGCACCGGTCGACGGGGACGCCGAGGGCGTCCGCCACCTGGCCATCCTCGGCCGCCCCGTCCCGGGCCTCGAGGTCAGGGTGGTGGATCCGGTGAGCGGCGACGTGCTGCGCGAGCGCGAGGTCGGCGAGCTCGAGATCCGGGGCACGTCGGTCACGTCGGGCTACTACAAGCGGCCCGAGGTGAACGCGGAGCTCTTCCACGACGGCTGGCTCCGCACGGGCGACCTCGCCTACCTCCTCGACGGCGAGATGGTCATGTGCGGGCGCATCAAGGACCTCATCATCGTCGGTGGGCGCAACGTGTACCCGGAGGACGTGGAGCGGGCCCTGGCCGACCTCGACGGTGTCCGCGCCGGCAACGTCATCGCCTTCGGGATCGACCACCACGGCAAGGAGGGCCTCGTCGTGGTGGCCGAGTCGAAGTCCGACGACCGCGAGCAGGTCCGCCGCTCGGTGGCCGAGCGGGTCCGGCTCGCCATCGGCCTGCCACCGAAGGACGTCGTGCTCGTGGAGCCGGGCAGCCTCCCCAAGACCAGCTCCGGCAAGCTCCAGCGGTCGCTCTGCAAGGCCCGCTACCTCGGCGCGGAGCTGCTGCCCGCCTGACCGCCCCCCGCTCCGGCGGGGTCACGATCCGGCTGCCTCATGGCCGGTGTCAGCACAGGAGCGGCCCCCTCCGGGGGGTCGCTCCGCGCCCGGGCCGGTGGCCCGCGCGCCCGGGCTCAGATGGCCTTGAGGTCCGCCATGATCGCCGTCCAGCGGTCGGGGTCGCTCTCGTAGGGGGCGTAGAAGGACAGGCGCTGCACGACGTCGCCGTAGCGCTCGTTGATGCCGCCGGCCAGCTTCTCCGGTTCGGCCACCACCGCGAACGTGTCGAGGATGTCGTCGGTGATGAGCTCGCCCATCTCCTTCCACTTCCCCTGCTTGGACATGGCGTTGAGCTCGTCCTGGAGCTCGCCCCAGCCGTGCAGCTCGAGCACGGGACGGTAGGCCGGCGTCGAACCGTAGAAGGCGATCTGCTGCTTCGTGCCGGCCACCGACCTGGCCATCTCCTCCTCGGTGGCTCCCGTCACGACGAAGGCCGGGCCCGAGATCTCGATGTCGGCGAGCGTGCGGCCGGCCTTCGCCGCGCCCCGCTCCAGCGCCGGGAGGGTGACCTCGCGGAGGTAGCGCTCGGTGGTGAACCCGTGGCAGAGGAACCCGTCGCACACCTCGCCGGCCACCTCGGTCATGCGCTCGCCCACGCCGGCCAGGAAGATCTTGGCGTTGCCGTGCGGGTTGGGCCCCGGATCGAAGAACGGGGTCATCAGGGTGTGGGTGTAGAAGTCGCCCTGGAAGTCGAGCTTGGAGCCCTCGTTCCAGGCGGTCCAGATGGCCCGGATGGCGAGGATCATCTCCCGCATGCGGGCGGCGGGGGAGGACCACGGCATGGAGAACCGCTTGGTGATGTGGGGCTTGATCTGGCTGCCCAGCCCCAGGATGAACCGACCCTCAGAGGCCGCCTGGAGGTCCCACGCGACCTGGGCCAGGTTCATGGGGTTCCGGGCGAAGGCCACGGCGATGCCGGTGCCCAGCTCCACCCGCTCGGTCTGCTGGGAGGCCAGCAGCAGCGGGAAGAACGGGTCGTGGCTCGTCTCGGCCGTCCAGAGCCCGTCGTAGCCCTGCGCCTCCTGTCGGGCGGCCGCGCCCCCGGCGCTCCGCAGCTCCCCTCCAAGGCCCCCGTCGATCTTCATGACCGGAACCTAGCAGCCGCACTTGACCGCTCGGTCAAGTGCGGGTCAGGTCTGGTCGCGCAGGAACCGCTCGAGCTCGGCGGCCAGGTCCTCGCCCGAGGTGGGGGTCATCGTGGAGGGCTGCTCGTCGACCTGCTGCTCCAGCTGGCGGAGCATGGCCAGGTGCTCCGGGTTCTGGGCGATCAGCTCGTCGATGCGGGCCCGGCTGGCCACGGCCTGATCGGCGAGGTCGGCGGTCGGGAGGCGGAGCGCCCCGATGCGGTTGGCGGTCTCCAGCAGCACGAGCGAAGCCGCCGGGTAGGGCATGGCCGCCGCGTAGTGGGGCACCTGGGCCCACAGCCCGATGGCGGGCAGGCCGCGGAGAGCGGCTCGCCGCTCGATGAGCCCCTGCACGCCGGTGGGCACCTCCACGCTGCTGCGGACGAGCCCCACCGCGAGCTCCGGATCGGAGGCGGACGCGGCGACCAGGGCCGGACGGGTGTGGGGCGCCGGCACGGGGTACGCGCCGAAGCCGATGACGAGCCGGGTGCCGAGGTCGAGGGCCAGGTCCACCACCTGCTCGGAGAAGGTCAGCCAGGCGTGGTCCGGCTCGTTGCCGAGGAGCACGAGGATGTCGTTCCCGGCCCGGTCCCTCCCCCAGGAGAGCTCGGTCTCGTCCCAGGTGACCTGGCTGTTGAGCCCGTCCTCGAGCCGCATGACCGGCCGGCGAGCCCGCCAGTCGAGGAGGGCATCGGCGTCGAAGCGGGCCACGGTGCGGAGGTCGAGCTCGGCCGTGAGGACGTCGGCGGCGGCGTCGGCCCCCAACCCGGCGTCGATCCAGCCCTTGAGCGCCATCACGAGGACGGGCGCGTCGAGGTCGGGCTGCTCGACCATCGAGTAGAGGGGGGCGGCCACGGCGTCCTCAGGCCATCCGGCTGACGGCTTCGGCGGCGGCGTCGGCACAGCGCTCCACCTGGACGGCGAAGCCCTCGAACCCGGATGCGTCGGATCCCATGGCGCCCTTGACGTAGCGCGTGTACACGCCCTCGACGATGCAGGCCAGCTTCCAGTACCCGAAGGCGACGTAGAAGTCGATCTCCGTGAGATCCCGGCCGGAGGCGGCCGCGTAGCGGTCGAGCAGCTCCTGGCGGGAGAGGAACCCCTCCACCGCCGTGGGCGCGGTGAGCAGCATCGGGTGCTCGTCGGAGGGCTCGGTCCAGTACACCATCAGCAGGCCCACGTCGGCGAGGGGGTCGCCGAGGGTGCAGATCTCCCAGTCGAGCACCGCGATGACGTTGCCGTCGTCGTCGGTCATGCAGTTGTCGAGCCGGTAGTCGCCGTGGACGATGGCGGCCGGGCCCTGCTCGGGGATGCGGGCCGAGAGCGCGGCGTGGACCTCGTCCACCCGGGGGACCTCGCGGGTCTGGGACTGCTGGAACTGCCCGTACCAGCGCTTCAGCTGCCGCTCGATGTAGCCCTCCTTCTTGCCGAGGTCGCCGAGCCCCACGGCGTCGGGGTCGACGGCGTGGATGCGGGCGAGGGTGTCGGCGATCGAGAGGCTGGCGGTGCGGCGGGCGTCCTCGGAGATGGCCTTGGCCGCGGCCGCGTCCCGCAGGACCCGGCCGTCGACGAAGTCCATGACGTAGAAGGGGGCGCCGTTGACCGACTCGTCGGTGCAGAGCCCGAGCGCGGGCGCCACGGGCACGTCCGTGGGACCGAGGGCGGAGATGATCTTGTGCTCTCGGCCCATGTCGTGCGCGGTGGCCAGCACGTGGCCGAGCGGCGGGCGGCGCAGCACGTAGCGGCGGCCGTCGGCGTCGGTGACGCCGTAGGTGAGGTTCGAGTGGCCACCGGCGATCAAGTCGAACGAGAGCGGACCCCGGGCGCCCACGTTGGCCTCGAACCACGCGGTGACCCGGGGGACGTCGACCCCCTTGACCTCGGTGGTCCGGCCACCTTCTGCTTCGCTCAACGGTCCTCCTGCTGCGGGCCTCGTGCCAGGTGGGCGAGGGTACCGCCACCGGTAGGTTGGGGCGACCAGCCGACCGCCGACCCGCCACCCCGCGGTGGCCGCCGCAGGAGGGACCCCCTTGTCGATCGACGTCACCGACGCCACGTTCCAGACCGAGGTGATCGACCGGTCGATGCAGGTCCCGGTCGTCATCGACCTGTGGGCGGAGTGGTGCGGTCCGTGCCGGGTGCTCGGACCGATCCTCGAGAAGGTCGTGGGAGAGACCGCCGGCAAGGTGGTCCTGGTCAAGGTGGACGTGGACGCCAACCCCCAGGTGGCCCAGGCCTTCCAGGTGCAGGGGATCCCGGCCGTCTTCGCCATGGACCAGGGGAAGATCGTGTCGACCTTCGTCGGCGCCCAGCCCGAGGCCGCCGTTCGGGAGTTCGTGCAGGCGCTGCTACCCACCGAGGAGGAGACGGCGGTGGCGCGCCTCGTGGCAGCCGGCGACGAAGCCTCGCTCCGGCAGGCCCTCGAGCTCGAGCCCGGCCACGAGGGCGCGGTGGTGGCCCTGGCCGAGCTGCTCGTCGGGCGAGGCGACGAGGCAGCCACCGAGGAGGCGCTGGCGCTGCTGGAGCGGATCCCCGAGTCGGCTGCCACCCGCCGGGTGGCGGCCCGCGCCCGCGTGGGCGGCGGCGTCGCCGGTGACGTCGAGTCCGAGCTCCAGGGGTTGCTCGACCAGGTGAAGGACGACGACGCGGCCCGCCAGCGGTACCTCGACCTGCTCGAGGTGCTCGGCCCGGAGGACCCTCGCACCGCCGGCTTCCGCAAGCAGCTCACCAGCCGCCTGTTCTGATCCGTGAGGCTCGAGCGGCGAGACGGGGCCGTGTGGGTGATCTCGCGCCTCGTCGCCCCGGGTGCGTCGGCCACCACCATCGGCCCGATCGTGTTCATCACGCCGCGCGGCTACGAGCGAGCGCGCTTGCGAGCCCACGAGCTCGTCCACGTCCGTCAGTGGCAGCGCCTCGGGTGGGTGGGGTTCCTGCGCCGCTACCTCGGGTCCTACCTGCGGTGGCGGCTCCGCCGGTATCCGCACTGGGCTGCCTACCGGCGCATCCCGCTCGAGATCGAGGCGGACTGGGAGGCCCGCGGATCGGGCCTGTCCCGGCGGCGGTCCGGCTCCTAGCCTGACGTCAGCTTCCCCCGCCGCGCCCGCTTCGCGCGCCCGGAGGAGCCGTGCCCCACGATCCTGAGCCGACGTCCCCCGACGCGGAGCTCGTCCGTCCCGCCCCGCCCCGATCGTGGCGGGAGCGCCTCGAGCACCTGGCCGACGCCACCGGCACCACCCCGGCGAGGATCGTCGTGGGCGCGGCCCTGATCGCCGCAGCTGCGGTGGGGGCTGCCTGGCTGACGCGGGCGCCCGCGGACCCGGTGGAGGTGTCCCTGCCGTACGCGAGCTCCACCACCGTCGCGGCCGACGCACCGAGCACGACGGAGCCGTCGACGGTCGTGGTCCACGTGGCCGGCGCCGTGCTCCGCCCCGGGGTCTACGAGCTGGCGGCGGAGGCTCGGGTGGTGGACGCGGTGACGGCTGCGGGCGGGCTGGCCGAGGGTGCCGACGAGGTCCGCCTGAACCTGGCGGCGCCCATCTCGGACGGCGAGCGCGTCTACGTGCCCCTGGTGGGGGAGGACCTGCCGCCGTCCGTCGGATCGACCGGCTCGGCCACGGCGGGCGGTGCTCCGACCGATGGCGGGCCGGTGGACCTGAACGTGGCGGACGAGGCCGCGCTCGACGCGCTGCCCGGGGTGGGGCCGGCCACCGCCGCGGCCATCGTCGAGCACCGTCAGCGGATCGGCCGGTTCACCTCGGTCGACCAGCTCCTCGACGTCCGCGGCATCGGGGAGGCGAAGCTCGAGGCGCTCCGCGACCTGGTGACCGTGTGATCACGGGGGACCGGTGGCCGGTCGCCCTGCTCGCGGCCGCCGCGGCGGGGGCCAGCCACCCACGCGGGGTCCCGGTCCTGGTCGCCGGCCTAGTGGTCGTCGCCGCCCTCGTGCTCCGGCGGTGGCTCCTGCTCGTCGTGGCCGTGGGTGCACTGGTGAGCGGGCTGGGCCAGCGAGCGATCGCTGGGCTCGAGGGCATGGAGGAGCAGGACGTCATCGCCTCGGTCACGCTCCTCACGGACCCCCGGTGGGGGGTGGGCGGTGGCCTCAGAGCCGAGGGGAGGATCGACGGCCGTCGCGTCGAGCTCCGGGCCCGGGGGGTGGTGGCCGACGAGCTGGCGCCCCGCCTGGCCGGGGACGTGGTCGCCGTCCGGGGGACGTTGGGGCCGCTGGCCCGGCCCTCGCCGTGGACGCAGAGTCGCCACCTGGCCGGCACCCTCAGGGTGCTGCGGGTCGAGCGGTGGTCGCCCGGGCACCCGGTGGCCGAGGCCGCCAACGGGATCCGGCGGACGCTGGTGGCCGGAGCGGCGTCGATGCACCCGACCGAGCGGTCGCTCTACACCGGCCTCGTGATCGGTGACGACCGCGCCCAACCCCTCGTCCTGGCCGATGACTTCCTGGGCGCCGGCCTCACCCACCTCCTCGCCGTCTCCGGGCAGAACGTCGCCTTCGTCCTGGCCATGGGCGCCCCGGTCCTGCGTCGGCTCCGGCTGTGGCCCCGGCTCCTCCTCGCGCTCGGCCTGATCGGGCTGTTCGCGACGATCACCCGGTTCGAGCCCTCCGTGGTCCGGGCCTCGGCCATGGCGGTCGTCGCCCTCACCGTCACGACCATCGGGTCGCCCACGACCCGGGTGCGGGTGCTGGCCCTCGCCCTCACCGCGCTGCTGCTGGTCGACCCGCTGCTCGTGGGCTCGGTGGGGTTCCAGCTGTCGGCCGCGGCGACGGCTGCCATCGTGCTCCTCGCCGGCCCGCTCGAGGCCGCGCTGCCCGGCCCGGCGTGGCTGCGGACGCCGCTGGCCGTGACCGCCGCAGCCCAGCTCGGCGTGGCGCCCGTGCTCGTGACCACCTTCGGGCCGATGCCGGTGGCGTCGCTGCCGGCCAACCTGCTCGCCGTTCCCGCCGCAGGGCTCGTGATGGCGTGGGGCCTCACGGGCGGGCTGGTCGCCGGCTGGCTCGTCGGGGTGGGCGCACCAGGCGCGCCGGTGCTGGCGGCCGCGCTCCACCAGCCGACCCGGCTGCTGCTGGCCTGGGTGGCCGAGGTGGCGTCCCGGTCGGCCGCCCTGCCGCTCGGTCAGCTGTCCGGCCGCCACCTCTTCGTGCTGGCGATGGCGGCGCTCGTCGTGGTGCGCTGCCGGTCGGCGGCCGCCCCCGAGCCGACCGCCCTGCCCCAGGCCCGGCGGCCGGGCGGCTCCGGGTGGGCCAGGCGGGGGGCGCTCCTCGCAGGGGCGGCGGCGCTCCTGAGCGCGGTCGTGTCGGCCCAGGCGCCGGCAGGGCTGCGTCAGGACCTCTTGCCCGGCACGGTGCGGTGGCACGCCTCCGGGACCGAGGTGCTCGTGCTCGGAGGTGCGGGCGGACGGGTGGCGATCCCCGGGGACGCCGTGGTGGCTCGCCTGCGGGAGGAGGGCGTCGGCGCCATCGAGCTGCTCGTCCTGGCGGACGCTGGCGTGGCGAGGTCCCTCGTCGACGTGATCGCCGAGCGGCACCCGATCGGGGCGGTGGTGGCCCACGGCGGACCAGCCCTCACGGAGGACGCCATCCCGGAGCAGGTGCGGGTCGTCGGGTCGCCGGGCCGTCCCGAGGTCGTCCGGATCGGTGCGCTGGAGGTGGCGCTCACCCCGACCGCAGACCGGCTCGTGGTGGAGGCCCGGCGGGCGGGGTGACCCCGCCGGACCGTCACGGCGAGGCGGTAGGTTCGCCGCCGTGGTCCGACCCGCCGTGCCCCCTGCTCCGCCGCTCGGCTGGGGCCCGCGCCCTCCGGCCGCGACGACGGTCGCCCTGGGGTCGGTGGTCCTCGATGTCGGCCGCGGCGCAGCCGTCGTCGGTCGGCTGCGGGCGGCGTCCGCTTCCCGTCCGGACGGCGGGGAGGACAGCCTCGAGCGCATCGACGTCTTCGCGGCAGCCGAGGCGCTCGTCGCCGCGGGGGCCGTTGCGGTCGAGCTCCCCATCCCGTCTCGTGCGGATCCCGATCGGGTGGGATCGGTGGTGGCTGGGCTCGTGGAGCGCCTCGACGTGCCGGTGCTCGTGCAGGTCAGCGCTCCCATCTCGCTGGAGGCCGCCCTGGCCGCGGGTGCGGTGGCCGCGGTGGTGGGTCACCCGCTGCCCGACCAGGACCTCGCGTTGGTGGCCGCCAGCGGCGCCTCGCTCGTCGTACCGGGCGATGGATCACCGTCGGCGCGTCGGCACGCCCATGCCCTCGGGGTCGCGGCCCTGGGGGCGGGGGTGTCCCCCGACCGGGTGCTCCTCGACGTCGGCGCGGCTGCCGACGGGCGGTCTGACGTGCCGGGGCTCGCGATCGTCGTCACGGATCCCGTCGATCCCGACGACCAGGCCGACGAGGCGCGGGGGGTCCGCAGCGCGGCCCTCGCGCTGGGGATCGCCCTGGGGGGCCGACTGCTCCGGACCGCCGACCCTCACGTCGCCCGACGGACGAGCGTGGCCCTCGCCGCCATCGCACTGGCGCAGCACGAGGGGGCGCCCACATGACGGATCCGGCCAGCACGGTCCCGGTCACGCTCGTGAAGGGGAGCGACGAGGGCGTTCGGCGCGACGCGGTGCGGGCCCTCGTCGACGACCTCGTCGGACCCGAGGACCGGAGCCTCGTGGTCGAGGAGCTCGACGTCGGCCTGCCCGGCGACGACGGCGACCCGCTCGACTCGCTCATCGACGCGGCTCAGACCCCGCCGTTCCTCACCGAGCACCGCGTCGTCCTCGGCCGGGTCACCGACAAGCGGGAACGAGCCGACCTGGTCGCCCCGCTGGTGGCCTACCTGGCCGACCCGCTGCCGTCGACCCGCCTCGTGCTCGACTGGGGAGGCGGCAAGATCCCCAAGTCGCTCGCTGAGGCCATCGCCGCGGTCGGTGGTGCGCAGGTCGACACCAGCCCCGGGAGCAAGCTCGCCTCCTGGGTGCCCGACCAGCTGGCCGAGGCCAAGGTGAAGGTGGACAAGGCCGGGCAGGCTCGCCTGGTGGACTGGCTGGGCGACGAGCCGAGCCGCCTCCATGGGCTCCTCGAGGTCCTGAGGTCGACCTACGGGCCCGGCATCCGGCTCGGCGTGGACGACATCGAGCCCTTCCTGGGCGACGACGGCGGGGTCCCGCCGTGGGACCTGACCGACGCCATCGACCGCGGCGACCGCGCCACCGCGCTGCAGCTGCTGCACCGGATGCTCGGCGGCCGTCACCCGTTCCAGCTCCTCGCCACCCTCCACACCCACTACGGCCGCATGCTGCAGCTCGACGGCGCGGACGTGGGAGGCGAGCGGGCGGCGGCCGACCTGCTGGGCATGAAGGGCTCGCCGTTCCCCGCCAAGAAGGCGCTGGGCCAGGCTCGGCGCTTGGGCCACGACCGGATCGTTCGGGCCATCGACCTCCTGGCCGAGGCCGATCTCGACCTGCGCGGCATGAAGGCCTGGCCGGCACCGCTCGTCCTCGAGGTCCTGGTCGCCCGCCTCGCCAGCCTCTCCCGCTGACCGAACACGACGTCTGTGTGCGGTCTCGAGCGGATATCGCTCGAGAACGCTCACAGATGTCGTGGAGCGCGACAGCGGCCGGGCTCGGGGCCCGGCCGCGGTGCAGATCTGGGGGCCGGCGTCAGCCGGCGAGGGGCGTCAGTCGGCGCTGGCGGCCTTGGCGAGGCGCTTGGCCAGGCGGGACTTCTTGCGGGCGGCGGCGTTCTTGTGGATCACGCCCTTGGCGGCGGCCATGTCGATGCGCTTCTGGGCGGCCCGGGCCAGCGCCTCGGCGTTCTCGGCCCCGCCGTCAGCCGCCGTCTGGGCGGCCTTGGTGCGGGTCTTCAGCTCGCTGCGCACGGCCTTGTTGCGCTCGGTGCGCTTGACGGCCTGGCGGTTGCGCTTGATCTGGCTCTTGATGTTGGCCATGTCGTCCTCTGCTGCGAAATCGAACCGTGCGAGCGTACCTGCGGGCGCCGGTTCGCGTCACATCCACCCCCGCCGGTAGCGTTCAGGATCCCCCTATGACCGCCCTCGACCACATCCGCAACCTCTCCATCGTGGCCCACGTCGACCACGGCAAGAGCACGTTGGCCGACCGGATCCTCGAGCTGTGCGGCGCCGTCGACCCGCGGGACATGCGGGCCCAGTACCTCGACTCCATGGACCTGGAGCGCGAGCGGGGCATCACGATCAAGCTCCAGTCGGTCCGGCTCGACTGGCGGGACCACGTCATCAACCTGATCGACACGCCCGGGCACGTCGACTTCGGCTACGAGGTGTCCCGGTCGCTGGCCGCCTGCGAGGGCGTGATCCTGCTCGTCGACGCCGCCCAGGGCATGGAGGCCCAGACCCTGGCCAACTGCTACCTGGCCCTCGAGAACGACCTCGAGATCGTGGCCTGCATGAACAAGATCGACCTCCCCGCGGCCGATCCGGATCGCTGTGCCCAGGAGATCGAGGCCGTCCTCGGCATCCCGGCCGAGGAGATCCTGCGCATCAGCGCCAAGACGGGGGAGGGCGTCGATGCCCTGCTGGACGCCGTCATCGAGCGGATCCCCGCGCCCACCGGCAGCGACGCCGAGCCCCTGCAGGCCCTGATCTTCGACTCCTACTACGACAGCTACCGGGGCGTGGTGTCCTCGGTCCGGGTCATGAACGGCGTGCTCCGCACCGGCGCCAAGCTGCGGTTCATGCAGGCCGCCGCCACCCATGAGGCGGACGAGGTGGGGGTCCGTCGGCCCGACCACACCCCGGTGAAGCAGCTCGGCCCGGGGGAGACCGGCTACCTCATCGCCGGGATCAAGGACGTGCGCGAGGCCCGCTCCGGCGAGACGGTCACCGAAGCCCAGCGTCCCGCCCCCGAGCCCCTCCACGGGTACCGGGACCCCAAGCCGATGGTGTTCTGCGGCCTCTACCCGATCGACGGCGACCAGTTCTCCGACCTCCGGGACGCCCTGGAGAAGCTGGGCCTCAACGACGCCTCCTACACCTACGAGCCCGAGACCTCCGGTGCCCTCGGCTTCGGCTTCCGGTGCGGGTTCCTCGGGCTGCTCCACATGGAGATCATCCGGGAGCGCCTCGTCCGCGAGTTCAACCTCGACCTGATCGCCACGTCCCCGTCGGTGGCCTACCTCGTGCACAAGACCGACGGCGACGTCCTGGAGGTGCACAACCCCTCCGACCTCCCGCCGGTGACCGAGATCGAGCGCATCGAGGAGCCGATGCTCACCTGCACGATCCTGTCGCCGAAGGACTACGCCGGGACGATCATGGACCTCTGCCAGACCCGGCGCGGGGACATGAAGAAGCTGGAGTACATCACCCCTGAGCGGATGGAGCTGCAGTACACGATCCCCCTCGCCGAGGTGGTGCGCGACTTCTTCGACCAGCTGAAGAGCCGCACCCAGGGCTATGCCTCGCTCGACTACGAGGCGGCGGGCTACGCCACCTCCGACCTCGTGAAGGTGGACGTGCTGCTCAACGGCGTGCCGGCCGACGCCTTCTCCACGATCCTCCACAAGGACAAGGCCCAGGACTACGGCCGCCGGATCGCCGAGAAGCTCAAGGAGCTCATCCCCCGGCAGATGTTCGACGTGCCCATCCAGGCCGCGGTCGGCGGGCGCATCATCAGCCGGGAGACGGTCAAGGCGAAGCGCAAGGACGTGCTCGCCAAGTGCTACGGCGGCGACATCACCCGCAAGCGCAAGCTCTTGGAGAAGC
>Ga0190269_10001278_pt1 | contig 12119 bp, 10 predicted proteins | sample Popmic249IS_FD_133749 | JGI IMG/M metagenome (GOLD analysis project Ga0190269, IMG submission 133749) | Populus adjacent soil microbial communities from riparian zone of Blue River, Arizona, USA - 249 IS | ecosystem: Environmental > Terrestrial > Soil > Riparian zone | place: USA: Arizona...
TGAGCTTGGGCCGTGTCGAGCGGTGGTCGTGAAGCCGGCGAGCGAGGAGCTGCGGCTCCGGATCCTTGGGCAGAGCCAGGACGTCGCGTGCGAGCTCGAGCTGGTGCCGGCGGTCGAAGGCGCAGGCTGCGCGGCGCTCGCCGACCAGCACGGGGCGCTGGCCGTCATGACCGTGCGCGAGCCGGTGGCAGGCGCCGCGTACGAGGTGGTGGTGTGCGATGCGGTCGCGGACACCGAGCAGGTGCGCAGCGTGACGCTGGAGCGGGGCGACGCGCTCGGCACTTCGGCGGCGCACGAAGCGGTGGCGCTGGTCGTGCGCAGCGCGCTGGTCGACCTCGCCGCGGCCCACGACGCGCGTCGCGCGGAGCACGCGGAGCGCGAGCAGCAGGCCCGCGACGCTCGCGAGGCGCGCGCTGCCGAGGAACAGCGACGGCTGGACGCGCAGCGCGTGATCGCCGAGGAAGAGCGCGCGCGCGACGCGCCGTACGAGCGCGAGGGGCCTGACTTCCACGACGGCACGTCGACCGTGTGGTGGCTGGCCGTCGGCGGCGAGGCGGTGTTGCCGGCGGCGAAGACCGTCGCGCCGGCGGTGCACGCGCGCCTGCTGGCGCAGGTCGGCTTCGCCCGCGTCGGCCTTGGCGGCTCGTTCGGCTTCGCGGCCGATTCGCGCGGCGATGACGACGAAGCGCGGCTGTCGATCGCGCGCCATACCGCGCTCGCGCTCGGCTTCGTGCCGTACGAATTCGAGCGGGGCTGGACGCTCGAGCTGGGCGCACACGCCGGCGCCACAGCCATCACCCGCGCGACACGGTCGAGCGCCCCGGGCGTCGCGCCCACGGAGGCGGCCACCCACTGGAGCCTCGTCTTCGGCGTGGAGATCGGCCTGAACGTCGCGGTGAGCGAGCCGTTCGGCCTGCGCCCACACCTGGCGCTGGATATCGTCCCGGGGGCCCCGGAGTACGCCTATCGCGACCTCACCTCGACCCGCGCGCCGGCGGGCGAGGTCGTCCGGAGCCACGCTCTTCCGGCGCAACCCCGCTTGGGCCTTACGCTTTTCGCCGAGCTCTGACCGCTCGCGGTCCAGCACCTCCGACGATGAGGACATCTTTTGGCTGCCGGGGCGGCCAGGCGTGACCCGAAGCCGCGGGGCTGCCCCACGATGTAGAAGGAATGAACGTGGCGATTCGCGAGAACGACCCCGACAGCGAGACTCGAGCGCCCGACCCGCGCATCGAGGCGGCCGCGGCCGGCGATCGCGCGGCGGCGCAAGCGCTCTTGCTCGAGCTGTTGCCGCGCGTGCGCAACCTCGTCCGCTACCTGTGCCGGGGCGACTCCGAGGTGGATGACATGGCGCAGCTCGCGCTGGTCGAGATCCTGCGGTCGCTGCGCACCTACCGCAACGAAGGCTCGCTGCATGGTTGGGTCGATCGCATCACCGTGCGCGTCACGCTGCGCCGGCTCAAGCAGCGTCGCGCCGACGAGCAGCGCCGCGAGGCCTCACTGCCGGAGCTGCGCGCGGTGTCCTCGAAGCCCGCACAGCCCGACGAGCACACGCTGCGCCGCCAGACCGTACGCGTGCTCGACGTGCTGCCGACCGAGCAGCGGGAAGCGATCGTGCTGCATCATGTCGTAGGCTTGAGCGTGCCCGAGCTCGCTGCGGAGCTCTCGATCCCGTTCGAGACGGCGCGCTCGCGGCTGCGGCTCGGCATGGAGAAGCTGCGCGAGCAGCTGGCCAAGAACCCGGATGCGATGTCATGAGCACGCGCGACGACCATAGCGATCGCAACGACCCGGTGCTGGACCGGCTCGCGCTCGATCAGCGGCCGGGTCCGGCGGCGCGCATCTCGAGCGCGCGCGCGAACGCGCTCGTGTCCGCGGCGATCGACGAGGCCTTCGACAAGGGCTTGCTCGCGGCGGCCGAACCGGCGCCGGCGGTGCAGCGCGCGAGCTTCTGGAACACGCCGTGGTTCCGTTCGGTCGCGATGGCGGCGGCGGGCCTCTTGATGTTGGTGGGCGGCGCGGCGGCCGCGAAGCTCGTGATCGAGGCGATCTGGGAGCCGGCGCCGAGCGCACCGGTCGAGCCTGCGAAGGCGGAGCCTTCGAAGGTCACTCGCAACGCGGTGAAGGAGGCGCCGGAGGAGCTCGCGCTGCCGGTGGAGCCCGAGCCGCTCGAGCTCGACGCGCTCACGCCCGCGCCGACCAAGAGCTCGCGCCGCGACGAACGTGAGCTGGACGCGATCTCCGAAGATCTCTTGCAGGCCGCGAACCGCGCGCGCGCCGCGGGGCAGTTCCGCGACGCCGCCGATACCTACGCCGAGGTCTACGAGCGGCACCCGAGCTCGCTGTCGGCGTACGTCGCCGAGGTGGCGGCCGGATCGCTCGAGCTCGAGCACCTCGATCGCCCGGACCGCGCGGTGCGCTTGTTCAAGCGGGCGCTCCGCACGCGGCCCGGCGGCGCGCTCGATCTCGAGGCGCGCCAGGGGCTCGCGATCGCGCTGCGCGACCTCGGGCGGACGCGCGACGAGATCGCGGCGCTCAAGGCGCTCGTAACGGCGCACCCGGATCGACCGGCCGCCGACCGTGCACGTGCTCGACTGAGCGAGCTAAGCTCGCCCGAGTGATCGCCTCGGTGCGCGCGCGTATCGTCGCGGTGTCGTTCGCTTGGGCCGTGCTCACGGCCTGCGATGTCACCGACATCGTCGCGTATCGCTCGCTGCCGGGGGACTGTCCCGGCGCGGCCTGCCCGGTCATGGACGCGGGTCCCGACGCCAGCCCCGATACGGGCGTCGATGCCGGCATCGATACGGGCGTCGACACCGGCGTCGATGCGGGCGCCGACAGCGGCGTCGACACGGGCATCGATGCCGGTCCGAGCGGGCCGTGCGCCGCCGCGACCTGCAGCGGTGCGCTTGCGTGCGCCGCGCCGATCCCGCGCGCGATCGTGGGCGACAGCTGCGGCGCGCAGCCCTGGGTCGCGCCCGCCTTTCAGCACGCGCTGTGCTCTTGCGGCGACTACGTCTCGGAGCTCCCTCTCACGATCGTGCCCGCGGTCGCCGGCAGCGCTACGCCGGTCGCCGTAGACGGCGATCTCACTGCGGGTGCGCGGATCGACGTGGCCGGCCCGCTGTTCGTGGCCGGCGAGCTGGCGCTGGTCGGTGACGGCGGCATCGACGCTGTCGACGTGCAGCCCGAGACCGGCGCGCCGCGCTGCGATTGCAGCCCGAGCGTCGCGCTCACGGTGGACGCTGTGCGCGCGCTCGCCCCGGCGAACCCGGCAGGCTTCGATCCGGCGGCCTTCGGCAACATCGCTGCCGACGTGTCGATCCCGCTCGGCTGCGGTGCGTATCGCGTGCCGCGCATCGCCGGAGCCTCGAGCCTCAACCTCGCGATCGAAGGTCACGTGGTCTTGGTCGTGGAGGGCGACATCGCGCTCGACGCGAACCTCCAGGCCGTGCTCGCGCCCGGCGCGCTGCTCGAGCTGTTCGTGCTCGGCAACGTACGCGTCGCCGGAGCGATGCTGCTCGGCGACGACGACGATCGCGTGCAGCTCTACGTGCTCGGTACGGGCACGATCGACCTGGAAGCCGACGCGTTCATCGCCGGCTCGATGTACGCGCCCAATGCCGAGCTGGTGACGCGCGGTGATCTTACGACCACCGGCTCGATCTTCGTGCGCCGCGCTGCGCCGGGCGGACCGGTCGTGATCCGCTACGACGCCGCCCGCGCGAGCGCGATCAGCTGCGACGGCTGACGCTTACCGCCGCCAGTCGAGCGCGAAGTTCTGGTTCATCCACCAGGTGTCGTCGCCCATGTCGTAGAAGCCGCAGCCGACCACCGTCGCGCGCGGGTCGCTCATGTTGAGGTAGTGGCCGTGCATCAGGAAGCAGCCGCGATAGTCCTGCTCGCACTCCGAGCGCGACACCGGCGGCTCGCCTTCGTCCCACATCTGTTGCAGGCAGCGCTTGAGCGTGTCCGCGAGCGTCGGGCCGCCGAAGCCGAGCCGGTAGCCGGGGCACGTGTTCTGCGAGCCGAGATCGCACATGCCCGCGGAGCCGTGCGCTTGCCCTGAGTCGGCGTCCATCTTCGCGCCGTTGTCGGAGCACATCTCTTGCTCGGGCGTGGCGCGGCCGAGCGGCGGCAGATCGAGCGTCGCCCGGTACATGTTGATCGTGTCGACACAGACCTGCCGCACCTCGTTGAGCATGTCGTCGGGGTTGCCGCCGCTCGAGCCTCCGGTCGCCGTGGCGCCGCCGCTGCCGCCGGTCTCCATCATGCCGCCGCCCATGCCGCCGGTCTCCACCATGCCGCCGCCCATGCCGCCCGTGGGCACGCTCATCGTTCCGGCTGCGCCCATGCCGCCGGTCATGGCCATCATGCCGGCGAGCCCGCCTGTGCCGCCGGTGGAGCCGCCGCTGCCTGCCGCTGCCATCATGCCGCCAGCGCCGCCTGTGACGCCCATGTTCATCTCGGGGTTACCGAGGTTGCCGCCGAGGCCCATGCCGCCGACGGCGCCTGCGCCCGCATAAATCGGGCTATCGTTGCTGCCGGTGTCGTTCCCGCAGCCGGCGAGCTGCAGCAGACAGACACCAAGGATCGCGGCGGCGGTTCGATGGGCGGTGTTGGGCATGAACGCTTAACGCGCAAGCATTCGCTCAGCATGCAGATATCGAACAGTTCCCAAGACGGTGATATCTGCGCCCGTTTGGCAACCTTTTGCGTCCGGCGCTGGGCTGGGAGCTCCTAGTGAGCCCCAGCTACGCGCCGTCTTTGCGGGCCTCGCGCGTGCGTTGCGTCACGAACATGAAGCAGCGGAACACCGACAGCGTGGCGCCCATGAAGATCCACGCGACGCACACGCCAGTGAAGTTTCCGGGCGTGACCTGCAGCCCGAACATCGCGGCGGCGAGCACGGCGAGCACGTTGCCGATCATCACGAGATCGCTGCCGGTCTTCTCGTTCACGTCGTACCAGAGCGCTTCGTCCTTGAGCGTCGCGGGCGTGCGGAAGCCGTAGAACCAGTTCGGCTTCACCTTGCGCCGCTTGAGCGGCAGGCCGAGCGCGATCGTGATCAGCGCGGAGCCGACGAAGATGAGCAGCAGCGTGAGGCGCGGTTCCATGGCGCCCGACCTCCCACCGATGCGGGCGCCCGTCAAGCTGCCGTTTGACCCGGTCGCGCCGGCCCTGTCCACTACCGCGCCCATGAGCTTTACCCGTGCCGCTTTTCGCGCCTGCCTCGTGTTGGCCGCTCTGGCGATCGCCTCGGCCGCGCGCGCGGAGACCAACGTCGCAATCGGCCCGCACCTCGGCATCAACCTCGACCACGGCAACCTGCACCTCGGCGGCGATCTGCTGATCGAGGTCGCGCAGCTCTCGCCGAGCGTCACGCTCGGGATCTGGCCGAGCTATGCCCACGTGTTCATCGAGGACGGCCATGACGTCGAGCTGCTGGGCTGCGACTTCCCGTTCATCTTCGAGATCGACGGCTCGATCGTGGAGCCGTTCCTCGCGCCGGGCCTGGGCCTGGCCTTCTACGGCGACACCTCGCTCAAGCTGAACCTCATCGGCGGCACGTTCTTCGAGACCCACAGCTCGGTGCGCCCGTTCGTCGCAATCGCCATCCGTTTGATCGATGGGACCTTCGTGGATCTACTCGGCGGTGTGTTATTCGAGCTCTGATCCGCCGCGACGAGCCGGCGGCGCATGAGCAATTCGATGGCACAGCGCTGGGCGTTCTTTTCGCATGCTTACAACTTAGGTGACTGCTCGCGCGCGATCGAGGTCGCCAAGGCGATGCGCGCCGCCGGCTCCGAGGTCCGCTTCTTCCACCACGGCGGCTTTCACCTCGAGCAGATCGAGCAAGCGGGCTTTCGACCGGTCCAGCTCGAGCCGCTCGTGAGCGAGGCACAGCACCGCTTCTTGATGGACATGGATCAGCACCGCGCACCCATCGGCGCGCCGCTGCCGTTCAGCGAGGAGCAGCTGACCGCGATGGTCGAGGCGGAGCTGGCCGCTTTTCGCGCGTACCAGCCCGACGGCGTGTTCTGCGGCCTCAACTTGAGCGCGCTGATCTCCGTGCCGCATGCGCGCTTGCCCATGGTCACGTTCGTGCCGACCGCGCTGTGCCCGGCGTTCTTCGAGCAAGGCCTCGCGTCGTTTCCGAACGCGATGGAGACCAACTTCGTCTTGCGGCACCTCGTGCCCGAGAAGCTCAAGCGCATGATCATCAACCGCGTGATGTTGGGCGACGTGGCTAAGAAGTCCGCGGCCGTCTTCAACCGCGTGCGCGCGCGCTACGGCTTGCCCGAGATCGCCAACTACACGCAGCTCGTGCGCGGCGACCTCACGCTGCTACCGGATCTACCCGAGCTGAGCGGCTTGCGCGCGGAGCTGCTGCCTGCCGGCTACGAGTACTGCGGGCCGGTGTTCGCGCGCATGGACGAGCTGCCCGTGCCCGCCGAGGTCGAGCGTGTGCTCGCGCGGCCGGGACCGAAGATCTACTGCGCTATGGGCAGCTCCGGGACGCCCGAGCTGCTCAAGCAGGTCTTCGCCATCCTGCGCAGCGTGCCCGAGCACAACGTGGTGTGCGCCACGACGACGATCGTGGATCCCAGCGAGCTCGGCGCGCCCGACGCGCGCTTCGCGGCGGTTCGCTACCTGCCGGCGCACACCGTCTGCGAGCGCGTCGATCTGGCCGTGACGCACGGCGGGCAAGGCACGGTGCAGACGGCGGCGTGGGCAGGCCTGCCGCTCGTCGGGGTTGGTTTTCAATGGGAGCAGCAAGCCAATCTCGACGGCTACGAGCGAGCCGGCGCAGGCGTGCGTATCCCGATGCATTCCGTGACGCGCGAGCGGCTGCTCGGAGCCGTGGAGCGCGCGCTCACGCCGGGCTATCGAGCGAGTGCGCAGCGGCTGCAAGCGCTGGTGCGGGCGCACGACGGAGCAACCAAGGCTGTGCAGCGCATGCAGGCCCTGGCCGCGACCCGTAGTCGTTGAGCGGTCAGCGCTTGCGGCTGCGCGCGCGCGAGCGGCTCCACAGCGCGAGCCCGAGCAGCAGCGCCGGCCACACGATCGGTGAGCGGCTGCGTTGCGCGCCGGGCACGCTGCAGCTGCAGTCGTCGGAGTCGGACGAGCCGGGCGCATCGCCGCCGTCGCTGTCGCCGCCATCGACCGCGGAGGTGCCGGCCATGCCGTTCATGCCGGCCTCGCCGCCGCCCACACCGCCCGTGTTGGAGCCACCGGAGCCGCCCGATCCACCGGAGCCGCCCGATCCACCGGAGCCGCTCGATCCACCCGAGCCGCTCGATCCACCCGAGCCGCCCGCGCCGCCCGCGCCGCCGTCCCCACCGCTGCCGCCCACGGCGGCATCGCCTTCGCTCGGAGGTGGCTCTTCACCGGCATCCTCGTCGATGCTCGCGTCCGGTCCAGGCTCGCTGCCCGCGTCCGGCGCGCAGCCGGGCTCCGTCATGTCGTCCGGGCACGCTGCGCTCGCGCCGCTGCACTGCTCGGTGATGTCGCAGCTGATCGCAGCCGGGCGGCAGACCTTGGCGTACGGCTCGTAGTCGCAGGCGCTCGAGCAGCACGAGGTCGTGCCGTTCGCGGCGCCTTCGTCGCACACCTCGCCGTCATCCAAGATGCCGTCGCCGCACCGCGTGCTGCACGTCGAGACCTTCACGTCGTCGATCGCGAGCCCGGCGAACACGTCGGCCGTGTCGGTCTGCAGGTGCACGACCAGCTCCACCATCTGGCCCGCGAAGTCGCTGATCGACGCGCTGTGGATGCCCCAACCGGCCGACTGCTGGATGTTGGCGTCGTCGTCCTCGCCGTGCTGCACCTGCATGGTGCCGTCGACGTGCTCCCACACCCGGCGCGCGTTGCTGTCGTCGACGCGCCGGACCTCGATCCACGCCCGATCGTAATCCGCCGTCTCGAGCTGGTAGCTCATGGCCCAGCTCAACACGATCGACTGCGTCGCGGTGAAGCCGGTCAGATCGATCGGCGGCGAGATCAGCCGGTGGTCGGCGTTCAGCTCGTACGTGCCGTCGAGGTTGGTCTTCCAGCACGAGCTGCCGCTGTTGCAGCCGAGGAGCGGCCCGAACGAAGGCGTGCCGCGCTCCCAGCTGTCGCCCGTTCCTTCATGGGTGAAGCCGCCGTCATCGGCCTCGAAGTCCTCGAAGAGCGGCGTGGTGGCCGCGCCGCTGCACACCGGCTCCGGCGCCTCGCAGATCGTCAGCGCGAACGACTCGATCTCGCCGCCGTCCTCGTCGGCGTCGTCGCGCACGGTGAGCGTCCATTCGCCGCCCGCGCGCATGCCATCGAACCAGCGCAAGCGGTGCAGGCTCTCGGGCTGCACGACCGATCCGTCGAAGCGCCCGGACTCCGCGATCACTCGCCCGGCCTCGTCGTCGAGCACGACGTCGAGCGTCCAGTAACCGCCGGCCGAGCCGTTGCCGATGTCGCTGAACAGGCCCGCCGTGTGGTCGCTCGGCGAGGTGAGCTCGACGTCCAAGTCCTGCATGAACGAGTGCTCGATGTGCAGCGCGACGTCGAGGTCGGCGATACGCGGATCACCGGGCACGTTGAGCGTCATCGCGACCACGCCGGGCACCTCGGGGATCGACACCGGAGCGGCCGTGCTGCGATACGTCTTGCATGTCGCCGTGGCCGTCGTCGCCGGATGCACGCTGACGCTGAGCTGGTAGGTGCCGAAGCCGCCGCTCGATGCGACGGCCATGTAGTACGTGCCCGCGACCGCGACCGTCTCGAACAGCGCCTCCGAGTCCGTGCCGGCTCCGCCGGGGTCGTTGGCGACGACTGAAAGGCCGACGGGCAACAGCAGCTCGAGCACGCCGTTCCATTCGGACGCATCGCGTTCCGGGTCGACGTCCAGGCTCGCGAACACGGTCTCGCCCGCTTGCAGCTCGACGGCATAGAGGTCGACGTCCGTAGCGGAGCTGAGCGCGCCGCTCACGAAGCCCGCTGCCGGCAGCGCATTCGCCGTCGCTACCGAACCGTTCGGCTCCGTCTCCGGCGCGGCGGCGTCGTCTTGCACGCGGAAGTGCAGATCGTAGGGCCGCACCAAGGCCGAGAGGCCCGCGGCCGCGACGCTCACGTAATACGGACCGTCCGCGGGGATCGAGACGCCCGCGACCGACGAAGCCGAGCTCGACCACACGCCGTTGTCGGCGTCCTCTTCCAGCACCGTCGTGCCGTCACTGCCGAGGATGCGCAGCGTGGTGTCGGTGTTGCTCGACGAGCCCTGCGTCATGGTCGCCGCGAACACGCGATCGCCCGCCTGCGCTTGGAACTGATAAAAATCCACGTCGGCGCCCGGCGTGACCCGCGCACGCACGACGGTGTCGCTCGCGATCGAGGTCGCGCTCCCCGACGTCCCGTTCGGCTCGCTCTCGTCGTCGAGCCTCTGCGCGAGCTGCGCGGCGATCGCGCCGACGCGCGGCGGCTCATCGGCGCTGCATCCGATCCCTCCACAAAGAAAAACTAAGCTGAGGCGTGCGCATAGGTTGGGCATGGCCCGGCATCGTACTTGCAAGTTTTCGCAAAGCGACTACTTCGGCGTGCTTAGGGGGAAGAGATCGATGCTCATTCATGACCCGCGAACATGCGGGCTCGCGCTGCGATCGGGCGCGTGCGCGCTGCTTTTGGCGACCGTTGGCTGCACGGACTTGGCTTCGCCCGACCAACGCGCCACAGATGGCGGAGTCGGCGCGGCGGACAGCGGAGGGCAGGGCGGTGAGTGGGGCGCGGGCGTGTCCGGACAAACAGGCGGATCGGCGGGCATGTCCGGTGGCTCGAGCGGTGGCTCGGGAACCTCAGTCGGTGCTGGGGACACTGGCGGTGAAGAACCGAGAGACTCGGGCTCGAACGACGCGGGTGACGACGCGATGGCTGGCGGCGGCGAAGACGGCGGCGACGGCGAGGTCACGGATCCCGAAGGTCCGGTCCAAGGCCGCGTGATCGATTACTTCGACAACCCCGTGCCAGGTGCGCTGGTCACGCTGGCCGGTGAGACCGTCACGACCGACGACGACGGCGCGTTCGCGTTCGGACCGACGTCGAGCCGCTATTCAATCGGTGTCGGCCTCGAGGTCGCGCGCTTCGGCGGCGCCGAGGTTAGCGGCTACTTGTTCGTTGGCGTCACGCGCCGCGATCCGACCTTGCAGATCTATCGCGGCCTGCCCAAGCGCAGCGCGAACGTCACCCGCAACGTAACCGGCGTCACGTTCCCGCTGCCCAGCACGCAGAAGATCCCGATGGACGTCGCTGGGCGGTACGGTGGCTTCAGCTATCCCTTGACGAGCGCGACCCTCACCAGCTCGGGCGAGTGGGAAGGGCCGGCGGAGGTCCAGGGCCACGTGCACGCGATCCGGTACGAGCACGCCGCAGCGGAGCCGCAGCTGCCGACGAGCTACCTCGCACACGCCAGCCAACCCCTCGCGCTCGACGCGAGCATGACGTCGAGCTTCACGCTCGACCTCAGCAGCGAAGGTCCGCTCACCGCGGGCATTATCTCGGGCACCGCCGCGGGCAGCGGCATCGGCTACCGCAGTAACGGGGTCTTCGTGCGCTTCGAAGACGACGCCGCCGTTCAGGTGCTCTCGCACTACACCTCGAGCGATGCCTTCTCGTATCTCGTACCGGCGATCGCATCGTCGTCGATCGCGGTCGCCGCGATGCGCAATGACATCAGCGCTCCGCCCTTCGCCGTCGCGTATGTCGAAGGCATCGCGCCCGGAGCGAGCGACGTCGAGCTCGCGATCCCCGCACCCGCGACGCTGCTGTCGCCCGCCACGGCCGAGGGCGGCGTCGACGGCGACACCGTGTTCAGCTGGTCAGGCCCGGACCAGGTCTACATGTTCGTCGCGGACGCGCTCGACGTGTACGAGAATTTCTACGTGATCACGACCGAGAAGAACGCGAAGCTCCCGGTGGACGAGGTCATGCTGCCCAGCCTGCGCTCGAGCTTCGTGTACGAGTGGAGCGTGCGCACGCACCGCACGATCGCGACCGTCGACGACGCGACAGGCCCCACCGGCTACCTCGACTCGTTCTGCTACGGCCGCTTGCGCGGTCCCCGCCGCGACTCGGGCTCGCACACCGGCTCCGAGCTTCGCAGCTTCACCACGGCGCCCTAAACGCATGCCAAGCACGCTCGCACTCACCTTCAGCTGTCTTTGGCTCATCGCCTGCGCGCCCAACCTGGAGCCGCCTAAGCCGGACGCGCCGGTCGCGCCGCCCCCGCCGCCGATCACGAAGTACCGCCAGCCGATGGAGGAGCACTTCACGCTCGACTACCGCGCTTGCGAGACCGACGACGACTGCGTCTACGCCAATAACGGTTGCTGCAACTGCGCCAACGGCGGCGCGAGCATCGCGGTGAGCCGCGCCAAGTACCGAGAGTTTCGCGATCGATTCATATGCACGGGTCCGTGCACGGAGATGGGCGGCAACTGCTTCGAGGGCACGGTCGCGTGCGAGGACAAGCTGTGCGTGTTTCGCCAGCTGCGACCCGATTGAGGAATCTCACGCAACCGCCGGCGGCGCCCGCCGATAGGCGCGCATGCCCCGACGATTCTTCTCTACGGTTGGCGTGGCCCTGGCCGTCGTGCTCTCGCTCCCAGGCTGCGCCGAAGATCCCTCTTCTCCCGCGGTAGCCGCCGACGGCGGCGGCCCCGACGCGCAGGCCGATGCGTCACCCGAGCCGCAGGTCATCGACGAAAGTCTGAGCGAGCCGGACGCTGCCCCTCCGCCATCATCGGTCGGCGATTGCTGCGAGACGCAGTCGAGCGCTGGCTGCGAAGACCCAACGATCGAAGCCTGCGTGTGCGCTGTCGACCGCTTGTGCTGTGCCGGCGCTTGGGACGAGCGTTGCGTGGCGCTGATCGAGAGCGAAGGCTGCGGTCGCTGCGGTGCCGCGCCCAGTACGGTCTGCGAGGTGGCTGCCGCGAGCGAGGAGCTCCCGAGCGCGATGCACGGCACGCTCGGCACCGGCGATGTCACGGACGCCGTGGAGCTGAGCTGCGGGTCGATCGCGGAGCCCGACGTGCTGTTCGCGTTCACCGCGCCCGAAGCCGGCAGCTACGAGCTCACCACCGCCGGCTCCA
>Ga0190269_10001279_pt1 | contig 12115 bp, 11 predicted proteins | sample Popmic249IS_FD_133749 | JGI IMG/M metagenome (GOLD analysis project Ga0190269, IMG submission 133749) | Populus adjacent soil microbial communities from riparian zone of Blue River, Arizona, USA - 249 IS | ecosystem: Environmental > Terrestrial > Soil > Riparian zone | place: USA: Arizona...
GTGAGACGTACTGGAACTACGTCTATGTTCCTGTTCGCGACCAGTCTGACAACATCGAAGGCGTGATGGCGTTCAGCTTGGAAGTCACGGATCAGGTGCTGGCACGCCGGCGGGTGGAAGACAGTGAAGAGAAATTCCGGCGGCTCGTCGCGCAGGTGGGAGCGGGCATAGCTCAGACCGACTTGAGCGGCCGCTTTGTCTTCACGAACGAGCGCTACCGCGAAATTGTTGGGCGCAGCGAGGCCGAGCTGCTGCAGCTGCGCATGCAAGACATCACGCACCCGGACGATCTCGACGCGAACAGCGGGCCATTCGCCCAAGTCGTCGAGCAGGGCACGCCGTTCGTGATCGAGAAGCGCTACGTCAAGCCGGACGGCTCGATCGTGTGGGTGCAGAACAGTGTGTCGCGGATCGACGATCGGGATGGTACGCCGCAGGGCACGGCTGCGGTCACGTTGGACATCACCGAGCACAAGAGCGCAGAACGCGGGCGCCATGAGAGCGAAGAGCGCTTTCGCAACATGGCGGACAACTCACCCGTGATGGTGTGGGTCACCGAGCCCGATGGAAGCTGCAGCTATCTCAGCAAGAGCTGGTACGACTTCACCGGTCAGACGCCGGAAACTGGGCTCGGCTTCGGTTGGCTCTCAGCGGTCCATCCCGGCGACGCCCAGCGCGCGCAAGACATCTTCGTTGCATCGAATGCGCGCAGCGAAGGATTCCGATTGGAGTACCGGCTGCGCGGCAAGGACGGCCAGTATCGTTATGCGATCGACTCCGCAGCGCCGCGCCGAGGAGTCGATGGCGAGTTCCTCGGGTTCATCGGCTCGGTCATCGACATCGATGAGCGCCGCAAGATCGAAGATCGGTTGGGCGCGCTCCAAGTCCTCACCGCGCGTCTCGTCGATGCGGCGAGCGCCGAAGAGGTCGCGGATGTCGCGATCGCCGGCAGCGCGGGGATCGTGCAAGCCACGGCAGGTGTGTTCTACCGCTTGCCAGAGCCTTCTGGCCCGGCGCTCCTGGTCGCGCAGCAGGGCTTTCACATCCAAGCCCGAGCCGCGCTCGAGCTCAGTGCGCGGCTGCCGCTGTCAGAGGCCATCCGCTCGGCGCGCACTGTTTGGCTTTCGAGTCGCGACGCGTTGGCGCAGTACACGCAGATAGACAAACGCGCAGCGAAGATCGAATCCGTCGTCGCGCTTCCGCTGCTCGTCGAGAAGAAGGTTGTCGGCGGCTTCGCGCTCAGCTTCGAGCGTGAGCACGCCCTCGGCCAGCCTGACCGCGAGTTTCTCGAGTCCGTCGCTGCGCTATGTGCCCAAGCGTTGCTGCGGATAAGCGCCAGCGAGCGCGAGCAGCAGGCGCGAGAAGCCACCCGACTCAGCGAAGCCCGCTATCGCGAGATCTTCGAGGGCGCGGAGGTCTCGCTGTGGGAGCAAGATTTTTCGGCCCTTCGCGGCATGGTGCAAGACCTCCACGCTGTCCATGGTCAAGGTCTGCGGCAACACCTCACCGAGCACCCTGAGCTCGTGAGCGAAGCCGCGGGCCTCGTCAGGATTCTCGACGTGAATCCGGCGACACTCCGGTTGCTCGGTGCCGAGACGAAGGGCGACTTGCTCCAGACATTGCATACGGTCATGGTCCCCGAGACCCTGCCGGTCTTTGCCGAAGAGATGCTGGCGATCGCCGAGGGCAGCCGCATCGTGATGGCCGAGACAGTGTTGCAAAAGCTCTCGGGAGAACGCGTCGCGGTCGCGTTCACTGTGGGCTTCCCTGCTGGTGACACTGGCTGGGATCGCGTGCACGTGACGCTGATGGACATCTCGGCGCAAAAGCTCGTCGAACGAGAACGCGAGGCGCGGGTCGAGGAGATGGAGCGGGCTGTGCGTTTCAGCGAGCTGTTCGTCGGCATCCTCGGACACGACCTTCGCAATCCGCTCAGCGCGATCACGACCGCGGCGAACTTACTGGAGGCGCGCGCGGATTCAGACAAGATCTCGAGACCTGCGGCGCGCATCGTGGCAAGCGCTGATCGCATGGAGCGCATGATCTCGCAGCTGCTCGACTTCACGCGCATCCGACTCGGTCGGGGACTGCCGATCGAGCGTGCACGCGTCGACCTCGGTGAGCTCGCTGGAACCATCATCGAGGAGACCGAATCCGTGTATCGCCGTGAGATCCAGCTCGAAACGAGCGGGGACATGCATGGCATGTGGGACAAGGATCGCCTCTCCCAGCTGCTGTCGAACCTTGCTGCGAACGCCTGCCAACACGGAACACAGGGCAGCGCTGTCCGCATCGACATCGACGGCTCGCAACGCGACCTCGTGATGCTCGAAGTTAAAAACCGCGGCGTCATCCCGGGCGAGCTGTTGCCGGTGGTGTTCGAGCCGCTGCGTCACTCGGGCGAGCGCCAGGAAAAGCGCGAAGGGTCGAGCGGGTTAGGGCTGGGCCTGTACATCACGCGGCAAATCGCGCTGGCACACGGCGGTGCGGTCCGAGTGATCTCGAACGAAAAAGATGGCACGCGCTTCATCGTCGAGCTGCCGCGCAAAGCATCGACCCAATCGTCCGGTGATGAGCGCTGGCTCGATTGAGTAGGCTCTGATTCTGATAACGAGACAGCGTGCACATGTCGAGCCGGCGACCCCGCCGCTCGCTCCATGTCCGCTCAGTAACTCGAGCCGCTCCGGTGATGCGTGTCGCACGCACAACGCATCCGAGGTAGCCAAGGACGACTGTGGTTGTGGGCGCGTGGCAAGCGCGCCTCATGTGCCGCCGTCAGCTGCAGGCTTTCCAACTTTGCGCGCTGGATGTGCGCGTGTATGGCGTTCGCGGAAACCAACGCGGTGTCGCCAGCCTGCAGCAACCGCCGCTGGGAGCGGCGGACGTGCGCACGATCTGGCCTCCGAAATGCATTGACTGCTGCCGAGAGAGGGAGCAACGCAGATGCTTACGCAATACAAAAGTTGGATTCTGCTCACTAGCTTAGCTGGTTGCGCGGGACTTGCCACAACTGGGTTTGCCGACGAGCCAGCTGCGCGGACCGAGGTCGTCCAAGCGGGCGAGCTTCAGCCGGTCGAAAGTGCCCAGCGCATGTACCTGATCAAGCTGCTCGGAAGCTCTTCGCAGTTTCGCGTCCGGGCCCAAGCAGCGATCTCGCTGGGCCTGATGGACAAGTCACCCGCGGCACGCGAAGCGCTCACTGCCGCGCTGCAGGACGAGCACCCCGCCGTACGTGCTGCAGCAGCGACGTCGCTCGGACGCCTCGGCGATGCGAACCACCTCGGTGAGCTGCGCAAGCTGGAGGGCGATGCGGAAGCCCCGGTTCGCAATGCTGCGCGCACATCCATCGGACGCCTGGAGCGGGAAGCGCTTTTGGCATCGACCCTTGTCAGCGAGGGTTCTGTACCTACAGCTTTCGGAGATGGTTCGTAGCTCATCGCATAATCCCTACTGGCGCGCGAGGTACATCTACGCAGGATGGGCAGGTGCCTGAAGGGCCGGAGGTACGCAGGGCGGCCGACCGCGTGGCCGGCGCGCTCCTCGGCACAGCGACAACCAAGGTTCGCTTCGCATTTCCTCACCTGCGGAAGTTCGAAGCGCGGCTCACGGGCACGCCGCTCACAGCGGCGAGCACGCGCGGCAAGGCGATGTTGCTCGAGTTCGGCGCGGCCCGCCTCGTGATCTACGTGCATCTCTTGCTGTACGGAAAGTGGCACGTACGCTCGCCCCCGAGCTACCCCAACACGCGCCGCTCGTTGCGACTGGAGGTCGCGACGGAACAAGCATGCGCGTTGTTGTACAGCGCCAGTGAGATCACCGTCGTCGACAGCGATAAGCTCGACAGCATCCCGTATCTCGCCGCGCTCGGACCTGACTGTTTGGATCCGACGGCGACCCGCGCACAGCTCATGCGCCGCCTCGCCCACTCCAAGTTCGCGCGCCGACGGCTCGCAGCGCTCTACTTGGACCAAGCGTTCGTCGCGGGCATCGGCAATTACCTCAGGGCAGAAATACTGTTCGAGGCAGGCTTGCACGGCCTGCGGCGCCCGGCGGACCTCAGCCCGCTCGAACGCAAACGACTCGCGCAAGCCACGCTCACGCTCAGCCAACGCGCGTATAAACAAAGAGGCACAACGATCACCCGCCAACGGATGCGTCAGCTCAAGGCGGCGAAGCTCCCGCGGCGGGACTATCGACACTATGTCTACGGTCGCCTCGGAAGACCTTGCCATGTCTGCGGGACGAAGATCGAAGCGCTGGCGCTGTCAGGCCGGCGCCTGTACTTCTGCCCGCGCTGTCAGCCCGCGGCAGCTCACAGCGGCTGAGTGCCAGGCCTCCTTGCAGCCATCAGCGGCGATCCGGGCTTGGCTCAGTATGGCTCTGTTCCGCTGCGCTCGCAGCTAACTTTGATCCACTTTGTAGCGCACATGGGTCGTATGCGGCGACGCGATGGTCTCGACGAGCTCTATGCCGATTCGGCCGAGCCCATCGAACAATCGCTGCCCGCCGCCGAACATCACTGGCGAGATCGCGAGCGTGAATTCATCGACGAGCCGTACGCGCAGCGCTTGCTGGATGACGTTGGCGCCACCGGCGATGCGGATGTCGCGGTCACCTGCCAGCGCGCGTGCTTGACGCAGTGCGCTCTCGATGCCGTCGTTGACGAAGTAAAATGTCGTTCCGCCGGGCCGCACCCACGGCTCGCGCGGCTGCGAGGTCAGCACGAACACCGGCGTGTGAAACGGCGCTTCCTCCGGCCACATCCTCTCACCGAGGTCGAACATGCGCTTCCCCATGATGCTGACGCCCGTGCGCCGGAACGTCTGCTCGACAATGTGATGATCTGCACCGGTGTCTCCGCCCGGGCCGAGGCGCAAGCGCTCCCGGAAGAATCGCGTCGAGAGCACCCAGCTCTGAAGCTTGCCCCACTGCGCTCCCCAGTCCTCGTGCGTAGGGTCGAACGCATGCTCCACGTTCATACCGGGCGGGGCGAGGTAACCGTCGAGGGAGACGCTGACACTGAAAAACACCTTGCTCATCTGTCGTGGCCTTTCGGCTGAGGTTTTGGTGGTGAAACGACGCCGGAGCGCGCTAGTCATCGGTCCATGAGCGACAATTCCGAGCCCCTGGTGGAAGCCGCCCAGGGCGGCGACGAGCGGGCGTTCAGAGCCCTCGTCGAGCCGCTCAGCCGCGAGCTGCACGCTTACGCGTACAGGATGCTAGGCGGGTTCCACGAGGCGGACGACGCGCTCCAGGAGTCACAGCTCAAGGCCTGGCGCGCGCTCGCGACCTATGCGCCGCGTGCGAGCTTCCGCGCGTGGCTGTATCGGATCGTCACCCACACCTGCCTCGACATGCTCAAGGCGCGCGCGCGTCGCGTGATGCCACAGGACATCACCCTAGCCGTCGCGCCGGGGCCGCCCACGGGTGCGCCGCGCGCCGACATCCCGTGGATCGAGCCGTACCCTGATGCGCTGCTGCCGACGGTGCCGGGGCCCGAGGAAGCCGCGCGGCTCCGGGAGAGCATCCGGCTCGCGTTCGTGCGCGCTGTGCAAGTGCTGCCGCCGCGCCAGCGTGCCGCGCTGATCCTGCACGACGTCCTCGACTGGAGCGTGGCAGAGGTCGCCAGCATGCTCGAGACCACCGAAACCGCGATCAACAGCGCCCTGCAACGCGCACGCGCCACGGTCGCGCGGCCTCCGGCGGAGTCATCCGCGCTCGCACCGAGCCATGCAGAGGTCGTCGATCGGTTCGTGCATGCATGGGAGAGCGGGGACTTCGAGGACTTCGTCAAGCTACTTGCGGATGATGCGGTGATGAATATGCCGCCGTGGGAGTACTGGCTCGACGGCAAAGAGGCAGTGATCGCGACCATGCTGTCGTCAGGCACATGGGATGGCGAGCCGCGCCCGGGACGCTACCGGATCCTGTCTGCACCCATGAACGGTGAGCCTGGTGGGCTTGCGTACGTACTCGGCCCGGACGGTCGCTACCACGCAGTGTGCCTAACAGTCATGTCGCTCGACACACAAGGTCGCGTCGTCGAGCTCACGACGTTCGTGCTGCCGGAGCTGTTCGTGGCGTGGGGCTTTCCACCTGTGCTCAACGCTTAGATCGATGTTGCGCTGTCATCACCCCCAAAACACTTTGGGGGAATCGGCAGACGACAGCCCGTTCGACACCAAGAGGCTCTCTGCAGTCTGAAGCACGACTGCTAGATCTTCCTGTTTGCAAACATGCGCGCTAAACCCAGCCTTGAGGGCTTGTTTGCGCTCCTTCGGTGTGCACAGCGCGGTGTAAGCGATCGCGGGTAGATTGTTCACGATGTATGCGCCTCGCACGGCCGAGATGAGCGAATAGCCGTCGCGGTTGGGCATTCCGATGTCGGAAACAATCAGGTCGACGGCGTCGGTCATCAGGATGGCCAAGGCCTCTTCGACGGACGCTGCCGCTGACACGATCGCGCCGCGACGCTCGAACGCCGCCCGAAGCAGATCCCTGACGTCGGAATCATCGTCCACGACCAACACAGAGGCGCCAAAGAGAGACGGCTGCGAGGAGGCTTGGGCGGTGGCCATAGTTCCGTCCCTCCTGAGCAACAGGTATGCCGCAAAGGGTCAATCGGCTGACCCGTTGTGGCTCACGCTACGGCGACGCGAGTCCATGTTCACTGTGGCGCAGCGCGCATACCGATCCTAATGAGCACAGTTGCCGCGCCTCAGCTGCCGGTCGGCCGCGCGGAGCGGCATATCGACCCAGGCGCAGCGGGGATGGCCAGCGTCAGCCGGGCGCCGGCCCTCGCGGCCGACGCGAGACCCCGTGGATACTGGTCGGTGAGCGCTCTCAGGCGCCCCTCGGTCGCAGCTGCAAGCGGCGCGTGCGAGTCCAGTCGTCGGTCTGGGAGCCTGGCAAGCGACCCTTCAGGGCGCCGGCGGAGCGCGTGGAGTTAATCCAGCTGAAAGGTGCTCGAGAGTACAAACGCTGGCGGCGCATTGGAGCGAACCATGACGACGATAGCTGACTTGAGCGTACGCGCGATCGAGATCCGCAAGCAGTTTGCCGAGCTGGAGAGGGCTCGTTGGGGACGCGAGTGGAAGATCGAGGACATCGCCTTGGGCTTGGTGGGCGACGTAGGTGATCTGGTGAAGTTGATTCAAGCGAAGGAGGGCATTCGACAGCCGCTCGAAGATATCGACGCGCGGTTGGCCCACGAGCTCGCCGATTGCATGTGGTGCCTGTTCGTGATCGCAAACAAGTATGAGCTGAACATCGAACAAGCCTTTTCGAGCAGCATGGATCAGCTCGCCGCCGCGATAGCGCGAAACAAAGAGCGTTCGAGCGGGTAAGCTCGCGGCATGCTTCCGCCGATCACGAGCGTTCCAGCTGCCGAGGTGCAGCTCACCGTCGAGCTCATTTACGCGCTGTTGCGCGAGCAACATCCCGATCTCTCTGAGTCGCCCGTCGTGAAGCTCGCAGAAGGTTGGGACAACGTGATGTTCCGTCTGGGCGAAGGGTGGTTGGTCCGTGCGCCACGGCGGGCGATCGCCGCAAACCTCGTGCTGTCCGAGCAGCGCTGGTTACCAGAGCTCGCCCCGCGACTCTGTCTGCCAGTGCCAACGCCTGTGAGGGTCGGCGTGCCTGGCTGCGGCTATCCGTGGCACTGGAGCGTGGTGCCGTGGCTCCAGGGCAGGTGCCTCGACGAAGCCGAGCCCTGCGACGCGGAGCAGGCCGTGATGTTTGCACAGTTTCTGCGTCAACTGCATCAACCTGCGCCCGCAGACGCGCCGAAAAACCCAGCGCGCGGCGTGCCGCTGGCTGAACGTGCACGCTCGACTGAAGAGCGACTCGATCGCCTGCGCGCACAGACGCCCCTCGTCGACGAGACGATCCTGCGCGTTTGGGAAGCCGGCTTGGCTGCGCCGCCATCAGCGGCAAGCGTTTGGTTGCACGGCGACCTGCACGCGCTGAATGTGCTCGCATCCGAAGGGCGGCTCAGCGCGGTCATCGACTGGGGAGATCTCACGAGTGGCGATCCTGCCAGCGACTTGGCTTGCGCGTGGTTATTGTTCGACGCTGCCGAGGCGCGGCACGCGCTGATCGACGCCTACGCACCGGACGAAGCGCTGCTCTCACGCGCACGGAGCTGGGCGGTGCTGCTCGGCGCAGTCCTTCTCGAGACCGGTCTAGCGAACAGCCCACGCCACGCAGCGCTCGGAGCTGCCACGCTACAGCGTCTGGCAAGAGAACAGCACAGCGCAGAGCTGTAACATTCATCCTCTTCCGCGCTTGCGGGGGCCGCACGTCGTGTTCCTCCCGCCGCCGTGAGCGGCACCGGAGCGCTCAGCCAACAGCCTCTCTGCACAGGGATGTGGGCTGCCGCCGATGGCGTCAAGGTTCCGTCCCCTGGCGGCGCGAAAGTCGCCGCTTTTGTCCGAAGATCCTGAAGACAGGCGTAGCGAAACTCAAGGACCTCCAAATGCGCCCTGAATCAGCTTCAAGAGATGTTCATGGAGCGAGGGTGTCGCAGCTGCGACGCAGCTCGGGCTTCGAAGATCCCAGGCCTTCCCATATGCGTCTGTGACTCGCGCGCCGGCCGCTTCAGCGAGCGCGACCCCGGCGGCGATGTGCAGCGGGTCGACCACGCCCCCGATCAGCATTGCGGCAGCGAAGTCGCCGCACGCGACCTTTGCGAACGGCAACGTCGTGCCGAGAAAGCGCACGTGGAACCGACCATCGCCGCACAGACTCGCAAACAGATTTCCTGCCGCTCGCGGCGAATCGAACGGCGGCTTTCCTGTAAGGTCCAACGCGACGATCCCTGCGCTCCGCACCAAAAGGGCAGGGCGGCCGGGCTGTGAAGCGTTGAACGCGCCACGGCCGCGGATACCAGCAAAGACCTGCCCGGTGCAGCCATCGCCGACCACACCGACTGTTGCGACTCCGCGCTGCACGACCGCGAGATTGCATGCGTAGAGAGGCAGTCCCGAAGCGTAGTTCCGCGTGCCGCAGATCGGATCGAGCAGCCAATAAGCATCTCCTTCGGCCTCGCCGCCGCGCTCTTCGCCTACGATTGGCAGCTCCGCGCACCGTGCGTTCAACACATGGCGCATCGCATCTTCCGCGGCCACATCCGCAGCGGTCACGATGTCGACGCCGCTCTTCACCGTGACATCGACCTCCTTCTGCGCGAGCTCCATGGCGCAACGAAGCCCGGCCTGTACAGCGGCAATGGCTGCCTCCACATAGCGTTCTTGGTTCGCGTTGGGATTCATTATCGGTAAGACTGACAGGCGGGCTTGATATTACTCGGAAGTTTTTCGGATCTTCTGGGCAGATGGGTGATCGCCTGCAGCTTCATTATCACACGCTGCCATGGTTTCGCTCACGCACTTTGCGCCGCCCGATTCGACAATCGAGTCTCAACACACTATCTCCCGAAGGACTGCAGCCACCGCTATAAAAGCTCTTCGCAGCTCCAGGAACCTCGCTCATTGTTCCGCCGAGATGTCAGCTCCAGTGGGCGACTTCGAGAGCAGCAAGTCGCGCAGCTTCTGGGCCTGTTGTTTCGCGCTTTGTGCTTCACCGGCTAACCCTGCAGCCGCGTCCAGCTCGTTTCTCGACGTCGCGTGCTTCGCCGCGCGCTCCGCGAGCAATGCTTGATGCTCGAGGGCCACCACGGCTGCCCACAACGTTGACTCTCTGGTTGCGGCATGGGCATCGAGCAAAGTCATCATCGAGAATCTATGACCGACTAGACAGCGAAATCGCACGAGCTTCTCATTGCCGATTTTAACCTCTCGCAGCGGGCCGTTGCAGTCTGGGCATATGTACACGACGCCTGGTACTTCTTGCTCGTCCTCCACGGCTTGCTCACTGTCGGGTGAAGGAGCCGCCGTCAGCCGAGTGAGGAGGCTCGCCATGTCTTGCAGCGATGAAGTGTAATCCACGGTCACGCCGCCGCTAGCGTTCCTAGGCATGTCGGGATACTCCGCGTCGTTAGGATCCTGGACGACAGCGATCCCGCCGCGGCGCTTGATCGACCACAGGCCCGCGGTCCCATCGTCCAGATAACCGGTGAGCACCACGCCAATGACGCGGCTCCCGTACGCAGCCGCTGCTGACCGGAAGAGCGTGTCGATCGAAGGACGGCTGCGATTCTCTTTCGGTCCGTGCGTGACTATCATACGGCCTTGTTCGAGAATGAGGTGATGGTCCGGTGGTGCGACACGCACCTCGCCCATTCGAATGGGTTCCCCGTCCACCGCGGTCGAGCAGTCGACGCGCGACCGACGCGCAAGGATCGACGCGAGCAGCGCCTCACCGCTCGGGCTGATATGCAGGACGATGAAGACCGCTGCTTGCAGATCGTGCGGCAAACCAGCCACCAAAACCTCCAAGGCGCGCACACCGCCTGCAGAGGCTCCAATGACAATAATATTGTGTCCGACCATACCTGATCCCGCGTCGATAAGTCGTGGTTGAATCAGAGGATGCCCGACAACGACCAGCCTGCAAACGACGAAACACGCGGCGGTCTTAGTGTCCATTCCAACGATGAACAAGCATGCGGTGCAAACACAAACGCCCCTTGCGACACGATGGTCGGAGCGCAAGCGCGCGCAGGCGTTTTGCACGAGCAGTGCGCAGCACTACGCGCTCTTGGAAGCTTCTTCGCCGCTCTGAGCGGCAGTGCTGCTGGTCGTGTTCGAGAGACCCGGCTACGGAGTCAGCAGGCGCTTGATCCCGATCTTGGTTCTCTGCAGCGCGGGCTTGTCGCACCCGACGCTCGCGAGCCCGCGCCATGGAGAAGTGCTCGTACGAGGCCATGTGCTTTCCAGCGCGCTGAGAACAACTAACAAACAGCAGGCAGCCCAGCGGAAAGTACAAAGTCGACCTCGAGCGAGGCCATCGGCCTGACCCAATGCGATATCCACGGGAGCGCTCGCGTCCGGCAGTGAGCTCGCTATCGGCGATGCTGCCGCAAGCGCTCCGAGCCGACGACGCGCACACAGGCACGGGTTGCCATCGTGCTGCATTCGATCCCAGGCCTGGAGTGCGCCGCTAAGACGCGCTGACGTCGAGCAGCTCGGACCTACTGCTACTTGGTCGCGCCTTCCTTGGCGCACCGCTGGATGAAGCTGGCCTTTGCGGCGTCGGTCAAACCTTTCTCCTTGGCCTGCTTGGCGCACTCTTTCGCGGCGCCTTCGCCAGCTTGCATGCCCTTGCACTTGGCGAGGAAGCTCATCTTGGCCGTGCCGGAGAGGTTCTTGTCGGTGGCCTGCTTTTCACAGTCATCACCCGCGTGCGCTAGAGTGGCTGATGAGAGCAATAGCGCGATCGCCCCCGCATAAACTCGCATGATCATCGTCGGCTCCTGGTGCCAGAGGCGCGCGAAAGAACTCGCGCGGTATGGAGTGGTCTAGCACTTGACCGCGCCCGCGCCCGCGCTGCACTCATCTCATGCGCTGGCGTGCTTCGGCTGTGACATGCACACAAATGTGCCGCCGCCGAAGGAGGCTAGTTAGCAATGCTCAACGCGCAAGATGACGCAGTCAATATCGTTGAGGCAGAAGCGCGCGACGCGCATACATTTCGCTGCGCGAAGCGCCATCGTCGTCGTGCGCGTGGATGCAGAACCGAAAACAACTTAGACGTCGACGCGCATGAGTCGGGAGCCGAGCGGAGCGCGCTGCAGCCATTGCGAAATCGAACGCATCGACACGCGTCGCATGGCTGTGCTCCCCGCGGAGCGAGAGCGTCCGCATTGCACTTCGCGCGAGACCCACTCCGCAGTGAGAGGATGCCCATCGCGCGCGCGCTCGATGAAGCGCGCTACGGCTCAGTCATCCTCACCAGGATCCGGCGCGTGCGCGAAGCGACCCGTGATGACATAACCCGGCGCGCCGAGCCGGCTTGCCAAGACAGCGCGCGCCGTCGCCGACGCGCATGCCACACCCGCTGCGGCGACGCCGGGCAAGAAGCGCTCCCCAGATGCCCAAGCCGGCCAAGCGGACGCCGGGTCCGGAGACGCCTATACCGCTGCGCCTCGTCAGGCGATTGCTCCGTGCTCGACGAGGGCTGGCTGCGCCGCGACCGCCCCACGCGTTCCGGCTGA
>Ga0190269_10001280_pt1 | contig 12115 bp, 6 predicted proteins | sample Popmic249IS_FD_133749 | JGI IMG/M metagenome (GOLD analysis project Ga0190269, IMG submission 133749) | Populus adjacent soil microbial communities from riparian zone of Blue River, Arizona, USA - 249 IS | ecosystem: Environmental > Terrestrial > Soil > Riparian zone | place: USA: Arizona...
CGGCGGGCCGGCCGACCGCGCCGAGATCCTGCCGGCCCATCGCCGCTACATCCTGCCGGTCGACATGGGGCGCTCCACCCCGGACGACTTCCGCGGTATCACCGGCCTCGAGCTGTCGGTGCTGCTCGGCCGGCTGACCGAACGGACCCGCAACGTCACCGTCGTGCTGGACTGCTGCTACTCGGGCACCATGTCGCGCGACGGGGACCTGACGACGAAGGCGGTGGACGGGCCGCGGTCGGTCGACGTCAAGGCGCACCTGCACCGGCAACTGCGTGCGGGGTTGCGCATCGACCTGAGCCGGCCGCTCGGCAATCCGTACGCGGTCCGCATGGTCGCGTGCGCCCCGGACCAGCGCGCCCACGAGTACGGCGGCCGCCGCGGCGAACGGATCGGCGTCTTCACCGAGGCGCTGACGGACGCGCTCAGCCGGGCCGGCAACGCGGCGGTGAGCTGGTCCACGGTGATCGCCCGGGTGCGGCAGAGCGTCCTGGAGACGTTCCCGCACCAGCGACCGGACGCCGAAGGGCCGGCGCGCAGGCTGCTGTTCGAGCTCGCCGAGGAGGACGTCGTCGGCTCCCTGCCGGTGGTGGCGGAGGGCCGGGACCGCGTACGGCTCGACGGCGCGCCGCTGGTCGGCGTCCAGCCCGGCGACCGCTTCCTGATCATGCCGGCCGGCGCGGTGTCCCCGTCACGCGACGCCGCCCTGGCCGCGGGGCGGATCGAGCGCTGCGGGCCCACGGCGGCCACCGGGCGGCTCGATCCACCGGCTAACGCGGACCTGTCCGTGGGCGCCCGCGCCTTCCGGGTCACGGCCGCCGCGCCCCGGCTGCCGGTACGGGTCCCCCCGGCGCTGGCCCCGGCGGTCGACCGGAGCACCTTCGTCCGTACGGCCGCCCCGGGCGAGCGGCACGCGCTGCGCGTGGACGCCGACGCCGCCGGCCTGTTCACCGTGCGCGACGCGATCGGCCCGCTGCACGAGCCCCGCCCCTGGGTCCTGCCCGACCTCGAACGGATCGCCAAGGCCACCACCCTGCGGTCCATCGCCGCCCAGCCCGGCTGGGAGCTCGGCGCCCGGATCGCCGTCGCCTGGGGCTACGTCCGAGACGGCCGCCCGATCCCCCTGCCGCCCGCCGGCGCCCTCGTCCCGGTGGGCGAGCCGATCTACGTCCGCGTCCGCAACGAGGACCGCGACCCGGTGTACGTCTCGCTGATCGACATCGGCGTCTCGGCCCGCATCACCGTGCTCGACCCCGGCCACCCGTCCGGCTACCGCCTCACCCCCGGCGCGGACTACGCCTTCGGCCGCGACGACCGCGACAACCGGCTCACCGGGGTGTCGCTGACCTGGCCGCCGGGCCTGGACGCCGCCTGGCCCCGCCCGGAGACCATCCTCGCCCTCGTGACCACCCGCCCGCTGAACGTCATGGTCCTGGAGCAGGAGGCCGTGTCCCGCGAGGCGCCCGGCCCCCGGTCCCCGCTGGAGGCCCTGCTCTCCCAGGTCACCACCGGCGCGACCCGGGACCTGCCCACCCAGCCGACGGCGACGGACCGCTACATCGCCCGCACGATCGAGTTCGACCTGGACCCGCGCCGCTGACGGTCAGGTCCGGCCGGCCGGATCGGCGTCCTCAGCGGACGCCCGCTGCCGCGGAGCCGGATCGGACCCGTCCGCGGCGGGCTCGCCGGGTTGGCCGCAGGCCCCTCTCCGACACCGTTCCGGCCCTCCCGTCGTGTCGTCCGTCGCGGGTTACTGGCGGACCGCGCAGTCGGCGGGCGTCCTCAGCTGCGGGGACGGGCCCGTGGCGGCGCTGTCCGTCAGATGACGGCATGACGTACTACGAGGGAGGGTCCGCATGACGTCCCAGGACTTCGTGGTCGGGCCGGCGGCCGATGTGGGCGACGCCGTGCCCGCGGAGAGCGAACCCGTCCCGGCCGAGGCCGCCGCGGGCGACGCCGCGCCGGACGAGTCGGCGCCGGACGAGGTGGGCGCGCGGCTGGCCGAGCTCACCGCCGCGCTGGTCGCCGTGCAGCGGGAGCTGAGGTCGGCCGATGAGCGGGCCGCCAGCCGGGAGCGGATCATCGACCGGCTGCACGAGGACAACCAGAAGTTGCGGACCGGCGAGCGGCGGCTGGTGCTCATGCCGGTGCTCACCGATCTGCAGCGGCTGCGCAACGACCTGCTGCGCCAGGCCGCCACGATGCCGGCGGAGATGACCGGCGAGCGGATGGCTCAGCTGCTCGACTCGTACGCGCACTCGGTCGAGCTGACCCTCGAGCGCGGCGGCGTCACCCCGATCCGGCCGGAGCCCGGTGAGCCGTTCGACGCCAAGCGGCACCGGCCGTCCGACGTGGTCGAGGCGCCCGAGCCGGCCGCCGACGGGCGGGTCGCCGCCGTGCTGGCCGACGGCTACGAGGAGACGTCCTCGGGCCGCGTCCTGACCCCCGCGACCGTACGCGTCCATCGCTGGATCGAACCCACGGAGGAACCCCATGCCCGATGAAGCCGCGTCGTACTTCGGCATCGACCTCGGCACGACGTACTCGGTGATCTCCTACATCGACGAGTACGGCAAGCCGGCGGTGATCCGCAACGCGTCGTCCGGCAAGGAGACGCTGCCCTCGGTCGTCTACTTCGAGTCGGCCGGCAACGTCGTCGTCGGCGAGCAGGCCAAGAACCTGGCCGTCGTCTACCCCGACAAGGTCGTGCAGCGGGTGAAGCGGGACATGGGCCGCGAGCGCAACTGGGACTTCGACGGGACCTCGTACACGCCGGAGTCGATCTCGGCGCTGATCCTCAAGCGGCTGGCCGAGGACGCCGCCGAGGAGACCGGGAAGACGGTCGGCGACGTGGTCATCACGGTTCCCGCGTACTTCGGGATGCTGGAGCGGGAGGCGACGAAGCAGGCCGGGACGATCGCCGGCCTGAACGTGGTCGGCATCGTGCCGGAGCCGGTGGCCGCCGCCATGCAGTACGACGTCAGCAACAGCGAGTCCGAGCGGGTCATCCTCGTGTACGACCTCGGCGGCGGCACCTTCGACACCACCGTGATCCGGGTCGGCGCCGACCGCATCGACGTGCTCTGCACCGACGGCGACCAGGAGCTGGGCGGCGTCGACTGGGACGACCGGCTGGTGTCGCACCTCGTCGACGAGTTCGTGGCGAAGGCCGCGCCGGCCGACGACCCGACCGACGACCGGCAGTTCATGCAGGAGCTGCGGGAGAAGGCCGAGGACATCAAGCGGCAACTGTCCAACGTCACCTCGCGGACGCTGCCGCTGCGCTTCGGCGGGGACGCCGCGACCATCGAGATCACCCGGGACAACTTCGAGCAGATCACCCGGGACCTGCTCGAGCGCACGCTCAGCTACACCGACCGTACGCTCGAGAAGCTGGCCAAGAAGATCACGGTGAGCGGCGATCCGGCCGGCGCCATCGACGAGGTCCTGCTGGTCGGCGGCTCCAGCCGCATGCCGGCCGTCAAGGCCGCCCTCGAGGCCAAGTACCCGTCGTGGAAGCCCCGGCTGCACGACCCCGACCTCGCCGTCGCCAAGGGCGCGGCCCGGTACGCGCTCACCAACGCGATCTTCAACTGGAGCGGCGACGACGACGGGGCCACCACCGAGCAGGAGCGCAAGCAGCGGGTCGCGGCGATCGCCGACGCCGCCAACCTGGACCCGGCGATGCTCGAGAAGGTCGCCCAGAAGGAGATCACCACCGTCCTGCCGAAGGCCTTCGGGGTGCGGATGGTGGACACCACCCGGCCCGACTGGGAGCGGGACATCGAGGCGGCGAGCTACATCCAGCACCTCGTGCACGCCGACCAGTCCCTGCCGACCGAGCAGCGGATCGCCGCGGGCACGGTGCAGGCGGACCAGCGCCAGGTCGAGGTGGAGATCTACGAGCAGGCCGGCGGCGAGGAGAGCCGGGAGATGTCCGCCAACAAGGCGGTCGACCAGGGGCAGGGCCTGATCTCCGGCCTGCCGCCGCACCTGCCGGCCAACTCGCCGATCGACATCGTGATGACCGTCGACCGGGGCGGGCTCCTGGAGGTGTCCGCGACCGAGCCGTCCAGCGGCCGGAACCTGCGCATCGAGGTGCAGGTCAGCGTGCTGTCGGACGAAGAGGTGCAGAAGGCGACGGCCGCCGTCTCCGCCATCGCGGTGAGGTCCTGAACCGATGGTCTTCGACCAGGGCCGCTACGAGGAAGACGTCATCAAGCCGATGCGCAGCCGCAAGGGCCCGCTGACCGACGACGACCTCCTGCGCCGGTACGCCATCGAGCCGGGGCTCACCGACGCCGCGGAGCTCAAGCAGCATCTGCGGAAGCTGCGGACGTACTGGAATCAGACCGCCAGCCTGCCGACCGGCCTCGGCCAGGTCTGCAAGCGGCTGATGGCCGCCGACGAGGACCTGCGCAAGCGCCCGGACGTCCGGCTCGAGGATCCGACCTGGTGGGCGGGGGTACGCCGGGCCAAGGCCGACCGCGCCCACCAGGCCGTCGGCGACCTGGCGAACGAGCTCAAGGAGGCGTTCGGCTCGCTGCGCGGCGTCACCCGTGGGCAGGTCAACGGGGTGGCGAAGCAGTACCCGCAGCTCGACCCGGCGGACATCGACGCCGCGGTCCGGCAGGCCGGCCTGCGCGTCCTCGACGTGGTGGACCTGCCGGACTCCAGCGGCCTGGACCGGGCCGCGTACCGGGCGCTCGGGCAGCGGCTGCACGAGATCGGCGCGCCGACGATCGTGCAGGTGCTGCACCCGGATCTGAACCGGCCGTACGCGCTGGTCCAGGCGTTCTCCGTGAACGGCCGCCCGGAGCTGCGGCTGGACGAGGCGACGCTGAAGGCGCGGATCAAGGAGGCCGACACCGCGGCCGACTCGCCGACGCTGCGGGCCCGGCGGGCGGCGCTGCGGTTGCTGCAGACCGGCGTCGGGGCCGGCGCCGACCTGCGCGTGGTGGCGCTCTTCCAGGTCGTCGAGCAGCTGCTGGAGAGCCGCGGCGACGACCTGGTCGACGCGTTCCTGATTCGGGTGGCCACCCGGCTCGGGCTGACCCAGGAGGACGCCGAGCTGGTCGTCGCCAGCCTGCCGAGCGGCCGGACCGGCGGCTCCTCGGGGGCGGTGGCGATCCGCGACCTGCTGGCGTCCGGCCAGCTGCGGGCGGCGCAGGGCGCCCTCGGCGCGCTGGCCGCCACCGATCCGGAGCGGGCCGAGATCGTGGCCGAGATCGGCCGGCTGGAGGCCAAGCTGGCGACCCTGCTCAACGACGCGGAGCAGGCGCTGCGTGACCGCCGCGAGGACGAGGCCGAGCGGCTGATCCTGGCGGCGCGCCGGATCGCCGAGGACGACGAGGCCGTCCAGATGCGGTTCGCGCGGCTGCCGATGCCGCCCGCCCGCGACCTGCGGGTGGTCGTCGCCGGCACGGTCGTGCAGCTGGACTGGCAACCGCCGGCGTCGGCGATGAGCGACATCCGCTACCGCGTCGTCCGGCAGCTGGACGCCGATCCCGGCGGCCCGCAGGACGGCGCCCAGGTGGGCGAGACCGGGGACACCTCGCTCACCGACAGCCGGCCGCCGGTGGGCCGGGACCTGCACTACGCGGTCTTCGCCAGCGGCAACGGCGGGGCCGTGTGGTCGCGGTCGGCCACCGGCGCGGCCCGGCTCGTCCCCGAGATCGCCGACGTCGTGGCCCGGGCCGGCACCGACCGGGTCACGCTGACCTGGCAGGCCCATCCGGACGTGGCCGAGGTGCGGGTGCGGCGCACCGAGGGCCGGGCCCCCCGCGGCCCCGAGGACGGCGTACGGGTCCCGGCCGGCCGCGACACGCTGGTCGACCGGCAACTGCGCGAGGGCGTCGAGTACTTCTACGGCCTCGTCGCGGTCTACCACGACGACCAGCGCCGCGAGGTGCTCTCCCGGATGACCGTGGTCTCCGGGTCGCCGCAGCCCGAGGCGCGCGCGCTCGACCAGCTCACGGTCGAGCCGGTGCGCCGCCGCGGCAACTCCGTCCAGGTACGCCTCACCTGGCCCGCGGACGCCGGCACGGTCCGCGTCCGCTACGCGCCCGGCCCTCCGGCCTGGGACGTCGGCGCGGTCGTCACCCCGGCCGAGGCCGCCCGGTACGGCCGCGAGGTCCCCGGCCTTCCCGAGGTGTACGGGCGCCAGTGCGTGCTCGAGGCCGACGTGCCGGCCGGGCCGTACCTGTACGTGCCGTTCACCACGGGACCGTCCGGTGTGGTGGTCGGCCGTCCCGTGTCCGGCGGGCACGCGGAGCCGGTCCGGGCGTTGCAGACCCGGCGTACCGGCGAGCGGGTCACGGTCACGTGGATCTGGCCGGAGGAGGCCGGCGTCGCCGAGGTGCGGTGGGAACGCCCGGACGCGGCGCCGGAGGTCCGCCGGGTGACCCGGGCCGCGTACGTCGACGGCGACGGTTGCGTGCTCACGGTCGGCGCGGCGGGCGGGACCGTCTCGGTACGGGCGATCACCGCCGGCCCGTCCGGCGAGGCCCGCTCCGACGCGGTGACGCAGGCCGTGACCGGGCGGGCCATCGAGGTGCGCTACTCGATCCGCCGGCCGTCGGGCTTGCGGGAGCGCTACTCGCGGCAGCGCGACCTGGAGATCGTCACCGACCAGGACTGCACGGACCTGGAGCTGGCGGTGGTGGTGGCGCCCGGCGCCGTCATGCCGTTGGCGGTGAGCCCGGAGATCGTCGCCGAGGAGTTCAAGGGGCTGGCGCCGCGGCGGGGCGTGCCGATGCCGCTGTCGTTCACCGTTCCCAAGACCGCGAAGCCGTACTGGATCCGCCTGTTCGCCACCCGCCCGGCGAACGTCACCGTCATCGATCCGCCCATCGCCGAGCTGAAGGTGTCGTGATGAGCCGACTCGCCTGCCCCTACTGCTATCAACGGATCGACGGCAGCCGTCTCTGGTACCAGTGCACCGGCCGGGGCTCACCGGGCCGGCCGGGCTGCACGCCGGTCAAGGACGAGGACCGCGCACGACTGACCGGCTTCAACGAGTCGGCGCGTCCGTCGTTCCCGCCCACCGCCAAGCTGTCGTTCGGTCCCGCCAAGGCCGACTGCCCGAAGTGCGGGGCGGAGAGCGGCATCCGCACCTGCCCCCAGTGCCACACGCCGCTGTCCTCCAACTTCGGGGCGAGCGAGAGCCCGCTGATCGCGATGGTCGGCGCCAAGGGCACCGGCAAGACCGTGTTCCTCACCGTGCTGGCGCACGAGCTGCTGAACGGCCTGCGCCGGCGGTTCGGCGCCGACGTGCGGATGACCGGTGTCGACCGGGCCGCGAAGATCAGCGGGTTCGTCGGCGAGGTCTTCACCGATCAGCGGCTGATGCCGCAGACGGCGGAGGTGATGAACGGCCGGCAGGCCCCGACGGTCTTCGAGTGGCGGCAGCAGCACCGGGTGGCCAACGTGATCAGCCGCTTCAAGACCACGTTCCTGTCCTTCTACGACACCGCCGGCGAGACGCTGGACAGCACCGAGAAGACCCACGACCTCACCTATCTGGGCGCCGCGGACGCGCTGATCCTGCTCCTCGACCCGTTCATGATCCCGCAGGCACGGAACCAGATCCAGCTGCCCAAGGAGGCGGTGCGGTCCGAGCAGCCGGCCATCGACGTGCTCAACCGGGTGACCGAGAAGCTGCGGGTGCAGCACAACATCAAGTCGAGCCGGCGCATCAAGATCCCGGTGGCGGTGGCGTTCGCCAAGATCGACGCGTTCTTCGACGTGCTGGGCGCCGACCACCCGCTGCTGCGGGTCCCCGCGCAGGCCGGGCCGTACGACGAGACCGCCGGCCAGGACACCCACGAGCAGGTCAAGGCGCTGCTGCACCAGTGGGGGGCGGACGACATCGACACCCACCTCGAGTTCAACTACACCAACTTCCGCTACTTCGCGGTGTCCGCGCTGGGCTCGCCGCCGGACTACGCGAGCAGCACGATCGACGCCCGCGGGGTGCGGCCGTTCCGGGTGGCCGAGCCGCTGCTGTGGCTGCTCAGCCAGTTCAACGTGGTGCCACGGCAGAGGCAGCGATGAGCGCCGGCGACGACATCGCGTTCGAGACGCTGATCTACACCGACTGTGTGCCGGGGCAGGGCCTGCAGGGCACCGCGGGCCTGCAGTTCCAGGCCCGCTCCCCGGGCGCCGACCGGGCGGCCATGTCGCTGGTGCAGAGCGCCAACCTGTACGAGCCGCCGGCCAACTGGATGCGGGACCGCCGGCCGCTGACGGACTACCCCCCGTCGTTCGCGCACGCCTTCGACGGCATCTACGCCACCGCGGCCGGCGTCTACGTGGGCCGGGAGGCGAACGGCGGCCGCGAGGGCAACCAGCTGACGCACGCGATCGTCACCGCCGACCCGGACAGCTACCTGCTGCACCGTCCGGCCCAGCTGTTCAACGCGCCGTTCTGGTCGTCGCGGCCGGCGCCGACGACGGAGTGCGAGCCCGTACGCCACCCGTGGGAGCCCGGGCCGTTCGACATCGCCGCCGCCAAGGCGCTGGTGACCGACAACCCCCGCGGCCCCGAGCTGCTCGACCGGCTCCTGAGCAGCCTGTACGCCCTCGGCAGCGCGAACAGCCGCCGCGTGCTGTTCATCAGCGAGAGCGCGGAGGAGGTGCTGCGCTGGATCAGCACGGCGACCCTGCTCCTCCCCCAGCGTCAGGCGCTCGGCATCGGCTTCAAGGTCTTCACCACCAATCCCGCGTACGCCACCCAGCCGGTGATCGCGGTGCACCCGGCGTGGGACAGCACCGCGGTGACCCTGGAGGACGACGGCGGGTACGCGGTGTTCGACCTGACCCGCAACGACGCCAGCCGCGTGCCGGTCGACGCCCGGGCGGCCCGCTGGGTGCGGCTGTTGCTCGACGAGGATCCGTACGACGTGCTGGACATGGTCGAGACGGCGGCGGCCACCGGGCGGGAGGACCCCGACGAGGCGTTGGAGCTGGCTCAGTCGATGGTGCTGCAGGGCCGTCCCCTGTCGCTCGCCGGGGCCCGCACCGCGGTCTCGTGGCTGCGGACGACGCCGCCGGAGCTGCTCGCCCCCTCCCGGGAGAAGCTGATGGACAAGCTCCTCGGCGACGTCAAGCAGTGGCCCGAGGACGTGCTGCTCGACCTCGACGAGGTGACCCGCGCCGGCCAGACCGACCCGGCCCGGATCCCGCAGGTACGGATCGCCCTGATCAGCGCCGAGCTGGACCGCGCGGCCCGGCACGGCACCGCCTCGAAGATCACGCTCGGCGCCCTCCCCTCGGGGGCGTGGCAGGAGCGGCACGCCGAGGAGTGCGAGGCCCGGGTGGTGCAGGAGCTGCGCGCCATCCGCGAGCCCCGGACGTTCGACGCGGTGCTGCGGGTGGCGCACCGGTTCGGCCTCACCGCCCACGTCGAGCAGGCCGGCGAGGCGAGCCGGGCCTTCGTACGGGACTGGGCCGACAACCCGGATCTCGAGTTCGAGCCGGCCCTGTGGGGCTCGGCCCAGCGGCCCCTCATGAACGCGCTCACGTACGAGCTGACCCAGCGGGTCGAGGCCGGGCGCGGCGACGAGGTCGGTGACGCCTGGCGGCCGCACCTGCGCGCCCGCGTCCCCCTGCCGGACGCCCCGCTGCACGCCGCGCTGCTCGCCGCCAACATGGCGCACTCCGACCCGGACCGCCGCGCAGCCGTCATCGAGGAGGCGGTGACCCGGGCCTTGGACACCGCGTCGGAGGTGCGCGCCGCCACCCTGGACCGGACCGTGGCCGCCCTGTGGCAGCGGGTTCCGCCGAGCATGGACGAGTACCGGCAGCTGGCCGACCTGCTGCCCGGCGGCGTCGGGCTCGACCCGGCGCTGTTCCGGCCGCTGGTGCAGCGGCTCACCACGGGCGACGCCCGGATCTCGCGCGACGACATCGACGTGCTGCGCCGGCTGTACGACCGCGAGCTGATCCCGCGCACCGAGGCGGTCGAACGGATCGTGCACAGCGACGCCGCCCTGCGGGCGATCGCCCAGCGGCTGCCCCGCGCGAGCGAGAAGGACGTGGACGAGTTCGCCCGCGTCGTCCGGGACACCACCATGCCGGTCCGGCAGCTCTGGGCCCGCGAGATCACCGAGGCGATGCAGGAGGTCAAGCACCCGTACGGCAGCGACCGGCTGCTCAAGCAACTGCCGGCGCCCTACCACCGCGAATACCTGCGCGCCCTGTTCCCCCGCCTCCGCAAGGGCACCGAGGTGGTCCCGGTGGTCCTGGCGTACCAGCTGTCCGGTGTCGACTTCCTCCGGCCGGAGTACCGCGAGGAGTGCCTGAGCTGGGTGCAGCACTGGATCCGCAAGGCCAACGACAAGCACCGCAAGCAGGCCACCGAGCTGGTGGAACGGCTCCCGTCGCGGGAACGGCGGCGCGAGTGGGCGCTGCTGCTCGACAGCCGCGACGAGGGCCGGTCCTGGAACCTCACCCCGTGGCGGAAGAAGTCGGAGGGCTGACATGCAGGTCGTCGTCTTCATCGTCCTGGGCGCGCTCGCCGTCGCCGCGTACTTCTGGCTCTGCGGGCTGCTGTTCGTCTACGTCACCGTCCCCGGCATGCTCGTGGGGGCGGGCGGCGGCTTCGCGATCGGCGTGGGCATCGGGCTCGTCACCGTCTTCATGGTGCTGTTCGGTGAGCAGACGGCACGGGTCTTCACGCCCGGCAACGTCGTCGCGGGCAAGCTGCCGATCCTGCGTACGCCCACCGCGATCCGCCCCGACTTCGCGTGGCCCGGCTACTTCGTGGTCCAGGTGTGGCTGGACTGGTGGGTCACCGCGGAGCGGATCATCGCGGTGCTCGTACCCGTCTGGGACTGGTCCTGGGCGCGGGCCCGGCAGTCCGGGTGGTTCGGGCTGGCCGCCTGGCCCCTGCTGGTGCCGGTCCTGGTGGCGCTGACCGCCCTGACCGCCGGGCTGGCCGTGGTGGCCGTCGTGGTCCTCCTCGTCCTGGTCCTCGTCACCGCGGTGGTGTGGACCCTCGGCGCGGCGATCTCGGTGGTGCTGCGCGGGCTGGACCGGGCGGGGCAGGTCGTACGCCGCTCGGCCGGCAACTGCCCGCGCTGCTATCAGGTGTCCGCCCTGCCGGTCTACCGCTGCGAGGGTCCGCACCACGGTGACGAGTCGGCGCTGCACCACGACATCCGGCCCGGGCTGCTCGGCGTGTTCTACCGGCGCTGCGGGTGCGGCCGGCGGCTGCCCACGATGGTGCTGCGGGCGGCCCGGTCGATGGCGGCGCTGTGCCCGCTGTGCGGGGCGGACCTGCACTCCGGCGCCGGCGCGGCCACCGACGTCCGGGTGCCGGTCTTCGGGGCGCCCTCGTCGGGCAAGACGCACCTGGTGATGGCCGGTGTGGTCGGGATGCTCCGGCAGAGCGGCGACGTCCAGGTCACGCTGGCCGACGAGCACAGCGAGCGGGCGTACCGGTCGTTCGCGGCGGTGATCGACAGCGGCGGCTCGGCGGTCAAGACCGACGCGTCCGGTCAGCCCATCGCGATCACGCTGCGGATGCGGCAGGGGAAACGGGACGCTCTGGTGCACGTGTACGACGCCGCGGGCGAGGCGCTGAACAACCCGGAGCTGAACGAGAAGTTCCAGTACCTCGACGGCGCCCGGACGCTCGTGTTCGTCCTCGACCCCTTCGCGATCCCCGACGTCCGCCAGCGTTACCAGCGCACGTTCGCCGACCTCTTCCGGACCGCGAACGTGTCGGCCGACCTGCCGGAGCCGTCGTACCAGAACATCGTCACCCGGCTGCGGCAGTACGGCGTCCGCACCGAGCAGAAGCGCCTGGCGTTCGTGGTGTCCAAACGCGACCTCGTCCAGCAGCTGCCCGGCACCAACGGGCTCACCGACGACTCCGACGCCATCCGTGGCTGGCTGGTCGACCGCGGCGCGGACAACCTCGTGACGTCCGCCGAGCGGGACTTCGGGACGGTCCGCTACTTCTTCGTCTCCGCCAAGGACGCCGGCGGCGACGGGCCGCTGCGGCCGTTCCGCTGGCTGCTCGACGACGAGCCGGTGCCCAAGCCGGTGCCGCAGCAGGCCACCGGCGAACAGACCGCCCACCAGTACAACCGGACCTGAGGAGCGGACG
>Ga0190269_10001281_pt1 | contig 12114 bp, 7 predicted proteins | sample Popmic249IS_FD_133749 | JGI IMG/M metagenome (GOLD analysis project Ga0190269, IMG submission 133749) | Populus adjacent soil microbial communities from riparian zone of Blue River, Arizona, USA - 249 IS | ecosystem: Environmental > Terrestrial > Soil > Riparian zone | place: USA: Arizona...
CTCTCGCTGCGCTCGACCACGTTCCGGGGCGGCACCTTCGAAGGATCGACCTCGAGCAGGTAGGCTCGTAGCGCTGCCCGCTGCGCGGCGCTCATCTCTCGCCCTCCCGGCGGTGGCATCGCGCTCGGATCGTCCTCGGGCAGCCCGAGGCGCGCGGCTGCCAGGCGCAGCGTCGCCGGCGTCACACGACTCAGATCGACGTCGAAGCGCGCGCGAGACAGCGTCGGATCGAGCGCCGCGTTGTGGCATTGGCCGCACGCCTGCACGAGCAGCACATCGAGCGGTGCATCCGGCTCGACCGCGAAGCCCATGGCCGCGAGCAGCGCTTGATCGTCGGGCAGCACGTCGCTGATGTCAGGCAGCTCGTCCTGCTCGATCCGCCCGTCGAGGTACGCGCGATACGCTTCGCTGGCCGCCGTCAGCTTGTCCGGGTCCGTGATCTGCTCGTGGTGGTAGGGCGGCGCTGGTCCAATGCCCTGCCGATACGCGTCGAACAAGAGCTGCCAGGTCGGGCTGGGGGAGTGGCCCAAGCCTTCGTCCGGATAGCGCTCACGGCCCGCGAGCTGGATCTGGGTGGTCTCGATCGCGATGATGCCGCTGAAGAAGCTCATCGGCTGCTGGGGCTGACCGAGCTCGTTCTCGGCGATTCGGATCTGGCTCTCGAGCAACGACGGATCGTCCGGTGGGATCGCCTCGCCGGCATAGGGCTCGAGCTCCTTGGCCGCGTAGAAGAGGTTCGCGAGCGGGCCGAAGCCTGCGGGGAACCAGTGCATCCACGGCGGATCCATCTCGCGCATCAGCAGCGACGGCTTGCCTCCATCGCTCGGCGCGCCGCCGTGGCAGCGCCGGCAATCGAGCGGCGTGTTCTTGAGATCCTCGTCATCGCGCAGGCGCAGCCCGCGCCAGCCGCTCTCGATCGCGGGCGTGAAGCGATCGCCGAACGTGCAGCCGCCCGGCTCGTCATTGCAGGCCTGCTCGAACTCGAGCAGGTAGAAGGTCAAGCGTTGCGAGCGGCGATCGAGCGCGACCAGCTCTGCGCGCTGCGCGCCGCGCGTGAACGTGGCGGCCACATAGCCGTGCTCGATCGGCTCGAGGCGCAGGAAGACCGCACGCGGATTGATCGGCGAAGCGAGCCGCCCGTCGAGCGCCGTCGAGTGAGAGACGAACAGCGCGCGGTCGAGCCGCAGCGCCTCGGTCAGATCGGCCAGGCTCTCGATCTCGCGCGGCCGCTCGCCGCAGAACAGGTCGCTCACCTCGTCGTCGGCACGCGCGCAGAGCTCCGGCGTCGCGATCGGCCCGGGCTGGCTGCCAGCGTCTTGTGCTGGGCTGTGGCTCGAGCTCGTGCTGCAGGCGGCGAACAAGAGCGCGAGCAGCCCCGCGATGCTGCGCGCGATCGTTCCTGCTGCCTCTTCGTCGGCGCGCACCATGGCCTTGGCAAGTCTTCGCACGGCCGGCGCCGCTTGGAAAATGGTCAGCCCGAGGCTTCTCGGGGAGGCTGGGCCGGTGCACGCCGATCGCCGGCCGCTTCCCGGAGCGCGGCTTCGAGCTCCTCGCGGCGGAATGGCTTGCGCAGCACGCGCGTGGGGCGGCCTTCGGGCAGGGCGGCGAGCGTGGCCTCCGGCGCAAAACCGGACATCAGGACGACCGGAAGCGCCGGAACCCGCTCCGCGAGGGCCGTCGCGAACGCGGCGCCGTCCATTTCGGGCATCACGATGTCGCTCACGACCGCCAGGATGTCCGCGCGTTCGGACGCGATGCGCAGCGCGTTGCGCGGGCTGGTCACGGCTTCGCAGTCGTAACCGAGCTCGCGGATGAGGCCCGAGACCGCGCGCAGGTTGAGCGCGTTGTCGTCGACCACCAAGACCGTGTTGCCGCGAGCGTGTACGGCCGAGTCGCCCAGCGCGATCGGCCCGGACGGTTGATCCTCGTGATGCCGTGCCGACGCGGGGTCGTACAACGGCAGGTACACGTGGAACACCGTGCCGGCGCCGGGCTCGCTCTGGACCTCGATCGCGCCCTTGTGGCTCATGACCGTGCCATGCACGGCCGACAGGCCTAGGCCGGTGCCGCGCTCGGCGGGCTTGGTCGAGAAGAATGGCTCGAAGGCGCGCGCTTGCACGTCCGGCGTCATGCCGGCGCCGTCGTCCTCCACGGTGATCTTCACCGCCGGTCCGGCCGCGATCTCGAAGCCGGACGCGTCGCACCACGCGTTGTCGAGCTCGACGAGCCGCGCGGTGATCGCGATGCGCCCGCCCTCGGCGCACGCGTCTCGCGAGTTGAGCACGAGGTTCAGCAGCGCATGCTCGAGGCTCGATGGATCGCCCCACACCAGCAGCGGCCGCTCGGGCAGCTCGGTGGTCAGCTTGATCTCGCGGCCCAGGCCCGGACGCGCGAGCGTGGTGACCGTGCTCACGAGGTCGGAGACGTTGTACGGCTCCGATGGGAAGCGCCCCTTGCGTCCAAAGGCGAGCAGCTTGCGGGTCAGGTCGGCGGCGCGCTCGGTCGCGGCACGTAGCAGCGCGATGTTCTCGTCGAGCTCGGGCGTGCGCGCTTGCCGGGTGCGCATCGAGATCAGCTCGGTGGCGCCCACGATCGCCGACAGCATGTTGTTGAAGTCGTGCGCGACGCCGCCGGCGAGCTTACCCAGCGCGTCGAGCCGCCGCGCTTGCGCGAGCTGCTCGCTGACCTTGTGCAGCTCCGCGGCCGCGCGCTTCTCCTCCGCTTGCGCGCGCTCGAGCGCTTGCAGCCGCGACTCGGACGACTGCAGCGCTTGGCCGAGGAGCCGCGCAGGCAGCGCGGTCACGCCCAACGCGAGCAGCACGATCATGACCGTGAAGACGTAGGCCTGGAGGTCGCTGGCTTTTTGGATGGGCGCGCTCAAGCCGGCCGCGGACAGCGCGAGCCACATGCCACCCGTGAGGAGCGTCCACAGCGCGACCGCCCAGCCCCATCGCGCGCCGAACAGCGGCACGACCAGCGCCATCACGACGACGTTGGCCACGAAGCCCAAGCTGTGCACGCTCTTGAGCAGCGCGCTGCTACCGGTGACCAGTGACAAGCCGATACACAGCAGCGCGGCGCTCGGGATGTACAGCTTGCGGCGAGCGAAGTACGCGCTCATGGCCGTGGTCGCAAACCAGCCGGAGGTGAGCGCGAAGTGGATCGGTGTCGGGCTCGTGGTCGCGAGCAGCGCCATGCTCACGAGCGCGGCCACCGCCATCGGCGCGAGCACCCAGCGCACGATGCGGTTGGCGATGGCCTCGCGAACGGGGCGCGACAGGGGAACGTGGGTCGTGTCGATCGGCTGCACGGGTCGACTGCCGCGGACGTCGTCGCGGCGTAGCGCCGGCCAGTTTGACACAGCCGCGTGGTGTGCGTTTGTAGGCGCTCCACGCGGCGGCATCATTTAATAGGCAGCTGATCAGCCCGCGCCCGCGGAAGCCGAGAGCGACGCGGAAACCTCGACGGAAACGCTGACCGACGCGGTGGCTCTCGGCAGCGCCGCCGCGGCTTGGGTGACGCAGCTGGCGGCGTTGACGCCCAGCTCGCCGACGGCGTTGGGCAGGCTGCCCGCCGTCCGCACGATCGCGTTGCCGCTCGCGCCGAGGCGCGAGAGCTTGGCGCGCACGGCGAGCACGCCGCCGAGGCCGCTCTTGATGGCGGCCCGCACGCGCGCGGCGCGCTCGGGGATGTTGGACTCGGCGACGCCGGCGACATCGACGTCGACCGCGCCGGGCGTGCACTCGGCCCTCGCGTTCAAGCGCGCATCGCATGACGCCTGGCAATCGGCGCTGGCGCGCGGCGCGCGTACCTCACCGGTGCAGTACGGCTCCTTCATGGTCACGCTGCACTCGCCGCGGCACTCGCCTTTGCACTCCGCTTTGGCTTGCGTCACGCACGTGCCCTCGCATTCGCCGTCGCAGCGACCCTTCGAGGCCTTGCTCGAGCACGTACCCTCGCACGTGCCATCGCAGCGGCCCTCGACCTCGGCCGCGCACGTGCCGCGACACTCCGCGTCGCACTCGCCGCGCAGCTCGCCGCCTTCGCACTGCAGCTCGAGCTTGCCCGGATCGACGTCGACCTCGCACTCGCCGACGCACTCGGCATACGCGTCGACCTTGGCCTGGCAGCGCGGCGGCGTGGCCGCGACCTTCACGTCCAGCTTGGCGGACGCGCGCAGGTCTTGGAGCTCGGCCTCGATCTTCGCGCTCACCGGCATGCACACGGCCTTGACCTTCGGCTCGCCCGGCGTGCCTTGCAGCTGCTCCTCGGGGATCTCGAGCTCCTTGGCCATGTCCTCGCACGCGCTGATCAGCGAGCCCTCGAGCTCGGCAGCCGCGCTCGTGAAGTCGGCGGTCGCCGACAGAAAGGTCTCGAGCTTCTTGGCCGTGACGCTCGCGCCGAAGTCGCCGCCGCAGCGGCCGGCGAGCTCGCCGCCGCTGCTGCCGCTCGAGCCGGGTGGCGGGACCGGCGTGCAACTGAGCGTCATGGCGATACTGCTCACACAAGACAAACGAGCCAAACTGCGGACCATCGCAAAGCTCCTGGGTTAATGGCGCCCAGGATACTCGCGGCGCGCGTTCTGCGCGCGAGGGGCGTTGTGCTATGGGCTCTCCTGGGCGCGGCCCGTCATGGGGACGAAGCGGACGGGCAGGACCGACTTCCGATCGAAGCCCTCGGGGGTGCGGGTCACCACGATCAGGTCTTGCGCGCCGCGGCCGACGGGCACGACGAGCTTGCCCCCCATGGCCAGCTGCTCGAGCAGCGGCTCGGGGATCGCGGGCGGCGCCGCCGTGATCAGGATGGCCCCGAACGGCGCGCGCTCCGGCCAGCCCGCGTAGCCGTCGCCATGTCGCACGTCGGCGGCAAAGCCCGCCTGCGCCAGAGCCTGCTTCGCGCTCGCCGCCAGCTGCTCGATGATCTCGATCGAATAGACCTCGGCGCCGAGCGCAGACAGGACCGCGGCTTGGTAGCCCGACCCGGTGCCGACCTCGAGCACGCGCTCGCCGCGCTCGACGTCTGCGAGCTGCGTCATCAGCGCGACGATGTACGGTTGGCTGATCGTCTGCTCGGCCGCGATCGGCAGCGGCGTGTCCTCGTACGCGTGCTCGCGGTGCGGCTCGGGTACGAAGACGTGCCGCGGAACGCGGCGCATCGCATCGAGCACCTCGGGATCACGGATGTCGCGTGCGGCGAGTTGCTCGGCGACCATGCGCTCGCGCAGTGGTGCGAAACGTTCGTCCTGAGGCTCGGCCGGCGAGGGCTGGCTCTCTTGGGCCGCCGGCGGCGACTGCGCGCTTCGCGAGGCGCAGCTCGCGATGAGCCACGCGCAGGCCAGCGCACAGCACGTCGCGTTCGATAGCACCGCCGGCGTCATGGCTTTGGCGTAGGGCGCCGTACGCAGGCGGTCAACTCGGTCGGTGCGACACAGCTCGCGAAAGATCTCGAGGAGCGGCACGCGCAACGCGTCGGGGCATTCCTGCCGTGGCAGCCATGGCGTGCTCGCTGCGTAAGCGCGGCTCGCGCATGGGCCCACGGGTGCACACAGCGCACGGCGTGCTGAAAGCCGAACGTTCCGTTGAGCTGCGGGTGCTCGGCGTGTGATGATTTGTTTTGGCTAGATGACCGACGTCAGCGTGCGAGCGCCCGAAGCTGCCGAAGCCAGCTTGTTCGCGGTCGGCCACCGCGTGGCCGGCCGTTACCGCATCGAGAGCGAGGTGGGCACCGGCGGCGCCGCGCAGGTGTTGTGCGCGTTCGACGAGCAGGCAGGGCGCCGCGTCGCGCTCAAGGCGCTCGCCGAACGCGCGCGTTCACGCAACCGCGATCGGCTGCTCGCCGCGTTTCGGCACGAGTTCACGGTGCTCACGCAAGTGGCGCATCCCAACGTCGTGCGCGTGCACGACTTCGGCTTCGCCGACGACGTGCCCTACTACACGATGGAGCTGCTCGAAGGGCAGTCGCTGAGCGAGATCGCGCCGCTCGATGCAGCCGATGTGTCCGATCTGTTGTGCGGCCTGTGCGAGCCGCTCGGCATCCTGCACGCCCGCCGCTGGGTGCATCGCGATCTGTCCGCCCGTAACGTCATCCGCACCGAAGATGGACAGATCAAGCTGATCGACTTCGGCGCGACCGTCTCGATGGACGAGCGCCACGCGCCGATGGGTACGCCGCCGTTCATGGCCCCGGAGGCGCTCACGCAGGAGCCGCTCGACGCGCGCACGGACATCTTCGCGCTGGGCGCGCTCGCGTACTTCGCGCTCACCGGCGTCCATGCCTATCCAGCGCGCACGCTCGCGCGCTTGCCCGCGGTGTGGAAGCAATCGCCGCGGGCCGTGCGCGAGCTGGCGCCCACGACCCCGGGGCCGCTTGACGAGCTCGTGATGGCCATGCTGAGCCTCGATCCCAGCGCGCGCCCGCGCTCGACGGCCGAGGTCCTGCAGCACCTGCGCGCCGGCTCGCGCCACAGCGTCCCGGTGAGCCGCGAGACCGCCGGCGCGCACCTCGAGACGCCCAAGCTGATCGCGCGCGAGGCTCAGCTGCGCAAGCTGCAAGCGCTGCTCGTGTCAGCGGCCGAAGGGCGCGGCGCGGTGTGCGTGATCCAAGGCGAGCGGGGCATGGGCCGCTCGCGCTTGCTCGATGAGCTCGGGCTGCTCGCGCGGCTTGCGGGTCATCCGGTGCTGCGCGCGAGCGGCAAGCTGTCGGGCCCTGGCCAGCTCGCGCTCGCGCGCACCCTGGGCGAGACGGCGCTGCGCCTCCTGGTCGAGGACGAGCAAGCCGCTGCGCCAGAGCTTGCTTGGCTGCACGAAGACCAGGACACCTCGCAACTGTCGAAGGCGGCCGCCGCCGAAGCGCAGCGCGCGCTCGTCACGTGGCTCAGTCGCCACGCCGAGCGCTCGCCGCTCGTGCTGCTCGTCGATGACTTCGACGCCGCGGATGGCGCGAGCCAGAAGCTGCTCGCGCAGCTCGCGCTCATGGTCCGCAAGCGCCGGCTGCTGCTCGCCGTGACCAGCGAAGCGAGCGCTGCGGCCGAGGGCGCCCTGCACGTGCTGCGCGACCATGGCGTGGCGGTCGGGCTCACGCCGTTCGGCGAAGCCGAGGTCGAAGCCTGGGCGCGCGCGGTGTTCGGCGACGTGCACAACATCGCCCGCCTCGGTCGCTGGCTGTTCTCGGCCAGTGGCGGCCGCCCCGCCGATTGCATGGCGTTCGCGCAGTACTTGGTCGAGGAGCGGATCGCCGTCCGCTCCGGCGGTACGTTCCGGCTGCCCGATGGCTTCGATGGCCTCAGCTTGCCGAGCAGCGTGCGAGACGCGCTGGAGCTGCGTCTCGCGGCTTTGTCGGAGCAGGCGCGGACCTTCATCGAGCTGCTCGCGCTCGAGGTGACGCCGGCGCCCTTTACCATCGATGAGTACCTGCGCGTCTTCGGCGAGCAGGGCGGGGACGCGGCCGTCGCCCTCGCGGAGCTGACGGCGGCGCAAGTGCTCGCCGCGACCGCGCGCGGCTACGTGCTGCGCAACAGCGCGGCGCTCGACTGGGCGCGCGCCCGGCTCACGCCCGAGCGTGAGAGCGCGCTGCATCGCCGGCTCGCGCGCTACCACGAAGTGGCGGGCGGGCAGGACACGAGCATGGTGCTGTTCGGCGCCTTCCACCTGTGGAAGGCGGGCGACCTCGCGGCCGCCGACGCGCTGCTCGGCGAGGCCGACCTGTTTCGCTACACCTCGCGCAGCCTGGCGCTCGCCTTTACGCGCAGCGACGACGCGATCGCGATGCTCGAGGCGCTGCTCGTGTACCGCAAGCAGACCGGCGCCGCACCTTGGAAGATCACGACGCTGCGCGTGGCGCTGCTCGCGCGCGCGTCGGTCTCACGCGCTGATTTGGTGTCGTACACCGAGGAGACGCTCGAGGGTCTGCGCTTCGATCTCGGCCTCGATCTGTGGGCCGAGCAACCGGCCGAGCTCTCCGACCGGGAGAAGATGTCGCGCTGCTTCAACGCGGCGCTCGCACGCCACGGCGCAACGCCCGAGGCGCAGCGAGGCCTATCGCCGTTCGTGGCGCTGCGCCACCTCGCGAGCGCGTGCGCGAGCGCCGGGGGCGCGTACGTCATCCGCTACGAGCCGCAGCACATCTGGCGGCTGTCGCGCACGATCGGCCTGTTCCGCGGCCTCTCGCCGTCGCTCGACATCATCATCGACATCGTCGAGAACCCCACGCAATCACAGGGCTGGGGCGCAGACGTCTCGGAGTTCCAGAGCCGCGTGATCGAAGCGACGCGCGATCCCGTGCCGGATCTCGACGACGAGCTGCGCGTCGCGATCCATTGGCTCAACAGCTACTACCACGCGGCCCACTTGGCGGGTGAAGGCAACGACGCGGCCTTGCGCTACGTGCCGGGGCTCGAGGCGCAGCCCGTGTACGCGGCGCTCGGCCTGCAGGTCCGGCGCATCCACGCGCTGATGACCGGTCGCTTCCGCGAGGCGCAGCGCTACCGGCGGGAGCGCGAGCTGCTCGCGCTGCAGAGCGAGAATAGCGACCAGCACCTGCACATGAGCCTCTTGCGCGAGCAGCAGGCGGCCTATCTGTGCGGCGACTTGCTGGAGATGACGCGCTGCGGCGCCGAGCTGCGAGAGCGCGCCGAGCGCTTTCCGGGTTGGCTGCCCTGGCTGGCGCTGAACCGAGTGCGCGTATGCCTGCTCTCCGAGGACTACGCCCAGGCGCGCGCGATCGCGGAGGAAGCGCTCGGCAAGCTGGAGCCGTTCGCGCACGGAGCTTGGCTCCACCTCGCGACACTGCGCGCGGAGATCTTGCTCGAGCAGCGACACTTCGCCGAAGGCGCCGCGGTCGCGCGCGACGTGCTCGACCGCGCCGCCAGGCTGGGGGCGAAGCTCGATGTCGTGCGCTATCGCCTGCGCATGCTCATCGCCGGGGCCGACGTGATGCTGGGCGATCCGAAGGGCGGCTGCGCTGCGCTCGACGCCGTGCTGGGCGAAGCCGCCGTCGCACCCGGCACGCAGAGCTTGGTGTATGGCCGGCTGTGCGAGATCCGCTGCCGCGTGGCGATCGCGATGGGCGACGAGCCTGGGTTTGCGGAGCACCACGCTCGGCTCCGCCAGCTGTACTCGCAGCATCCGGGCTTGCGGGCCCGCTACGAGCGCTTGCAGCGCAGAGCGCGCGATCGCTTCGAGCAGCGGCCGGTTGCGGAGCAGGAGGCGCCGGGGTGGGCCGAGCGGCTCCAGACCGCGCTGGCCACGCAGAGCTCGGAAGACCAAGGCGATTACTTGTTGTCGATCGTGCTCGACGAGGTCGGTGCGCCGCTGGGCCAGCTGTACCGTGTGGATCGCGGCGGCCGGCCCGTGCTCGCCGCGTGCAAGCCCAAGCCGCCGGACCCGGTGCTGCTCGCGCAGGCGGTGCGCACGTTCGCGACGTACGCGAGCAGCATGCTGGAGGAGAGCGCCACGCAGAGCGTCGACGAGGTGAGCGAGAGCAATACCCTCGACTCCGCGGGGGCGCGCTACGAGACCATCTGGCTGCGCCATCCCGATGACGCTGAAGCGCTGCGCGGCATGCTACTCGTGCCGGCCGACGCGGAACGACTGACGGCGCTCACGCCGGATCTGCAGCGCGCGGTGTGCGAGCGGCTCGTCCAGCTCGGGTAGTCTAAGCGGCAGCAGCCCACCCGAGAGCACATAGCGAAGTGACTTCCCGGATCGGTACCATCGGCCCGGTGACCGGGACGCTCGGCAACATTCGCGGCGCCGCGTTCGACGACTTCCTCGCGTGGTATGCGCGCGAGCGCGACGCGGAGCGCCTGAAGGCGGCCGTCGCGGCGCTACCGCCCGACCTCACGGCCTCCGTGCGCTGGACCGATGGCCTGCCGCGGCTCGTGCCGTTCGCTTGGTATCCGTGCGAGCTGGTGCATGGCGTGCTCGATGAGCTGACCGCGGGCCTCAGCGATTGGGACCGCGCGCGGCTCGCGCGCGAGATCGCGGATACCGTCATGGAGACGACGCTGAAGGGCGTGTACCGCGCGATCTTCAAGGCCATCGTGTCGCCCTCGATGATGGCGCGCGTGTCGATGCGCGTGTGGCAGCTGTACTACGACACCGGCGACAGCCGCATCACCGTCGAGTCGCCGACGCAGCATCGCGCCGAGCTGACGGATTGGCGCGGCCATCACCCCTTCTTGTGCGAGGTGAACCGTCACTCGACGGCGTGGCTGTACCGCGCGCTCGGCTGCGATCAGCTGGTCGTGAAGCAGCTCGAGTGCGTCAGCAAGGGCGCAAGGCGCTGCACCATGCTCAGCACCTGGTCGGGCTGAGCACGGTGCACGGAGCGCTCGCGCGGAGCCGTTCCGACGACCTAGATCGTGATCTGGCCCGAGCGCAGCAAGTAAGCGAGCTTCTTGCGCTGCTCGGGCCGCAGCATGCCGTGGGTGTCGCCGAGCGCTTCGAGCACGGCGTCGCGCAGGCGCTCCGCGCTCTTGACCCGCAGCTCGAGCGCCTCGCTCAGCTTCGCTCGATCCAGCTCGCCGCCGAGCAGCGCGTCGGCGATCAAGCCCACCGAGCGGCGCTCATCGACGGCGCCCTGCGCCCGTACGGTCTTGAGCTCGTCGATCGCTCGCGCGAGCTTCTCGATCTGCTCTTCATCGAGCTCCAGCTCGTGGGCCATCACGCGCAGCGGCCGGCGCACGCCGAACACAGGACCGTGCCCGTGCTCAGCTGCGGAGTGATAGCTGTCTGCGTGGCCGGCTCCGGCATGATGGGCCGCGTGCATGCACGCTCGCGCGCGCTTCCAATGAAAGAATCCCGGATGCATGGTCGTGTCTCCTTCGCCGGGGCGTTCGCTCCCGGCGGGTTGAGCGGCGTTACACGCCGCTGCGCGGGCGTTGTGCCTCGCGCTGCAGCCACTCTGGCGCTCCATCCGCCGTTGTCAACGCGGCGCAAGACTACTTAACGATTGCCCCACGCCCCGACTATCGTTACCGGATGAACCTCACCGGCGCGGTCGCGCTCACGGCCACCGCGGTGGTTGCCCTCGTGCTCTCCGAGCGCTCTGGCTCGCAGCGCGGCGTCGCGCTCAGCAAGTCGCTCGCGTCCCTTGGCTTCATCGCCACCGCGCTGGCCGCGGGCGCGCTCGAGTCGGGCTACGGCGTGACCGTGCTAGTCGGGCTCGTGTCGTGCGCGCTCGGCGACGTGCTGCTCATCCCGCGTGGCGCCGGTAAAGCGTTCCTCGCTGGCATGGCCAGCTTCGCGCTCGGGCACGCGGCCTACGCGGCGGCGTTCCTCCAGCGCGGCATCGAGCGCAATGCGGCTGCGGCCACGTTGATCGCGATGGCCGCAGTCACGTTCTTCACGCTGCGCTGGCTCGCGAGCCACCTGCCGCGGGACATGAGCATCCCGATCCGCGTTTACATCGTGATCATCAGCGTCATGGTCGCGCTCGCGGCCGGCGCGAGCAGCGCCGCCAGCGAGCCGTGGATGGCCGCGGGCGCCATCGCATTTGCGCTCTCGGATTTGTCCGTCGCGCGCGAGCGCTTCGTGCAGCCCGCATTCCTCAACCTGCTCTGGGGCCTGCCGCTCTACTACGCAGCGCAGATCACGCTCGCGCTTACCGTGAAGCTCACCATGGCGTGAGCAACGTTCTGCGCTGTTTTGGCTTGTTGGAAAACGTCAGCGATGAACGTTTGGGCGAAGTGGGCAGATTCTCCGCAAATGCGTTGCGAAGCATTGGTGGATGATGGCTGCCAGGGTGAACGTTGTGGTATTTGCGGCACGGGACGTTCGCGTTGCGTCGTGGCAGCACTGCGGCGGGTGCGAACGGTGAGGAGCCTTGTTGGGGGTTGGTCCCCGTTCTTCATCGGCGAAGAGCGGTGAGCGTCACCAGTTCAAGGAGGCCTTCGTGGTCTACGAATGTGTTGGAAGAAAGCTGTTGTTCATCGCGTGCTGTGTTGCGCTGACCGTCGCCTGCTCGAGCAGCGATGAAGGCGACTCGCAGAACCCGAACACCGGCGCCGGCAGCGGCGGTATGGGCATGGTCACCGGCGGCGCCTCCGGCATGACCGCGATCACCGGCGGCGCGGGCGGCACGACCGCGACGGGCGGCGGCGGTGGCGTTGCGGGC
>Ga0190269_10001282_pt1 | contig 12113 bp, 9 predicted proteins | sample Popmic249IS_FD_133749 | JGI IMG/M metagenome (GOLD analysis project Ga0190269, IMG submission 133749) | Populus adjacent soil microbial communities from riparian zone of Blue River, Arizona, USA - 249 IS | ecosystem: Environmental > Terrestrial > Soil > Riparian zone | place: USA: Arizona...
AAGGCCGTCATGGATGCGGGCCAGCTCGTCTCAGATGAGATCGTGCTCGGACTCATTCGCGATCGACTCAGCCGGCCCGATGCGACGAACGGCTTCATCCTCGACGGCTTTCCTCGCAACATCAAACAAGCGGACTCGCTGAATGCGCTGCTCGATGAGCTCGAGCAGCCGCTCGATGCCGTGTTGCTGTTGGATGTGCGTCGCGAAACCTTGATGCAACGTCTCGCAGGTCGCCGCATCTGCCCGAAATGCGGCACGGTGTACAACGTGCACACGCTGCCTGAAGGGCAGACGAGTTGCGAAAAGGACGGCACCGAGCTTTATCAGCGTCCTGACGATAAAGAAGAAGTGATTGGCAAGCGACTCGAGGTGTATGAGCAGCAGACGCAACCGCTCGTCGAGCACTACTCGAAGCTGGGTCTGTAGCGTGCAATCGCAGGCGAAGGCGAGCTCGAAGATGTGTTCGAGCGAATGGAATCAGCCGCGCTCGCAAAGCCAGTGCCGTCCGGGAAAGTAAAAGTGAAGCGCACACCGGCGGCAAAGAAAGAGTCGATCGCCGCGAAGACGTCCACGAGCAACAAAGCCTCTGACAACTCCGCGCCGAAGAATAAGGCGAAGTCGTCGAGCAGCAAGGCATCCAAGAAGAAAGTCGCGAAAAAGAGTTCAGGTCAAGCAAAGGTCGCGAAGCCTGCGGCCAAAACGAAGTCGAAGCCGGCCAAGGCAAAAGTGAAGTCGAAAGCGAAGTCGCCAGCCAAGAAGGCCAGCAAGCCGACGAAAAAGACCAGCAAGAAGGCTGCGAAGCGCAAAGCTCCGCGCGCGAAGAAGTAACTCGCGAAGGAAGAGCGACGCGAAGAGTGCTCATCGACATTCTTCGCGTTTGCATACCCGCGATTGAATCAGGTCGGTCGCTAGCGATCTGAAAGCAGTACGGTCGCGAGACGTCTCCAACCCCTGCGTCGTCTGCGATTCGAACCCGGCGACTCTCTTAGTGCAGCAGCAAATGGGCGGCTCGCGTTATGAAGGGGCGCCCGCCGCCAAAATTTCAAAGCGCGGCGCCGTCGCTGACTCGAACCCGCGATGATCAACGCAGCGATTGTCTTAGCACCAGCGCAGGCGCTAACCCGTGGCGAGCGCAATCAATCGCTCGCCAATGACCTCACGACGCCATCCCGTACCGATGCCGTCGTTTCGGCCTGAAAACACGAGGCTTTCGACGTCGCGACGGGTCGCGAGCAATTCAGGCGCAATCTTCATTTCATCGGCCTGAGCGCGAACGAGCAACATGAGCTTCGTGACACGCGCTAGCTGTTCATTTTCTGGCTTACCGGGGACGATGAATGGCGGTTCGTTGTGAGCGTCGCGCTGAGCTTGCGCGATGACCGCGAGAAGTTCGTCGCCACTCTTGCGAACGACGCCTGCGGGTAACGATTTCAATTGCTCGAGCTCGGCAGTTTCTTTCGGCAAGCGTTCGGCGATGTCGCGCAATGCTTCATCTGGAAGAATCCATCCGCGCGGTCGATCGTGTTTCATCGCGCGCGACTCGCGCCAAGAGGCGAGCAGTTTTGCTGCGAGCCGTTGCGCCGGCTTGTAACGATCGAGCCCTTTGAGGCGTCGCCAAGCATCCTCTGGCTCGGTGCGAAACAGCGCGGGATCCTCGAGCTTGCGGCATTCCTCTTCTGTCCAAGCCAACCGGCCGCGACTTTCGAGCTCAGCGCGTAGGTTTTCGTAGAGCGGCACGAGATAGCGCACGTCGTCAGCCGCGTATTCCAGTTGTTCGGGATTCAGCGGGCGCCGAGTCCAATCTGTGCGCGCGTGTCCTTTTGGCAGAGTGTGGCCTAGTCGCTCCGTCACTAGATTTCCGTAACCGATCTGCGCGGCATGCCCAAGAAAAGCACCCGCGATTTGCGTGTCGAAGAGCGGACCCGGAATCGTCGTGAGTGGCGGTTCGATATGCACCGTGCGAGGTGCTTGCGAGAGCACTTCGAGATCCTGTCGCGCGGCGTGCAGGACTTTCAGTCGATGACGCTCATCGAGGAACGTCCACAGCGGCTGAAGCTCCTTCAATGCAAGCGGATCCACGATCACGCAGGCGTCGCGTGACGCGAGCTGGATCAAACACAGCATCGGGTAGTAGGTGCTTTCGCGCATGAACTCGGTGTCGAGCGCTAGAAACTCCGACGGCGCAAGGGCGGCGATCGCGCGTTCGAGCTCTGCGGTCGATGCGACGTAAAGCACTGGAGACATGGCGTGTAGAATCCGATCGAGTTGGTGTTCCAACCGATTCTATCCGTTAACGGCCATTGGCCACTCGCTGCGATTTTGTATGCACGTACACATTCTCGGGATTTGCGGCACGTTCATGGGCGGTATTGCGGCGCTCGCGCGCGCCGCGGGACATCGCGTTACTGGATCCGATCAGAACGTTTATCCGCCGATGTCCGATCAGCTTGCCGCGATGGGCATCGAGCTCATTGAGGGTTTCGATCCTGATCAGCTGAAATTGAATCCGGATGTCGTCGTCGTCGGCAATGTGATGAGCCGCGGCAATCCTCTGATCGAGGCGCTCCTCGACAGCGGCAAACCGTACACATCGGGACCTGAGTGGCTTGCACGTCATGTGCTTGCTGGACGGTGGACGCTTGCAGTCGCAGGCACACATGGCAAAACGACCACATCGAGTGTGCTGACGTGGATCCTCGAGCACGCTGGGCTCGATCCTGGCTTTCTGATCGGTGGCGTTCCCGGCAATTTCAACGTGACCGCACGGCTCGGTGGCGGCACGCACTTCGTCGTCGAAGCCGACGAGTACGACACCGCATTCTTCGACAAGCGTGCGAAGTTCGTGCACTACCGTCCGCGCACCGCGGTCCTCAACAATCTCGAGCACGACCACGCCGACATCTATCCGGATGTCGCCGCGATCCAGTGGCAGTTCCATCAGTTGCTGCGAATGGTGCCGCGTAATGGCATGGTCGTTGCGAATGCATCGGATGTGCACGTGATGGAAGTCATCGATCGCGGCTGTTGGACACCGGTCGAGCGTTTCTCGGCCAATGTCACGGGCGACACCGCGTGGTACGCCGCGACGGATCCAGGGAGCGATTACTCTCGTTTCACTGTCATGGAAGGTAATCACGCAATGGGTGAGGTCGAGTGGTCGATGCTTGGTCGACACAATGCAGAGAATGCATTGGCTGCGATCTTGGCTGCGCGTCACGCAGGCGTTGATGTCGCAACGTCCGTCGAGGCTTTGAAGAAATTCGCTGGCGTGCGTCGCCGCATGGAAGTGCGCGGTGTCGTTCATGGCATCACGGTGTACGACGACTTCGCACATCATCCGACCGCGATCGAGACGACGATCGATGGCTTGCGACGACGCATTGGCGATTCTCGACTGATCGCCGTGCTCGAACCGCGTTCCAATACGATGAAGCTCGGTACGCATCGCGACGCGCTTGCGAAGTCCTTGAGTCGCGCTGATCAAGTTTGGATGTATCAAGGTCCGGGCGTGCAATGGGACGTCGCCGGATCGGTCGCGAGTTTGGGTTCGCGCGCGCACGTGACGAACGACGTCGATGATCTCGTGCGACAACTCGACCAAACGCTGCGTGCGGGCGATCACGTGTTGATGATGTCGAATGGCGGCTTCGGCGGCGTACATAGCAAATTACTGACCCGACTCACGGCGCGTACGCGTCCCTGACGATGGATGAAATCCCGCTCTTTCCGCTGAACGTCGTGCTCTTTCCGGGCGGGCCGCTGAAGCTGCGGATTTTCGAACCACGCTATGTCGACATGATCGGACGCTGCATGCGCGAAGGCGCGCCGTTCGGTGTCGCGATGATCGTCGAAGGCACCGAGGCGGGCGGGCCTGCCACAACTGCCCCTATCGGCACGAGCGCGAGAATTGTTGATTTCGAAAAGTTGCCCGACGGTTTGCTCGGCGTCACCGCGGTCGGCGAAAGAAGTTTTCGTGTTCGTTCAGTGCGCAGGCAGGCTGATGGTCTCAACGTTGCGCAAGTGGAGTGGCTCGCTGCCGAACCTTCCGTGCCGGTGCCAGATGAGTGCGGACCGTTTGTGATGTTGTTACAGCACGCGCTGCCTGAACTCCCGCCGCTATACGACTTTTCTCCGGTGTCGTACGACGACGCGTCGTGGGTTGGCGCACGCCTCGTCGAGTTGTTGCCGCTACCGCCTGCGGAGAAACAGCAGTGCCTCGAGATGCAGGATCCGATCATGCGACTCGAACACTTGCGATCGCGCGTGCAGATTCGTCAGGACGATCCGAGTTGATTGGCTGCTGAGCGACGCGCGACCACTGTGTAAATGATCGCCATCACAGCGATCCAAGCAACAGCACCCCAGCCAATTACGCCATCGTAGGAACCGACAATCCAGCTTGCGGGTGTTTGCGGGTCGACTGTCGATGCGCCACGCACAAATGCGATTGTGCACACCCACGACGCATGTAAGCCGATGCACGCGGCAATCGCGTTTGTTCTTACGCGCACAAGCGCAAGCAACACACCTACTGCAAACAGCGCGAGAAACGAGTCGACAAGATCGAGCGGCGTTGCATAGCGCTCCAAAAGTTTCTGGAGCACAGCAAAACCTGTGCTCCAGTCGATCTCCTCACGCGGCAGTCGCAACCGACCGCCGAGGAAATGCACGGACGCGTACAACAAACTCGGCAAGATGATTGCGAGCGCGGTGCCCGATTCGCGTCGTACCGCCGTGAACAACGCGCCTCTAAAGAAAGTCTCTTCGATAAACGCGACGACAAGCCCTGAGAGCAAGCCGCTCGCGATCAGTCCTGCAATGCGCCCTGCGCTCCAATCGAAGTTCGCTTTGAGCTCACGCACATCGAGACCGAACAACGTGAGCATTAGCGGCAGCATGATCGCGACGCCGCAGACTAAGCCTAGCAACAGTTGCCGCATGAATTCGCGTCGCGGCAATGCGTAGCCGAGCGCTTCCTTGCTGGCAACGTTCCACCGACGGAAGATCCAGATCAAGCCAATGAATGCAACCAGCATCGCGATTCGGTGCATGACTCGATGCACAGGTTGATCGGAGACGAGCATGACAAGCCACCACGCGGGATAGGTGAGCGCCGCGGCGACGACGAGTGCGAGAACGAGAAACGCGACGAGCGCGAAGAATGCACGCATGGGATGACGATGGCCTGCTGGGCTCTTTGCCGCTGATTGTCTGCAAACGTGGTCGATATTCGAACCGAACGCCACAACCACATTGCTTTAATGCGCGCAGGTCGCAAACAACACGGAGGCACTCATGGACGAAACCAAGACGGTCGCAATCCTGTCGGCGCTCGCGAATGGCGTCAATCCACTCACCGGCGAGATCTTCGCCGCCGACAGTCCATATCAACAGGCTGATGTCGTTCGGGCGCTGTTCGTGGCAGTCGAACGCTTCAAGCAAGCACAAGCACAACCTCAGCCGCAGGCACCGGCATCAAAGCCGAAAGCACGCACTGACGCACCAAGCAACGTGGGTAAACCGTGGAGCGACGAAGAAGATCGGCGCTTGATCGCGGAGTTCGATCGCGGTCGGAAACCCGCCGAGATCGCTCGAGAGCTCGGTCGCACACTCGCTGGGATCGAGGCGCGACTTGAACGGCACGGCAAGCTGTCGCCGAAGGAGCGAACGACAGCCAATCGATATCCGCGAGAACGACCGGTCGCGCAGGCGAGCTCGAACTAAGGCGACGCGCCGAGGACCGGTGCGCGGACTAATGCAATTGCGCGAGGCGCTCGGCCTCGCGCAAATCGGCGCGCAGTCGTTTGACTGAACGATCCGAGTGCGTGATGCGCTCCATCGCGATGCGCACGGGTCGCAGCCGCTCCTGGGTGCCGCTCGCACCGGGCTCGCGCATTTGGCGTAGCGCGCGCTGCGCAAACGCGGCATACGCGCGGCTTGCCAGTAGATTGCGTTGCGACCTGGGCAGCGAATCTGCGAACGCTTCGATTGCACGGAGCACGTCCGTATCGAGCTTGCTCATGCTGCGTAATCGATTCGTCTCGCTGCTCGCATGGCGTCGGTAATGCGCGAGTACGCGCGGTTCGTACCAGACTGGAAACTGGGCGGCGATTCGGACCCACATCTCCCAGTCGAGCGCGTAATGAAGGTCGGGGCGATACCCGCCGAGTTGCTCGTAGGCGCTCCGTCGGACGAGTGCTGCCGGGCATTGGATGCGCTGCCATTCGGCGATCTTCGGCAGCCAATTGTTGAGCGTGCCTGCGAACCATCGCTCGCGATGAGAGATGCGCTCTGTTCGATTCCATTCATCCACGAACGCATGGCGACAGAAGGCCATGCCAATCTCGGGACGCCTTGCGAAGGCGGGCAGCATGCGCCGATAAAACTGCGGCGCAACGACGTCGTCTTGATGTAAGACGTGAACGATTCGACCGCGCGCCAACTGCAAACAGTAGTTCCAATTGCCAGCTAATCCGCGATTGCGGTCGGCACGATGCAGTTCGATTCGATCTGATGCACCTGCCTCAGCGATCAACTTTGCGACATCGCATGTGGGCGATGCATCGTCGACGATCGCGATCTGCATCTCTTCGCGACCGATGCCGCCAGCGAGCACGCTCTTCACTGCGTCGATCAGAAAACGATCCGGCTCATACACCGGGATCATCACCGAGACGATCGGCCGCGGGCCCGCAGCGACGGGCTCGATCGCGGTCAGTTGGTCGGCAATGGTTTTCATCGAGGCGGCCATCGCGACCATCATAGCCCGCACACGCGGCTGGATCATCGTTAACTGTTGGCGAACCTGGCGTTCGAACGGCCGTATAAACTGCGCGCCGTCGTTTTCACGCGAGAAGCACGCTTGGCACAGCGCAGTTTGTTGTTGCTCTCGAGCACCGAGCGGCTATTGAGTCGCTGGTGGCCGAGCCGTCGCTTAGACACCGATCCGCTCGAATCATGGAGAGTAGAGGGCCGGTATGCTCCAGTCACGATTGCTAACTGGAAGCTGACGCCGTGGATGCGCCGCGAAGTCTTGCGCAGGCGGGTGGCGCAGCCTTTGGAATTCTCGGTAGGTCGGCTCACGATCGTGATTCCATTCCGAGATCGCGAACCCCACCTCGCGCGCCTCATCCCGCCGCTCACAGAGACGTTGCATCGTCAGGGAATTCAGCACCAGATCCTGATCGTGGAGCAGGCAGTGCCTGGGTCTTTCAATCGGGGTCGATTGCTGAACATCGGAATGCACTTCGCCGCAGATCAATCCGACTACTACTGCCTGCACGATGTCGACGCCATTCCGGTGGACGCCAACTACGCGTGTCCATCGCAACCTTTGCGACTGGTGAATGCAATCGTGCGACCCGAAGGCGAGGCGCAGCGATCGCCTCATTATTTCTCCGGCGCTGTCTCTGTGCGTAAGGAACAAGCCTTCGCCGCGAACGGCTTTTCGAATCTGTATTGGGGTTGGGGCAAAGAGGACGACGATTTCTTCTTTCGCCTACTGCTCGCAGGATTTCTTTGCTACGTCGACACGGAAGGTCGGTACTTGGATCTTCCTAACCCAGGCGTTACGAAGACGACCACCGCTTCAAAGCTGCCGCAGACTCAACAGAACCGAAAGCGTCGTAGTGCGCTCGTTCGAGGATGTCTGGATCCGATGCGAGATGGCTTGAACACGCTCAAGTACGAGGTGATTGAGCGGATCGATCACGGGTCGTATGTGAAGGTGCGCGTGACGTGGCCGGAATAGCCGACGTCACTAGATTTCTCTCGTCAATCATTCGCGCTGAGAAGAACATTCGGCTCTAACGTGCAAAAAACTGCCAAACGCGCCAAGGCGCGAAGTTCAGCGCTTCGCGAGACAGTGGTCTGACGAGTGCCTCGGAGAGTTGAGCGCCCTCGCGGCAGAATTGAGTGTCTGCTCAGCAGGCTCTTGGGAGTAGCCACTCGATCCAACGTCACGCAGATCGATGGGCAGAAACGCGAGAATCAACGATCCGGACGAGTTGATGCTAGGGACAGAAACGCGACGGATGCGGCAACAGCACAAGACACAAAAGCGGAGTTGATTGAGCCGATCCAGGCATGGGGGCCGCGGTAAACAGCTCTTTGCCTACGTATCGCGTCTCATCAATCGATCGCAGACGATAAGCAACGCCGACGAGAGCTACTCGCTACGCATCCGTACCCGTGCGACTCGCCACGAGAACAGGACGCTGTCGGGGCTTCCGCTGTCCGGCGCCCACTTCTTCGAGCCAATGCAGCATCGTCCCGGCGGGGTTGTTGTCGCGCTGACGCAGTGTGCTTTCGAAGGCAGAGCGGCCCATCGATTCGAGCGAGTTTCGTTCGCTCCAGACTTTTTCCAGCGCGGCAGCGAGCGCAGCAACATCTGGTTGCGGAAGCAAGAATGCATTCTTGCCATCGTTGACCCATTCCGAAATTCCCCCCACGCTCGAGACGATGACGGGCCGGCCGCTGAGCATCGCTTCCAACATGGAGTTCGGGACACCTTCGGCGCGCGAAGGTAAGAGCAGTAGGTGATGATCGCGCCACACCGAATCGATGTCGCACGTGAAGCCTGCAAAGCGAATGCGGTTGGTGAGTCCAAGTCTCGCGACGTGCGCTTGATAGTCTGCGCGTAGGTCACCATCGCCGTAGATATCCAGAGACCAATTGCGCTCGCGCCAGGCGGGCGAGCTCAACACATCGATCGCGAGGTCGAGGCCTTTGACGTGCTCCAAGCGACCGACAAATGCGAAGCGCAGTTCGCTCGTCTGTGGCCACGGCACGAAACGTGGCGCGCGAATGTTCAGCGGGTTCTGGAAATAGCGCGCGTGAGGCAACGCGATGCCGAGATGTTGTTCGCTGCGCGCGCGCAGATTGTGTGAAAGCATCCCGAGGATTCTCGCCGCCGCAAAAGCGACGCGGGCGCGTTCACGCGAACGACGACGCGAAGGCGCATCCTGCTCGCAATGACACAGCAGCACGAACGGCCAGCGCGCATCGCGTATCAGCGCATTGCGAAGCCGTGTGAATTCCTTACCGCGCGAAATGTCGTAGGTGCTGCCTTGATTGATCAAGACGACATCGGGATTGAACTCGTGCAACGCGCGGAACGGGTAGAACAAGCGCATCAAGATGCCGGAACGACGCCAGCGGCGACTCACCTTGCGCCGATGAATGATCGCACCGCGTGCTTGGAGGTCTTTGACCGCAGGTGGCAGCTCTGGCCAGTCGTAAACGCTGACAAAGATTTGATGTCCGGCGTCGATCGCCTGCGAAGCAGTGGCGGCCCAGAGCGCCTCACTGCCGCCCCAGGGCGCGGTTGCCATCGTTGTAATAAAGGCAATTTTCATTCGTCACCGGGATCCATGCGTGCAACCGAGCGATCGGTCGCAATGCGATCCCTATGCGCGGCCAGCGGCAGTGTAGAGGGCAGTTCAGCTATTTGCCATCGGCGTGGTCGTCGCAAAACGGCGTCGAATGCGATCGCTGCCGCCTCAGAGAGGAAGCTTCCCTATAATCGCGCGCTTTCGCGTGGTAGCACGCTGAATCTTTGCTGAAGGAGCTGGCTTGAAAGCCCCATATCCGATCATTGCCGCGGCCAGTTTGTTGGCGGTCTTCTGTGAAGCCAAGGCACGAGGCGTATCGCCCTACTTGCCGCTGGATATGTCGCCGCACATCGAACGCCAGGTCGAACGTGTATTGATCCTCGCTGGCAAACCGGTGATGCGTCGCCCGATCGCAGCAGCAACCGTTTTGGATGCGCTTCCGCGTGCTTGTGAAGTTGACCGTGCCACTTGCGAAGACGTGCGTCGCTATTTGCAGCGGTACATGAAATCGTGGGGCGTGACGACCGCGGAGGTTCAAGGAGCTGTCACGTCGGGAGACTCGCAGAGCGTCATTCCGAACGCGCACGGTGAGCGAGTGGATTCGGCTTGGCGAGTTGAAGCGCAGGGATTCTGGCAACCGACGGATTACGCATTGTTGAATGTGGGCGGCATCGCTTACGACGGCGAAGCGACCCCAACAGGCTCGTTCGTGAGCTTAGGCTTTGATTGGGCACAGCTAGATCTTGGCTATCGCGATCACTGGCTCTCACCACTCACCGATAGCAGTTCGCTGATCAGCACAGAAGCGCCGACGATGCCTTCTGTCACGTTGTCGAATTACGAACCGATCAGTCCGCTCGGCATCAGCTATGAAGTGTTCGCCGCTGAGATGTCGGAACAGGAAGGAATAACGATTCGCGACACGGTCACCACAGGCAAGCCGCGTCTGGCAGGTTTGCACGGTGCAATTGAGCCGGTCATCGGCTATGCGCTCGCGATTACGAGACTGACACAATACGGCGGCGGAGCGCGCAACAGCGGCACCTTCTCGGACTTCAAGAGTGCGCTCCTTGAGAGCAGCAATGTTCTCGGGACGGATGTGGGTGCTCAGAATCGCGTAGTCGCGCTAACGAGCAGCATTCAGTTTCCGGGCAAACTGCCGCTCGCCGTTCATGCGGAGTACTCCGCAGAAGATAACGCTTACAAGGGTAACAAGCTGCTTGGGGCGACGAACTTTTCTTTCGGTTTAGATTTTCCGGTGCTGTTCGATGCATTCGATCTCACGATCGAAGCATCGGAATGGCAAAACGACTGGTACGTTCACTATCTCTATCCCGAAGGATTGACAAACGAAGGCCGCGGCATCGGGCATTGGTTTGGAGACCAAAGACTCTTCGGGGATGCGATCGGCGGGGCAAGTCAGATGCTGCGCGCAGGATGGCGAACTCCATGGGGTGGTTATCTGCAAGCGCTTTATCGCACTTCGAATCATGACACTGACTGGCGACGCAGCGAGGATGCAGGCTTTCAATACGAGCGTACGCAAGCGCTCGGCGTTGCCTACTCGGGCAACGTCCGCGGTTGGCCCTTCACTGCGGAGATAGTTGCTGGTGAAGACGCATTCGGTGACTCATTCGCACGCTTCACCGGATCGATCGATATCACAGACCTCGGTGCAAGGTACGCCTCTCGTTACTCGGACCCGCAAACCAGCTCGGACTCCAGCGTCGAATTTTTCGTCGACGCCGGCGCTTACTATCACTCCGTTCGACGAATACTCGCTTCGAATCAGCCAATCATTCGCACGAACTCACAGACGACGACGCACGCCGGCATCGGCGTGCGACGCAAGGTGTCGACTCGCAACGATATCGGCGTACGCGTCGAAGTCGATCAGGATGTGGATGGCTATCAGCTGTGGTCATTTCGCGCGATCGATTACCGTTTTCGATGGACGCGCAATGTGGCCTTCAGCGGTTTTTTCGGAGCCGGCCGTTACAACATCAGACTTCCGGCGTACGGGTACTACTGGGGCATCGGCGTTCAATACATCGACGTGCTGCCAAAGTGGGACATCGGGCTCGACGCTCGGCATCACGAGAAGTTAGGACGTGACAAGACACTGCCGAACGACCCTCCTGTCCAGGAAGACCGAACGCGGATGTTCTTCGACACCGATGGGTTCGCGTTGTCGCTGACGCGGCGTTTCTGACTTTGTCGCTCTGCGAGTAGCGTCTGGTTAGGGAGGCGGTCGTCGGCTGAACGTGTCAGCGCTTGCGCAACACGCACACCGACTGGCCCAAGTTCGCCCCTTGTTCCAGCCGCTCTCCCGAGTCAGTGACAACCGGTCGTGACAGCGGGATGCAGGGACCTTGATTGTGGTCTTGCCACATCTCGATATTGAATCCGAGATGTTCGGCCCACGATTGGATGGCTGGACGCTCGAAGAAAACATTCAGGTGAGTCCGCGCCGACAACTTCGATTCTTGAACGGTCCCTTCGAATACATGCCAGTGATACGGCATCGCAAATTCGAGAAACGAGAACACCAACATGCCGTTCGGTTTCAGGACGCGTCGACATTCTTCGAGGTATCGATACGTTTCTTCGTGCAGTAAGTGTGTGAACAAACTGAAAGCGCATGCGACGTCTGCGCTGTCGTCGGCATCCGGGATCTGAATGTGCCGGACGAGGGAGAAGCGATAGTGCGGAGGCGTGTGTGCCTTCGCATAGTCGAGCAGCGATTGAACCACGTCGATTCCGTGATATTCGATCTTGAAG
>Ga0190269_10001283_pt1 | contig 12113 bp, 7 predicted proteins | sample Popmic249IS_FD_133749 | JGI IMG/M metagenome (GOLD analysis project Ga0190269, IMG submission 133749) | Populus adjacent soil microbial communities from riparian zone of Blue River, Arizona, USA - 249 IS | ecosystem: Environmental > Terrestrial > Soil > Riparian zone | place: USA: Arizona...
CACCAAGGGCCTGTTCATGGAGCCGCGGAACATCACCCTGCTCCTGGTGCAGAACGCCTACGTGCTGATCCTCGCGATCGGCATGGTGATGGTGATCATCGCGGGCCACATCGACCTGTCGGTCGGCTCGGTGGTGGCGGCGTGCGGCGCGGTCGCGGCCGTGCTGATGGTCGAGCACAGCCTGTCCTGGCCGCTCGCGCTGCTGATCACGCTGGTCGTCGGCGGTCTCATCGGCGCCTGGCAGGGCTACTGGATCGCCTACTTCGGCATCCCGGCGTTCATCGTCACGCTGGCCGGCATGCTGCTGTTCCGCGCGGTGACACTGATGATCCTGGGCAACCGGGGCATCGGCCCGTTCCCGGACGAGGTCCGCACGCTGGCCAACGGCTTCACCGAGGGCTACCTGGGCAACATCGGCCTGGGCGCGCTCGGCGGCGCCGACCTGTTCAGCATCCTCGTCGGCGTGGTCGCGGTCGGCGCCATCGCGTGGACGCAGTGGCGGGCCCGGGCCGGGCGGATGCGGTACGCCCAGAGCGTCGAGCCGTTCCCGCTGTTCGTCGCCAAGATCGCCATCGCCGCGGTGCTGGTGCTGTTCCTGGTCGTGCAGCTGGCCCGCTTCCGCAACCTGCCCTGGGTGCTGGTGCTGCTGGCGGCGCTGGTGATCGGCTACTCGGTGCTGACCAACCGGGCGGTCTTCGGCCGCCAGATCTACGCGGTCGGCGGCAACCTGCAGGCGGCGACGCTGTCCGGCGTGAAGGTGAAGAGCGTCGTCTTCTGGCTCTTCGTGAACATGGGCGTGCTGGCCGCGCTGGCCGGCATCATCTTCGCGGGCCGGCTCAACCAGGCCAACCCGACCGCCGGCAACGCGTTCGAGCTGGACGCCATCGCGGCGGCCTTCATCGGCGGCGCGGCGGTGCAGGGCGGCGTCGGCAAGGTGGTCGGCGCCATCACCGGCGGCCTGATCATGGGCGTCATCAACAACGGCATGAGCCTGATCGGCGCCCCGAGCGAGCAGGTCATGCTCGTCAAGGGCGCGGTCCTGCTGGCCGCGGTCGCCTTCGACGTCTGGACCAAGCGCCGCGCCGGGGCCTCGCGCTAGGTGTCCGTGCCGGCGCCGCGCTGTGTGGGCGGCGCCTGCCGGAGGGTGAAAAGGGGATGGGAGGGCGGTGGCTGCCTGCCGAGCGGCCACCGCCCTCCCGCGCGTCTACCGGTTCACCACGCCACGGTGCCCTGCGGGCTGGGCTGCAGCGTGCCGAGAAGCAGTGACCTCATGGTGATGTCGCTGCGCAGGGGCGAGGGGAAGCCCTCCAGCGTAGCGGCCACGCCGGGGTTCGCCGCCTCCAGGCCGCCCCGCAGCGTGTTGCCGGTCGGGCAGCCGGCGTCGGCGCGGTCGCAGGCCTGCCACTTGATGCCCTGGAACGCCCCGCCGCCGGGGCGCAGCACCATCTCGACCGCCCGGCCCGGCTCGTCCACGGCCTGGGTCGGCACCACGACCGGCTCGTCGGCGGCGTTGTAGAGCCGGATGTACACGCGGCCGTCGACCCGGCAGGACGAGCCCGACTCGTTGACGAGCGAGATGAGCCCTTTCTGCGTGCCGAGCGCGGTCGGGTTCTCGTTCTGAGCGGTGACCGTGACGCTGGTGTCCGAGCTGCGGCACAGCCGGACCGCCTTCGTCGTGGCCGGCGCCGGTACCACGACCGCGCCACCGCGGTCACCCTCGTCCTGCGGTGTGTCGCGGCCGGTGGCGGGGCCCGTGGCCGCCGCCGGGCCGGTGGGGGAGCGGGTCCGGCCGCTCGGCGCGACGCTGCCGCCCGGGGACGAGGGCCGGGAGGCGCTCGGCGCCGGCGCGGCGGCCGGTCCGGTCCCGGATCCGCCCTCACCGAAGACGAGCTCCCTCGCCGGCGGGAACGCCAGCGCGCCGGCGGCGGTCGCCACGACGGCCGCGGCCGCGAGGGCCGGCGCCGCCCGTCCCCACCGCCGGGACCTCAACCGCGTCGAGGTGGTGGCGGAGGAGGCGCGGGAGCCGGAGAGCCGCACCGCCCGGGCCGCCTCGGTGACCGGGCTCTGCTGCCCGCCCGCGGCCAGCAGCAGGTCGATCAGCTCGAAGGCGGTGGGCCGGCGGGCGGGATCCTTGTCCAGGGTTCTCGCGACCAGGTCACGCAGCGGCGCGGGCAGCCCGTCCAGCCGAGGTCGCTGGGTGAGGATGGCGGCGGCCGTCGCGGCCGCGGAGTCGCCGCCGAAGGGGGTACGCCCGGTGCCGGCGTACGCCACGACGACACCCCACGCGAAGACGTCCGCGGCGGGGCCCACGGTGCGTCCGGCGTCGGCGTCGAAGCGCTCCGGCGCCATGTACGCGACCGTCCCGACCATCTGATCGGTCCCGGTGTGGTGGCTCGTGGCCTCGAACGCGCGGGCGATGCCGAAGTCGATCACCTTCGGGGTGCCCAGGGCGAACAGGACGTTGCCCGGCTTCAGGTCACGGTGGATCACCCCGGCGCCGTGGATCGCGGCCAGCGCGGTCGCCACCCCCACGGCGACGCTGGCGAGGCTCCCGCCGGTCAGCGGCCCCTGATCGGCGACGACCTCCGCGAGGCTGGGCCCGTCGACGTACTCGACCACCAGGTACGGCGTCTCGTGGTCGGCGTCGGCGTCGAGCAGCTCGGCGGTGCAGAACGGCGGCACCTGCCGTGCCCGGTTCACCTCGCTGCGGAACCGTGCCCGGAAGTGCTCCTCGTACGCGTACTCCGGTTTGATGACCTTGATGGCCACCGGCCGCCCGGCGGGGTCCCGGCCGAGGTAGACCGTCCCCATGCCGCCCTGGCCGAGGCGGCTCTCCAGGCGGTAATCGCCCAGCCGGCGCGGATCGGTCGGTCGTAACGGCCCTCTTCTCGACATCGAAGCGGATCTTACCCGGCATGATGAGCGAGTGACCGTCGCCGATACCTATGCCGCGTTCGCCGACCAGGAGGCGTCGGGCGTCTCGCCCGCCTACGAGCGCCTCGCCCGCGCGGTCTCCCGGGACGACGACCTGCTCGGCCTCATCGGGTCGCTGCCGCCGGGCAAGTGGCAGCCCAACCTGCTGTTCGGGGTCGTCCGCCTGCTCGGCGGCCCGGTCGAGGACCCGGCGCGGTTCCGCGAGTACGTCCGCGCCCACTGGCCGGTGGTGGCCGCCGAGGTCCGCTCCCGGCTCACCCAGACCAACGAGGCCGGCCGGTGCGCCGTGCTGCTGCCGGTCCTCGCCGCGCTGCCGCAACCCCTGGCCCTGCTCGAGGTCGGCGCCTCGGCGGGCCTGTGCCTCTACCCCGACCGGTACGCCTACCGCTACGGCGAGCACCGAGTCGGCGCGGACGGCCCGGTCCTCGAATGCGACGCCACCGCGGCGCCGCTGCCGGACCACCTCCCCGAGGTCGTGTGGCGCGCCGGCCTGGACGTGAACCCGCTCGACGTCACCGACCCCGCGGACGTGGCCTGGCTCGACGCGCTGATCTGGCCGGAGCACGCCGCGCGGCGTGAGCGCCTGCGCGCCGCCGCGGCGATCGCCGCCGCCGACCCGCCGGCGCTGGTCCGCGGCGACCTGCTGGACGACCTTCCCGCCCTGGCGGCCCGGGCGCCCGCCGGCGCCACGCTGGTCGTCTTCCACACGTCGGTGCTCTACCACGTGCCCCGCGCCCGCCGGGAGGCGTTCGCCCGGGTGGTGGGCGCCCTGCCCGGGCACTGGGTGGCCAACGAGGCGGCGGACGTGATCGGCTACGACGCGCTGCCGGAGCCGCCGCCCGGCCCGCTGTGCAACGTGCTCGCGCTGGACGGGCGGCCGCTGGCCTGGACCCGCTCGCACGGGCAGGCCATGACGTGGTTCAGCTGAGCGGTCAGCGGGCGGCGGCGAGGCCGAGCGACGCCGGGACCACCCCTGGGAAGACCTCGGCGAGCGAGCCGAACCCGCAGCGCTTCTGCAGGATCTCGCCGATCACCGCGCGGTAGTCGGTGGTGGCCGCCAGGTCGCCGTCGACCAGCGCGCCGGCGGACAGGCCGGGCCAGTCGGCGTACACGGCGCCGCCGCGTACGCCGCCGCCCATCACGAGCATGGCGTTGCCGTGGCCGTGGTCGACGCCCCGGGAGGCGTTCTCGGCGACGCGGCGGCCGAACTCGCTCACGGTCACCAGCGTCACGCCCGCCATGCCGGAGGGGCCCAGGTCGGCCGCGAACGCCGCCAGCGCCGTGGCCGTCTCGTAGAGGTTGTCGTACATGCGCTGGCCCTGGACCGCGGTGCCGAGGCCCTCGTGCATGTCCCAGTCGCCGCAGTCGACGGCCGCGGCGGCGAGGCCGGCGTCGGCCTTGATCAGCCGGGCCACGTCGCGCAGGGCGGCGCCGAGCGCGGTCTTCGGGTACGCGGCCCCGTTCGCCGGCGTGTACGCGGAGGCGCGCAGCGAGGCCGTCGCCGTCAGGGCCGAGTCCGCGGCGAGCGCCGGTCCGGCCAGCAGCTCCGGGGCGGTGGCATACATCTTCCTCAGCGCCGCCGCCATGGGCCGCTTGGCGCTGTCGCCGGCCATCGTGAATCCGTCCACGGTCGCCATCGAGACGTCCGTGGCCGGGCCGGCGAGCAGCCGGGACGGCATCGCGGCGCCGAGCGAGACGCCGGCCAGCGGGCCCGTCGCCCCGGTCAGGCCGAGCATCCGGTCCAGCCAGCCGGTCCGCACCGACGTGCCGGCGGCCGCGCGTTCCATCTCCCCCATCGCCGCGAAGTGCGACCGGGTCGGGTTGGGCTGGCCGACGGCGTGGACGGCGGCCAGGTTGCCGTTCTTCCACATGGGCAGCAGCGGCGCCAGGGCCGGGTGCAGGCCGAACATCGCGTCGCCGCCGATGACCTGGCTCTTGGGCAGCGCGATCGTCGGGCGCGCCCGGTAGTAGTCGGGGTCGCCGATCGGCGCGATCGCCGACAAGCCGTCAAAGCCCCCGCGCAGCGAGAGGACCACGAGGGTGTCGCCGGTGTAGCCCTCCGACGCGAAGGCCAGCCGGGTCGACAGGCCCTCCCCGGCCAGGCCCGCGAGCGCGCCCACGGCGCCGGCGGCCAGGCCGCGGCCCAGCACGCCCCGGCGGGTCAGGGTCTTGATCTCGTCGCAACCGCACGCGGTCGTGGTCATTGAAGGTCACCTCAGCTGGAAGGACGGCGAGTCGAGGACGAGGGCGATCAGGTACGGCACGTTCCCGGTCAGGGCCGTACCGGCGGTCACAGGACTCGTCGGCAGCTTGCCCGCGACGCTGAGCACGGCGGCCACGTGCTCCGCGGGCAGCTTCGCGCCGACCAGCCGCAGCGCGAGCGCGTCGACCAGGGCGCCGTACGTGGCGGGCAGGACGGGCACGAGCGCCTTGAGCATGTCGGCGGGACGGGTGAGCTGCTTGGGATACCAGCCGGTGGCGAGGTTCAGGTGGCTGTTGCAGCGCATGAGGAACGCCGACGGGGACGCCCAGGCGGCGGCCACGTCCGGGTAGCCGTTCGGCGGGGCCCAGCGGAAGGGGGCGTTGCCCGCGTTGACCAGGCTGTTGTAGAGCGCGTCGAGGGCGGCGACGCCGGAGGTCTCCGGTCCCAGGCCCAGCGCGCGGACGGTGGCGACGAGGTCCTCGTACGGCGTGCGCACCTTGCGGCCGGCCGACGCCGCGAACTCCGGCGAGGTGAACAGCGCCCGCAGGACCGGGGCGATGGCCGTACCGTTGTCGAGGTAGACCTGGGCCAGCCGGGCCACCAGCGTCGCCGGCGCCTCGTCGGCGACGAAGCGCACGCACAGCTTGGTGGCGATCCGCTCCGCGGTCGCCGGGTGCGTGGCCAAGTGGTCGAGGAACGCCAGGGCCGCCGCCTCGCCGCCCTCCGCGGTGGCGTTGGCGTGGGTGAAGCCGAGGATCGAGACCGCGCCGGTGGCGTGCTTGGCCGCGCTGTACGAGTACAGCCCCGTGGAGCCCACGGTCAGCCCGGTCAGCAGCCGCGCCGCCGCCTTCACGTCCGCCTCGCTGTAGATCATGCCGACCGTGTGCAGCTCCATCAGCTCACGGGCGTAGTTCTCGTTCGGCAGCGCCTTCGTCGAGTGGCGGTTGTCCAGATACGTGAGCATCGCCGGGTGCCGCGCCGAGGCCTTGAGCATGTCGGCGAAGCGCCCGAAGGCGAACTTGCGGATCACCGTGGCGTCGTAGTCGGGCCGGCTGTCCCAGATGCCGCTGGAGGGCGCCGCGATGTGCAGGTGGTTGGCCCAGAACGCGGCCGTCGTCTCGAACAGCTGCCGGTTGCTCCAGATCGCCCGCGCGATCGTCGCGCGGCCCAGCTGGCCGAAGCCGTCGTATGAGTTCTTCGGCAGCTTCGCGCGGACCGCGGCGATGCCGGCGTTCGCCAGCGGCAGGCGCGTCAGCAGCGCGTCGACCTGGGCGTCGGCGATCGCGGAGGGGTTCAGCTGGCGGTCGAGCCAGCCGGCGACCCCCAGCTTCGCCGCCTCGGCCAGGGCGGCCGGGGTGGGGCCGTACGTGGCCCGGCGCAGCAGGTGGGCGATCGGGTCGGCGGAGACGAGGTCGCTCGCCGCGACCGGCGCCGCGGCCGCGGGCACGGCCAGCGCGGCGTCGAGGGCGAGGCCCGCGGTGGCGGTCGCGGCCACGGCCACGGCGCCACCGAGCAGGGTGCGGCGGGTCGGCTGAGTCGTCTGCATGCCGGCCAGTTCGACGGGTACGGGCCCGTCCCGCGCTCCGGCAACCGGACGGCACCGGCGCGCAATCGGCCCGCACCCGTCGCTTCCCGGCCCGCGCGGACGTACGCTCAGCGGCGTGGATCACATCGATGCGGTACGGACCCCCGCGTCCTGGGTCGTGGTGGGCCTCGACAACGGCGGCACCTGCAACAACGCGACAGTGCTGGACGCCACCGGCCAGTTCCTCGTCGACCGGCTCGTGGAGAACCCGAGCCGGGTCCAAGACGGCCCGGAGTCCGCGGTCGAGGCGCTCGCCGAGGCCTTCGAGGGCATCCTCGCGCTGACGAGCACCCCGCACAGCCTGGTACGCGCGGTCGGCCTCGACACCCCCGGCCCGGCCAGCGCCGACGGGGTCATCTCCTCCAAGGGCTCGACCAACTTCTCCCAGGTGTCGTGGCACGGCTTCGACATCCGCGGCGCGCTCGAGGCCCGCATCGGCCTGCCCGTGGTCTACAACAACGACGCCAACGCGGCCGCCCTGTACGCCCACCACCGCCACTTCGGCGCCGACGCGGCCGCCCGCTCGTCGGTGGCCGCCATCGTCGGCACCGGCCTCGGCGGCGGCGTGGTCGAGTGGGGCCGGGTCGTCAGCGGCGCGTCGGGCATGGCGGGCGAGCTCGGGCACGTGCAGATCCCGCTGCACGGCGTGCTCGAGGAGGGCCAGCCCATCCCGGCCTGCAACTGCGGCTTCGCGGGCGACGTGGAGAGCATCGCCTCGCTGACCGGCATCGCCAACAACCTGCTGCCGTACTGGCTCACCCGCTTCCCGGACCACCCGCTGGCCGCGGAGCCGATCGGCAAGGCGGCGAAGCTCCTGCGCGGGTACGGCGAGAAAGAGGACCCGCTCGCCCTCGCGGTCTTCGGCCAGCAGGCCAAGGCCATCGGCAAGCTGTTCACGATCGCGGCGAACTTCACCGACCCGGCCGCGTACTTCCTCGGCGGGGGAGTGGTGGAGGCGGCGCCGCACTTCCGGCAATGGTTCCTCAACACCGTGCGCGAACACACGCAACTGCGCCGCGAGCAGCAGGCGGCGTCCACCTTCGCGCTCGTGCCGGACCTCGACATGGCCGGCGCCCGCGGCGCGGCGGTGGCCGCCCTCGAGACCGTCACCCCGTGAGCGGTGCCCGGTCCGTCGCACCGGTGCTCCCCGCGGTCCGGGCGGGGCGTCGAGGACGTGACTCGCGCTGGTCAGGCTTAGGGAACTTCGGGATGCGGCAAGCCGGCCGCGATGCATAACAGGATCGCGCGGCGTGGGAACTCGGCGAGGATGTCACGGAGAAGGGAAGCGGCGAGCTCGGGCTCGTCATCGGCCAGGCACCGCAGAGCCGGCCCGAAGATCTTCTGGTCCGCAGTGGCATGGCTGCCCGCCAGGTAGAGCACGGCGAAGCGGTGGTCGGCGCGCGCGAGCTGGGCCAGTTTGGTGGCGAAATGGTGGGCGCTCCCGAAGAACTGAAACCCGATGAGGGGGTACGCCGCGCGCAGAGTCGCCGGTCGCACCGTCCCTCGCCAGTAGTCGCCCATGGTGAGGACGGTGGAGCCGCCGCGCCTTCGTACTTGGTCGAGCCAGGGTTTCTCCTGCGCGGCCGTGAACGGCGGTATGTCGATACCGTGCCACCAACTGGTCAAGACATGGTCGGGAGGAAGATCGGTCGCGGGATGGGAGGAGTTGTCAGGCCCCAGCGGCCAATCGGCTACGGTGGCGGCCAGATAGGTGGCGGCCCGCCGTCCGGCCCGCCGCGGAACCGTGGTCATGGAATACCACGCGGCCTCCTTGCGGAAGACGCCGCCGAGCCTGCGCATGGCCGCGGTCGCTTGGGCCCGAACCTCCGGAGGCGCGGCCGTGGGCCTCCCCTGTCCCTTGGCGATGGGACGAAGGATCGCGGCCGCCTCGTGAAGGTACGCCGGGCCCAACGCGGCCAAGCAGAGCGCGATCTGGATGGTGCCTGCCGGCGCCGTCGGCGTGGCCGTGGTCAGCCGCCCGCGCCAATAAGCCGCCGCTTCCCCGGCGAACCGGCCTTCGATCGCCACGAGCGCTGCGATGGCTGCCTCGCGACCGTCGTTATCGAGGCGATAGTCGGTGAGGATGTAGTGTGCGGCCTCGACCGGGTAAGGTACGCCGCTGCGAATGATGCGATCCGCCGTCGCTTGCCGGGCCTCGGTGCTCACGTTCGGGTCGACAAGGTGCCGATAACGGGCGGCCAGCTCCTCGTCGTCGGGCAGGATCGTGGACGCGTCACCCGGCCGGTAAGCCACGTTGGGGCACAGAGCCAGGTCCCGTACGTGCTCCGAACCCGCGGCTCGGGGCCGCTCCGGCAGGCGATCGCGCAGCGTCCTGAAGATCGAGTCCAGGGTCAGCATGGGGCCGGCCAGCGGCGTTCCGGTGCGCAATATGTTCAGCAGTTCACCGGTGAACATTGTGTGATCGGCGCCCACCGGGGCCTGCGCCGCGCGGTTCGCCCCGGTGGCGGTCAGCGTGTACATGCCGGCGGTGGCGATCTGATCGGCCGCGGCCGTGGCGATGTCGGCCATGAGGTCGTGTCTGAGCGCTCGTCCGCTGAAGCAGCAGTCGACGATGACCACGACGGTCCGGGCGTGGCCGGCACGGATCGCCCGGCGCAGCCACTCGTATGGCAGGCTGTCGAAGTGGACGTCCTGCTGGGTCGAGCCCACCAGTCCGAGGTAGAAGTCGTTGCGGTCGTCCAGCAGTCCGTGGCCCGCGTAGTAGACCAGCAACAGATCCTCAGCCGCCCTCGCGGCTCCCGCCACCCGCCGAGCCACGTCCGCGGCGTGCAGCGGCTCGCGGATGATGTCGACCTTCTCCTCCTGCATGCCGAGCGCGGCAGGATCATTCAGTATGGCGGCGAGCGCGGTCAGATTCGCGTCCACCGCCGGTAGATCAGGCAGCGCAGCATCCTCTGTGTATCGGCTGGTGCCGATCAGCACGGCACGTGAGCGATCAGGATCGAATCGACGCATCGTCGGGGCCGTCGCGCCGGTGCTCCTCCACTGCCTTCAACATCCGGGCGATCTCATGCGGCTCTGTCGACGCCAATGTCACCTTCATCCCGTCGGCCTCGATCGTCACGGTCACCTCGTCATCGCCGGCCGAACGGGGAAGGCGGGGACGCAGCCATGCGCCGAGGGCGACCATCAGTGCTGCGAGGTCGAGACCGGTGCCAGCGACGAGCTCTATCCACTGAGATGCCGAGCCCATCTGACCCGGAGGGACCGGCGCCGTGCACAGCCGGGGCCGTGCCGTCGATCGCAGGTCGTCGTCATCGAGCAGTGCCTGCAGCAGCGAACTGGCCGGCGCCCCCTCAGTCGTCAATCGCACTGGCACGCTCCTCCGCTGGATGGCAGGGTATCGCCGGCACGGCTCCTCAAGCCACGGGTCTGTCATCAACTCGACGTTCATGGGACAGACGGCGGCGGGTACCGAAAGCGCGTTCCGGTCCGTTCGTCCCGTTCACTGCCCTGAAGGGACACACCTGTTACGGCTCATCGAGCGCCCTAGATATTGATCACGCTCTTCAGTAGCGTCCCCCTTGCCGTCCGTGGCGGGGGCCCGGACGCGCTGAAGGGGGAAACCTGATGCGTCGAAGCATCGCGACCGTCGGTGCGGTCGTGCTCGGCCTGGCCTCGCTCGTGCCGGGCGTCGCGCAAGCCGCTCCGCAACCGTCCGTTCCGGGGCTCAGCCCCGCTGACCGCGCCTCGCTGGCCGCCGGCATCCCGGTGGCGCCGAAGGCCGCACCGGGCAAGAAGCCTGCCGGGCCCAACCCGTTCCTGGCCATGCTGCCCGACTCCAGCAAGGCCGACTACAGCGGCTGGGCCGCGTACCTCAACAAGCAGGCCGCCACGAAGGCCGCCGCCCGGCTCAAGGCGCAGGGGGCGCCCTCGGCCGCGGCGAAGGCGGCCGCCGCGATCGCCGTCGACGAGGACGAGCCGGACGGCACCTCGGGCTCCAACGAGACGCCGGCGAACGCCCAGCGGATCACCGGCTTCGGCACCGGCGCCGGTCAGAACCCGGCCATCCGGATCATCGGCTCGCTGGACAACGAGCCGGTCACGCCGGTGCAGCGGGCCGCCACGGCGGAGGACGACGGCTCGATCCCGCTGGCCGGCGACACGGGCATCGGCCCCAACCGGCGCGCGATCGTCACCTCCGCCGAGATCGGCGACGGCCCGCACGGCTCCGCCGGCACGGGCACCAACGACTTCGACTTCTACGAGCTCACCGCCACCGCCGGCCAGACCATCACGGTCGCCACCGACACCCCGTCGGGAGACCTCGACACGCTGGTCGCGCTCTACACCCCCGACGGCACGGTCGTCGCCTTCGACGACGACTCCGGCCCCGACTTCGACAGCCGCCTGACGTACGCGGCGCCGGCCGCGGGCACGTACTACGCGGTCGTCGCGGCGTACAGCGGGCTGCCGGCCGACCCGTTCGACCCGGCCAGCGGGGACGGCGGGGCGGGCGAGGGCCCGTACACGGTGACCATCTCGGCGGCCGCCGCCGACACCGACTTCTTCGCGGTCAAGCTCAAGGCCGGCGACGTGCTGGGCGCCTCGGTCAAGGGCTCGCCGACCTACCTGACGGTCTACGACACCGAGCCGCGGGAGGTGCACGGCTCCGACCAGGACGCCACGTTCATCTACCCGTCCGACTCGAAGCTGCCGGGCGGCGGCAACGCGGCCACCGACTACGTCGCCACGAAGGCGGGCTGGCACTACGTCGGCGTCGCCCGCGGCTCCGGCGCCTACGACATCACCGTGGAGGCGTACCGCCCGCCGCTGCAGGGCGACCGCCCGGTCCAGACGCTGTTCCTCGACTTCGACGGCCAGCGGGTCAACACCGGCATCTTCGACGGTACGGGCAACGTCACGCTGAGCCCGTTCTCGGCCTTCCTCGCCCGCTGGGGCCTCACCCGCGCCCAGGAGGACGAGGTCATCGACCGGATCGTCGCGAGCGTCTCCGAGAGCCTCAAGCACGACCTCGAGGAGAGCGGCCTCAACAGCCGGTTCCGCCTGAAGATCCTCAACAGCAAGGACCACGCGGACCCGTGGGGCCAGAAGAACGTCAGCCGCATCATCATCGGCGGCACGATCGCGGAGTCCGGGGTCAGCACGATCGGCATCGCGCAGAGCATCGACCCGGGCAACTTCGAGACCGAGGAGACCGCCCTGGTCCTGCAGGACGTGCTCAGCGACCCGGCCGGTGACCCGGCCTCGCTGAACACGTACCTCACCCCGCAGAGCGACCGCGTCGCCTTCGTCAGCCAGGCCGTCGGCAACGTGACCGCCCACGAGGCGGGCCACTTCTTCGGCGACTGGCACACCGACAACGCCGACGAGACGCCGAACCTGATGGACTCCGGCGGCGCCAACTTC
>Ga0190269_10001284_pt1 | contig 12100 bp, 10 predicted proteins | sample Popmic249IS_FD_133749 | JGI IMG/M metagenome (GOLD analysis project Ga0190269, IMG submission 133749) | Populus adjacent soil microbial communities from riparian zone of Blue River, Arizona, USA - 249 IS | ecosystem: Environmental > Terrestrial > Soil > Riparian zone | place: USA: Arizona...
ATAAGGCCGCGCGCCCGGGGAGGCCGCGCGCCCGGGGAGGCCGCGCGCCCGGGGAGGCCGCGCGCCCGGGGAGGCCGCGCGCCCGGGGAGGCCGCGCGCCCGGGGAGGCCGCGCGCCCGGGGAGGCCGCGCGGCCGACCAAAGCCCCGCCATGCAACAGCCGCGCGACGAGGCGAAGCCGCGCGGTGAAAGAGCCGCGCGGCCAGGAAGCCGCGGCCAGGAAGCCGCGCGGCGAGGAAGCCGCGCGGCTTCGAGACCGACTACGACGCTGCCACGTCGGGGTCGAGCCGGAGCGTCGTCGCCGTCGCTGCGGCCGTCACCATCGACCCCGCCCCGCCCCCGTACTTCATGCGGTACGCGGCGTCCACAGCTGCGCTCACCCCGCCCGACATCCCGCCGACGTCCTCGATGGTGACGTCGGCTTCCAGGCCCGGCACGCGAATCCGGCCGCGCCGCGATCGCACGGCCGCCCCGAACCAGCCGGTGTCCCGCCGGTGCCAGCTGCGGACGTACACCTGCTCGCCCGCGCGGACGACCCAGATCGGCGCCCACCGCCGCAGGCTGCCGTCGGCGCGCCTGACGGCGATGTCCAGCTCCACGGCCTCGTCGATCAGGCGCAGGTCCTCCGCGGACCATCCGGCAGTCATAGCGGGAACACTGCCCCTACTCCACCGGCTCCAACCGCACCTTGAAATGCCGCAGGAGAGGCGGCGCCGACACGATCCGGTAGCCGCGTACCCGTTCGGGGTCCTTGGCGATCTCCGCCAGGATCGCCGCCACGTAGTCCAGGTGCGCGTCGGTGTAGACCCGGCGCGGGATGGCGAGCCGCACTAGCTCGAACGGCGCGGGCTGCACGAGCCGGTGCTCCTCGTCCATCCCGCCCAGGTACAGCGATCCCAGCTCCGCGCACCGGATGCCGCCGGTGAGGTACAGCTCGCTGGCCAGCGAGTGGCCGGGGAACAGGTCCGGCGTCAGGTGCGGCAGGAACCGGCCCGCGTTGAGGTAGAGGGCGTGCACGCCGGCCGGGCGTACGGTGTCCACGCCGGCGTCGTGGATGAGGTCGGCGAGGCGGGCCGTCGACGCCGCGCGGGAGCGCAGGTAGTGCTCGTCGATCACCTCGCGGAGGCCCTGCGCGATGCGTTCGAGGTCGTGGCCGGCGAGGCCGCCGTACGTGGAGAAGCCCTCGGTGGCGATGAGGTTGGCCTCGCACGTGGCGAAGAGGTCGGCGCTGCGCAGGCCGATGAAGCCGCCCACCGGGGCGAGGCCGTCCTTCTTGAGGCTCACCAGGCAGCCGTCCGCGAGCTGGAACGCGCGGGTGGCGATCTCCCGGGGCGTCAGGTGGGCGTAGCCGGCTTCGCGTTCCCGGACGAGCCACGCGTTCTCGGCGAAGCGGGCGGCGTCGAGCAGGAACGGCACGCCGTGGCGGCGGCACAGCGCGGCGACGGCTTCGAGGTTGGCCATGGAGACCGGCTGAGCGCCCAGCCCGTTGTTGGTGATCGTCATGAGCACCAGTCCGACGCGGTCGGCGTCCGGGCCGGTGAGCGTGCGCTCCAGGGCGTACAGGTCGATGTTGCCCTTGAAGGGGTGGTCGCTGTCGAGGTCGCGCGCCTCGGCGCAGGGCAGGTCGAGGGTGTGGGCGCCGGCGAGCTCGACGTTGGCGTGGGTGGTGTCGAAGTGGGTGTTGCTGACGCAGAGCTGGCCGGGGCGCAGCAGGGCGGAGAAGACGATGCGTTCCGCCGCGCGGCCCTGGTGCACGGGCAGGATGTGCGGGTAGCCGGTGAGGTCCTGCACCTCGTCGCGGAAGCGGAACCAGTAGCGCGCGCCGGCGTACGATTCGTCGCCGCGGGCCGCCGCCGCCTCCTGGTCCGCCGAGGTCGCGCCCGTTCCCGAGTCGCTGAGCAGGTCCACGGTGATCTGGTCGGCGCGCAGGTTGAAGGGGTTGTGGCCGGCGGCCGCATACGCCTCGCGCCGCTGTTCGGCGGTCAGGAAGGGAATCGGTTCCACGACCTTGATCCGGTACGGCGGCAGCAACGGATACGGGAATTCGGGCATGTCGCTCTCCTACCGGGCCGGGACCCACTGCGGTTGCGGGGCGTTCACGTGATACGCCTCGGAGGACAGGTAGACGGTGACGCCGGGGCGCGGGGGCCCGAGCCGCAGCGACACGTGCGCGAGCAGGCCAACGCCGTCCTCCAGCGGGCGGCTGGCGACGGCGGCGACGGCGGGGTCGAGCGCATCCGGGTCGAAGCCGTGCCGGTCGAGCACGGCCCGGGTGCGGTCGCGGGCGTCCCGGTCGTCGGCGACGTAGCTGCGGATCGGCACGTACAGGCTGTAGCCGATGGGCCGGTCCGCTCCCGGCGCGAACGTGTAGCTGCTGATCATCGGGCGGCCGGTGTACGGCCCGGGGCCGGCGGCGAGCCGGCAGAAGTCCACGACGGTGGCGGGGTCGACGCCGTCGACGAGCGCCGCGGCCCGCGCGACGTCGTCCGGGCCGGCGTCGTGCTGGGAGACGTAGAGCTTGATGCGGGCGTCGGCGTCGTGCAGGTCCAGCGCGAAGAAGGTGAGCCGGTCGGCGGCGCCCACCTCGCCCGGTCGCAGCGCGCGCTCGCGCACCGCCCGGTAGGCGTGCGTGACGCCCAGCCGCCCGAGCGCCTCGGTGACCAGGGCGTCGGCGTCGGAGACGCCGCTGATCTCGGGGTTGAGGTACACCTTGAACTCGGGGGTGCGGCGCAGGATCAGCGAGTGCCACATGCCGAACAGGCCCTGCGGCCGGTCGGTGGTGAACAGGTCGAGCACCCGGTCGAGCCGCGCGGTGGTCAGCGGGTGCCGCCCGGCCTGCCGGTGCAGGAACGCCAGGGCCGAGGACAGGTCGGCGGGGGCGGCCAGGTCCGCGACCGCCGCCTCGGCGAGGATGCGCAGCGTGGGCCGGCCGCCGTGGCGGTGGAACGCGACGGAGAACTCGACCGGGGTGTGATCGTCGGAGATGTCGGAGGGCCAGGCGGGTCCGGCGTCGAGCGGGCGGGGCCCGGCCGGTCCGAGCAGGTCGGCGACGAGCCGGGCGGACATCTCCGGATCGGCGCCGGTCACCCGGCACAGCCGGGACAGTTGGTCGGTGACGTGGGCAGCGAGGGACGTGACCGGCACGTGACCCTCCACAATGGACGCGATCACGCCACCATTCAATCAAGAAATGTCTATGCCATGATCGGACTTCCTGTCCGCTTACTGTGGAATAGATCACACAGGATGCATCGTTCAGCCGTCCACCCGGACGGCGAGGATCGCGAGATCGTCCGCCAGCGGCAGGCTCCCGAAGTCCAGGACGGCGCTTTCCAGCTCCGCTGCGAGCGCGGCGGCATCTTCCGCGGGCGCCAGCCGCACCAGGTCCGCGAGCCCTTCCTCGCCGAGGAACCGATCCCCGTCCCGCCGCTCGGTCACCCCGTCGGTGTAGAACACCAGCGAGTCACCGGGCCGCAGCTCGTGCCGGGTCACCCGGTAGCGCGGGGCCTGGACGACGCCGAGCACCGTGCCCGAGCTCCCGACGGCCTCCACCCGCCCGTCCGCGCGGCGCAGCAGCGGCAGCGGGTGACCGGCCAGCGTGAGGTCCGCGACCACGGTGTCGCCGCGGCGTTCCAGGACCGCGTACGCCATGCTGCAGAAGGCCCCGTTGAGGTTCTCGTGCAGCAACGCGTCGTTCACCGCGCCGGTCACGGCGGCGGGCTCGGACAGCAGCCGGGCGAAGGCCCGCATGCTGTGCCGCACGAGCGCGGTCCGGGAGGCGGCCACCGGCCCGGTGCCGCACACATCGCCGACCGCCACCGCGAAACGCTGCGGACCGATCGGGAACACGTCGTAGAAGTCACCGCCCACCTGCAGGTCCCGCTCCCCCGGCCGGTAGCAGCTGCCCAGGGTCATCCCCGGCACGTCCGGCAGCCGGCGCGGCAGCAGACCGCGCTGCAGGTCGGCGGAGACCTGACGGTGGCGCTGCAGGTCACGGACCCGGGTCAGGGCCACGGCGGCGCGGCGGCCCCACTCGGCGGCGAACGGCACGTCGCGGTCGGTGAACGGCTCCGCGCTGCCGCGGATCAGCGCCATCGCGCCGATCCGCCGGTCGCCGTCGTTCATCGGGGTGATCAGCCACGAGGTGGCGCGCATCCCGGCCAGCGCCTCGCGGTGCCCGGGGCTGCGCGCGAGCCGGTCCAGCGCGGCGGGCACATCGGTGACCACTTCGGGCTTTCCCGTACGCAGGACCGGGCCGAGCCCGATGGACGCGTCGAGCGAGGGCGGGAACCGGTCGAGCACCGTACGCAGCGCGGCCGCCTCCGCCTCGCCGACGTGGAGGTGCGCGGTCATCCCCGGCCGGTCGTCGTCGCCGAGCAGCTGGATGACCGCGCCGTCCGCCACGGCCGGCACCACGGCGTGCAACAACGCGGCCCAGACAGCGTCCGGTTCGGTGACCCCGGCGAGCCGGCCCGCCAGGTCAGCGAGCACCTGCAGCTGGGCCCGGGCCCGGACGGCCTCGGCGCGGGCCCGGGTCCGCTCGAGGGCCTGGGCGCACTGGCCGACCAGGGCGACCAGGAACTCCCGTTCCGCCGCGTCGAAGGCGTGCCGCTCGGCGAAGTGGAAGCTCACGCCCCCGAGCACCCGGTCGTCCACCCGCATCGGCAGGACTGCGCTGCTCGCGTGCCGTGCGGTGAAGAAGCGTTCCGCTTCCGGGAACGCCGCCGCGCGCTCCGCGGCGTCACCGAAGAAGAGCGCCTGGCCGGTCCGCACGGTGTGGGCCATCGGGTACGGCGCGCCGATGTCGATCACCCGCTGCCGGTGCGCCACATCGTTGACGTTGTGGCTGGACACGAGCACGTAGCGTTCGCCGGTCGCATCGGGCAGCACGATCCCGCCCGCCTCCGCGCCGACAGCCACCACGCCGTTGTCCATCAGGATGCCGATGACGTCGTCGCGGGTGTCGGCCCGGGCCAGCACCGCGGTGATCTCCGCCAGCAGGGCGGCCCGCCGCAGGTCGAGGCCGGCCGCGAGCCCCTCGCACAGCAGCAGGTCGTCGCCGATCGGGACGATGCGCAGCTGTCCGTCGCGCGCGGCTCCGACGCGCAACGCATGCAGGCAGGCATCCGGTGACGGGTCCTGCTGCCCGGCCGCCGCCGCATTGCGATACCCCAGGCGTACGCCGACAGCCACGCCCCCGGCGTCGCGCACCGCCTCCCACACCGTCACAGGTTGTGACAGCGCGTCCAGGGCAGCGGCCAAGAACTGTTGCACACCATCCCCGCGCTCGTCAGGCCGAGGAGGCCCCCCGCCGTGGCAGAGACTAGCCGACTTCCGCCGCGGCGCACGTCACGTCGCGTGCGGAAGCTACCGGGATCACTGACCGGTGCGGCCATCGATGCACTCGCGGAGCAGGTCGGCGTGCCCGCAGTGCCGGGCGTACTCCTCGACCATGTGAATGAGCACGTCCCGGACGGTCGTGGGCTCGCCGCGCGGCGTGCGGACGGCGGCGCCGAGATCGGTCACGTCGTCCAGCCACCGGTCGGCCGCCTCGACCTGCGCCTTCCACGTGGCGAACGCGTCGCGGACCACCTCGGCATCGCCGACCGCGCCGTCGAAGTCGAGGTCGTTGTTCTCCTCGGACCAGTAGAGGCGGGGCAGCTCGGAGCGGCCCTGCAGGGAGCGCTGGAACCAGTTGTGCTCGACGCGAGCCATGTGCCGGACAAGCCCGAGCAGGCTCATCGTGGACGGAGGCACGGAACGGGCAGCCAGCTGCTCCGGCGACAGGTCCCGGCACTTGAGGTCCAGCGTGAGCCGGTAATTGGTCAGATACTCCCGGATGGTCGCCAGCTCACCGACGGGATTGCCGGCCGTCCGGGGATCCTCACCCGGCGCCGCCCACATTCCGTCGTAGCCGACCACATGCTCGCTCGTCACGACGACAGCCTCGCCGGAACGACGCGTGCCGCCAACTCCTTTCCTGCCGGGGACAGCGCCGCGGCGGCGGTGCGCGCGGGCACGGCCGAGGGGCCGGACGGGCGGAATCGCCCTGATCACGAGCACCTGCCGCAGATGTCCTGCAGCATGGCGGTACCAGCGGAAAAGAGGTTCCGAGTGGACGCCAGGCGGGCACCGCCGAGCGGGGAGCAGAGGTCCGTACGGGTCACCGTCCTGCGCCCGTTCGAGGTCGTCGTGGACGGCGAGCCGGTCGAGGTGCCGGGCCGCACCGCCCGTGCCATGCTGACCGCGCTCACCCTCGAGCCCGGGCGCCCCGTCGCGATGTCCGATCTGGTCACCCGGATCTGGGGCGAGCGGCCTCCCGGCGACGTGCGGCTCGCGCTTCGCAACGCCGTTGCCGCCGTACGGTCCCGGATCCCGGACGGCCCGGGCTGGCGCCTGACCGTGACGCCGGCGTACGCGCAGCTGGATGTCGAGCCGGCGGCGATCGACCTGGCCATTGCCCGGCAGCGCGCCGCGGACGGCCACGCCGCCGCGCTGAGCGGGCGCCCGCAGGACGCGGCGGTCCTGCTGCGGCAGGCGCTCGACCTGTGGAGCGAGCATCCCGCCGTGGACCCGGCCTGGCCGGAGTACGCGGAGCTGGCCGAGGAGCGGCTCGTCATGCTGGAGGACCGCCTGGACGCCGACCGGGCGGCGGGCCGGCTGGAGGCGGTGATCGACGAGGCGCTGCGCCTGATCGTCGACGAGCCGCTGCGCGAGCGGCCTCACCTGATCCTCATGAAGGCGCTGCTGGCGGCCGGCCGGCCGCACGAGGCCATCGCGGTCTACCAGCAGCTGAGCGCCACCCTCGCCGACAACTACGGCATCGATCCCGCTCCGGAGCTCCAGGCGCTGCAGCAGTCTCTGCGGGCCGGTGTCGCCGACGCTCCCCCGGCGATGGCCGGCGTGCTCATGATTCGCCTGCACGGCATCGCGGACACCACGCTCTCCTTGCCCGAACAGGCGCGGTTGCTCGACGACTGGACCGGGGAGATCGGCGAGCACGCCGAGCGGTTCGCCGGCCACGTGGCCGCGGTGGTGGGCAGCACCGTCGTGGCGCACTTCCCCGACGACCACGACGCGAAGCGGGCCCGGCAGGCGGCGGAGGCGTGGCTGCTGGCGCTGGCCGCCGATCACCGGCTCGCCCCGTTGGGCGAGGCGGACCGGCCCCGGGTCAGCGGAACTGTCGTGGCGGGTCCCGCCGAGGCGGGCAAGGTCATGGTGAACGGGGTGCCGGCCCTGATCGGGGTGGCCTTCGACCGCGGCCACACGGCGCTGGCGACGGCCCGCCCCGGGGAATTGCTGGTCCTGGAAACGCTGGCATTCCCCCCGATCGCACCGGCCGGTCCGGAGCGATGACCGGTTCCGGCCGGTGCGGTTCCATGGGTACGGCTACCGTACCCGCTGCAGGACGTACACGTGGGTGGCCTGTCCCGGGGTGAACCGCTCGTCCGCGAGGTTGCGGATCGACAGGGTCTCCAGGCCGTCGCCGCGGGCCAGCTCCTCCAGGGCGAACGGGTCCACCGCGTAGTGGATGTGCGTCTGGCGCCACACCAGCTCGTCGCCGCGGTGCAGGCTGAGGAACGTGCGGCTGCGGGAGAACGGCGCCTCGAAGGCGTGCCGGCTGCGGTGCAGGCGCAGGTCGCCCACCTCGATCGTGGTCGGCCCCTCCTGCGCGTCGGTGTGCAGGAAGCGGCGTGAGCAGTAGTCGAAGATCAGGTAACCGCCCGGCCGCAGCGCGTCCGACACGCAGGCGAGGCAGTCCGCCAAGCGGTCCGGCGCCAGGTAGTTGAGGCTGTCGAAGCCGGAGACGACGAAGTCGAACTGCCGCGGCGCGACCGTGAAGTCGGCCATGTCGGCCACGATCCGCCGCTCCGGCGGCACCCCGCCGCGGCGCAGCATCTCGGCGGAGGCGTCCAGCGACACCACGTCGGCGCCGGGCACCAGCTCGGAGATGACCTCCGCGCCGACGCCGGTGCCCGCTCCCACGTCGAGGACGCTGGGCGTCCCGGTCGCCAGCCGCGCCACCTCGGCGCCGACGCCCAGGCGCCAGACCGTGCGGGCCGCGGCGCCGGCGTACTCCTCGTAGATCCCGGCGAGGTCGTCGTACGCGGCGCCGCCCCGCGCCTGGGTGGTGGCGGTCATCGCGCGCCCACCGTGACCTTGGAGCCGTTGACCCGGTGCTCGCCCGCCTCGTCGTCGAACGGGATGAACGACGACACCATGAGGTACGTCGGCTCCTCCTGCTCGATCTCGTCGTAGCCGGTGTGCTCGATGATGGCGAACTGGAACCCGGCCGGCGACTCGTCGCGGTGCCGGTCGCGCACGGCCCCCGCGCTGAAGTCCCGCAGCACCTTGAAGGCCGGGTACGCCTCCAGCACCTCGCTGTTCAGGTCGCCCTGCTCGGCGAGCCGGCGGGCCACCACGAGCAGCTCCGCGACGATGTCGAACAGCGCCTTGCTGCGCCGCCGGGCCGGGAACCACACGGTGTGCGCCCACGTGCGGTGGATGGGCTCCATCACGAACCGCCACGGCGAGACGGCGCCGTCCGCCTGTTCCACGCGGTAGATCAGCCCGTAGTCGAACCGGGCGGGATACGGCGCGAAGAAGCGCCAGTTGGGCAGGAAGATGCCGTTCCGGTCCATCTTGCGGATCCGGGCGAACATCTCGGAGGGGTGGGAGGCGCCGACGCTGGCCCAGAACCACCCGGCGAGCGCTGCGGCGGTCACAGCGGTCGCCAGGCCCCGGCCGGTCGGCGGCGTACGGGACGCGGTCATGTCCATTTCCTCGTCTGCGGTCAGACCGTCCGGACGGGCAGGCGGTCGGTGGAGGTGGCGGCGGTGATGGTCGCAGTCAGCGGAGAGGTCTCCTCCGTGGCCGCCTTCGGGGTGGTGTCGACGTCGTGGCCCGTACCCGTCATGGCCTCGTCGATGAAGGCGGCGACCAGCTCGGCGGCGCGGGCCGACGGCTCCCGCTCCACCACGATCGAGTCGTGCCCGGTGCCGGCCACGATGTGCCGGTGCGCCCAGGTGGCCGAGCGCGCCATCTCATCGTGCAGCTCGATCTGGACCGCGTCGATGCGCGCGGTGCGCTCGGCGGTGAGCACCACGGCCGGCACATCGATCTCCTTTAGCCGCGCCTCGGGACGGCCGAAGTACGCGCGGACCGCCTTCCACTCGCGGCGGGCCGCCGTCCACAGGCCGGGGTCGGCGTACTGGGCCGCCACGAGCTCGCGGACCTCCTCGGGCAGCTTGTCGACGAAGCCCGGTCGGTCGGTGAGGAAGCCGAGCCCGCACCGCATCCACATGGACACCTCGTCGAAGTGCCGGTCGTGGAAGAGCGCGCCGGCGAACTGGGCAGGCGACCGGTTGAGCTCGTCGGGGTGCGTGGAGTCGAGCAGCGCGATCCCCTTGAGCCGGTCACCGAGACGGGCCCGCAGCCGCGGCACGGCCAGCCACGACAGGTAGCCGCCGAGCGAGTGGCCCAGCAGCACGACGGGACGGTTGCCGGCCTGGTCGGCGACGAGGTCGGTGAGGTCGCGCAGCGCCACGTCGAGGGTGTACTCGCCGTAGCGGCGGTACTTGCTGCTGCCGTAGCCGGCACGCTGGTACGACAGGACGCCGTACCGGCTGCCGAGGTGCTGCTCGAGCCAGGCGTTCTGCTCGATGGTGACGGCGAGGCCGCCCTCGATCACCACGAGCGGGGTGGTCTCGTCCTCGCTGCCGGAGCGGCGGAACGTCAGCACGTTTCCCGTGGTGGTGGTGAACTGCTTCTCGCCCGTACGCCCGCGCACGACCATGCGCCGCCGCCGCTGGTAGGTGCGGACGGCGCCGGCCACCGCGGCGGCGCCGCCGGCAGCCATGATCATCGGGAACAGGTCGTCGCGGCGCTCGGTCTCCCCGGAGCGCGTCACGGCTTCGCGGGCGCCCGCGGTATAGAGCAGCGACGGGTGCAGGGCCAGGAACGCCGGCAGGAACCGGTGCAGGCCCATCAGCCGCGCGTTGGCGACGTGGAAGGCCGCGGCCGAGCCGACGAACACCGGCGCGAGCCGCCCCTTACCCAGGTACGCGGCCGGGAAGAAGCACTCGAGGGCCAGCACGGAGGCCCCGACGAGCCGCGAGGCACGCGGGAAGCGGCGCGCGAGCTGGTACGCCTGCCGGTCGCCGTACGTGTAGGTGCGCAGAACTCCCGGCAGCGCCTCGCCGTTGCGCCAGTCCGGGCCGAGCAGCTTGGCCCAGCCGGCGATCGTGTACGACAGCGTGCTCTGCGCCGCGAGGTACCACAGCGCGGCGTCGGTGAGGGCCGGCCGGTTCGGCAGCGCGCGGGCCACGGCGGCGCCCGTCTGGGCGAGGAACGAGGCCTGGTCACTGCCGTCGGTGCCGTACGACTCGTGCGGATACAGCAGCGCGTCCGTCGCTGCGAGGAAGGCGTTGGCGGCCAGCCGGGTCTTGCGGCCGGTGGGCGCCAGCAGGGCCAGCGACGCGCCGGCCCGGGCCGCGTGCAGGCCGGTGATGACCCGCCGGTCGGCGGCCAGGCCGAAGATCTTGCGGGTGACCGGCGATCGGAACCGGTACTGCATCGCCTGCAGGCTCGCCCACGAGGTGGCCTGCCTCGGCAGCTCGTACCAGGGCTCGATCAGGTACTCGATGCTGGACATCAGGTGCGCCACCGCACCGAGGCGTTCGGTGTTGAGCAGCGTCTGTTCGCGACTCGGCCGTGACGCGGGCAGGTGCCGCATCGCCTCCGCGAGAAATCCCATGGTTCGCTCCCAGAGTGTCCGGTCGGCGTGCGCGACCGCGATCAGCGGTGAAGGGCGCGCCCGCCCGCGGGCGGGCGCGCCCGGACGGTCAGCCGCGCAGACGGCTCGGGTCGGTGGCGTCCACGTCGGCCGGGCGAACTCCGGTGACCTGAGCGACGACCTGGGTGGCGACGGTGACCACGCCGGTGGCGATGGCCGGAGTCGTGATGGTCGGAAGCAGCATCACGGGCGACGCGTCCTTCCGGCCCAGCCACACGGACTTGTCCGCACGCACGGGGATCGAGCTGAGGTAACTGCTGGCGTTCGCGCGGGACAGCGGGTCCGACATTGGTGACCTCCTCGGTGATGCGGCCGCCGGGCGCCCCAGTGGCTCCCGGTCGGGCTCAGCACCATCATGTCCGGGCCACATAACGCGGAGAATCATGAACGCTAATGCCCCGTCGGGCCGTCCGGGCGCGGCAGCAGCGTGGCGGCCCGGGCTATCCACCACGGCGCCCGCTTGCCCGCCGCGCCGCGGGCGGGCTGGGCCGCGTCGAGGTCGTAGCGGACCAGGCGCCGGCTGGCCCGGCACGTCGCGTCGTCGGCGCGCACCAGGCCGTCCGGTGTGGACGCGAGCAGCTCCGTGCCGGCGTCCACGACCTGTCCGACGATGCGGGCGCGGGCCGGGGCGTCCGCGGGAACCTCCCGGATCAGCACCGGCCCGGTCACGACAGCGGCCGAGAGCGCGCAGTCCCGGGCCGCGAGGCGGGTCCGGAGCGTCAGGGCGGCGTGCACCGCGAACCCGGCGGTGTCGCGGAGCCGGCCGGCCACCCCGAACGACGCCACGACGGTGGAGCCGACGACGTGCTCCACCCGCCCGCCGAGGTTCTGGACGTGGGCCTGCACCAACGCCAGCGCGGCCGCCTGGACGGTGTCGCCCTCCGCCGGCGAGCGCAGGCGCAGGCACGCCAGGGTCGCCAGCCGGATGTCACCGCCGGGTGGAGCGGGCCGGCCACGGCGCCGCTCACGGCGCGTCTGCCGCGGCAGCGGATCGGGCGCGCTCCGGCGCCGCGGCGTCGCCACGTCGGCGCGCTGCTCCAGGATGGAGCGATAGACCTCGTCGAGCTCCGCGGCGTCCTGTCCGGCGTCGCGGGCGAGCACGCTACGGGCATGCCGGTACGCGGAGATCGCATGCGCTTGCCGACCGGCCCGGTACAGCGCCGTCATGTGGTGCCGGTAGAGACGCTCCCGCCCCGGGTGGGCCCGGATGAGCCGTTCCAGCAGCGGCACCAGCAGACGGTGCCGCCCGAGGGCGAGGTCGGCGGCGATCTTCTCCTCGATGGTCGCCAGCCGCAGCTCCTCCAGC
>Ga0190269_10001285_pt1 | contig 12088 bp, 11 predicted proteins | sample Popmic249IS_FD_133749 | JGI IMG/M metagenome (GOLD analysis project Ga0190269, IMG submission 133749) | Populus adjacent soil microbial communities from riparian zone of Blue River, Arizona, USA - 249 IS | ecosystem: Environmental > Terrestrial > Soil > Riparian zone | place: USA: Arizona...
TACTCGAAGTCTGCGGGCGATCTAACGCGGGAAGCGCCTTACAGATGCACCCCCCGTACCACACACGCACGCGGCTGCCGCTGATGGCGGCAGCCGCTATTTACGTTCGTCACATCACTTCGATTGGTTCTTCCGGCGCATCGCCCGGCCTACGAACTTTGTCTTCGTAGTCTGGGTCGTAGTCTGGATCGACCTCTTCCAGATCTTCGTTGGTGTAGTCCGAGCCATACTTACAGAGCACGACCGCGTCGTTGCCAGGCCCGGGCATGCAGTATGCGCCGAGCGAGTCACTGCCTTTTAGTGAGCCATACGAAGTACAGGTGCCGCCGCCGCACGGGTGTGGAACGCCGTAGCCAGGCGTTGCGGTGTCGTCGCAGGCGATACCGACTGGTCGCGAGTGATTGACATACGCTTCACAAACCACGCCTAACACGATGTTGTCGCAGCTCTCGCCGCAGTCCACTTTCACGGCACCGACCGCAGCAAACGCGGGCGATGCACCGAGCGCAGCCAGCACAAAACCAAACAAAGCTCCGAAGTTCTTTTGCATGACGATCTCTCTAACAGAGCCCACCGAAGAGGAATGACTCAGCGCGTTGCGGGGCGGGCACAAGCCGTCACGCGCTCTCATCCACAAGAACGCGGGCGCGCGGCGTACTCGGCCAAGAAATCAGACGTGCAAAGATCGTTCTCTGCTACTCGGGCGACAACAGCTGCTCCGTGCTCGGCAAGCTCGGCAGCTCCTCCGCCCGCGGAACCAGGCTGATCGCGAAATTGCGGTCGTTGCCGGGCTGCTGCTCTTTCTGCAGCGTGGCGGTGACAGCGCTCTCCGCGCTGACTTCGTTGGCGCGCAGATAGTCGACGATCGCAACGCTGCGCGCGAGTGTGAGCTCTCGCTGGGCCGCGGCGCGTTTTCCGAGCGGCTCTGCTGGGCTGGCGACACGGAATTGGCGATCGGGCGCGCTGCGGAGACCCGTCGCGACGCGCTGCAAGAGAGCTTTGCCATCCTCACTCAAGCTCGCTTGGCTGCCCGCGAACAGCGCCGCTTCAGGCAGCTGGATCGCGAAGCGCCCATACGTGACACCGACGTTGATGCGACCGCTTCGCACGAGCTGACTCATGGGTGCGAGGATACGCTGGAGCGCCAGCATGCGTGCGTCCACGCCAGCCTGCACCGAGCGCGCATGCTCGATGGTATGGCGCGCGTCTGCCAGCTCGCGTTGAAGCGCCTCGCGTTGCGCGCGCAACTCGGCGGCATTCTGACGTGACGTGCGCACCGTGGCGATCAGCGCCTCGACATCGCGATCGATCGACTGCAGCGAAGCATCCACGCTCGCGAGCTTCTCGGGCGTGGGCGCGAAGTGATCGGGATCGATCGTCAGCCCCTGCACGAGCCCGAGCAACAACTTACTGCGCGCTTGCGCGAGCTGCAGACGAAACTTGAGATCGTCATTGTACTGGCGCGCTTCGGCGAGCTCGTGCTGCAGCGTATCCGCCTTGGCGCGCGCCGCGAGCTCGGTCGAAGAAGGACCGCAGCCTACCGAGAGCAAGCAGGCGACCAGGGCCCCCGCGTACCATCGATCACTCATGAAGCTTCTCCTGCACACGTTGGCCGTCCTGCACGCGCACGCCCGTGAGCATTGCGTAGTTGATGCTGAACAAGAAACCGATGTCGATGTAGATCGATAGCAAGAGCGCCGACTGACCTTTGATCTGTGTGACCGTTCGAGCCACGCAGCGCTCTGCCGCGCGAAACACCTGCACGATCAGCGGCCGCTCAGGAAACGCGCGCAAGCTGACGAGGATCTCCGCAGAGGTCGCGAGCTGCTTGATCGAGCGAGGCTCATTCACGCCATAGGCACGCTGCTCGTGATCCAGGAGCGGCGAAGTCACGTTCGGCCCGCGCTCGAGCTCGCGCCAATAGCCGTAGATGGGGCGCGTGCCCACCGGCTTACACGCGGCGTCCACCTTCACCGCGTAGTGCACCTGGTTCTTGTTCTCGCTCTTACTGACATGAAAGATCGACTGCACAGAAGCCATCGGCAGCTCGGACTTGGCGCCGACGCTCGGCGAAGCCGAGAGCGGGCTCGCAGCAAACACGACGAGCAACAAGGCAAGGCGAAGGGCGGCAGGCACTGCGTGACCTTGTACCAGAATCGCGCGCGGCGCGTCCCGTAGCGTCACGAGCGTGCGGCGCATTTGCGCCTCTCGCGGCACAGCCACTGCGATGCTTCAGGCAGCTGCAACGCTTCAGAGGCCGGCCAGCCGGGTTCTCCCGGTGGCGCATGCCTTGCAATCTTCGCCTCTGCTCACTCAGCAACGAGCACAGACGGAGGAAGCACATCATGCGCGCGAATCGCTCTGAGCCCAAAACCGCCCCCGCAACACCGAAGGTTGCCATTGTCGTCACGAGCGGCTGCGATGGCGAGTCCACGCTCCAGATCAAAGAAGCGCTGTCCGCCGAAGGGGCAGTGCCGCGCCTGGTCGGCATCACGATGGGTCGGGCGAGCTCGATCAACTCACCGACGCTGGACATTGAGGTGTCGATGGATGCTGCTGCTTCGGTTCCGTGGGATGCGATGGTCATTCCCAACGGTGAGGCTGCGATCGAGATCTTGCTCGACAGCGGCAAAGCCCACGCCTTCCTCAAAGATCAGTACCAGCACCGGAAGCCGATCTTACTGTTAGGAAAAGCGCACAGCCTGTTAGATGTCGCCGGCATCTCACCGAAACTGGCGAACGGCGCAGAAGACCCACGCCTTCTGGTCTATCCGAGCAACGATACGACAGCAGCGATCACTGCGTTCATGGACAAGCTCGCGATGACTCGGCAGCGCGAGCATGCCCAAGTGTGAGCTGCTCCCCAGCCCGTTCCACGGCGGTTCTGCCGCTGTGGGCGGCGCGAGCGGCCGGGGCTCGCGAGACACCGAAGCGACCCGGGGCTCGCGAGCCCTTGCTGCAAGTCGCTACTCGCGCAGCTGCAAGACTGCCATCCAGCTCGCGTCGAACGATAGAAACGCATGGGGGTCGTCCGCGCCATCCACGCGGTAGAGCGTGGTGCGGTACCCGGTGCTCGTTTCGCGCCAGTAAGGGATGAAGATCTCGCCACCTACGTTCACGTAGTACAGCTGGCCGGACCACTCGGGCAAACTATCCACCTGCCGAGACTCCTTCGTGTCGAAGCTGTAGTGCCAGACGCGCCAGTAGCTATCGCCGTTGTCTTCGCGTTCTTCCCAGAGCCTCTCGTCGGCGCTGGTGAAGAAGAAGCCGGCATCCCCGTCCGGCACGACGCCGGCAGCCGCGCTGCCGCCGCCAAGCGCGGAGAAATCGAGCACGAAGTCCGCGTCGAACTTGGTCTCGCCCGCGCGAATGCGCAGCGCGCACGTCGGCTTGTGGTTCTCCGCGAAGTAGTGCTGCGCGCTGCTCCAGTCGGGAGGGAAGAAGTAGACATCGCCGCCAGGAGCGGCGAAAGATGTATAGGTCTCCCCGCAGCGCTCGTCATCGGCCACCTCGATCACCTCATCTTTCGCCGTGTCGAGCACGAGCACACCGGACGCGTAGCGCGAGTTGCCGTCCTGGTCCGTCCAACTCAGCGGGATGAGCAGCTGATCGCCGCGCTTGTGCGGCCCTGAGTGCTCCAGCACGAGGTTCGGAACAAAGCCCTCGCGCGCGAGTGAGGACAGATCGATCTCATTGTCCGCAAGTGTCATCGCGGTGGGGTTCCACACTACGATTCGATCGCCCGTAGGATCGAACACATAAGCTTTTTCGTCACTGACGATCCAGATGTGCCAGCTCTGGATCTCAGTGATGCCGACACCTGCGAAGCTCAGCTCCTTCTTCTTTTCGAGCTTGCCTTGCTCGTTCGGCTCGTAGCGCAAGATGACCGGGCCGTTCGAGTCCGGCACGTACGCCATGCCGTTGTGTACCAGTGGCACGATACCGCCGAGCAGCTTCGGCCCGTCGGTGGGATCTACCTTGGTGTCCCGATCCAGGCTGTCGGTGGTGACGAGATAGGTCTCGATCTGGTCGCCAGCTTCGAAACGCGTCGCGAATAAGTAGAGCGGCCCGCCGTGCGCCGCGTGCGCCTCCCCTTCGCCGTCGTCGCCGGTCGGCTCATCCTCACACGCGCTCGTGCCTGCGAGCGCGCAGCCCAACATCAGCACAAAGCCAACACGTTGTGTCCAGTCTTTCATAAGGTGTTCTCCGTAGCGATGCGGTCCGCTGGCTTTTCCCAGCCGACAGTGATCTTGAAGTACGCGGCACGACCGGGCTTCTGCACGCCGAGCACGTCGTACACACGTGCGTTGGTGAGATTTGTCAGGTCGAGCGCGAGATCGATGCGGTACGGGCCGGCCAGCGAGTACAGCACGCTGAGCGCATGCGTGAGCTGGCCCGGCACTCGGTTTGTGTCATCCGGCTGTGTCGTGTCTTCCCAGCCAGGCAAAAACGCGTGCACATAGCGCGTAAACCACGAGAGCGACAGCTCCGCGTTGTCCGCGCCGAGCTTTGGGATGCGAAACGTCGCAGACGCGTTCGCAAACAGCCAGGGTCGGTTCGGAACGCGCTGCTCGGCAAACGGCGCGAACGGCCCCGTACGCGACGCGTTGCGCTGGTCTTGATAGGTCGCATTCGCCTGCAGCGCGAGCCAGCGGTTCTTCGACTCCCACGCGAGCGAGCCGTCCACACCTAACGTGCGCACCTCGAATACGTTCTGATAGATCGTGTGCACACGATCTTGCGCGAGCAAACGCACGAGCATGTTGTCAGTGCGCCGGAAAAACCCCGTCGCTTCGAGCCACAACGGACCCCAGCGCGTTTGCACGCCGACATTGCCGTTGTGACTCGTCTCAGGGATCAGCTCCAAGTTCCCCAGGGTCAGCGCCCCATCGCCAAAGATCTCATCGGCGCGAGGCAGTCGCGCTGCATACTCGTAGGAAAGCTTGGCGATCAAACCCTCCAGGATGCGCACGCGGAACGCGTCGCCGATCCCCCCGCGCGTCAGCGTGTGCTCGACGCGCCGCACGGTGTTGTCGAACACTTGCACCTGGTCGGCCGCCGGATGATACAAGTACAGCTTACCAAACAGGCCGTTTTCGACGCGATCCGCGACGTCGTGCAGCTCGTAGCTGAGGCCGCTCGTGACATGGAGCAGATTGCGCCGCGTGGTCAGCGGATCGATGCGGTCTGCCTGCAGGCGCAGGCGCTCCTCCCCCGTGCGCATCACGATGTCGCCAGTGGTGACCCAGCGCAGCGCGTGCATCGGCGCGAGGTGGTACGCGAGCGTGGTGCGGGCAAACGCGCGGTTCTCCCATTGTGTCAGATCGCTCGCGAACTTACTGGTCTCTCCTGTTCCGCGCGCGCGCTCGAACACACGCTGACCAAACCAGTCGTATGCCCAGCGCGAGCGATCTTCGAAGTGCAGCGCGCGGTGACTCGCGGCGAGCAGCGCGGCGACATCGAGTGGGCTGCCGCCGAGCCGTCGCCGCTCATAGCGTGCAACCGCACCCATCGTGGACTGACCGTAGGTGACCTCACCGTACGGCACACTCATGATGCTGTTGTGCTGGAGATCCTTGTCGAACGTCGTCGCGAACACGCGCAACGTGAGCTGCTTTGCCCATGGTCTATCGAGGAAGCCAGCCTCGACCATGCCACCGAGCGCGCGATAGCCATCATGGAAGCGGCGAGCCCGAGCGGGGCGCAGCTGACCCTGCTCGTTTGGAACACGCACCTCGACCTGATAATCGTTTCGCGATGTATCGAAGAACGCTGCGCCGCGCAGCACGAGGCCGGCTTGTGAAGTTTGCGCGTTGACGCCAAGCTGATGCGTGTCGAACGCTCCTGCGGCGTAATACGCCGAGGTCGACAGCCCGCGAGTCGCTGCGCTCGATACCATGTCGATCGCACCGCCGAGCGCATCCGTCCCCAAGCGGATCGGCACGACCCCGCGGTACACCTCGGCGCGGTCGAGCCATGCAGTCGGAACGGTCGAGATGCCCAGCCCGAACCCAGCGAGCTCGACCGGCACGCCGTCGAAGAACACGCGCACTTGATCGTCGGTCAAGCCGTGAAGCGATAGGCGCGTGTCCGAGCCCAAACCGCCGCTGCGCTGCACGCTGACGCCTTCGGTGCGCGCGAGCAGCTCACCCAAGTCGAGCGTGCGTCGCTTCGCCGTCGCGGTCTCGACTACTTTCACGGCTTGCGCAGACTCACGCTGGCGTTGCGCGCTGGACGCGCCGTGCACTTGCACCTCGACAGCTGGGTGTGCAGCTATCAGCGGCGGTGGGGCCGGCGGCTCAGGCACGGGAGCCGCGATGGGCGGAGGCAGGTGAAACTCATAGCGATACAAGATGCGCGAAGGGATCGCGCTCTCTCCGCGCCGCGCGGGCGAGAAGCGGAAGCGCTGCGCGGCAGCCTGTGCGGCCTCGTCGAAGCCCTCGCCTGCTGGCTCCACCAGCTCGACCTGCGTGACCTTCCCTTCCACGTCGATGCTCAAGCGCAGTCCCACGACCCCCTCGAGGCGCCCTGCCAGTGCGGCCGCGGGATATTCCGCGGGCACGAGCTCCAAGAGCTCGGGAGCGTGCAGCGTGTGATCCTCCTCGACCCGTGGCTGCGCGACATCTGCGTGCGGCGGATCAGCTCGCGCAGGAAGCGCGAGAAAAGCCTGAACGATGAACAAACGAGCGCTCAGCCTGCGCGCCACGCTCCCGACGCTCCCCTTGCTACCCAGTGTCAAATCTCAGTCCTCATGCTGCGTCAGCCGATCAGCTGACCGCGATAGCGCGGCGCACTCTCGCCGAAATGCTAACGATTTGCAATTTCGCCAAGCGCAGGCCGCAATGTGTCGTGCTCACGGCTGCGCACTGGAACATGTAACAACCTAACAGTTGATCTAATGGTCAAAACACACGCGCCCCCCGCGCGCTCTATTTGCCTCGTGCACAACCCATCTGGACGGGTGCTGGCAGCTCAGACGTATTTCGGCTACATTTCGCTCCGGTTTCTTTTCCTGCATCTCGCGACCTGTGAAGACCCCAAGGAGAGAACATGTTCCACAAGCCTTTTGCTCTGATCGCTCTCGGTGCCCTGCTCGCTGGCACTGGCTGCGCGACCACCTCCCAACAAACAGCGAGCCAGAAAATTGTCGGCACGCGCTGCGCTTCGATCAGCGACCTCGACCAGCGCGTCCAGCAGCTTTTGGCTGCGAGCAACATCGAGCGTGTGACCCCTGCCTACCACGAGGTCCCACACTTCGATGGTCCCCGGCCGCTCTACGTCGACGGCGCGGAGATCTACATCCCTGCCGAGCCAGGCATCAACGAGGCGTTCTTGGAGCGCGCGCTCTCCTGCTACGCAGCAGCCGGTAGCGGCGGAGCAGACGCGCATCATCCACTGCGCGCGGCGGGCATCCGCAGCATCTCTGCGCGCGAATCGGGCCAGACCTTCCGCGTGACGATCCGCGGCGTCGATCGCAAGGCCGGCGAGGACATCTGGAAGCGGAGCCAGGCTCTGCGCAACGCCTCAGGCACGATCGAGATCCGCCAGCTCAGCAGCGCGAGCACACGCGCCAGCTCGATGTGAGCCACGCTGCCGACGCCCCCTCATCGTCGAGGGGGCGCGTCAGTTCTCGGACGTGACTGCGGGCTCTTCGCAAGTCTAGGCACTCGCGCAGCCTGGACGGTCAGCATGCTTCGAAAAAAATCTGCGCGCCGCGGGTCACCTTTTCGATGTGTGGATCGTCAACACGTCGAAGGAGATGAGATCGATGGCGGAGGCTCGGATCGCAGTGGTTTATCATAGTGGTTTCGGCCACACGGCGCGGCTCGCCCGGGCGGTGAGCGCTGGCGCGACGCAGGTGCGCGGTGCGGAGGCACAGCTCTTCTCCACGGGTGAAGCGCCGCAGCACTGGCGTGAGCTCGAGGCTGCGGATGCGATCGTGTTTGGCGCGCCCACGTACATGGGCTCGGTATCGGCCGAGCTCAAGGCCTTCATGGAGGCGACGTCCCGCTCCGTGATGGCGAAGGGCTTCGTCTGGAACGGAAAGCTCGCCGCGGGCTTCACGAATTCAGGCGCTCATGCGGGCGACAAGCTGAGCACGTTGATCCAGCTCGCATTGTTTGCAGCGCAGCACGGGATGCACTGGGTGAATCTCGGCCTGCCTCCGCCTAACAACACGCGTGGTGGGACAGGTCGCGACCTGAATCGACTCGGTTTTTGGCTGGGAGCGGGCGCACAATCCAACACCGATGAAGGCCCTGAGCTCGCGCCGCCCGAGGCCGATCTTCATACAGCCGAGCATTTGGGACGGCGCGTGGCGCAGCTTGCGCTGCAGCTCGCACGCGGGCGCAACTGATCTCACCGCCGCGCCTGGACCGCGGTGCAAGGACGATCGTGCACCTACACCGAGCGTCCCTTGACATGAGCGTGGATCGCGCCGCGGATTTGCCTCGCTCGCAAGGCCCGACGCCGACGCATAGCCGGGACGATGTGGAGGAGGAGAACGCGGCGAGCGGGGCACGAGAGGCACGCTCATTTCAAGGACTCTCGGTGTAAGCAGACGATGCCTTGCGAGAACGCGCGGCTGCGCGCTTGCCGCTCTCAGCTGCAGCAGGGATATGGCCTTCCGGCCTGGCTCATGACGACCGTGAGCCGCGTGCGTCTCTACAAGTTGAGCGCCGCGCGGAGCACGCGCAGCAGCGACGTTTCGGCAGCTCGATACAATCCTGTTCGAGCTGCCGAAGCGCGGTATGACTGTTTAGCGCCCGAGGGAGATCACACGGATCTCATACGAGCCTGTCTGTGACGGATTGTAGTGTCTGACACGCGCGTAGTAGCGCCCGGGTTGTAAGTTGGTGGAGATCTGCGGATTGCTGTCCGCGCCGGTGTCATCGTCTTCGGCGAGCTTTTGGGTGGTGCTGTTGGGGCCGAACAGCGTCATGAACAGGTCCGCGGTGCCGGTGGTTTCGATCAGATAGCGGCCTGCGCGATCCACCTGGAAGGTGAAGAGATCTTCTTCGCCTGCGCGGGCAATCGAGCCGGCTGTTCCGCGCATGATCGGCACCTCGACCGCCTTGGGCTCGGTGGTGGTTGTGCCGCGACCCGGATACATCTGCGCGCTGCGCACGAAGTCCTTGTCCATCTGCGACAGGGCCGAGTTCTCCCGGGTTCCGCCCGGGTTCTGAGTCCAATCGTCAGGGAATGCGTAGAGCATGATCGAGGCGGGATCGAACCTCGTACCGTGGATCTGATCGGCGGAGTATTTCTCGAGGACGTTGTGTCGGATCGTGGCCTCGTCCCAGTAGTTAGGTGGACCAGACAGATCGCGGATCACAACCTCTTCGTTCCAGATCAGCCCGCCTTGGGGGTTCTGGTGCTCGTGCGCAAGGCCGATCATGTGACCGAACTCGTGCAAGATGACAGCTTCGTCCTGCCAACCGAGGTTTAGGGTGGCGGCCTGTACCGGGATGCTCGAATTGTCGGTGCCGACGTAGGACCACGCGCCGTCATTCTCGTCGAACGTCACTCTGATCTCTGCGCGCGGATCATCCGTGAACTCGAAGTTGAGGTTTGCGTACTTGGTCCACTCCGGCGCGATGTCCCGCACCATCTTCTGCTGCTGCGCGCTGCCGCCCAAAAAGCGGATCCGAATCGTGCTTCCGTTCACCCATTGCTTACGCAAGGGCGATATCGCTCTCATACGCCCATTGGGCAGAGACACAAGCTGCTCGTCTCGCTGCTTGAGCAGGTCACTCGGCAGAACGCGATCGAAGCAAATCTTTCGGGCCCGTTTCTTCGTCATGAATGCCTCAGTGGTTTCCCGGGTGTACTAAGCGTGCCCGGTGTCACCTGAACACTAGCTGTAGGGCTGATCAGTCGGTAGTGACTATTTTCACTCGCGCGCGCATTGGTAGTGAGTCAGCAGTCACGAAGACACATCGACATTGGTTTCCGTCCCCCAAACATCAGGGTGCCGTGTCGGGAGAACCACTTATCTAACCAATGCCATTACCGCCTATGCCGCCGTGAGCGGCGGACAGCGCTGCGGCTCCGAGAGAACGGGCATCTCTGGAATATCGCTCACGCTGCCGGTTGCCGGTCAGCGCAGGCCATAGCTCGATAGAAACCTGAGCAAGCGTGGATCGTCGCGCGAGAGCGCGGGCGCGTAGCTGCCGATGCGCTCGCGCTCCCAGTACCCGGTAGCGCCCAGCTTCGTGAAGCGATAGCGGTAACGCTCGGCGCGGATGAAGCGCGGCGGCGCATCTGGAAACGGGTTGTTAGCGATCAAGCCGAGCGCGCTCTTGTCGTTGTGGAGCAGCTTGTAGATCAGGCTCGCGAGCCAGGGCTGACGATCGAAGCTCGAGAGCGCTGCGAACCACATCTGCCAGTCCAAGCGGTAGTGGTACGGCGTGATCAAGCACGGCGCGCGGTCGACAGCGCCCGGCTTGCACTTCAACTCGTAGGCGCGGTAGTGTCCGCCGCGGGGATCGGGGTCTTCTGTACCTTCCAAGATCACTTCATCGCGATCGCGACCGATGCTGCCAAACGCACCGTACGTGTTCACGAGGTGAAGCGGCTCGAACGAGCTGTTCATCTGCTGCTGTGCGGACAGCAGGTTCAGCGCCGGCTCGATGCTGAGCAGCAGCACGACACAGCTGTACGCGCCGACTGCGACGAGCCGCCCACGGCTGCTTCGCTCTGCCACCGGCCCGGCCCGAACACGCCCGGGCAGGACGCGCCGCCACACGCCGTCGTCGATGCAGCCGATCGCCACGGCGATCGTCAGCCAATTCAAAAACGAAAGATTTCCACTGACGATCAGCAGCGCCTGGAAGGCGATCACGAGCAGCGCCGCGATGTTCCGGAGCCGCGGCACGAACAACCCAAACGGCACGAGCACTTCTACGAAGTGGTTGAACAGCACTTCGATCTGGTGGAACCAAGCTGGTGCGAAGTGCAGCACGCGACTGAGCGGGTGTGGGGCCGGCTGAGTCTCATAGTGATAGTACATGCATGTCAGATCGCGCCAACAAGTGTCACCTCTCAGCTTGATGAGGCCGGCACCTAACATCAGACGAAACAACAACCACCACAACCACACAAACATGATGCGCGGCATGGGCTGCGCGTCGCGCAAGCTGGTCCACGTGCGCAGCGTGCCCAAGAAGATCGCGAGAAATCCCGTCTCGAGCAGCAGCGTCTCCCAACCGTAGCCGTAGAAGATCTGTCCGATGTGCACGAACGAGATGTACAAGAGCCAGAGCAGCGCGCTGACCGCGAGGTGATCTACGCCCGCGAGCATGAGCAGCGCCAGGCCGAGCCCGGTGATCGCCGCCGCCTGCAGCACGCCATCGCTCGCGTACGACCAGAACAACGTCGGGTGCTCCGCGAACCCCACGATCCGCTTGATGCGCTCCAGGTAGCGCACGGCAGGCAGGAGGCCTTGCGAGCCGATCAGCGCCTGCCCTTGGCTCACCAGGATCGCGAACGCAACCACATAGATGAACCCGAGCGCGCGCAGGAACAGCCAGCGCGTGAGCTGGAAGCTCGCGGCACCCTTCGGGCGCAGCTCCGCAGCGAAGCTAGCGACCTCTGGGTCCGCCGCCGTGAGCGGCAGATCTGCAGGGACCGCCGCAGCTTCCCGCGGCCGATCGTCTGCTTGCTGCTCGCTCATCGCCGCCTACGCCATCACGGGCTGGTCGAACGGCCCTTCGCCAGGTCGCGCAGGAACTGGAGGCCCGTCAAGATGCCAAAACCTGTGCCGCCCTTCGGCAACGTTCCTTGCGATTTCTCGGTAAATGCCGGCCCTGCGATGTCCAAGTGCACCCAGCGGCAATCGCCGACAAACTCACGCAGGAACAACGCCGCGGTGCACGCGCCACCCAAGCGCGAGCCTGTGTGTTTGATGTCCGCGATCGAGCTCTTCAGCTCGTCTCGCAGCTCCTCGTCCATGGGCATCGCCCAAAACTGCTCGCCGGTAGTCTCGCCCGCTTGGCGGTAGCGATCCAAGAGACCCTCGTCGTTCGAGAACATACCAGCGCGGTACGGACCAAGCGCTACCGTGCATGCACCTGTCAAGGTGGCGTGA
>Ga0190269_10001286_pt1 | contig 12087 bp, 5 predicted proteins | sample Popmic249IS_FD_133749 | JGI IMG/M metagenome (GOLD analysis project Ga0190269, IMG submission 133749) | Populus adjacent soil microbial communities from riparian zone of Blue River, Arizona, USA - 249 IS | ecosystem: Environmental > Terrestrial > Soil > Riparian zone | place: USA: Arizona...
AAGGCAAAGGTCGGCGGAGCGACGATGCGGATGCCTGCCTCGACGTAGCTCTTCAGCTCATCCGCGCTCGGCAGATCTTCCACGAGCTCAGCGTCGTCGAGAAACACCGCTTGCTTGCCGAACGCCGGGTCGTACGCGATCCAAGTCAACACGTCTTCCTGCAGGAACGACTGCGCCCAAACCTTTTCGGGCGCGACGCCGGCGGCTTTGTACTCGTCGATCAGCGCTTTCGCGTACGCCGCTTGGCTGCCGAACACATCTTCGACCTGCAGCTTGGCATCACGGTTCGGGCCCTTCAGCTCGGGCGTGTACTTCGCGCCGAGCTTGTGGATGAGCTCGATGCTCTCACGATGCGTGAGCAGCGTGCCGCCCGTCGCGTACAGATCGGTGCGCGTGCTCGGCGTGCCGCCGAGAAACTCCTTTGGCGTGAGGGCGTTCGGGTTCGATGCATCCATCTTGCCCTTGAGCTGCTTGAACTCTGCGAGCGTCAGATCGCTCGTACAGCACAGCGCCGAAGCCGCCACCGTGCGCGCGCCGGTGTCATCGAATTCCGCAGGCGCAAACGGCTTGCTGCACTTGTCGGCGAGCGGCGTGACCAGGATGTCTGTCGTCGTGTGCAAGTCGCACTGGTCGTGCCGGCACACCAGCTCGCCGTCGCTCGTAAAGGTGACGTCGCACTCCAGGATGCCTGCGCCCATGCGCGCGCCGGCTTCGTGGCTCTGCTTCGTGTGCTCGGGGAACTGCAGCGTGCCGCCGCCGCGATGACCGATCGAGAAGTCGGTCGTCTTGATCGGCTTATCCTCGCAGCTCTTGAGCTTGTCCTTGAGCGATCCTTCGCTCAGCTGCTCCACCAGGTAGTACGGACGCGGTCCGACCTGGATGTTCTTCTTGGTGTCGTTCGCGTGGCTGAGGCTTGGCAGGCTGGCAAGTCCAAGCACGAGCGCAAGCAGGGAATGAGGGGTAGGGCTTCGCATGGACGCGACCGTACGCGGCGCGCTGTGGCAGACGGTTGAAGCCGGGGTGATATTGGTAAGACGGGTGCATCCGTCCCGCTGTGCGGATGTCAAGCAACTGTACGGGACAGACGAGTCGCACGTTTGACGCATATTCGAGCCAGCTGCGGTACACTGGCTCTTTCATGCAGGAGGCCGTTTCCGAGCGACGCGACATGCGGGGCCTGTACCTTGTTGCCGCTCTGCGCTGCACGCTCTTGCTGCTCATGGCGGCCGTCGTACCGAGGGTACAGGCGCAGAGCCTGCACGTCGCGACCCAGGTCGATCCCTGCGTCCCGCTCGATCGCGAGAAGTTCGAATACCTGCTCAACATCGAGCTCGGGGCGGAGCCAGCCGATGCTGCGTCGCCGCCCGCGGCCACGCTGTCGCTGGGCTGTTCCGGGAGCTTGGTGATCCTGTCCGTCGAGGACGCGGTGACCAGTAAGGTGGTGACGCGGCTGGTGGATCTGTCCGCGGTCGACCCGAGCGCACGCGCGCGCTTGATGGCGCTGACGGCGTCGGAGCTGGTGCTCGCCAGCTGGATGGAAGTGCGGATGGAGCCGCGCGAGGTGATTCCGCCCGCTGCGCCACCGCCGGCCCCGGAGCTCAAGGCGCGGGTGAGTGAGGTGGTCGAGCCGCAAATCCAGAGCACGGCGCCGCCCCTGCGCCTCGGCGCGAGCGCGATGACGTCGACGTTCTTGAGCGCGCTCGCGCCGATCTTCGGCGTGGCGCTGCACCTCACCCAGCCATTTTCGAGCACCTGGGCCTGGAACCTCAGCTTGCTCGGCGGGCTAGGGCAGCTCGAGGGCTCGATCGGCGAGCGCGGGCAAGCGGTCTCCATCGGCGTGACCACGGCGGCGCTCGCCTGGTCGCTCCGCTACACACGGAGCGTGGGACCGCTCGATCTCTGGGTGGGCGCCGCAGCCCTGGTCGGGCTCGCGTATCTCACCGGAGAAAGACCGGTCGCGACCAACCTGACCGCGACGCCCGCGTACGCGCCCTGGGCCGGGCCCGCGCTGCAGCTGGCAGCTGCATACCCCGTGAGCGAGCGCGTGCGCCTGCTGCTGCAGGTCGAGGGGGGCCTACTCGTGCTCGGCACGATCGCCCGCGTGCGCTCGCAGAACAGCGGCGACCAGCCGGCCGTCACCGAGCTGCGCGGCGGTTGGCTGGCAGCGCAGCTCGGCTTCGACGTCGCGCTTTGATCGATCAACGCGAGCTGTGCGCGCTCTCGTCCAAGACCTCGACGCGCGTCACTACTTTTCCAGGCTCGATGGTGATCTCGAAGAACTTGTTCATGTCGAGCTGGTCGTTCACCAAGAGCACACGGTGATGGCCCGCGGGCAGACGCAGCGCGCGCTGCGGGGTGTGGCCCATAAACTGCCCGTCGATGAGGATGCGCGACCAGGGCCGGCTGTTCACTTGCAACGTGCCTTCGTTGACCGCGGCCCGGTAGTACACAGGCTCCTGGTACTCTTGCTCTTCTTCCACGAGCGGTTGGATCGGCTTCGCCACGGCGGCGGCTTTCTTCGCGCGCCGGGCACGCAGCGCCGCTTGGCGCTGTGCGCGCCGGGCGCGTGCCTCGGCCTTTGAGTTCGAGCGCGTGTCCACCGGCACGTCGGCGAGATCGAACTCCATCAGCTCCGGCACTGCGATGGCTGGCGCCGCGATCAGATCCGCTGCAGCTGTTGGCGGCGAAACAGGTGCGACAGGTGATCGCTCGACCACGTGCCCTTGGCCGAGCGACGAGCGCGTGCTCGCGATGCTCGCGCCGTACGAAGAGATCGACAGCATCGCGCGGCTCCAAGCTGGACCGCGCATCGCCCACATCGTGCCGAGGCCGATCACCAGCACACCGGCGATCACCGCGCCGTAGTTGCGCCCGCGCTCGCTGTGTCCGGGGTGCAGCGATCGAGGCAAGCTGCCCTCGATGCCGAAGCGCGGCTCGTCCTTCGCCTGCTGCTGCGGCCGATAGCGTGCGCTCGGCCTGCGTGCGGGTTTGTCCGGCAGCTCGCGCTGATACAGCGTCGTGGCTTCGTCGGCGAAGTCGTACGACTCGTCTCGACCATTGTCGTTCGCCGGGCCCGTCGACCAAGGCGAGAGGTCGTCGAGACGCTCGGTCGACGGTCTACGCTTATCTCGCATACGTCCTCCCCGCCAGCAGCGCTTGCTGCTGTGAGCTGCATTCGTAAGCTCTCGCGTTTACTGCCGCCCCGGACGTTCGCTTAGTACCGAGTGACACAATACAGTTATATTAACATTATGCGGGGTAGTCGTTGCAACGTAGTCAGTCGACCACGCTGTCGCACAGCATGAGGCGCTGCGTGTGACAGTGGCACCCTCGGGCGCAACGCAAACGGTCGGTGCGCGCAAGCCCGTGTAGCGATTGAAGCTTCTGTCAGCGGAGCTTGTGGCTTTGGGCGTAAGGTGTTACTCGGCTGACAACGCACCATGGCACACGCGTTGTTGAGCCCCCAAGAGCCCCCGGCGTTTCACATCGAGCGACCGAATGGCAGTTCAAGCTTCGTCCTGACCGCTGACCACGCCAGTAACCGCGTGCCTGCACAGCTCGGTGATCTCGGCTTGGGCGCAGCCGAGCTGGCGCGCCACATCGGCTGGGACATCGGAATTGCACGCGTCGGGCACCACCTCAGCGAGGCGCTCGATGCGTGTTTCGTGATGCAGCAGTACTCGCGCCTCGTGATCGACTGCAACCGCCCACCAGGCTCGCCCGGTTCGGTCTTGGAAGTTAGCGAACGCACGCGCATTCCCGGAAATCAAGGCGTAACAGAGGAAGCGCGCAAGCAGCGCGAGGACGAAGTGTTCTGGCCGTACCACAACCGCATCCGTGAGGCGGTCGAGGATCGGCTCGCGCGCGGTCAGCGCTGCGTGATGATCGCGCTGCACAGCTTCACGCCGGTGTACATGGACGAAAGGCGGAGCGTGGAGATCGGCGTGCTGTTCGAGCGCGATGCGCGCTTGGCTGAGCCGCTGCTACGCTTGCTGCGCGCCGAGCCGGAGCTCAACGTCGGTGAGAACGCGCCGTATGCGATGAGCTTGACCACGGACTTCACCATGACGACGCACGCGCTCGAGCGCGGGCTCATGCACGTCGAGCTGGAGATCCGTCAAGATCTCATCGGTGAAGACGCGCAGTGCGCAGCGTGGGCGCAGCGGCTGGCCCGTTGGCTGCCTGCTGCGCTCGAGCTCGCCGACAAGACCGACAAGGCGTCGACTTAGCCTGCCACGTCGCGCAGCGTCACCAGGGCGATCACACCGACCAGCATGAGCAAACCCACGCCGTGCACGATCGACTCGACGCGCTCGTCCGCGCGGCGACGCGTGACCAGCTCGTAGGCGAGGAAGATCAGCTTGCCGCCGTCCAGTCCAGGCAGGGGCAAGAGGTTGAAGTACCCGAGCGCGACTGAAATCAGCACCAAGATCCAGACGTACGAGTAGATGCCTTCGTCTGCTTGCTTGACGACAAGCTTGGCCATGCCGACCGGTCCCATGACACCTTCGGTCGAGCGCCGCTTGATCAAGTCGGCCATGCCGTTCAGGTTGGCCATGGTCAACACGAACGGCGTCTCGATCGCGAGCACCGCAGCGCGCCAGACAGGTTGCCGCTCGTACTTGACGTCTGACCGTGCGTTCACGCCGATCACGCCGCGCTCTTGGCGCGTGTCCGGCGTAATGGTGATGGCCGGCAACCTTTGGCCCGCGCGCTCGATCACATACTGCGTCGCTTCGCCGCCGCGTGCGCCCGTGATCTCCGACAGCTCCTGCACATCTTTGATCGGACGGCCATTGGCTTCGACGATGGTGTCGCCCTCTTGCAAGCCGGCTTTCGCCGCCGGCGAGCCGCGCTCGACGCTCGCGACGACCATCGGGCTCAGCGGCACCTCACTGCGGATGCCTGTGAGCGCGAGCCCAAACACGAGCAAGCTCGCGGTCAGGTAGTTCGCGAGCGGCCCGCCGAGGTTCACCCAAATCCGCGGCCAAAGACCTTTGTTCGCGTAGAGCTCAGGGTCGTTTGGATCCGGCTCCTCCGCGGGGTTGGTGCCCGCCACGAGCACGTACGCGAGCAGCGGGATCGCACACAGCTGAAATACGGTCGGGCTGTTCTTCGGTTTGTAACTCGCGAGCACAGGACCGAAGCCGATGCTGAAGCGCAGGACACGCATGCCGAACACACGCGCGAACAGGTAGTGGCCCGCTTCATGCAGCGTAACGAGCAGCGAGAGTCCGAAAATAGCGGCGAGGATTTGTGGCATGGTGACCCGCGGGTAAACGTCTCTGTGGCTGGAGCCTACTGGATGTATCTCGGGTCGACCAGTCAGCGCCCTCACACGAGCGAACCGTTGTTGGTGTTCGTGGCGGTTCCAAAGTTCCGGCGGTGCAGCGAACGTACGCCTGCAGCCTATGGCGGCGCGCCTGCGTAGTCACGGAGCGCCGTGGACCGAGCGCCCAGCTTTGTCATCCCATGCGCCTGCGCTCGCGTCGTTGCCAATGCGCCTGTGACTTTTCGCAAGCTGCGCTGCGTCTAAGTCGAGGCGCTGCGTGCACCCACATTGTCACAGCCGCCTCGCGCGCTGTGTGGTTCTAAACGAGGATGGTATCCTTGCTCCGCATGCTTACTGTGAACCGCTGGCTCAGCTGTTGGTTGATGTTGGTATTCACTGCTTGCGCGTTGCCGCCGCCGAAAGAGGCTGCCAAGAACGGCACCGCAGCGAACGCCGCGCCCCGCCCGATCGAGAGGCAAGCGATGCACTTCGATACACCCGCCTGGAAGGCGATCGATAAGCTCGTCGAAGAGCAAAAGCTCGAGGCTGCGCGAACACAGCTCGCTGCGCTGCAAAAGGAGGCCGAAGCCGCGAACAACTACAGCGACTGGACGCGCGCCTTGATCCGCGACGTGCAGCTGCAAGCGGCGCTGGGCAGCGTCGAGACGGCGGTGCGCACGCTGCGCCAGGCGCGCTGGCCGGAGGACGGCTTTTCGCAGCTGGTGCTGGAGCTCTACTACGCCGACACGCTGATCCAGTACATGGCGCGCTACGCGTACGAGATCGCGAAGCGCGAGCGCGTCGAGAGCCAAGAGCCGGTCGATCTCAAGGTGTGGACGCGCGACCAGATCCTGGCCGAGGCGCTCCAGGCGCTGCAGCGCGTCTGGGCGCAGCGCGCAGCGCTGGCTGGGCCTGCCGATATCTTTGGGCCATACGTCAAGCTCAACAACTATCCCGCGGGCGTCCGCGACACGTTGCGCGATGTGCTGAGCTACCACGTGGTCGAGCTGCTCGCGAACACGCAGAACTGGCGCGCGGCTGAGCAGAACGAGCTGTTTCGCTTGGACCACGCGGCGCTCCTGCGCGGGCAGGTGCCGCTCCAGGCGGGCGTCGCAGACGCTGGCACGCATCCCCTGGCGCGCGCGATCCACGTGCTGAGTGATCTCGCGGCATGGCACAAGAAAGAAGGTCGCGCGGAAGGCGCGCTCGAAGCCCAGCTCGAGCAGCTGCGGCTCCTGCGCACGCACTTCAGCGGCACGCCGGAGAAGACCGCGCAGACGGCGCAGCTCAACGCGCTCCTCGGGGGCACGCGCGCGCTGCCGTGGTGGTCGATGGGCCAGCTCTTGCTCGCGCAATGGAGCCAAGCCGATGGCGACCTCGTGCAAGCGCGCGAGCAAGCGCAGGCCGGTGCCAAAGCTTATCCCGATACGATCGGAGGCAAAGGTTGCGCGCGCGTCGTGCTCGAGATCGAAGCGCCCGATTTCTCGCTGAGTGGCATGTTGGTCGATGGACCGCAACGGCGCTCGATCGCCGTGCAGCACAAGAACTTGAAGCAGCTCTACTTCCGCGCCTATCCCTCGGACTTGCTGAAGCGCATCGAAGGCGCGCGCGACTACAACCTGTTGCCGAACGGGCAAGAGCTGCAGGCTTTGCTCAAGGTCGCGCCCGCCGCCGAGTGGCAGGTCAGCTTGCCCGACCTCGGCGATTACAAAGAGCATCGCACGTACGTCACGCCGCCGCTCACGAAGCTCGGCTACTACATCGTGTTCGCCGCGCCGCAGGCTGATTTCTCCGCGCAAACACGCGTCGATGCGGCGCAGCTGTTCGTGAGTGGGCTCGTCGTGCGCCATCGCCGCGATGCTTCGGGCACGCTCGATGTGCAAGTGCTCTCGGGGGACTCGGGCGCGCCCGTGGCAGGCGCGGATCTGCTGCTTTATCAGCTCGATTGGCGCAGCGGGCACAAGCGCGTGGGCAGCTTCAACGCAGACGCGGCCGGTCGCGCGCGCGTGTCGGTGTCGCGCTCGGGCGGTGGCTATGTGCTGCTCGCGAAGCGCGGCGACGACGTCTCGCCGGCGTTCGAGAACTTATGGTTCGGCGGGTCGGACAGAGCGCGCGATCACAGCTCCGCGTTCGTATTCACGGATCGCAGTATCTATCGGCCGCAGCAAAAGGTGGAGTGGAAGATCCTCGCGTTCCAGGGGCGCGAAGCGAGCTGGCAGAACCTCACCGGCAAGAGCGTCGACGTGTTCCTGCACGATGCGAACGGCGAGCAAGTGCAGAAGCTCAGCGTCAAAACCAACGAGTACGGCACCGCGTTCGGTAGCTTCACGATTCCCGCGGGTCGGCTGCTCGGCGATTGGTCGATTCGGCATAGCTTGAACGGTGCAGTCGGCATCAAGGTCGAGGAGTACAAGCGCCCGACGTTTGAAGTGAAGCTCAACCCTGCGGACAAGGCGCGCTTGAATCACCCGGTGAGCATCGCCGGCGAAGCCAGCTACTACTTCGGTCTGCCAGTGCAAAACGCGCCGCTGCGCTGGCGTGTGGAGCGTCAAGAGCGTTACCCATGGTGGTGGGGCTTCTGGCGTCCGCCGCTGAAAGCGGCACAGGTGGTGGCCTCGGGTGAAACCAAGCTCGATGCGCAGGGCAAGTTCACTTTCAACTTCACGCCGCTCGCCGATCCACAGGCGGACAAGAGCTTGCAGTACAGCTACCACGTGATCGCGGATCTGACCGATGAAGGCGGCGAGACGCGCTCAGCCACGCGCGACTTCAGCCTCGGCCAGGTGACGATCAACGCACAGATCAGCCTCGACGGCGGCTTCGTCGCAGCTGACGGCGACGGCGAGTTGTCGCTGCGCCGCGAGAACCTCGACGGCGATCCGCGCCCTGGCACCGGGCACTATCGCATCGTGCAGCTCACGCAGCCGAAAGAGGCGCAGCTGCCAGCGGAGCTGCCCAAGCGCGAGCAACCTGGCGCAGAACCGAAACCCGAGGGCAAGCGCACGCCGGGCGACGAGCAGCGCAGCCGCCAAGCGCCCGACTATTCATTCGATCAAGAGCTCGCGAGCTGGCCGGACGGCGCGGGCGTGCACGACGCGGAGATCCGCACCGACGAACAAGGCAAGGCGACGATCAACCTGCCGAAGCTCGCCCCAGGTGCGTACCGCGTGCACTACGAATCCGCCGATGAATACGGCGAGAAGTTGAAGGTGAAGAGCGAGTTTGTCGTGGCCGATGCGCAGACGCGCCTCGCGCTGCCTGCCGTGCTCAAGCTAGAGCACAGCACAGTGCAGAGTGGTGAAGTGGCGCGCGTGCTCGCGACTACCGGTTTGCGCGATCAGTCGCTGTGGCTAGAGGTCTACCGCGACGCGACGCTGGTCGAGCGGCGCGAGCTCGCACCGGGTGCGCCGGCGCTCCACGAGATCAAGATCAACCCCGCGCAGCGCGGTGGCATCTCGCTCGCGCTCGTCGGCTTGCGCGACTACCAGCCGCTCGAGCAGCGCGCTGAGCTGTTCGTGCCGTGGGATGACCGCGAGCTCAGCCTCGAGTTCTCGAGCTTCCGCGATCTCTTGCGACCCGGTCAGAAAGAGACGTTCCAGGTGACGGTGCGCGGCAAGCGCGATCGCGCGCTGGTCGGCGCGGCCGAGCTGCTCGCGTACATGTACGATCGCAGCCTCGATGCGTTTGGTCCGCACGAGCCGCCGGTTCCGCTGCAGGTCTATCCTGTGCGCACGAACATGACGCAGCCTGCGACGTGGAGCGTGAACGAGACGCGCTCGCAGGGCGTCTACGGCGAGCGCTGGAACGTGTTCCCGGAGATCGAGGCGCTGCACGCCGACATGCTCGAGTTTCCCGATGCGTATGCGTACGGCGGACCGGGCGGTCGGCATTACGGGTATGGTGGCCTGGGCTCGGGCGGCGGCATGGCGCGGCGTAGTCGCATGGTGATGGCAGAGAGCATGGCCGCTGCGGCGCCGCAGGCGGCCAACATGCGCGCACCTACCCCTGTGATGGCGACAGCCGAGGGGGCACAAAGCAGCAAGGGGATGCGACAGGACGGTGCGCAGGACCAGTCCGCAGCTGCCAACCCTGCCGCCCCCGCGACGGAAGTGCGCTCGAACTTCGCGGAGACGGCGTTCTTCTTGCCGCGGCTGCTGACGGCGGCGGATGGCAGCGCGTCGATCGAGTTCAGCGTGCCGGACTCGGTGACGAGCTGGAACGTGTGGGTGCACGCGATCACGAAGGACTTTCGCTCAGGCTCGGTGAAGAAAGAAACGCGCAGCGTCAAAGACCTGCTCGTACGGCCATACCTGCCGCGCTTCGTGCGCGAGGCCGATCGAGTGTCGCTCAAGGTCGTGATCCAAAACGCCGGCAAAGACCCGCTCTCCGGCGCGCTCAGCTTCGAGCTGTTCGATCCGCAGACGGATAAGTCGCTGAACGCGGAGTTCGGCGTGAAGCAAGCATCGCTGCCGTTTCAAGTCGGTGCGCAAGGCTCCACGAACCTCACGATCCCGATCACTGCACCGCGCCGCGTGGGTGATGTGGCCGTGCGCGTGTCGGGCAAAGCGGGCACATGGTCCGACGGTGAGCTGCGCGCGATCCCGCTCTTGCCGAGCCGCTTGCACTTGGTGCAGAGCAAGTTCGCGACGTTGCGCGGCGCGGGCAGCCAACGCAGCTTGCAGCTGCAGGACCTCGCCGATACCTCCGACGCGACGCGCACGAACGAGCAGCTGGTGGTGACCGTCGACGCACAGCTGTTCATGACCGTGCTCAAGGCCCTGCCGTTCCTGGTCGATTACCCATACGAGTCCACGGAGCAGACGCTCAACCGCTTCCTTTCGGCGGGCATCGTCGCTTCGGTGTTCAACAAGTACCCGGCGGTGAAGCAGCTCGCATCGGATCTCGTGAAGCGCCGCGACACGCTGCTCGACAAGTTCTCGGGCAACGATCCGAACCGCACTATGCAGCTGGAAGAGTCGCCGTGGCTCGTCGAAGCGCAAGGCGGCCCGAAGCTCGAGGAGCGCTTGATCAAAGTGCTCGATCCGCCGGTCGCCGCCCAAGAGCGCGACCGCGCCCTCGCGCGGCTCGAGAAGATGCAGACTGCTTCGGGAGGTTTTCCCTGGTTCGCGGGCGGCCCGCCCTCGCCGTACATGACGTTGTATCTGATGATCGGCATGGCCCGCGCCGCGGAGTTCGACATGCGAGTGCCGCGGCCGATGATCGCGCGCGCTTGGCAATACCTCGCAGGGCACTTCCACGCGGAGATCGTGAAGCACATGGAAGCGGGCGACGCTTCTGCGGAGATCATCACGCTCCTTCAGTACGGCATCGGCGCGTATCCGGATGCGAGCTACACCGGCGAAGCGTTCACTCCGAAAGAATCGCAACAGATGTTGGAGTACGCGTTCGCGCGCTGGACCAAGTTGCCTCCGCTGATCAAGTGCGTGCTCGCGACCTCGCTCTTGCGCGCCAAGCGCCACAAAGACGCCGAGCTCGTGTTCGCGTCGGTGATGGACTCGGCGAGGAGCACCGAAGACGAGGGCACGTTCTGGCAACCGGAGGACCGCGCCTGGCTTTGGTACAACGATCACATCGAGACACACGCGTTCGCGCTGCGCACGCTGCTCGAGCTGAACGACAAGGATCCCAAGCTCGAGGGCCTCGTGGTTTGGCTGCTCTTGAACAAGAAGCTGAACCAGTGGAAGTCGACGCGCGCCACTGCCGAAGTGATCTACTCGCTGACCAAGTACCTCGACCGCAAACAGCAGATCGCTGATCACGAGACGGTGACGCTCAAGATCGGCGACCGCGAGCCGAGCGCGCTCGAGTTCGTGCCGACGCAGTACACCGGCAAAGCGCAGGTGGTCGTGCCGGGTCTCGACGTGAAGTCACAAGACGCACGGATCGAGGCGAGCAAAACAGGCAAGGGCGTAGCGTTCGTTTCAGCCACGTGGCACTACGCGACCGACCAGCTGCCGAGCGAAGGTCGCGGTGATCTGTTCAAGGTGAAGCGCACTTACTTCAAGCGGGATGCGATCGGATCGGAGACGAAGCTCACGCCGCTCGCCGAGAACGCGACGCTCGCGCCAGGCGACGAGGTCGAGGTGCAGCTCGAGATCGAGTCGCGCGCGCAGGCCGAGTACGTGCACCTGCGCGACCCGCGGCCTGCGGGTCTCGAGCCTGCGCTCTCTGTATCCAAGTATCGCTGGGACCTCGGCATCGTGTTCTACGAGGAGGTGCGCGACACCGGGCAAAACTTCTTCATCGAGTGGCTTCCTGCTGGCCAGTACACCCTGAAGTATCGGCTGCGGGCGAACCTCGCAGGCCAGTTCCGCGTCGGTCCGGCAGCGCTGCAATCGATGTACGCGCCGGAGTTCGCGGCCTTCTCTGCGGGCCACAACCTGCGCGTGCAGTAGCTCAACCTGGAATGCTCGCCCGCTCGCGCAGAGCGGGCGCAGCCATCAGCGTCGCGACTGATGCGATCAAGATCACGCCACCTGCGATCTGCACGCCGGTGATGTCTGCGCCGAACATCACCGCGCCCAGCGCGATCGAGAGCACCGGCTCGAGCAGCACGGCCATGTTCACGGTAAACAAGGGCAGCGAGCGCGCTGCGGCGTTCAAGAGCCCATGACCACCGAGCGTCGTGATCAGCACGATGCCGGAGAGCCAATACCAGCTCAAAGGCGGATAATCGATCAGCGACGGATCCGCGAACAGAGCGACGGGCAGCGCCGTAGCGCCAGCGATCAGCAGCGTCACGCCCATAAACGCATCGAGCGCGAGCGCTTGTCGCGCATCGCGCCCCACGATGA
>Ga0190269_10001287_pt1 | contig 12082 bp, 11 predicted proteins | sample Popmic249IS_FD_133749 | JGI IMG/M metagenome (GOLD analysis project Ga0190269, IMG submission 133749) | Populus adjacent soil microbial communities from riparian zone of Blue River, Arizona, USA - 249 IS | ecosystem: Environmental > Terrestrial > Soil > Riparian zone | place: USA: Arizona...
AACATGAGAGCTCCAGCCGACTTCGCGGCGTCCAGAAGCGCTCTGGGCACGCTGCGCAAAGGGCAACCTTGATCGTGCGCGCATTGCGGGCCGTTCGCAAGCGCCCCGATCGGCTAGTCACATACGTGTCGCACACAATTTATATGGCAACCCATGTAACGCGCGACTAGATTGCGTGGGCCCCCATGCAAGTCATCGAAGAGCTGCCGCCGCTGTCGGCCTCCATCCTGGACGATCTGCGCCGCATCGTGCGCGTGCTGCGTGAGTCCTCACGCGCCGCGGAGCAAGAGGTGGGCGTGAGCGGGGCACAGCTGTTCGTTCTGCGGACTTTGGCGCAGGCCGCCGTCGCGGGGCAAGCCGAGGCGCCCGCCCTGACGTTGAACGAGCTCAGCGCGCGCACGCGCACGCACCAGAGCAGCGTGTCGGTCGTGGTCAAACGCCTCGCGGAGCGCGGGCTCGTGAGCCGCGCGCCCGCTCCGCACGATGCACGCTGCGTGCAGCTGCGGCTGACGCGCCGTGGACAGCGCCTGCTCGAGCGGGCGCCGCTCGCCGCGCAGGATCGCCTGATCCGCGGCATCGAGCGCATGAGACCCGCGTCGCGCGTGCGCCTGTCCGCCGCACTGCGCGAGCTGGTCGCGGCCATGCAGCTGGCAGATGCGGCGCCGCTCATGTTTTTCGAAGAAGAGCCGAGCGCACGCGAGCCCCGCTCGCGATCGCGCGCGAGCAGTACTAGGAGTCGTGGTGAGTCATCCCGAGCGCAACCTGAGTGATCCCGGGGAAGCGATCCCCATCGCCCCATCGTTCATCGAGCAACGCAGCGCCCTCGCCTCCCAGCCGCCGCTCCTCGATGCACGCGTGGTGCTGATCTGCGCGCGGGCCGTGTTGCTCGCGCTGGTCGCCGCGGGCGTGGCGCAGCTGCTGACCGCGCTGATCGGCCTCGTCACGAACCTGGCGTTCTACGCCCGCGTCTCGACGGAGTTCGTGTCACCCGCAAATCACATGCGCGGTGGCAGCGTCGTCCTCGTGCCGGTGCTCGGTGGCCTGCTCGTCGGGCTGATGGCGCGCTACGGCTCGCAGGCGATCCGTGGGCACGGCATCCCCGAAGCCATGGAGCAGGTGCTGAAGAATCACAGCCGCATCCCTGCCCGCATGACGCTCCTCAAGCCGCTGTCGGCGGCGATCGCGATCGGCACGGGCGGACCGTTCGGCGCCGAAGGACCCATCATCGCCACCGGCGGAGCGCTCGGCTCGCTGCTCGGGCAGCTGTTGCCCACCAGCGCCGCCGAGCGCAAGACGTTGCTGGCAGCCGGCGCGGCGGCCGGCATGGCAGCGACGTTCGGCAGCCCGGTATCCGCGGTGCTCCTGGCGGTGGAGCTGCTGCTGTTCGAGTATCGGCCGCGCTCGCTCGTGCCGGTCGCGCTCGCAGCTGCTGCAGCCACCAGCGTGCGCGTGGTGTTCGTGGGCAGCGCTCCGGTATTTCCCATGCCGCAGCTCCTGCAGCCGGGAGCGGCAGCGCTGACCGCGTACGTGCTGCTCGGCGGCGTGCTGGGCCTCTTGTCGGTGTGGGTCACGCGCGGCGTGTACTGGATCGAGACGTTGTTCGAGCGGCTGCCCATCCACTTCATGTGGTGGCCTGCGCTCGGCGGGCTCGCGGTCGGCGTCATCGGCCTGTTCGCGCCGCGCACGCTGGGCGTGGGCTACGACAACATCGAGCAGATGTTGTCCGGAGAGCTGCCGCTCGCCGTGTTCGGCTGGCTGTGCGCGTGGAAGCTCGTGTCGTGGACCATCGCGCTCGGCAGCGGCACCTCGGGCGGAACGCTCGCGCCGCTGTTCACGGTGGGCGCGGGCGTGGGCGGCGCGCTCGGTGTGCTCGTGACGCAGCTCATGCCGGCGCTCGGTGTGGACGTGCGCATCGCGGCGCTCGTGGGCATGGCCGCGATCTTCGCCGGCGCCTCGCGCGCGCTGCTGGCGTCGGTCGTGTTTGCGTTCGAGACCACGCGCCAACCGCTGGGGCTCTTGCCCCTGCTCGCGGGCTGCACGGCGGCGTACCTCGTGTCGTGCCTCTCGATGCGTCACTCGATCATGACCGAGAAGATCGCGCGGCGCGGTGTGCCCGTGACGACCGAATACAGCGCCGACTTCCTGGAGCAGGTCCGCGTGGCCGAGCATGGCCTGCGCGACGTCGTGTGCCTGAACGCCGAAGACCGCGCGACGGCAGCCCAGGAGCGCCTGCTCACGGCGAGCGCCGACTATCAGCACCAGGGCTTCCCGATCCTCGATCGCGGCGGCGAGCTGATCGGCGTGCTCACGCGTCGCGATCTGCTGCGCGCTCACGCGCCGGACACGCTGCTGCGCGACCTCCTGACGCGTCCCGCCGTCGTCGTTCACCCCGAAGCCACCCTGCGCGAAGCAGCAGACCTCATGGCCACCCACCACATCGGCCGCCTACCCGTGGTGAGCCGGCGTGCGCCCGGCCAGGTCGTCGGCATCATCACCCGCAGCGACCTGCTCGCCGCCCATCTGCCGAGACTCGCCCAACAAACCCGAGTGCAGCGGCCCTGGCGCGCAGCGTGACGCGAGCCGTGGCGTCCCTTGCGAGCGGCGTAGCAGGCATGCAGACTGCGCCCATGATCACCGTGCATCACCTCGATAACTCGCGCTCGCAGCGCATCCTCTGGCTCCTCGAGGAGCTCGGGCTCGAGTATCGGATCGTGAAGCACAAGCGCTTGCCCGTCGGTTTCGCGCCTCCCGAGCTGAAGGCGGTGCATCCACTCGGCAAGGCGCCCGTGGTCGAGCTCGATGGCCGCGTCGTCGCCGAGTCCGGCGCGGCCGTGCAGCTGATCGTGCAACTCTACGGTGCTGGGAAGTTGGCGCCTGCGCCGGGCTCCGCGGAGTACGTCCGCTACGTCGAGTGGCTCCACTATCCAGAAGGGTCGCTGTCGTTGCCGAGCAGCATGGCGCTGTTCGGGCGCGTGTTCAACGTCGACAACGCCCTCTACCAGGGCTACGTGCAGAACCAGATCGATCTGCATCTCAACTATGTCGCCAGCAGCCTGAGCGGCAGGCAATTTCTCGTCGGCGATTCGCTGACCGGGGCTGACATACAGCTGACATTCAGCTTGCAGGCGGCGCGCCGCTCCAAGCTGCTGGAGCCCTACGCGGAGCTCAACGCCTACGTCGCGCGGATGGAGGCCAGGCCCGCCTATCAGCGCGCGATCGAAAAGGGCGGCCCCTTCGCCCTGGGCTTCGGCTGAGGTGTAAGATCATGGAGCTCGCGAAAAAGCAGATCGACGTCGGCCTGTACACCAACCAGACCGAAGCCATGCTCCAGTACTGGCAGACCCAGGTCGGGCTGCCGTTCGAAGGGATGCAGCCGCTCGGCCAAGGCGTACGCCAGCACCGGCATGGCATGAATGGCTCCGTGCTGAAGCTCAACTCCGCGCGGGATCCGCTGCCGCGGGCGAAGCAAGGTGGCTATCGCGAGCTGTGGATCGCCAGCCCCGACGTGGCCGAGCCGGAGTCGCTCTGGGACCCGGATCAGAACGCGATCCGCCTCGTGCTCCCGGGGTATGCGGGCGTCTTCGGGATCGCGCTCAAGCTCGTCGTCTCGAGCGCTGCGCTCTTTCGCGAGTTTTACGGCAGCGTGATGCAGCTGCCGCCTGCCACGAAAGATGCCTACCGCTGTGGGGACTCGCTCTTGATGTTCGAGCAGTATCCGCGCGCGGCGCGCGACAACCCGCTGCGCGCGGGGGGCTTTCGCTACTTCACGATTCAGGTGGTCGACGTCGATCGCGAGCACGCGAAGCTCATCGAGCGCGGCGCGGTGGAGGGCATGGCACCGGTCACGCTCGGTGAGACCGCGCGCATCTCGTTCATTCGCGATCCAGACGGCAACTGGATCGAGCTCTCACAGCGCGCATCGCTCACGGGTCCACTGCCCCGCTGAAGTTAATAGCTCAGCTTCGGATACCACTCCTTGTCGCGGCCTTCGGGCGTGAGATCGAGGATGGACCAGAGCGGCGCGATGTCCGGAGCGGTGCGCGGATCCTGGTCGGGGTCAGCCGCTTCGAGCGGCATCTCCGCGGCGTAGAACAGCCGCACCTCGTCGCCCTTGCGCTGGTACACGGTGATCGCTGCGCCCTCGTTGCCCTTGTCGTCGAGGATGCCGAGGTCTCTCGCGTAGTCGTCGCCCACGGTCTGCACGAAGTCGAGGTGCTGCCAGCCGCGCTCCGCGGCGAACGCGCGCTGTCGGGCCACAGGGCTGCGGCCAAGGATCTTCAGCGCGGCGCGCTGCTCGATGTCGGGGGCGTTGCCATTCACACCTCCCAGCCAGTTCGTGCACATCGGACACGGCCGTTCGCGCTGCGGGCCGAACATCCAGAAGTAAGTCACCAACGTGTCGTGTTTGCCGAACAGATCGGAGAAGCCCACCTCACGACCATCAGCGAGCTTGAACCGATAGCTCGTCTTCATGACCGGCCCCGGCGGGAGCGCCCTGCGCTGCTCCGCGAGTCGCGTCATGTGACGGCGAAATTCGATCTCCTCGGCGAGCAGCTTCTTGCGAGCCTGCGTGTACGCCTCGCTCTCGTTGGGAAACAACGGCTTTCGCTTCTGCGCCAGCTCCAAGGCCGGCGCGAGGTTGTCGGGCAGTTTCGTGGCAGCCATGACGTCCTCCTGTCGTTGACGAGCCTCTAGCCTTCGTACTCGAGCCAGCGGCTGTCAACAGAGGCCAAAATGCCTGCACACACTGGCAGTGCGCCTTAGCGGCACGCCGCAAACATGAAGACATCGCGCGGCTCGTTGCCGAGATTGGGATGCAGCGCGTAGCGGCGCAGCAAACCCTCGCGCTGCATGCCCGCCTTCTCGAGCACGCGCGCGGACTGAAAGTTCTCCACGTCACAAAACGCTGCCACCCGGTACAACCCTGCTCCGAGACCGTGCTCCACGACCGCGCGCACGGCTTCCGCCATGTACCCACGGCCCCACAGAGCCGGCGCCAACACATAGCCGAGCTCGGCTTTGAACCCCGCCGGGCGCAGCGACAACATGCCGATGACGTGTTCGCTCCGCGCCCGCTCGCACAGGGCCCAGACTAGCTCGTCTGGCCGCGACTCGCCCGCGAGCCCGTGCAGGAAGTCGCGCGTCACGGCGATGTCGACGTGCGGCTTCCAGGTCAAATAGCGGGTGGCTAGCGGGTCCCCTGCGTAGCCAGTGTAGATCGCCGCCGCATCTGTGAGCTGCGGCGGGCGCAAGGTGAGGCGCTCCGTATCGATTCGCTCTGGGAGCAACATCTCGGGAGCGTATGCAGATTCTGCTGCGGCGGCCAGTGGCGAGGGGACTGCGTCTCGCGGCCGGACAGCTCACACCTGCGAGGCGAGCTGGGCTGCTCCGGTGGTGAGCGCCGTTGCGCTCGCTCCAAAGCGCTCGCAGTATGCGCGGTCGTCGACCAGGTATGGGCGTTGCCACTGCGGCAGCATCTCGATCATGCCGCGCGTGGTGCGGGAAAACAGGCCGATCACGCGTAACATCCAGGCCGGGGTGATGAACGGCTTCACGCGCACGCCGAACGCGCCGCTCAGAGCGGCGACGAGGTCGCGCGGGGTCACGTGCACGACGGGTGCGTGGTACACGCGACCTTCGACATCGTCGCTCGCGAGCGCCAGGTTGACCAGCGCATCGACCACGTCATCGCGATGGGAGAAGGCGTGCGGCTGGTCGGGATCGCCGATCAAGAACGGCCGCTTGCCTGCGCTCAGAGACGCGAGGCCCTCGCGCGTGAAGAGCGCCGAGCTGAGCCCCGGACCCCAGAAGTCCGATGCGCGCAGGACGGTCGCACGCACTCGGCCCTCCCTTTGCGCCTCGGCCAACATGTCCGCCGTCTGCTTGCGGATCTTTCCCTTCTCGGTCCGGGGCGTCTGCTGCGTGTCCGGTGACAGCGGCCCTCGATCGATTGCGTAGAGATACAGCGCGTCCAGCAACACCAAGCGCGCGCCGCTGCGAGCGGCCGCATCGATGAGCCCGCGATGCAGCCCAGGCAGCGTCTCGCGCCACACCGCCGCATCGTAGGTCGCCGGGTTCACCGCTGCGATGATGGCTTCGGCACCGCGCACGGCCTCCGCCAGGTCGCTGCCATCGGCGGCATCCACCGCCTCGTGCACGGCGCCCGCCGGCACGTGGCCGGGTCGCGTGCGGCTGATCCACGTGACCTGCGCACCGAGGCTCACGAGGCGCTCCACCACGGGCGTCCCGATCTGTCCCGCACCCACCACCGCAAGCCGCTTCCCCTGCACGTTCTCGAGCTTCGACATGTCGTCACCGCCTTTCTGAAGAGCAGCATGGCTGCATAAGACGCATGCATCGAATCGATTGAAACGTTATCATCCATGCCTGCAAAGCATGCCTAACGCCACCCCAACCGAGCTGCTGCCGGCCCTCCTCGCGCTGCTCGAGACGGAGAGCGTCACGCTCGCTGCGCGCCGCATGCACGTGGGCCAGCCTGCCATGAGCCGCACGCTCGAGAAGCTGCGCGAGACCACGGGCGATGCGCTCCTCGTGCGCGAGGGCCGGCGCCTCGCGCGCACGCGGCGCGCCGCGGAGCTGCTGCCCGAGGTGGCGCAGCTGCTCGCGGCGGCCGAGCGCGTGCTGAGTCCCGCTGCGGTGTTCGACCCGGCGCAGGCGCGCGGCGTGGTCGTGCTCGGCCTCGGCGATGACATGCAAGCCGTCCTTGCGCCTCCGCTGCTTGCGCGCCTGCGCGAGCACGCGCCAGGGCTGGACATCCGCATCCGTGCGCTGCACGAGCGCAGTGCTCACGAAGCCTCGCGCGGCGTCGTGGAGCTCGTCGTGATGCCCGACGTGCGCAATCAATATGCGCTCAGCGGCCTGTCGGAGCTCGTCCTGAGCCCGCTGTACCCGCGGCGCTTCATCACCGTGTCGCGCAGGAAGCGCAGGCTGAGCCTCGCATCGTTCCTCGAGGCCGACCACATCCTCGTCTCGCCCCGCGGCGATGAAGGCGGCTACGTGGACGACGCGCTCGCTGCGCTCGGCAAAAGCCGGCGCGTCGCGGTGACCGTGCCGGGCTTTCTCGCTGCGCTGTCGCTCGTGCAAAGCACCGACATGTTGGCGACCTTGCCGGACGACGTCGTGCGCGTCCTCGCGCCGGAGCTTCACAGACACGCGAGCCCCGTCGAAACGCCGGAGCTCACGATGTGCCTCATCTGGGCGGCGCGCTTCACACGAGACGCGAGGCACACCTGGCTCCGGACCCACGTGCGCGAGGTGCTGCGCGAGCGCGTGGCGGGCGTGCGCATCCAGGCAGGCCCGTGAGCTGGTACGCGTGAGGCATGCCTCCCGTGACGTTGCTGCGTCAGAACCAGGGCACGCCGGACTCTCTACTGGTCAAGTGGCTAGACCAGTGCGCCGGCGACCATCGCAGCCGGTTTCTCATATTCGATTGCTACACGCGCTTGTTAGTAAAGTGCACCAACGCAATTCGACAGTGGTGGGATTCGAATCGATGTCTCATGCTGGAGCAAACACTCAGATCGAGATTGCTCATGTCGCAAATGTATCTCGAGCGCGCGTCGGGCGTTCCGTCGCGCGTGTTCGCGCGTGTGCGCGAATACGTCGCAGGACCATCCGCACAGCGCGTCTTTGCCGCAATCGCCGGGTTACTCGGAGTGCCAGCGCTCGTGCTCGGGCTGACGACCGATGATCGCTCGTTCTTCGTCCACGTGCGCCACGAGGGCGCCGCACCTCTCACGCTCTTCACGTTCGCAGCGAGCGCGTCTGACGTGCTGGAATCCATGCAGCTGGGTGAGCTGCCATGGTGGGCCTCACCGGAGTCCAGAGTGAGCTTCTTTCGTCCGCTTTCGTCGCTCTGGCACTACGTGGAGTTCGCGTACTGGCCCCAGGCGACGTGGCTCATGGCGCTCGAGAACCTCGCGCTGTACGTCGCCACGGTGTGGGTCGCGGCGCGCGTGTACAGGAGGCTGCTGCCGGACCGCTTCACGGCCGGGCTCGCAGGCTTGATGTTCGCGATCGACGAGGGACATGCCAACGCGGTGGGTTGGATCTCGAGTCGCAACACCGTGCTGTCCGCGCTCCTGTCGTTGCTCTGCCTCGACGCCCACCTGGATGCTCGTCAGAGTCGGAGCGGCGGAGCACGCGCGCGGAGCACGTTGTTTGCTGCGCTCGCTCTGGCTGCGGGCGAAGGCGGGGTCGCAAGTCTCGCGTACCTGATCGCCTATGCGATCGTCTGCGAGTCCGGTAGCTGGCGCGCACGCGCCGAGTCACTGGCCCCGCAGCTCGCTGTGTTTGCGCTCTGGCTGATCGCGTATGCGGTCGGCGGCCACGGAGCTCGCGGCACGACCTTCTATCGCGATCTGTCCCAGCCGCTGACTTTGCTCACCGAGGGTGTGCTCGACCTTCCGCTCCATCTCTTCTCGTTGCTCGGGCTCAGCGTCGTGAGCGCCGGGCTGACGTTCCCGCCCGCGTACGCACGTATCGTGGCTCTCGTGCTGGTGCTCCCGTTGCTCGTCGCAGTGGCGCGCAAGCGCAGCTGGTCCGCGCCCGACCGCTTCTTCGCGCTGTGCGGCGCGCTCTGCTTGCCGTCCGCGTTCACGACCCTGGCGCAGGACCGAGTGCTGTTCGCGGCCAGCTTCGGCGCGTTTGGGCTGATCGCCTCGGTCCTGAGCGGGCTTGCGGGGAGCACCACCCGCACGAAACGGGTCGCCCGCCGCATCTTCATCGGCAGTCATCTGGTCATCGCGCCGCTCATGTTCGTGCCCGCGCTGTCCGCCAATGCGCCGCTCGACAAGGCGGCAAGTCAGCTCGCACGGCAGCTACCAGCGGCAGGCGCGCAGAGCACCGTGCTGGTCAACGCGCCGTACGAGATGTTGCCCATGTACGCGCGCGCGACCTACAGCATCGAGCACGGCACGCCGGCCCCTGTGCTGCGAGCACTGTACGTCGGGGCGTCCGAGCTGAGCGTGACACGCCTGGATGAGCGAACCCTGGAGGTCGCCGCGGCACGCGGCTGGGGCGAGCTGCCCGTCGAGCGCGGCTGCGTGGAGCGCCGGCTCCTGCCGCGCCCGGGGCATGCACGCTCGCTCGGCGACATGCGCGCGCAGGTCACGGAGGCCAACGCCGAAGCTCGACCTCTGCGCGTGCGCTTCGAGTTCACGAGTGAGCTCGAAGCGCAGAGCCGGCAGTGGTTGATCTGGCAAGGCACGCGCGCCGTGTCTTGGACGTTGCCCAGGGTCGGCGAGCGGGTGGTGTTGCCCGCGCTGAAGCCCTGGGAAGCGTTGCCATTGTAGCGGTCAGGCTTTGCGGGCCGTGGCGAAGACGAGGTAGCGCTCCAGCTGGATGACGCCGTTCTGCCGCTGCGCCTCGAGCTTGCGCTCGAGGCGATCGCGCACGCGCGCGTGCTCGGCGGGGCTGAGGTCCGACAGGAAGTTGCCGAAGGAGCTGCTCGTGCTCCACGCGATCAGATCGTCCACGCCTGCCACGTCATCCACGAAGGTGTGGGCCTTGACGTCCACGTCCTTGAAGCCCGCAGCTCGCAGCAAGCGCTCGAGCTCCGCGGCGTTGACACGGTAGTTGGTACCCAGGGCATTTGCGCCGTCCGCACGGCCGAGGCCCTCTTCGATCAGCGCTTCGCGCACGATGCGCTGCGACTCGTGTGGGCGATCTGCGTCCGCACTGTTGACGCCGAAGCGGCCGCCCGGCTTGAGCACGCGCAACGCCTCTCGCGACGCGCGGTCCTTGTCGAGCACCCAGTGGAACACGCTGTTCGAGTACGCCACGTCGAAGCTCGCGTCCGCGAACTGCGACAGGTCCTCGGCGCGCCCCACGCTCGCGCTGAAGCGCGGGTTCTTGCGCGATGCGATGCCGATGCGCAGCGGCAGTGGGTCGACGCCGATCACTTCGCCGCTGGGAGCGACGAGGTTCGCAACGTACTCGCCGAGCCGGCCCGTGCCGCAGCCGATGTCGAGGGCACGCTCCCCGGGCTTCGGCGCGAGGGCGGCGATGAGCAGCTTGCCGTGATTGAACTGGCGCGTGCTGGTCTCATCGTACGTCGTCGCGAGCTCCGCGGAATCGAGCTCGAGGCTGACGTGCAAGGGGCGGGTCTCGGTCGCAGTAGTTTGTGTCATGTGATCTCCGGCGCAGGGCGGTGAGGCTCGTCGAACGCGCTTGTGAAAAACCGTTGTCTCGTATACCAGACAACTCATGACCGATCTACCGAAACGCACCCTGGGACGTACCGGATTCGAAGCCACGATCCTCGGCTACGGAGCGATGGAGCTGCGCGGTGACGCGCGCGGACCTGCTCTGAGCGACCGAGAGGCCGAGCAGCTCCTGAATGGCGTGCTCGATGCGGGCATCAATTTGATCGACACCTCCATCGACTACGGGCGGAGCGAGGAGCGCATCGGTCGCTTCATCGCGCACCGTCGCAACGAGTATTTCCTGGCGTCGAAGTGCGGCTGCGTGGTGGGCGGCGCCCAGGGCGAGCACGTCCACACGGCCGCGAACGTCCGGCACGGCGTGGAGAACAGCCTGCGCTTGCTGAAGACCGATCACCTGGATCTCGTGCAGTTTCACCGCAGCTTGACGCTCGAAGAGTTTCGGCTCGAAGGCGCGCTGCAGGAGCTGCAGAAGCTCAAGCAGGAGGGCAAGGTGCGCTTCCTCGGCGTCTCCGGCATCCTGCCGAACCTGGTCGAGCAGATCGACTCCGGCGTATTCGACGCCTTCCAGATCCCGTATTCACTCCTGCAGCGCGAGCACGAGGACGTCGTCACGAGGGCCGCGCACGCGGGCGCGGGCACGTTGATCCGCGGCGGCGTTGCCCGCGGCGCGCCGAGCGACTGGGACCGCACGTATTACATGGTGCCGAGCCCCACCCTGCGCGATCGCTGGGAGCAAGCGCGCCTCGACGAGCTGCTCGGCGGCCTCACACGCATCGAGCTCACCTTGCGCTTCACGCTCTCGCATCCGGGCCTGCACACGAGCATCGTGGGCACGAGTAAGCTCGAGCACTTGAGGCAGAACATCGAGGCGGCGAAGCGCGGGCCGCTGCCGGCAGAGCTGGTCGAGAAGATCAAGCGGCGGCTCGATGAGGTGGGTGTGCGATCCGAAGCGACCGCATCATGAGCCTCACGGCAGACCGCGCGCAGGGCGCGAGCGCGCTCGACCGGCTGCGCGCCTTCGCGCGCGCAAACCGCTTTCTGCTGGTGTTCGCAGCGCTGTCGTCGCTGATGGGCACGAGCGTCGGCATGGCGCTGATCACCACGTCGTTGTACGCGGTCGAGCTCGGCAGCTCCGAGCGGATGCTGGGCTTGATCGCGGGCGCGCAGAGCCTGGGCGTGCTGGTGATGAGCCTGCCCATCGGCCTCTTGGTCGATCGCTTTGGCCCTGCGCGCCTGTTCGTCACCGGCACCTTGCTCGCGGGCTTGACGTACGCCGTGCTGCCGCTGCAGGCGACGCCCGGCTACCTGCTGCTGTGCACCGCCGCCATCAGCTTCTTCATGCCGATGCGCTTCGTGTCGCTCAATACCTTGTTCCTGCAGCAGCTCGCGCAGCTCGGCGAGAGCAAGGCCGGCTGGTACCGCGGCACGCACATGCTCGGCATGTTCCTGGTCGGACCACTCATCGCGTCGCGGCTCGTGGAGCAGATCGGCGCTGGCTGGACGTACCGCATCATCGCGGGCGCGTTCCTGCTGACGATCTTCGTGTCGCCGATCGTGTTCGGCCGCTACAGCGCGCCGCTGCAGCGCCGGCAGCTGCGCTGGGCGGATCTGCGGAAGCAGCTCGCCGAGCTGGCGCGTGACCGCGAGATCCTGGGCGTGTCGCTCGTCGAGTGCTTCACGCAGTCGGTGAGCGCGTATTTCACGTTCTTCATCGTGGTGATCGCGATGAGCGACATGCAGCTGTCCCCGGCGGAAGCTTCGGGGCTCGTGTCGATAAAGGGCGTGACGTTCATCGTAGCCCTGTTTCTGTTGGGCGGTGCCGTGAGCCGGCTTGGAGTCGGAAACGCGTACGCCGCGAGCTTTGCGCTCCTAGCAGCGTCGCTCGGCGCGATCGG
>Ga0190269_10001288_pt1 | contig 12080 bp, 15 predicted proteins | sample Popmic249IS_FD_133749 | JGI IMG/M metagenome (GOLD analysis project Ga0190269, IMG submission 133749) | Populus adjacent soil microbial communities from riparian zone of Blue River, Arizona, USA - 249 IS | ecosystem: Environmental > Terrestrial > Soil > Riparian zone | place: USA: Arizona...
AGCCGACAAGCCCGGCTACTTCGACGTGCTGATGAATTCCATCAACATCATGCAGGACCAGATCACGCGGGCCCGCATGGCCGGTGAGCCGCCGCATGTGGCGCTCGTGCCGCGCCTTGAGAGCATCAAGATGCTCGAGTTCCACCGCGCCGCCGAGGCGATCGCCGAAGGTCGCGCCTGCGTGGAGCAGGCCCTCCCCTACATCCGCCGCTACGTGTGAGCGTCCGAAAACAAAGACAGCCGCACTCGGTGAGTGCGGCTGTCGGCATCGCTTCGACGTGCGACGGACGTCACGTCATTTCTTGCTGCCGTCGCTCTTGAACTGCGCGAGATAGGCGTAGAGATCCTTGGCGTCGGCCTCGTCCTTGATGCCTGCGAAGGCCATCTTGTTGCCGGGCATCGCAGCCTTCGGATCCTTGATGTACTTGAGGAACGTCGCCTCGTCCCAGGTGACGCCGGAGTTCTTGTTGGCGTCCGAATAGGGGAAGCCTTCGACGGTACCCGCCTTGCGGCCGATGATGCCGTTGAGCTGCGGCCCGACGAGATTCTTGGCGCCCGCGCCGATGGCGTGGCAGGCGCGGCACTTCTTGAACACATCCTCGCCGTTGGCGACGTCCTGCGCCATCGCCACGGAGGAGGAAACGGCAACCGCGGCGGCGGCAAGCCAGATCGAGCGCATCAGTCATCTCCCTTCAGTCTGGTTAGTTCGAGCGAATGGATCATTGCCGGCGCCGACCATAGCGGCCTCGCTCACGTCGAGCGACGGCCAAGACGCCACAGGGATTGGCCTTCGATCAGATGCCACAGGCCGATCCGTGCGCCGATCACGACCGTGATCAGGAATAGCGGCGCCGATACCGCCAGAACGCTCGCGGCGCTCAGGCCCTGTCCGATGGTGCAACCCTGCGCCAGAACGCCGCCGGTGCCCATAAGTGCCGCGCCCACGACATGACGCCGCATCTCGCGCGGATCGTCGAACGCCTCCCAGCGGAACTCGCGGCGCAGAAGCGCAATGGTGGCGGATGCGGCGGCGACACCGCCCAGGGCAGCCACCCCGAAGCCGATGTTGCGGAACGGCTCGATCATCAGCTGCAGCAAGGCACGGCCGACCGGGGCTACGAACGACAGGCTCTCGACGCGATCGAGCGTCATGGCCTCGAGCGCCAGCCCCGTCGCGGCCCATCCCAAGGTGACAGCCGCGCCGACCGCCACTGCACTGGCAAGCAGCCGGGGCCGCTTGCGCAGGCGCGGATCGAGGAACGGAAGCGCGGCGAGGCCGAGACACAGCGCCGCGATCGCGATTGCGGCCCCCCAGGGACCGGCGAACGCTGCGACAAGCGTGGCGAGGGATGCGGGCCGTGACACCGGCAGGGCGACGACGCCGCTCTCCCAGATGGCGAGGCGCGCCGCCGCCAAGGCGCCTGAGGTTGCAGCGTAGGCGAACACGCCCACCAGCACCGCCGAGACGCCCGCACGCAGATCGCCGCCGCCGGCACGCACGATCAGTCCGAAGCTGCAGGTGCCGACGAGCGTCATGCCGAGGCCGAACAGGACGCCGCCCAGCACCACGGAGAGCAGGTGCAGCCGCGACCCGAGATAGATGGCGCTGCTGAGGTCGACCAGTCCGGAAGCGTTCAGGATCTGCGTCGCGCCGATGGCGACCGCGCCTGCGAGCGCCCAGGCCTTGGCGCCGCGATAGTCGCCGCCGATCAACGCATCCTCGATGGCGCTCATGGTGCACAACCGGCCATAGCGGGCAGCGCCCCCTGCGAGCGCGCCGCAGAGAAACCCGCCCAGAATGGCCCAGTCGACTGCCACGTTCCCTCCCCCGGCCTCTTGCGGGCCTTATGCGGGCGTCCGGCTGCGTCAGGCTCCGCAGAACTTGTCGTAGATGGCCTGGATGAAGCGCTTGGTGGCCTCGTCCGCGAGGCGATAGTAGATCACGCGCCCGTCCCGGCGTGTCTCGACCAGGCCTTCGTGGCGCAGCCGCGCGAGTTGCTGGGACACGGCTGCCTGGCTCAACGCCAGCAGCTCTTCCAGCTCCGTCACCGAGCGCTCGCGCTCCGACAGCAGGCACAGGATGACGAGCCGGTTCTCGTGCGCGAGCGCCTTCAGGAAGTCGCTGGCCTTGCGCGCCTTCTGCATCAGGCTCTGCAGCTCGGGCGAGAACTCCTGCCCGCTCTGCATGGCATCGACGACGGTCTGCGGCAGGATCCGGCTCATGTGGGCAACCCGGCAGTTTCGATCGCGACATTCGGAGCGCGCGAGGCGCCCCGATCGACCTTCTTCATCAACTCGCCCAGCAGGCCGTAGAAGAACTCGGCCCCTGGATATCCGACGATGCGTCCGACCTCGCGGCCCTGGTCGACGAGCACGAACGTCGGCGCCATGGTCACGGGCGCCTTCAGCGTCGCCCCCGCCTTCGCGGCATCGACCTCGCGCAGCACGCGCAACGGCGCCTTCAGCCCCTCATCGGACTTCGGATATCCGACGCCGACTTCCTGGTGCCAGCGCAGGCACCAGGCACAGCCGTCGCGTTCGAACATGAGAAGCGCGCGCGACCCGCTCGCCTCGGCCCGCACCCTGGGCGCGAGCCCCGCGCCCGCCAGGAGCGCGAGAAGCAACCGTCGATCGACACGCGGCATCGTCTTATCCTCGGCGTCTACTTGTTCACCGGGCTTTCCGGATCGAACAGGTAGGCGGTCACGTCCTTGATCTGCTCCTCGGAGAGGAACTTGTTGTGGCCGAACCGCGGCATGTTCGAGCACGGCTGCACCGCCTGCGCGTTGTAGATCTTGGCGTAGGCTTCCTTCGCCTCCTCCGGCTTGAACTTGCGGATCTTGCCGTACTCGAGAAGGCTCGGGCCCAGCGTGCCGTAGCTCAGCTCTTTGGCCGCCATCTGGTGGCAGGCGTAGCAGTTGCCGCCGCGATAGGTGTCGGGCCTGTCCGAGAACTGGCCGCCGGTGCCGGTGTTGGCGACGCGCTCGCCCTTCTTCCAGTCGCCCATCACCTTCCCGTCCGCGGGGAAGACGATCGTCGCCTTCTCACGCGCCAGGATGGCGCTCGACTGCTGCGCGTTCGGTTGATTGCGCGTCTCGCTGCACACCTTCTGGGTCTCGTCCTGGTCGACGCGCGACTGCCAGCCTTCGGCAGGGTTCTTCCAAGTATCCTTGACGATCTCGTTGACGCGCTCGGGCGCGATCTTGGCTGCCTGTTGCGCCATGCTGGCGGAGGCGGCGAGGCATGCGGCGCCGGCCGCAGCGAGGACGAGGGCTTTCATCGTGATGCTCATGTCGGCCCCCTCAGCGCTTGATCGACGGCACGAGGAGCTCACCGCCCTCGGCATGCTTGGTCAGATAGACGGTCAGTGCGGTGATGCCGTCGGAGGCGTAGTCCGGGATCGGCATGCGCATCTGGCGGTAGCAGTCCCACAGCCGGTGCTGCATGGTGCGCATCTGGCTCTGCGACACGCGATAGGTCGGCCACGAGCCCATGGTTTCCTGCGCAGGCTTTCCAGGCTTGCCGAGATTGGGCAGGCCCTGCAGGCGAATGCGCTTGCCGTCTTCGCTGTGGCAGGTGGCGCAGGAGAAATCCATCACCGCGGAGCGGCGATAGAACAGCGCTTCGCCGGCGGCGAACATCTCCTTCTCCTTGGCATGCTCCAGCGGCATCGCGAACTTCATGCCGCTCGACTTGTTGGCGATGTAGGCCACGAGATCTTCCATGTCGGAGATGACGCCCGGCGCCGAGAAGCGGCGCTTGATCACGTCCTTGGTGTCGAGGCCCTGGATCTTCTCCATGCACCACAGCAGGCGCTGCTCCAGGTCCATCACCTTGTCGGCGTCCTTGAAGTAGCGCGGCAGCTTGGCGTAGGCGCCGTCCACCTTGCCGGGCCCCTCGCCCAGATCGCAGCTCTCGAGTGAGACGTTCTTCTCGCCACGCTTCTGCGCCCAGAGCGCCTCGCCGCGGTCGACGTTGAGAAATGCCGGGTTCGCCATCGGGTCGGCGATCATCTCGCGGTATTTCTCGATTTCCTTTTCGGTCTGGTCGGCCGGCTGTGCCTGAGCCCCAAGGCCGCCGAGCATCAAACCCGCGGCGAGGAAAGTCAGTTTGAGAACGCGCAAGGTCAGCTCCCTAGATTGTTGCGTCGCAGCATTATCGTTGAGCCAAATCAGCTGGCACGCACTGCGTACGAAATTCACTCTAATCCGACCACAGGGGATTGCAAGGCCATATGCATATATGCTATTTCGAATATGTATTAACGCAGAACGACGGATCGCCGTACAACGGCGGCTTTCCTAGGAGGAGCACCTCAATGCACGAGATCATCGGCGCCCAGTCGCGTCGCACCTTCCTCTCCACGATGACAGGCGCGATCGCGATCACGTTGCTCCCCTCCACTCTGTCGGCTGCGCCCGACGATGTGAAGGCGGAGATCAAGAAGCTCTACGGCGACAAGCCGATCAAGGACGGCAAGATCAAGATCGACCTGCCCTCCATCGCCGAGAACGGCCTGGTCGTGCCGCTCGGCTTCGAAGTCGAGAGCCCGATGACGGACAAGGATTACGTCAAGGCGGTCCACTTCTTCGCCGAAGGCAATCCCAACCCGCTCGTGGCGGCCTTCTACTTCACGGCGCTGGCTCCCAAGGCCGCCGCCTCGATCCGCATCCGCCTCGCCCAGACGCAGAACGTCGTGGCCGTGGCGGAGATGTCCTCGGGCGAGATCTTCACCTCCGCCAAGGAAGTGAAAGTCACCATCGGCGGCTGCGGCGGCTAGTCGACCTGCCCCGCTCCCCCTCGCGACATTCGGATACGAAGGACCAATTCCATGGCTGATGCCCCGAAACCCACCCCCCGCGTGCGCATGCCCGCCTCCGTGAAGGCCAACGACGTGATCGAGGTCAAGACGCTGATCTCGCACGAGATGGAGAGCGGCCAGCGCAAGGACAGCGCCGGCAAGGTGATCCCGCGCAAGATCATCAAGCAGTTCACCGCCACCTTCAACGGCAAGGAAGTGATGAAGGCGGACTGGCATCCGGCCGTCTCGGCGAACCCCTACCAGTCGTTCTTCGTGCGCGTGCCGGAGAGCGGCACGTTCGTGTTCACGTGGCTGGACGACGACGGCTCCGTCTACAAGTCCGAACACAAGGTGTCGGTGTCCTGATCCGATAGGATCAGGCAGCCGCTCCAGCAGTTTTCAGGTCGCAAGAACAGGCGGGAAGGCGTGCACTTCCCGCAACGAACGACTGCGCGCTCACGAAGGCCCGCAGCAGCAAGGGCAAGGATCCCAGGATGATCACACGGCGCGATTTCCTCACGGCCGCGGCCTCGGCGGCAGCGCTCGTCTCGGCCGGCACGCTGCGCTCGGACCGCGTGTTCGCACAAGGGCTGACCCAGGACGACCTGCTGCGCTTCGATGCCACCGGCAACGTCACGCTGCTGCACATCACGGATATCCACGGGCAGCTGATGCCGCTCTACTTCCGGGAGCCGTCGATCAACATCGGCGTCGGCGAAGCCAAGGGGAAGGTGCCGCACTTCACCGGCGCCGACGTCCGCAAGGCCTTCGACCTCAAGGCGCGCTCGCCGTTGGCCCACGCCCTCACCTACGAGGACTTCGCCGAACTCGCCAAGACCTACGGGCGCATGGGCGGCCTCGACCGCATCGCCACCCTGGTGAAGGCGATCCGCGCCGAGCGTCCCGGCAAATGCCTGCTGCTCGACGGCGGCGACACCTGGACCAACAGCTGGACCTCGTACAAGACGCAAGGCCAGGACATGGTCGACGTCATGAACCTCTTGAAGCCCGACGCCATCACCGGGCACTGGGAGTTCACGCTGGGCGAGGCCCGCGTCAAGCAGATCGTCGATGCCCTGCCCTTCGCCTTCCTCGCCCAGAACATTCTCGAGAGCGAGTTCGAGGACCGCGTCTTCCCCGCGCAGAAGACCTTCGAGGTGGGCGGCGCCAAGGTCGCCGTGATCGGGCAGGCCTTCCCGTTCACGCCGATCGCCAACCCGCGCTGGATGATCCCCAAGTGGACCTTCGGCATCCGTGAGAAGGAGATGCAGAAGGAGGTCGACGCGGCCCGCGCCGCCGGTGCCGATCTCGTCGTCGTGCTCTCCCACAACGGCTTCGACGTCGACCGCAAGATGGTGCAGGTGGTGAAGGGCATCGACGTCATCCTCACCGGCCACACGCACGACGCGGTGCCGGAGGTGGTGAAGGTCGGCAAGACGCTGATGGTCGCGTCCGGCTGCCACGGCAAGTTCCTCTCCCGCCTCGACCTCGACGTGCAGGGCAAGGAGATCAAGGGGTTCAAGTTCCGCCTGATCCCGGTGTTCGCCGACGCCATCAAGCCCGATGCCGAAGTGGCAGCCGCCATCGCCAAGCACCGCGAACCCTACAAGGCCGATCTCTCGCGCGTGCTCGGCAAGGCCGACGGCCTTCTCTATCGCCGCGGCAACTTCAACGGCACCCTCGACGACATGATCTGCGATGCCATCCGAACCGAGCGCGACGCCGAGATCGCGCTGTCGCCCGGCATCCGCTGGGGCACGTCGCTGCTGCCAGGCCAGGACATCACCTTCGAGGACGTCACCAACGCCACGGCGATGTCCTATCCCAACTGCTACCGCATGACGATGACGGGCGCCCGCCTCAAGGAAATCCTGGAGGACGTCGCCGACAACATCTTCAATCCCGACCCCTACTACCAGCAGGGCGGCGACATGGTCCGCACCGGCGGCCTCGGCTACGCCATCGACGTGTCCAAGCCGATCGGCCAGCGCATCACCAACATGACGCTGCTGAAGACCGGCACCGCGCTCGATCCCGCGAAAGAGTACGTCGTCGCCGGCTGGGCCAGCATCAACCAGGGCACCGAGGGCCCGCCGATCTGGGACGTGGTGGCCAAGTACGTCACCGCCAAGAAGACCATCACCGTCAACGCCGCCGACAACGTGAAGATCAGCGGCATCTGAGCATCGCCAGCCCACCGGACGATCGAAGGAGAAGGGCCATGGAGCACGACAGCAGCAAGAGGGGCGCAGCCGGCACCAGCCGACGCGGCTTCCTGGCCGGCCTCGCCACCGGCGCCAGCGTCGCGGCCAGCGGCGGCGCGCTCGCGCAGGTCGGCGCGCACGGCAAGGCGCGCGCCAAGAACCTGCCGCCCAACGTGCCCGATTGGTCGAAGGTGCTGGGCGACGGCGTCGCCGCGCATCCCTACGGCAAGCCCTCGAAGTTCGAGAAGACGGTGGTCCGCCGCGACGTCGAATGGCTCACGGCCTCGCGCGAAAGCTCGATCAACTTCACGCCGATCTACGCCCTCGACGGCATCATCACGCCCAACGGCCTGTGCTTCGAGCGCCATCACGGCGGCGCTGCCGAGATCAATCCGGCCGAGCATCGCCTGATGATCCACGGCCTCGTCGACAAGCCGCTGATCTTCACCATGGCCGACATCCTGCGCATGCCGCGCACCAACCGCGTCTACTTCCTCGAGTGCGCGGCGAACTCGGGCATGGAATGGCGCGGCGCCCAGCTCAACGGCTGCCAGTTCACGCACGGCATGGTGCACAACGTGATGTACACCGGCGTGCCGCTGAAGGTGATCCTCGAGGAAGCGGGCGTGAAGCCCCAGGGCAAGTGGATCCTCGCCGAAGGCGCCGACAGCGCCGGCATGACGCGGTCGCTGCCGATCGAGAAGGCGCTGGGCGATTGCCTCGTCGCCTTCAAGATGAATGGCGAAGCGCTCCGCCAGGAGCAGGGATATCCACTGCGCCTCGTCGTTCCCGGCTGGGAGGGCAACCTCTGGGTCAAGTGGCTGCGGCGCATCGAGGTCGGCGACAAGCCCTGGTACACGCACGAGGAGACGTCGAAGTACACCACGCTGATGAGCGACGGCCGCTCGCGCAAGTTCACCTTCTTCATGGACGCGAAGTCGGTCGTCACCGCGCCCTCGCCCGAGATGCCGCTGATCGCCAAGGGCCGCAACGTTCTCACCGGCATCGCCTGGTCGGGACGGGGCAAGGTCACGCGCGTGGACGTGACGCTCGACGGCGGCAAGAACTGGACCGAGGCCCGCATCGACGGCCCCGTGTTCGACCGCTCGCTGACGCGCTTCTATCTCGACTTCGACTGGCAGGGCCAGGAGCTGATGGTGCAGTCGCGGGCGCACGACGACACCGGCTACGTGCAGCCGACGAAGGAAGAGCTGCGCGCCGTCCGCGGCGTCAACAACATCTACCACAACAACGGCATCCAGACCTGGCTCGTGCACGCCAACGGGGAGACGGAAAATGTCGAGATCTCGTAGTCTGACGCTCGGCGTGATCGCATCCGCGCTCGTGGTCTCGGCTTCTGTCGCCCTTGCGCAGACGGCGCAGAAACAGCAGAAGCCCGCGCCGGCGAAGGCGGCGCCGGCGCCTGCCGCAGCGCCCGTGAAACTGGGCCTCGGCGCTCCGGCGACGCCGGAGGAGATCAAGGGCTGGGACATCGACGTGCGCCCCGACGGGCACGGCCTTCCGCCCGGCAGCGGCACGGCCGCCAAGGGCGAGGAGATCTTCCAGGCGCAATGCGCCACCTGTCATGGCGAGTTCGGCGAGGGCAAGGACCGCTGGCCGACGCTCGCGGGGGGACACGGCTCCCTCACGCATGACCGGCCGGAGAAGACCATCGGCTCGTTCTGGCCCTACGCCAGCACCATCTTCGACTACGTCAAGCGCGCCATGCCCTTCGGCAACGCCCAGTCGCTCTCCGATGATGAAATCTATTCGATCACGGCATATCTTCTCCAGGTCAACGACGTCATCAAGGACCCGAACTTCGAGCTCAACGCCAAGACCATCGCCGACATCAAGATGCCCAACGCCAACGGCTTCTATGACGACGACCGCGAGACCGCCGAGAAGGGCTTCTGGAACCGCAAGCCCTGCATGAAAGACTGCAAGACAGAGGCGAAGGTCCTCAATCGTGCCCGCGTTCTGGACGTGACGCCCGACAGCAAGGGCGGCCCCAAGGTCGACTGAAAGGACAGACACTATGTCGCAAAAGCCTCGATACGTTCTCCGATCTGCGAGCGTGTCGATGCTGCTTTTGCTCAGCGTCTGCGCGGCCGGAACCGCCAATGCCGGCGACCCGGCATTCGGGCAATATCTTTCCAGCGAGTGCGTCACCTGCCACCGTGTCGACGGGCAGGACAAAGGCATCCCCGCAATTGTAGGCTGGCCTTCGGATCAGTTCGTCGCGGTCCTCAAGTCCTACAAGGCCAAGGACCGCGACAACCAGATCATGCAGACGATCGCGGGCCGGCTGTCCGACGACGAGATGGCGGCACTTGCCGCCTACTACGGAAGCCTGAAGCCGGCGCAGTGACAAGCCGGTCAGGTGGGCGCGCGCGTGCGGCGTGCTCGAAGTCGCCATGGAAGAGAACAGAACCCGGGCTGCGCGCCCGTGCGAGACGTGATGCACAAGGGAGGTGCAACCGCCATGACAGTTCCAAGCATGACAGTTTCAAGACGCAAGTTCCTGCAGGGCTCCGCAACCGCGATTGGCGCTCTGTCGCTCGGTGCGCCCGCCGTTCTCGGTCAGGCCAAGCCGAAAGTCGTCGTCATCGGCGGCGGCCCCGGCGGCGCGACCGCGGCCAAGTACATCGCCAAGGACAGCGCCGGCGCCATCGAGGTGACGCTCGTCGAGCCCGCGAAATCCTTCGTCACCTGCTTCCACTCCAACCTCTACCTCGGCGGCTACAAGCCGATGGAGGCCATCACCCACAGCTACGACAAGCTCGCCGCCAACTACGGCATCAAGCTCGCGCAGGTGGCCGCGGAAAACATCGATCGCGACAAGCGGGAAGTGCGTCTCGCCGGCGGCACCACGCTCGCCTACGACCGCCTCGTCGTCTCACCGGGCATCGACCTCAAGTACGACAGCGTGCCGGGCTGGGGTCAGGCGCATGAGCAGGTGATGCCGCACGCCTGGAAGGCGGGCCCGCAGACGCAGCTGCTCAAGTCGCGCCTCGAGGCCGTGCCCGACGGCGGCGTCATCATCATGATCGCCCCGCCCAATCCCTACCGGTGCCCGCCCGGCCCCTACGAGCGCGTCTCGATGATGGCGCACGTGCTGAAGGCGCAGGGCAAGACCAAGGCGAAGATCATCATCCTCGACCCCAAGGAGAACTTCTCCAAGCAGGCGCTCTTCCAGGAGGGCTGGGAGAAGCACTATCCGGGCATGGTGGAGTGGATCAACGCCAAGATCTACGACGGCCTGAAGTCGGTCGATCCCAAGACCAACACGGTCGAGACCGGGTTCGAGACCTACAAGAACGCCGCGCTCGTCAACGTCATCCCGGCGCAGATGGCGGGCAAGATCGCGCGCGACGCCGGCCTTGCCAACGACGGCGGCTTCTGCCCGATCGACCCGGCCAGCATGAAGAGCGCGAAGGATCCCAACATCTGGGTGGTCGGCGACGCCTGCATTCCCGGCGACATGCCGAAGTCCGCCTTCTCCGCCAACAGCCAGGCGAAGGTGGCGGCGCTCATGGTGCGTGGCGAACTCACCAAATCGCCCACCTTCCCGGCCCGCTACACCAACACCTGCTGGTCGCTGATCGAGACCGACGACACCGTGAAGGTCGGCGGACGCTATGAGGCCAAGGACGGCAAGATCGCCGCGGTCGAGACGTTCGTTTCCAAGACCGGCGAGACACCGGAACTGCGCAAGCAGACGCAGGAGGAAAACGTCGGCTGGTATGCGGGCATCACCGCCGACATGTTCAGCTGAAGCTGATCCTTCTCCAAATGCAGCAAGCCCCGCGCGGTGCATCCCCGCGCGGGGCTTTTGTTTTTCCGAAGGCTTTGCCAAAGCGGAAGCCGCGATGGTGAAGCCGGGCCAGCGCTCGCGTCAGGCGCTCCCGCGCACAGCTTCAGCCCTGCAGCCGAAGACGGCGCTGCGGCCTCACCGCAAGGAGCGAGGCAGGTAGTCGCGCATGTAGCGCGCGTAATCCTTCGGGATGTAGCGGCTGTAGTCTTTCGGCAGGTAGCGGTAGAGCGTGTCGAGATCGGGCATCTGCGCCCGCATGCGGTCGAGACGCGAGGGCCTGCGACCCGACTTCCACAAAGCCCCGACTGCGAACGCCGCCGCGCCCACGAACATCAGGGTCATGAGCGGATGCTCGACTGCACTCTGCCGCACCTGCGCCGTCGCGTCTGCGATACGGTCGGTTGCTGCACTGGTCTCGCTCTGCTGCGCGTGCATGTGTCACTCCTGCTCTAGGTTCGCGGGGTGAACGCTGCGCTTGCGAGATAGGTTCCGGGTCGCGCCCCCTCAGCCGAGCGGCGTCGAATTGATCCATTGAGCAGTGAGGGAAAGCCTTTCCTTGAACGTCAGGCGCTGGCGATCCCAGTTCTTCTTGCGGCACAGCCTCGGAAGCTCGGACTTGAAAGTCTCGTAACGCTGAGAGATGTGGCGGGCAGACGGCACATCCACCTCCCTACGCTGATGCAGAAGCCAATCGCGCACTGCGCTGATGGCCCTGTCTGGATCGTCACCGTGCGCACGCGGGTCCTGCCCGGCGATATCGGAGATGAACTTCTGGTAGCGGAAGCGTTCGGTGTCGAGGATCAAGCAGTTCTTCTGCGACTGCCTGCCTTTGCCGAAGCGCTTGGCTCCAAGGAAGATCCCGAGTTCGAGAGGCATATTGAAGCGTGGCAGGCGATGCACGGGATCGAGCTGCGTTCGCGAAAGGTCGTGCACCGCCAGCATGCAGTCGCCGATGATGCTGTAGATCCGGCTGAGCCGCGCCTCTGCACCATTGTCCACTTCGAGCGCGCACCGGACTTCGAAGCCGCAGTCCGTGATCGTGAACACGATCGCGTAGAACAGCTTCTGAAATTTCCTGTCGAACGGTGCGTTAATGAATACGGATTTCGAATAAGACATTGTTCACGACAAACAAAACAATCAGTTGGACTTGCCCCCTTTTTTGGGAGCCCGGGGGACCACTTCGCCGCGCTTGAGAACCTTGCTGCTCAAGGCGGACAACGAAACCGGCTTCCCGTCGACGCGCGCAGTGACGGCA
>Ga0190269_10001289_pt1 | contig 12079 bp, 9 predicted proteins | sample Popmic249IS_FD_133749 | JGI IMG/M metagenome (GOLD analysis project Ga0190269, IMG submission 133749) | Populus adjacent soil microbial communities from riparian zone of Blue River, Arizona, USA - 249 IS | ecosystem: Environmental > Terrestrial > Soil > Riparian zone | place: USA: Arizona...
AAGCTCGCTTCCGGGCCACCAACGACGCCCTCTACGAGGCGTCGTTCGGTGCGCAGTTCATGTCGAGCCTCATGCAGCCGGCCACGATGTTCCTCGGCAACGTCCAGTACGTGCTGGTGGCGGTGGTGGGCGGCATGCGGGTGGCCAGCGGCGCCGTCACGGTCGGCGAGGTCCAGGCCTTCATCCAGTACGCCCGGCAGTTCTCGTTCCCGCTGACCCAGCTGGCGTCGGTCATGAACATCTTCCAGTCCGGCATCGCCTCCCTGGAGCGCATCCTCGAGCTGCTCGACGCCGAGGAGCAGGTCCCTGACGCCCCGGCCGACCCGGCGCCGGCCCCCGCCCGCGGGCGGGTCGAGTTCAAGGACGTGTCGTTCTCGTACTCGCCGGACCAGCCGCTCATCGAGGGCCTCTCCCTCGTGGCCGAGCCCGGGCAGACCGTGGCCATCGTGGGGCCCACCGGCGCCGGGAAGACCACGCTGGTCAACCTGGTCATGCGCTTCTACGAGATCGACGCCGGCACGATCACCCTCGACGGTCGGGACATCACGACGATCCCCCGCCGCCAGCTCCGCTCGAACGTGGGCATGGTGCTCCAGGACACCTGGCTCTTCGGCGGGACCATCCGGGACAACATCGCGTACGGCAACCCGGCCGCCACCGAGGAGCAGATCCTCGAGGCGGCCCGAGCCACCTACGTCGACCGGTTCGTCCACTCGCTGCCCGACGGCTACGACACCCTCATCAACGAGGAGGGCGACAACATCAGCGCCGGCCAGAAGCAGCTGCTGACGATCGCCCGGGCCTTCCTGGCCGACCCGACGATCCTCATCCTCGACGAGGCGACGTCGTCGGTGGACACCCGCACCGAGGTGCTCATCCAGGAGGCCATGAACGCGCTGCGGGCCAACCGCACCAGCTTCGTGATCGCACACCGCCTGTCGACGATCCGCCACGCCGACGTGATCCTCGTGATGGAAGCGGGCCGGATCGTCGAGCAGGGCACCCACGACGACCTGCTCGAGCGCGACGGCGCGTACGCCCGGCTCTACAACAGCCAGTTCGCGGGCGCCATGCTCGACGTCGACGCCGACCTCACCTAGCGGCAGGGCGGCACCCTGAGGAGGGGCTCCCGACGGGATCAGCGGTTGGCGGCTCGTTCGGCGGCCTCGTCGCGCAGGGCCTTGCCCTTCTCCACGGCCTCGGCGCCGAGCACCTTGCCCCGCTCGATCGCCTCGGCGCTCAGGGCCTTGCCCCGCTCCACGGCCTCGGCGCCGAGCACCTTGCCCCGCTCCCGGGCGCCCTCGACCCGCGGCCCGAGGTCGGCCTCGAGCTCCTTCAGGCGCTTCTTGGCCGCCTTGCGGCCGGCGGCGGCGCGCTTGCGACCCTCGGCCGCCTCCTTGCGGGCCCCGTCCGCCGCCTTCAGCGCCTCCTTCTGCGCCCGGTCGGCCGCCTGACTGCTGGCCTTCGAGGCCTTGGCCGCGGCCCGACGGCCTCGACGGCCGGCGGCTCGGGCCTGCTCCTCGACCGCGGGCTGGGCGGCCTCGACGAGCTCGCCGAGCCGCTCGAGCACGCCCTTGGCCTCCTTGGCCGTGCGCCGCTTGGCCTTGCGCCCTTTGGCCTTGGCCGCCTTCTTCGCCTCGGCCAACGAGGCCAGCTCCGCCGCCCGGACCCGGCGCTCCGCCTCCTTGATCCGGTCGTCAGCCTCTGAGCGCAGCCGGTGCTCCCGCTCGAGCTCCTCCTCGGCCTGGCGGCGGCCGTCCTCGGCCCGGCGCAGCTTCTCCTTCTTGGACCGGAAGGGGATCACCCCGAGCGTGGCGACGGACATGGTCTTGCGGATGAGCCCCACGGGCAGCCTCCTGCGATCGACGGCGCCCCCATCCTTACCCCACCACCCTCCACTGCCAACCGGTCGCACCCCTCGTGCGATCGTTGGAGCGACCAGAGCGGCGATCGGTAGCGTCGCCGGCCATGAGCCCCCGGACCGGACCGCTGGAGGACCTCCGGGTCGTGGACCTGTCCAGCGTGCTGGCCGGGCCGAACACCGCCCGGTACCTGGCCGACTTCGGGGCAGACGTCATCAAGGTGGAGCGCCCGGGCGGCGACGGGCTCCGGCGCATGGCCTGGGCCGATCCCCGCGACGGCGAGGGCCTGTGGTGGAAGCTCGTCAACCGCAACAAGCGGGCGGTCGTGCTCGACCTGAAGGCCGCCCCCGACCGGGACGTGCTGCTCGACCTGCTCGACCACGCGCACGTGCTCGTCGAGAACCTGCGCCCGGGCGGCCTCGAGCGCCTCGACCTGGCGCCCGCCGACCTGCTGGCCCGCAACCCGCGGCTGGTGGTCACCCGGGTGTCCGGGTTCGGGCTCGACGGCCCCTACGCCGGCCGGCCGGGGTTCGCCACCGTGGCCGAGGGGATGTCCGGCTTCGCCGCGCTGAACGGCGAACCCCACGGCGCGCCCCTCCCCCCGCCCATCGCCCTGACCGACGAGGTGACCGGCCTGGCGGGTGCCTTCGCCACGATGGTCGCGCTGCACTCGGGGATCGGGCAGGTGGTCGACGTGAACCTGCTCGAGTCCATGCTGCAGCTCATGGGCCCGCTCATCAGCCTCTACGCCGTCCGGGGCGAGCAGCAGCCCCGCCTCGGGGCCGGGCTCCCCTACACGGTGCCGCGCGGCAGCTACCGCTGCGCCGACGACCGCTGGATCGTGGTGTCGACGAGCAGCGAGGGCGTCGCCCAGCGGGTCATGGAGGTGCTGGGCCTCGACGACGACGAGCGCTTCGCCACCTCCGCCGGCCGGGCGGCGCACCGCGACGAGGTGGAGGCGGCCATGGCCGGCTGGTGCGCCATCCGCACGCAGGCGGAGGTCATCGCCGAGCTCACCGCCGCCGACGCCGCCGTCGGCCCGGTCCTCGACATGGCGGACCTGGCCGCCGACCCGCACGTGCAGGCCCGGGCCGCCATCACGACCGTCGGGGTGACCCCCATGCAGGGCCTGATCGCCCGCCTGTCCGCCACCCCGGGCGGGCTCCGCCACGAGGGCCGCCCCCTCGACGCCGACGGGGAGGCCGTCCGCAGGAACGGATGGGGCTGACGATCGCCCGGGAGCCTTCAGAAAACCTGACAGGTCCTGACGACGATGAGTCCTAGGTTCGCAGAGCGTCCAAGACGAAGCGCGCCCGGCGGGGCGCCCCTGACGACACCCGCGAGCGCCCGGGAGGGCCCATGACCGACGCCATCCGAGCCATCGGCCTCACCAAGCACTTCGGCGACGTGATGGCCCTCGACGGGCTGGACCTCCACGTCCCCGAGGGCACCGTCCTCGGCGTCCTCGGCCCGAACGGCGCCGGCAAGACGACGGCGGTGTCGATCCTCACCACCCTGCTCGAGCCCGACGGCGGCGAGGCCACGATCGCCGGGGCGGACCTGCGCACCCAGCCGGAGCTGGTGCGCGAGCGCATCGGCCTCTCGGGCCAGTACGCGGCGGTCGACGAGGTGCTGACCGGCTACGAGAACCTGGAGATGATCGGCCGCCTCTACCGGCTGGGCCGTGCCCGCGCCCGAGCCCGGGCCACCGAGCTGCTCGAGCGGTTCGACCTCGTCGACGCCGCCAACCGGCCGGTGAAGACCTACTCCGGGGGCATGCGGCGCCGCCTCGACCTGGCCGGGGCGCTGGTGGCCGAGCCACCGGTGCTGTTCCTCGACGAGCCCACCACGGGCCTGGACCCCCGCAGCCGCCTCGAGCTGTGGAGCGTCATCCGCGAGCTGGTGGGCCGCGGCGCCACGCTGCTCCTCACCACCCAGTACCTCGAGGAGGCCGACCAGCTGGCCGACGAGATCCTCGTCATCGACCACGGCCGCGAGCTGGCGCGCGGCACCGCCCACCAGCTGAAGCTCCAGGTGGGCGGGGAGCGCATCCACGTCACCGTCGACGCGCCGGAGCACCTGGCCGCGGCGGAGAAGGTGCTCTCCGGCCTGTCGGTGGGGGACGTCGAGGTCGACGTCGAGGCGCGCAGCCTGCTGGCGCCCATCTCGGGCGGGGCCCGCGTGCTGACCGCGGCCCTCCGACAGCTCGACGACCACGGCGTCGAGATCAGCGACGTCGGTCTGCGCCGCCCCACGCTCGACGACGTCTTCCTCACCCTCACCGGCCACGTCGCCGAGCCGGAGACCGACAGCGCCGACGACGGAGGCCCGCCCGATGACCGGGCCTCGGGCGCCAGCCGCCCGGCCGGGCCCTCCCCGACCCCACCCGCCGACCAGCTCACCGAGGAGGTGCCGTCGTGAACAGGGTCGTCGCCGCCCTCTCCGACGCCAACGTCGTGGCCCGCCGCAACGTCATCAAGATCACGCGGGTCCCTGAGGTGCTCGTGTTCGTGCTCCTCTCGCCGATCATGTTCGTGCTGATGTTCGGCTACGTGTTCGGCAACTCGATCGAGATCCAGGGCACCAGCTACCGGGAGTTCCTCATCGCGGGGATCTTCGCCCAGACGGTGCTCTTCGGGGCCACCTTCACCGGCACCGGCATCGCGGAGGACATGCAGAAGGGCATCATCAACCGGTTCCGGTCGCTACCGATGGCCCGCTCGGCCGTGCTGGCCGGTCGCACGGCCTCGGACGTGATCTACAACGTGCTCTCGATCGCCATCATGGCGATCACGGGCCTGCTCATCGGCTGGCGGATCCGGGGCTCGATCCTGGAGGCAGCGCTCGGGTTCGTGCTGCTGCTGCTCTTCGCCTACGCCTTCTCCTGGGTCATGGCGCTCATCGCCCTGATGGTCCCGAGCGTCGAGGTGATCAACAACGCCTCGTTCATGGTGATCTTCCCCCTCACCTTCGTGGCCAACACGTTCGTGCCGGCCGAGAGCCTCCCCGGCCCGCTGCAGGCGTTCGCGGAGTGGAACCCCGTGTCCGCGGTCACGCAGGCGGCGCGGGAGCTGTTCGGCAACATCCCGGCCGGCACCCCCGAGCCCGACGCGTGGCCGTTGCAGAACCCCGTCCTCTACACCCTCCTCTGGGTCGTCGTGATCGTCGCCGTGTTCGCGCCGCTGGCGGTGGCCCGCTACCAGCGCACCGCCGCCCGCTGACCGGACCGGAGCGGTCTGCTAGGACGTCGCCCACCGACGCGGACGGAGGCGACATGGACGGAACGGGGCGCAGCGCTGGAGACCTCGACCCCGAGGACGAGCTCGCGCAGATCGTGGCGTCGGCCCACCGACTCGGCGTCGAGCTGGACGAGGCGGCTGCCCGGCAGTGGCTGGCCGCCATGGCGGCCGGGACGGGCGACCACGACGTCGTGGTCGACGAGCGCAGCGGCACGTTCGGGCACCGGGTCACGATGCTCGACCTCGACGCCGCCCAGCTGGCCCGCTTCCGGGAGATCGGCCGGCTCGTCGAGCTCCCCGACGAGCCCGGGGTGGTCGAGACGGCCCTCGCCCTGTCGGGGTCGGCCGCCCAGTCCAAGGTGCAGGCCTACCCCGGTGACGCCGACTACTTCGAGCGGGTCAACATCCTCGCCCCCACCCGCGAGGAGGCCTGCCGGATCCTGGCCCGCCTGATGCGGGACAAGGCGCTCGCCACCGCCGGAGGAGCGGACCACCGGTTCATGGACATGCGCTTCGGGTCCTACCCCTGCGACGTCGTGCGCAGGGGCGAACCCCACACCAAGGGCTCGTCCGTCGTCTGGGGGCTGGCCGAGCTCGAGGCGGGCGCCATCGAGGCCGAGCGGCCGGACGGCACCCCCGTCACCCTCACGCTCGAGGACCTCGCCCTCGACCCCGGCTGGTGCAAGCTCGACTGGATCGTGGCCGACCCGGCGCGGCGCAAGCTGGCCAACGCCAGCAACTTGCTCGACGTCACCTGGGAGGCCCCCGACGGCTCGATCACCCCGCTCGACGGCCACCTCGACGCCTACTTCCAAGAGGTGTACCTGGATGCCGCGTCCATCCCGCTGTTCTCCAAGCTGGCCGAGCACGTGACCGCCGACGCGCTGGACGACTACTGCGAGCAGCTCGAGGGCGAGGTCGTGAAGTACCTGGGCGACCCGAACTACGGCAAGGCGGCCCGACGCATGTACAACCTCTTCCGGATGAGCGGCCGCTACCCCGAGGCGGCCTACATCCGAGAGCTCTTCGACGAGCCGGCCAGCATGCTCTACCAGGTGTGGTCCCTCCTGCGGACGATGGAGGACGCGGTCGACCCGGCCTCGCCGATCGACCCGGCCACGGCGGTGGCCCAGGCCGACGAGCTCGTCGTGAGCGTCGTCCAGGCCCTCGACGGGGCCGAGGAGGTGGAGGTCGTTCGGGCCCTGCTGGCCCTGCGCGACGGCATGGCCAGTGACGGCGGCGACGCCGAGGGCTGGGGCGTCGAGGTGGAGGGCGCCCGAGCCCGCGTCATCAACCTCGTCAACTCGTTCTTCCACGACCGCCTCGTGGGCCTGCCGGCCATCGCCGACTACATGGCCGGCGTGGCCGCCCCCGGCGCCGACCCGGACCACCCGTGACCGAGCCCGACGAGGTGCTCGTGTCGGTCGACGTCGAGACGGCCGGCCCCCACCCGGGGCGGTACTCCCTGCTCGCCATCGGGGCCTGCCTCGTCGACGACCCCACGCGGGCGCTGTACGTCGAGCTCCAGCCGGAGACCGAGGACGCCGTCCCGGAGGCGCTCGCCGTCAGCGGCCTGTCGATGGCTGCCCTGCGCGAGCACGGCCGTCCCCCGCCCGAGGCGATGGCCGCCTTCGCCCGGTGGCTCGAACAGGTCGTGCCGGGCGGCCGGCGGCCCGTCTTCGTCGGCTTCAACGCCCCGTTCGACTGGATGTTCGTGCACGACGCCTTCCACCGGCACCTCGGCCGGAACCCGTTCGGTCACAGCGCGCTCGACATCAAGTCCTACGCCATGGGACGCCTCGGTGGGCCCTTCGCCGACACGTCGCTGGCCCGCCTCGGCGAGCGGGTCGGCGGGCTGGGGGAGCTCCCGCACCATGCCCTCGAGGACGCCCGCATCCAGGCTGACCTCTTCCGTCGGGTGCGGGACGCGACCGGTCCCGGACCCGTCCGGTGACGGAGACCGACCGGGGCTCGCTGCCTCCGCGCACCGTCTCCCTCGTCCTGTGCCAGCCGGACGGTGAGGTGCTCGGTGCCCTCCCGCCGTTCCAGGTCGACCTGCCGTGGTGGCAGGAGGTGGCCGACGTCGTCGAGGGCGCCTTCGCCCACCACGGGGTCGAGGTGACGGTCCTTCGCCTGCTCGAGGCCGAGCCGCGACCGTTCAGCGCCGGCGGAGCGGTCACCTACCTGGCCGAGCTCGCCGGCGACGTCCCCGGTGACCTCGACGACTGGTCCGGTCACCTGGGGCTCGACGAGCCGCGACGGGCGTCGTGGGCGCGGCCCGGGGGCCCGGCGGCGGACCTCGCCTGGGCCGACGCGGCGCTCGCGTCGCTCGGGCGGGTCCGCTCCGCACCGGCGCAACAGGTCCGGACGTGGAACCTGTCGAGCCTCTGGCGGCTCCTCACGACCGAGGGGGCGTGCTGGCTCAAGGTCGTGCCCCCGTTCTTCGCCCACGAGGGCGCGGTGCTGGCGCACCTCGACCCGACGACCGTGCCTCCGCTCCTCGCCGCCCAGGGGCCACGCATCCTCGTCGGGGAGGTCCCCGGACCCGACCGCTACGGCGCGTCTGGCCCGGTCCTCGTCGAGATGGTCGAACAGCTCGTTGCGCTGCAGGGGCAGTGGATCGGACGGGAGGACGAGCTCATCGCCCTGGGCGCGCCGGACTGGCGGGCCGGCCCGCTCACCCGGCTCCTCACCGCGCTCGTCGACCGGGCCGACCCCTCACTGGAGCCGGGCGTGGCGGCCGGGCTCGAGGCGCTCGTCGTGGGCCTCGCCGAGCGGTTCGCCGCCGTGGCCGCCTGCGGCCTGCCCGACACCCTCGTCCACGGGGACTTCCACCGGGGCAACCTGCGGGGGCCCGACGGATCGCTCACCCTGCTCGACTGGGGCGACTGCGGGGCGGGCCAGCCGATGCTCGACCAGGCGGCCTTCCTGGAGGGCCTCGAGCCCGAGGACGCGCCCGCGGTCCGAGCGGCGTGGTCGGCGGCGTGGCGCCGCCTGGTCCCGGGCTGCGACCCCGACCGTGCCGCCGGGCTCCTGGCTCCGGTCAGCGCCCTGCGCCAGGCCCTCATCTACGACACGTTCCTGACCGGCATCGAGCCGGCCGAGCGGATCTACCACGCCGATGACCCGGCTCGGTGGCTGGCCCGCGCGGCACAGCTCGCCTAGGCGGCCACCCGTCGCTGCCCGAGCTTCCGCAGCTCCTCGACGAAGACGATCGACGACGCCACCGCCCCGCAGACGAGCCACTGGCCGAGCGAGATCGAGGTGGTGTCGAAGAGCCGCTGCATCGGCCCGACGTGGGTCACGGCCACCTGCAGGGCGACGACCGCGCCGAGCGCCGCCCACAGCCACCGGTTGGCGAAGGTGGCCCGCCGGAAGACGGTGGAGCTGTCGCTGCGGACGTTGAGGATGTTGAGGAACTGGAAGAGCACGAAGGTGTTGAACGCCATCGTGCCCGCCACGCTGGCCGTGCCCGCCTCCGCCGCCGGGCCAGGGGCGAGGACCAGGACGGCGAGCGTGCCCGCCGCCATCACCACGGCCGCCGATCCGATGGCGATCCAGCGAGGCCGGGTGAGGATCGGCTCGTCCTGCGGGCGCGGACGGCGGGTCATGACCCCCTCGTCGACGGGGTCGAGGCCGAGGGCCATCGCGGGCGGGCCGTCCATGATGATGTTGACCCACAGGATGGCGATGGCCGTGAACGGCTGGCCGCCGGCCACCCCGAGCGCCGCCGCGGCAAGGAAGATGGCGGCGAAGCCGAGCGTCGTGCTCAGCTGGAAGCGCACGAACTTGACGATGTTGTCGTAGATCGTGCGGCCTCGGCGGACGGCCTCGACGATGGTGGCGAAGTTGTCGTCGGCCAGGACCATGGTGGCCGCCTCCTTCGTCACCTCCGTGCCGGTGATGCCCATGGCCACGCCCATGTCGGCCCGGCGCAGGGCCGGCGCGTCGTTGACCCCGTCGCCGGTCATGGCCACGACCTCCCCGCGGGCCTGCAGGGCCCCCACGATCCGCAGCTTGTGCTCCGGTGACACCCGGGCGAAGACGGCGATCTCGTCGATCCGGTGGGCCAGCTCGTCGTCGTCCATGGCATCGAGGTCGCGGCCGGTGACCGCCACCGGCGCGCCGCCCCCGCCGAGGCCCAGCTGGGCCCCGATGGCGGCCGCGGTGCTCGGGTGGTCGCCGGTGATCATCTTCACCCGCATCCCGGCCCGACCGGCCTCCTCGATGGCGGCGGCGGCCTCGTGGCGGACCGGGTCGGTGATGCCGACGAGGGCGAGGACGACGAGGTCGCGCACGGCGTCGAGGCGGTCCTCGGGCCCGTCCCACTCGTGCGGGTGGAGGTCGCGGTGGGCGAGGGCGAGGACCCTGAGCCCGTCGGCGGCCATGGCTGCGTTCCGGGCCTCCAGGTCGGCTCGCACGTCGTCGATCGGCAGCACCTCGCCGTCCGGTCCGAGGGCACCGACCGCTCGGTCGAGGAGGGCATCCGGGGCGCCCTTCGCGAAGAGCCGGAGCCGGCCGTCGTCGTGCTCGTGGACCGTGGCCATGAGCTTGTGGGCGGAGTCGAACGGGACCTCGCCGACGCGGGGCCACGCCGCCCGACGGGACGGCGCGTCGACCCCTGCCTTCGCCGCCAGGACCACCAGGGCGCCCTCGGTGGGATCGCCGACGATCCCCCACCCGAGCTCGTCGTCCCGGCGGAGGGTGGCGTCGCTGCAGAGCACCATCGCGTCCGTCGCCACGAACAGGTCGCCGGCCAGGTCCTCGGGCACCTCGACGGTCCCGGCCGGGTCGTAGCCCTCGCCGGTGACGGCCAGCGCCCGGCCGCCGATCACCAGCGACTCCGCGGTCATCTGGTTCAGGGTGAGCGTGCCGGTCTTGTCGCTGCAGACGACGGTCGTGCAGCCGAGGGTCTCCACGCTGGCCAGGCGCTTCACGATGGCGTGGTGGCGGGCCATCTTCGAGACGCCGATGGCGAGGGTCACGGCGGTCACCGCGGGCAGGCCCTCGGGGATCGAGGCCACCGCCAGCGCCACCGCTGTGAGCAGGAGGTCCGACAGCGGCTCGCCCCGCACGAGGCCGATGGCGAGGACGAGGCCCACGATGACCCCGGCCAGCTTGGCCAGGCTGTGGGCCAGCTGGTCCAGCTGGCGCTGCAGCGGCGTGCGCTCCTGCGGCGCCGCCTGCAGCAGGCCCGCCACCCGGCCGATCTCCGTGGCAGCGCCCGTGCCGGTGACGACGAGCTCCCCGCGGCCCCGCGTGACGGTGGTCTGCATGTGGACCATCGAGGTGCGATCCGCGACGGGCACGTCGTCGCCGTCGACGGGCGCCTCCGACTTGGCGACCGGCAGGCTCTCGCCGGTCAGGGCCGCCTCCTCGACCTCCAGCTGGACCGCCTCCAGCAGTCGCCCGTCCGCCGGGATGCGGTCCCCCGCCTCGACGGCGACGACGTCGCCCGGGACCAGCTCGGCGGCGGGAACGGTGCGCAGCTCGCCGTCGCGCCGGACCCTCACCTCGAGGACGAGCATGCGGCGAAGGGCGTCGAGCGATGCCTCGGCGCGGTTCTCCTGCACGAAGCCGATCACCGCGTTGACGACGACCACCACCAGGACGACCAGCGGCGTCTTGAGCTCGCCCGACACCGCGAAGCTCACGGCGGCCGCTGCCACGAGGATGAGGGTCAGCAGGTCCTTCAGCTGGCGGACCAACCGTCGCCACGCGGGGTCGCGTGGCGCCTCGGGCAGCTCGTTGGGGCCGTGGGCGGAGCGGCGCCGGGCCACCTCGCCGGCCGACAGGCCGGCCGCGGGGTCGACCCCGAGGGCGGCGGCCACCTCCCGGGCGGGGGCCGCGTGCGCGGCGGTCAGGGGATCAGGCGTCGCAAGGGACGTGGGGGACATCGGGGCTCACCTTCGGAGTCGACAGCGGGTCGGTTCCGAAGGTCTCTCCCGACCTCCACCAGGGAGGCCGCTGCCCCGGGCCGGAGCCGTAGTGACGGGACAGCTGCAGTGCGAGCACCGGGGATACTCCCCTTCGATCGGAGCAGCGTACCGCCCCCGGCGCGGATCAGGCGTTCAGCTGGTAGCGGTAGACGTTCGTCTCCCGCTCGACGAAGCCGACCTTGCGGTACAGGGCGTTGGCGGCCTCGCGGCTGGGGCGGCTGGTCAGGTCGACGGTGACGCAGCCGAGCTCCCGCGCCCGGTCGAGCATCGCCTCGGTGAGGCGGCGGCCGATGCCCTGGCCGTTCACCGCCTCGTCCACGATCACGTCCTCCACCCAGGCCCGCTTCCCGGTGGGGATGGGGAACACCGCCAGCGTGGACACGCCGACGATGCGGCCCCCGTCGTCGGTGGCGAGGAGCTGGGTGATGGCCTGGTGGCCGAGCATGGCCCGGACGGCTTCGAGCGGGGGCGGCGGGTTGGACCTGGACAGCTGCGGCACCAGGGTCACCAAGGCCTCGGTGAGGCGCTCGGCGTCGTCGGGTCCGGCGATCGAGATGGTCACGGCCACGGATCCGACGGTACCCCACCCCTCTTCCCCGGCGATCCCTCCGAACCCAGCCGGAAGAGGCGTCCCAGAGCGAACCTCAGTCGCGCTCGGGGAGGGGCTGCGGCGGGGGCGGCCCGACGTAGCGGGCCGACGGGCGGATGATGCGGTTGTCGGCGGCCTGCTCGAGGAGGTTGGCGCACCAGCCGATGACCCGGCTCGACGCGAACGTGGGGGTGAACAGCTCGCGGGGCAGGCCGCAGTGGTCCATGACGACCCCGGCGTAGAACTCCACGTTGGCGTAGAGGTCCCGCCCGGGCTTCAGCTCGGCCAGCACGTCCACGACCGTCTGCTCGACCTGCTTGGCGAAGCCGATCTTCTCGGCCCCGATGCGCTCGGCCACCCCCCGCAGGAACACCGAGCGCGGATCGTCGGTCTTGTAGACGCGGTGGCCGAACCCCATGATCTTCTCGCCCTTGGTGACGGCGTCGACGA